>OGJY01002113.1_pt1 | contig 20941 bp, 19 predicted proteins | sample 1572231 | NCBI WGS metagenome assembly OGJY01 (sample SAMEA2582121, study PRJEB24529) | metagenome | biome: Human gut stool | place: China | collected 2011
CATGCGGTATGGGAGGCGGAACCGGTACAGGTGCAGCTCCTGTTGTTGCAAAGATCGCAAAGGATATGGGTATCCTTACTGTCGGTGTTGTAACAAAGCCTTTCCGTTTTGAAGCAAAAGCACGTATGCAGAATGCGTTAAATGGTATTGAATGTTTAAAGCAGGCAGTAGATACTCTGATCGTTATTCCAAATGACCGTCTTCTTGAGATCGTAGACCGCCGCACAACTATGCCGGATGCTCTTAAGAAAGCAGATGAAGTTCTTCAGCAGGCAGTTCAGGGTATTACCGACCTGATCAATGTTCCTGGTCTGATCAACCTTGACTTTGCAGATATCCAGACTGTTATGATCGATAAGGGTATTGCCCATATCGGTATTGGTAAGGCAAAAGGTGATGACAAGGCCATCGAGGCTGTTAAGCAGGCTGTATCCAGTCCTCTTCTGGAGACCACTATTGAGGGTGCAAGCCATGTGATCATCAATATTTCCGGTGACATCAGCCTGATCGAAGCAAATGACGCAGCAAGCTATGTTCAGGAACTGGCTGGTGATGATGCAAACATTATCTTCGGTGCTATGTATGATGAAAATGCACAGGATGAAGCAAGCATTACTGTTATTGCTACCGGACTGGACGAGCATAACGCAACTTCTTCTGTCAGCAAGGTTATGAGCGGACTTAACAGCTATAAGGCACAGCCAGCAGAGAAGAGTGCTTCAAACGAAGCAGCAGCAACTGAAACTGCAGCTCCAACCTTTACAAAGCCGGCACAGCCAGCATTTAACCGCACATTTACACCAAATACACAGCAGACAACCGGATATACCATCCCTAAATTCAACGCTACTCCAACTTTCAATGCAGGAAATGCAGGAAGCCAGCCAGCAGAAAAGCCAGCAGCTCCGGCACAGGAAAGAACCACTCCTTCCTTCCGCCCGGCAGCAAACAAAGAGATGCAGATCAATATCCCGGATTTCTTAAAGAATAAGAGATAATTTGGATCCACAAATATAAAACTTCAAAAAGAATTTTAAAAGACCTTTCCTACAGGAAAAAAGCCTGTGGGAGAGGTCTTTTTTTGTCGAAAAAAACAACCATTTCTCCCCCTTACTTCGACAGCTTTTGCACTTGAGAATGATTATAATGTACCTCAGATGAAAACACAGGAGGTGGAAAAAAGCCAGGAAAGATGGTGTACAGAGTTTACATAGATGTCATATTTGCAGTGAACCTGTTTATGGATCTGGCGGTACTTGCCATGTTAAACCGACTTTTTTCTTACCGCGCAGACCTTAAACATATGATAAGAGGAGCCGTTTTAGGAGCTGTATGGGCCTGTGTCCTGGCTGTGTTTCCAGAGACTCCTCTGCTTTTGCAGATGTTTGGAACCTACGTGGCAGTTGGAAGCCTTATGGCAGTAACTGCTTATGGGATCCGAAGCAGGAAAGAGCTGATCCGGGCAGTAGGCGGGATCTATCTAATATCCGTAGTCTTAGGAGGTGTTATGCTGGCGCTTTCTGAGAGCAGTCTGGGAAGGGAAGTTGCAAACTGGATGCCTGGAAGATTTTCCATCCGCTTTTTTCTGGCAGCAGGAGCTTTTTGTTTCTGCTTCTGGGTAGGAGATCTTTTAAGGATCACAGGAAACAGAAAAACGGAGCAGAAATATCTGCGGAATGTCACATTGCTTTATGAGGGCCAGAAAATAAAGACCAGGGGACTGATCGATACAGGAAACCATCTTACAGCTCCTGCAAGCGGTATTCCGGTCCATGTGGCAACTGCAGAACTGATGAAACGGCTCTGTCCTGTTGTAAAAGGGGTTATGTATGTACCTTACCGCTGCGTAGGAAGCAGCGGGATCCTTCCGGCTGTAAGGATCGATGAAATGAAGGTAGAAGGGGAGAAAGACAGTTTTGTGATCCCGAAACCCTGGATCGCCATTACAAAAGGAAGTCTGTCTCCCTGTGACGAATATGAAGTGCTGATACAGAAGAATGATGAAGGCATGCAAGTGTAGGAGGAATGGATCATGATGATAAAAGTGGCTGTACCAAATCGTTTTCAGTTAAAGACTGTTTCCAGGTTCAGGACGGTTCTTATGCCGGGACAGGGGGAAGTACATTATATTGGAGGGGCTGACATTTTACCGCCACCTTTGGATGCAAGAGAAGAAGGAAAAATGATCGGTATGCTGGGAACAGAAGAGGATGGGAAAGCCCGTTCTGCCCTGATCGAGCATAATCTCCGCCTGGTTGTATACATTGCAAAGAAATTTGACAACACCAGCGTAGGAGTGGAAGACCTGATCTCCATTGGGACCATTGGACTGATCAAGGCGATCAATACCTTTAAGCCGGATAAGAACATAAAACTGGCTACCTATGCGTCAAGATGTATTGAAAATGAGATCCTCATGTATTTAAGGCGGAATAATAAAACCAAGCTGGAAGTTTCCATTGATGAGCCTTTAAATGTAGACTGGGATGGAAATGAGCTTCTGCTTTCCGATATTTTAGGAACAGATGAAGATGTGATCTATCACGGGATCGAAGATGAGATCGAGAAAAATCTGTTAAATACAGCCATCAGCCGACTGGCTCCTAGAGAGCGCAAGATCGTGGAACTGCGCTACGGGCTTACAAATGAAGACGGGGAAGAGATGACACAGAAAGAAGTAGCAGACCTGATGGGGATTTCCCAGTCCTACATATCCAGGCTGGAGAAAAAGATCATGAAGCGGTTAAAAAAAGAAATTGTCCGCTTTGAGTAATAAAGTTGTTTTATAAAAATGTGGTGCAGAGGCGGATCAACGCATCTGCACCACATTGTCTTTGATCTTAAAAGTATTGAAACTGCGGATAAAGCTGGATAAGCGGCTGAAACCGTACTGCTTTACATCAAAGGAAGGAAATGTTTTTTTCAAGTCTTCATGGATAATGCTTAAGTTATCCACACGTCCCTTATTGTTTTTGATCAGACGGCAGATCTCTTTTTCAATTTCTGATTTTGGAACAGAAGCGGTCTTTTCCTGGACGAAATATCCATTATGTAGTTTTACCACATGGAAATCATTGCTGTTTAAACTTTCCAAAAATGTGGAAAGTTTGGAATAACCGTAATTGCGCACATCAAAATCGGAAAAGCGTTTGGTAAGGAAGTTTCCGACTTTTGCCAGGTTTACAGGCTGGTTCTGGCTGTTGTTTTCAATAAGTAGTTTGGTGATGACTTTTTCAATCTCATCTGTACTTACTTTTACAGGGACAACATCCTCCGGCGTGTCTTCGGAAGAAATGATCTCTAGGATCTTAAAAGCGTCGCAGGCAGCGCGGAACGGCTTTGGCGTTTTCTGCTCACCGATCCCCATAACAAACATCCCTGCTTCTCTTAAACGCTGTGCCAGACGGGTAAAGTCAGAGTCACTGGATACCAGGCAGAAACCGTCTACATTTCCGGAATAGAGGATATCCATAGCGTCAATGATCATGGCAGAGTCTGTAGAATTTTTTCCGGTAGTATAGCTGTACTGCTGGATCGGGTTTACAGACCAGTCTAAGAGTACATTTTTCCAGCTTTTCTTTTCTGTATCTGTCCAGTCGCCGTAGATCCTCTTGTAAGTAGCCACTCCCAGATCGGAAACCTCGTTCAGAATGTATTTAATATATTTAGGTGAAACATTGTCAGCGTCAATAAGGACCGCAAATCTTCGATCATTCAGTTCCATAGGTTAAATTCTTCACTTTCTGTGGGTAATTATAATGTCAGCGATAAAATGTATGTTATTTTAAACATGATAGTACCAGTTTATCATACTTAAAGAAGAGGGGCAAGATGAGAAAATACGTGAATAAAATATCAATTCTTGCATTTATCTTAAAAAGTGCTACAATTCAACAATGCGAAGAATGAATGTATAAATGTAAATACAAAGGAGGAGATTATTTTGAAGAAGTTGGTTTCGTTGCTGGAAGCCATACTGCTTATGGTTATGGCATTTCCACTGACAGCGTTAGCCGGACAGGAAGGAACGCAGATCATTTCACCTGTGTTCTGTATTCCTTTTGCAGGTCTTTTGCTGTGTGTAGCCATTATGCCTCTTGTAAAGGCAGAATGGTGGGAAAGCCACCAGCCTCATGCAGTGGTATTCTGGTCTGTTTTATTTGTCATTCCATTTGCAATCTTTTTTGGCGCAGGAGAAGCAACTGAAAAAGTGCTGGAATGCATTATAGATGATTATCTTACATTTATTGTATTGCTGTTTGGCCTGTTCTGCGTAGCAGGTAATATTACCCTGGAAGGAGATCTGGCAGGTTCTCCAAGGATCAATGTAGGACTTCTGCTTTTGGGAACCATGCTTTCCAGCTGGGTAGGAACTACAGGTGCCAGTATGTTAATGGTGCGTCCTGTGATCAAGATGAACGCATGGAGAAAGAGAAGAAGCCACATTATGGTATTCTTTATTTTCCTGATCTCCAATATTGGCGGCTGCCTTACACCCATGGGCTTTATGCGTGGAGTTCCGTTTTTCTGGAGCCTGCATCTGCTGCCTATCCTGCTCTTTAACGTAGTGGTCCTGCTGACTGTATTTTATTTCCTGGACCGCAGGGCTTACAGAAAGGACATTGCAGAAGGAAGAAAACCAGACATCAGCAAACCAGGTACAGAGGTACATATCCTGGGACTTCACAATCTGATCTTTCTGGTTATGATCGTTGCTGCCGTTATCTTAAGCGGAACTTTACCGGGAATGGCAGCATTTAAAGATGCAAGCGGAGCTGTAAAAGGCATTCCTGTATTTGGGGATGTAAAGCTTACCTATCCGGCACTGATCGAAGTAGTCATCATCCTGTTAGCTGCATTCTTATCCTTTAAAACCACGGCTGCAGAGATCCGCCGCAAGAACCATTTTACCTGGGGCGCCATCAGGGAAGTAGCAGTGCTGTTTATTGGTATTTTCATCACTATGCAGCCGGCTCTTATGATCTTAAAGGCAAAGGGTGCAGAGCTTGGTATCACAGAGCCGTTCCAGATGTTCTGGGCAACCGGTTTCCTGTCAAGCTTTCTGGACAATACACCTACCTATCTGGTATTCCTTACGACAGCAGGTTCTCTGGGATTTACAGAGGGAATGCAGACCATTCTTGGAACTGTACCGGTGGCAATGCTGGAGGCAATTTCCTGCGGTGCCGTATTTATGGGTGCCAATACCTATATTGGAAATGCGCCAAACTTTATGGTAAAAGCGATCTCCGACGAAAACGGTATCAAGATGCCTTCTTTCTTCGGCTATCTGATGTGGTCCATTGCATTTCTGGTTCCGGTCTTTTTACTGGACATGCTTGTATTCTTTTTATAAGGAGGGGAACGTATCATGGAATATACCAAGGAAAATCTCCAGGAATTAGCGGAGAGTATATACGATCTGGATGCGGAAGTTTATGCCCAGTTAGGTTCTTCTCTGGGCCGTGTTTTCAACCGTGACCGTGAAGGCTGTGTCAGTGATATGGTACAGCTGATGTTAAGAAAAGACTCTCATCAGCTGCGAAGTGAACTGGCACTGATCAGCAATATGGCCCGTACCATTGAAGATAAGGGAACCCGGTCCATGATCATGACGGAATATAACCGTATTTTAAAGGAAGTAATAGCGCTTCCTACCAGTTTTGCAAGTGGGGATATCCTGGATGCGAAAGCAGCAGGCTTAAATGCACTGCAGTTTAAGGCACGTTTTGGTAAGGACAATCACCGGATCATCTGCATCAGCCGTACTTATGGCTGCGGCGGTAATGAGATCGGTTTTATGCTGGCGGATAAATTGAAGATCAATTACTATGATGCAGAGATCTTCTCCGCTGTTTTAAAACGTCTTCAGGCAGAACAGGATGAAAGGATTAAGGACAGCAGTGCATATCCGGATAAGGCAAACCTGGAAGTGGCTTTTGCAGCACCAAAGAGGATGACCTTAAGAGATCATGCAAGACAGTTCAGCCGTTACCATGGTTTATCCAAACGGGATGCTGTATTCTTTAACCAGAGTGATCTGATCTGTGATATGGCAAAAAAAGAGGATTTTATCGTTATGGGACGTTGCGCCGATGTGATCCTTACCAACAACCATATTCCTCATATCAGCATTTTTATTACAGCACCTTTTGAGCGGCGTGTGCAGCGTGCAATGGAAATGCATCCGGATTTTAATGAAAAGAAAGCAAAGCACATGCTGCGGCAGTTAGACCGCCAGCATGAGAGTTATTACCGGTTCTACACAGGTCGCAGATGGGGCAATGCAGATAACTATGACCTGTGTATCAACAGTTCTGCTTATGGAATTGAGGGCTCTGTGGATTTTATTTTAAGGATGTTGAAAAATTCAGAAGAGAAGGAAGCCTGATTTCAAGGCTTCCCGGCAGTATAAAGCATAGACTCTGATCATCAGGTCCGGTTTGGGGACAGAGGTGGCAGCAGGAGAAATCACAGATCAGGCCAGATAGGTACGCATGGAACGCAGGGCATTTTTTTCAAGCCTTGAGACCTGGGCCTGGCTGATGTGGATCTCCTGTGCCACCTCTGTCTGTGTTTTACCTTCAAAAAAACGCATGTCGATAATGTGGCGTTCCCGGTCCGGAAGCCGTTTCATGGCTTCTAAAAGAGAAAGGTCTTCCACCCAGTTTTCTTCCCGGTTTTTCTTATCGCTGATCTGATCCATAACATAAAGAGGATCACCGCCGTCTGTGAAAACCGGTTCATAGAGACTGACCGGTGTCTGGATGGCATCTAAGGCATAGGTGATATCTTCCCCGGAGATGCCGATCTCCTGTGCGATCTCCATGATCGTTGGCTCTTTTGCGTGAAGTCTTGTAAGCTGTTCCCTGGCACAGAGCGCCTTGTAAGCAGTATCACGCAGGGAGCGGCTGACCCGGATGGCATTATTATCCCGCAGATACCTTCTCACCTCCCCTAAGATCATTGGTACGGCATAAGTGGAAAATTTAACATTCTGTGTAATATCAAAATTGTCAATGGCTTTGATCAGGCCGATACTTCCGATCTGGAACAGATCATCTAAATTCTCCTGACTGCCGGAAAAACGCTGGATCACACTTAGCACCAGCCGCAGGTTTCCTTTAATGTAGCGTTCCCTTGCATCTTTATCCCCTTTTAGTATCTTCTCAAACAATTCTTCTTTTTCTTTGCTGCTAAGAAGCGGCAGCTTTGCTGTATTCACTCCGCAGATCTCAACTTTATAGCCGGACATATTGTGTCTACCTCCGTTATGATAGCTTCGATGAAAAACGCCGTTATAACGGAATGATGCACGAAATGAGGGGATTTTATACCTGGAAAAAGAAATTGCGTGGATCAGAAGAAACAATTATAATATAAGAGTGTGTGCGAAAATGAAAAATTCCGAGAGGATATAAAACAGAAACGGGGTGTAAAGTCGTATGATCCTGATCGTGTGTGTGGATGACAACAAGGGCATGATGTTTAACCATCGCCGCCAGAGCCAGGACCGGGTGCTTCGTCGGCATATTCTGGACAGAGTGGGAGATGCAAAACTGTGGATGAATGGGTACAGCGCAAAAATGTTTGAGAAAGATGAAATCGAACAGGTACGAAAGTGCCTTATAGTGGATGAAGACTTTCTTAAAAAGGCTGCAAAAGGAGAATATTGTTTTGCAGAGTCAGATCCCTGTGGCAAAGACATGTTTCCTGATACAACCCAGGTTGATTCAGTGATCCTGTACAAATGGAACCGGGTATATCCTGCAGATCAGTATTTTGCTATGGATCTGTCCGGATGGAAACTGGTGGAAACAGTGGAATTTCCAGGTTCTTCCCATGAAAAGATAACAGAAGAGAGGTACGAAAGATGAGAAAAATGAAATATTGGGTATTGGGACTGGCAATGTCTGTGTCCCTTTTAGTTGGCGCCTGTGGACAGGCACCTGCTACGGGGACGTCCGCAGCTGTAAAAGAGACAACAGAGGCAGTTACAGAAAGCGTGACTGTAGAAGCAGTCCAGACACCAAAGGCGGCAGCTGCCCAGACTGGAAACAGCGGGGCATTTGATCTGTCTGCGATCCCGGCTTATTCGGGACAGCCGTATGTTGCAGTTAATAACAATGTTCCCTTCTTTTCCGACGCAGATCTGACCGATGTTTCTTTTGAAAGTTATGGGGATCTGGATGCGTTGGGACGGTGCAGTGTGGCATATGCTTCTGTAGGAACGGATACCATGCCTACAGAGAAACGTGGAAATATCGGTCAGGTAAAGCCAACGGGCTGGCATACAGTAAAATATGACTTTGTAGATGGCAAATACCTGTATAACCGGTGCCATCTGATCGGATACCAGCTGACAGCGGAAAATGCAAATGAGAAAAACCTGATCACAGGAACCAGATACTTAAATGTCCAGGGAATGCTGCCTTTTGAAAATATGACAGCCGACTATGTAAAAGAAACAGAAAACCATGTTTTATACCGTGTGACCCCTGTTTTTGAGGGTAATAACCTGGTAGCAGCAGGTGTGCTTATGGAGGCAGAGTCAGTAGAGGATAAAGGAGAAGGCGTTGAGTTCTGCGTATTTGTCTATAATGCGCAGCCGGGAGTAACGATTGATTATGCTACCGGTGACAGCTGGTTAGATGAAAATGGTACGGGAAATCAGCAGGCTGCTGCGAAGGAAACAAAAACAGTAGTGGAGACAGAGATCCAGGCAGAAAAACAGACTCAGGCTGAAAACACTCAGGCACCAGCAAAAGAGACTTCCACGTATATCCTGAATACTAATTCAAAGAAATTCCATAAACCGGGCTGTTCCGCTGCGTCACAGATAAAAGCGGCAAACAAAGATGAGTTTACAGGAACCAGGGATGAAGTGATCGCCAAGGGATATGAACCTTGTAAGAAATGTAATCCATAGGGGAACGAAGATCTTGTAAAAGAATGATCAGATGTACCCAGCATAACACAGGTGCGGGGAGAATTCAATCACAAAAATAAATAAATTAAAATTATTTCAGGAGCGGCAGAAATACCGCTCCTGAATTGTTTTATTGGGTATTCTTCCGGTAAAGGATCAGAAGTCCTTTAAGCAGCAGCGCATCATCAAAGATGATCTCATGTCTGCAAAGAGGGGTGATAAAACGGGCCAGACCGCCGGTTGCGATCACAGTAGGTGTTTCTCCCAGTTCTTTTTCCATACGGTCTAAGATACCGTCGATCATGTCTACATTGCTGAAAACAATACCGGCTCTCATACAGTCGATGGTGTTCTTTCCAATGACCTTATTTGGCACTTCCAGGCTGATGTAAGGAAGCTGGGCCGTTTTTCCGCTTAAGGAGTTTAAGGAAACACGCAGTCCTGGTAAAATGACGCCGCCTATGTAATTGCCCTTTTTATCAGCAACACTTAAGGTAGTAGCAGTTCCCATGTCGATCACCACCAATGGAAGAGGATGTTCATGGATAGCAGCTACTACATCTACGATCATGTCACTTCCTACGCTTTTAGGGTTGTCCATAAGGATGTTCATGCCGGTTTTCATACCGGAGCCAACTAACAGAGGGCGGATGCCTACTGCCTTTTCTACGGCATTTAAGATCGTAGTGTTTAAAGGCGGAACAACAGAAGAAAGAATGGCGCCTTCTATGTCAGATAACTGGATGTGGTGCATTTCCAGGATGTTTTTAAAGTGAATGGCGTACTCGGTGTCTGTGCGGCCCTGATCTGTGGTCACACGTTCGATGAAATAGGTCTGCTTTTCGTCAATACCACCCAGTACGATGTTGGTATTGCCCATATCAATGGCTAAAATCATGAGGGGGAACTCCTTTCAAATACTTGAAATGTGTGTTATGATTGTATCACACAAAAATAAGAAACACAACCGGAGGAACCCTTATGTTAAAAGGAAAAACAATACTCCTTGGAGTGACCGGCAGCATTGCCGCATATAAGATCGCCTATCTGGCAAGTGCCCTGGTAAAAGCAGGAGCGAAAGTACATGTACTTATGACACAGAATGCTACTAATTTCATTAATCCCATTACCTTTGAAACACTGACGGGAAATAAGTGCCTGATCGACACTTTTGACCGGAATTTCCAGTTCAGCGTGGAACATGTATCTTTGGCAAAAGAAGCAGATGTTTTTATGGTAGCCCCTGCTTCAGCCAATGTGATCGGCAAACTGGCTCATGGCATTGCAGATGATATGCTGACCACTACGTTTATGGCCTGTACCTGTCCAAAGATCATCTCACCGGCCATGAATACACGTATGTATGAAAATCCTATTACTCAGGATAATTTAAAGATTTTGGAGCACTACGGAATGGAAGTGATCCGTCCTGCAAGCGGATATTTGGCCTGCGGCGATACAGGAGCAGGCAAGATGCCGGAGCCGGAAACATTGTTTGAATATATCCTGCGCACGGTAGGATACCCGAAAGATATGGCAGGAAAGAAAGTTCTCATCACTGCGGGACCTACCAGGGAAGCCATTGATCCGGTTCGCTATATCACCAATCATTCTACGGGAAAAATGGGTTATGCCATTGCAAAGGCAGCAGCTTACAGAGGGGCAGAGGTAACTTTGGTAACCGGGCCTGTAGCGATCAAGCCACCTATGTTTGTAAAGGTAGTTCCTATTGAAAGTGCAGAAGATATGTTCCAGGCAGTGACCGGTGCAGCACCGGAACAGGATATTATTATCAAGGCAGCAGCAGTAGCAGATTACCGTCCGGCTGTAGTGGGCCAGGACAAGATCAAGAAAACAGACGGGGATATGTCCATTGCCCTAGAGCGGACCAAAGATATCCTTGGCTGGCTGGGACAGCACAGAACACCGGGACAGTTCTTATGCGGTTTCTCCATGGAAACAAGGGACATGCTGGAAAATTCCAGAGCCAAACTTGCCCGAAAGAACCTGGATATGATCGTTGCCAACAACTTAAAGGTAGAAGGCGCAGGTTTCGGTACTGACACCAATGTAGTGACCATTATCACAAAAGACAGTGAAAAGGAACTGCCGAAGATGAGTAAAGAGCAGGTAGCTGACGAATTGCTGACACAGATTCTTGACTTTACTTCATAATCATAATACAATAATATGTCGATACCAGGGTCAAAAACCCGGAAATCCGACGCAAGCTTGCTTGCAGGAGGATTTTTGAAAATTAATCAGTGAGTTAGTAAGAACGGAGGAAAGACCATTGTCACAGACAAATGATCAGATAACAGAACAGATAAAGAACCGCAGAACATTTGCGATCATTTCCCACCCTGATGCAGGTAAGACAACTTTAACAGAGAAGTTTCTTCTCTACGGAGGCGCTATCAACCTGGCAGGTACTGTAAAGGGAAGAAAGGCTGCAAAGCATGCGGTTTCCGACTGGATGGAGATCGAGAAGGAGAGAGGTATTTCCGTTACTTCTTCCGCCATGCAGTTTAATTACGAAGGCTTTTGTATTAACATCCTGGACACACCTGGACACCAGGACTTCTCAGAGGATACTTACCGTACCCTGATGGCGGCTGACTCCGCTGTCATGGTCATTGACGGATCCAAGGGTGTTGAGGCGCAGACCATCAAGCTGTTTAAGGTTTGTGTTATGCGCCATATCCCAATCTTTACATTTATCAACAAATTTGACCGTGAAGCAAGAGATCCATATGAACTGTTAGACGAGATCGAAGAAGTATTAGGAATCCGTACCTGTCCGGTAAACTGGCCCATCGGCTGCGGAAAGAACTTTAAGGGCGTATATGACCGCTTTACAAAGAAGGTAACTACCTTTACCGCTGCACAGGGCGGTGCAAAAGAGGTTGCTACCCAGGAATTTGACGCAGAGACAAATGATGTGGAAAGCATTATCGGCTTCCAGTACCATCAGCAGTTATTAGATGATATTGAATTACTAGACGGTGCCAGCGATGAACTGGATATGGACCGTGTACAGAAGGGTGATCTTTCCCCTGTATTCTTTGGTTCTGCGCTGACCAACTTCGGTGTTGAAACATTCCTGGAGCATTTTTTGAAAATGACCACACCGCCTCTTCCAAGAAAAACACTGACCGGCGTAGTAGATCCATTTAACAAGGATTTCTCCGCATTTGTATTTAAGATCCAGGCAAACATGAACAAGGCACACAGAGACAGAATCGCATTTATGAGAATCTGTTCCGGTAAATTTGACGCTTCCCAGGAAGTATATCATGTGCAGGGTGATAAAAAGATGCGTCTGCTTCAGCCGCAGCAGATGATGGCAGAATCCCGCCATGTGGTAGATGAGGCATATGCCGGAGATATTATCGGTGTTTTTGACCCGGGTATCTTTTCCATCGGAGATACAATCTGTGCACCCGGTAAAAAGTTTGCATTCGAAGGTATTCCTACATTTGCACCGGAACATTTTGCGAGAGTCCGTCAGATTGATACTATGAAGAGAAAACAGTTTGTTAAAGGTATCAATCAGATCGCGCAGGAAGGTGCTATTCAGATTTTTCAGGAGTTTAATACCGGTATGGAAGAAATTATTGTAGGTGTTGTAGGTGTCCTGCAGTTTGATGTTCTGAAATATCGTCTGGAAAATGAATATAATGTAGATATCCGTCTGGAAACACTTCCATATGAACATATTCGCTGGATTGCAAATAAAGAAGAAGTAAAAGTGGATAAGATCATTGGAACCTCTGATATGAAAAAAGTTACTGATCTTAAGGGAAATCCGCTGCTCCTCTTTGTAAATTCCTGGAGTGTGGGTATGACAGAGGACAGAAATCCTGGCTTAATATTAACGGAATTCAGTAAATAACCCTTTTCATTTATCTGTCGATTTGGTATAATGAACAAAGATTAAAGAATCCCTCAGGAGGTTTTCAGATGGCAGAGAAAAGAATAACATATAAAATACAGGATTTAGGAGGCATTGGTGAGGTTCAGATCGCAGATGAAGTGGTCGCTATCATTGCCGGACTTGCTGCTACGGAAGTAGACGGAGTTGCTTCCATGGCAGGCAATATCACAAACGAACTGGTAAGCAAACTTGGAATGAAGAATCTTTCCAGAGGTGTTAAGGTTACTGTACTCGAAGGAGTTGTAACAGTAGACCTGAACCTGAATATCGAATATGGTAAGAACATTCTTGAGACAAGTAAGAAAGTTCAGGAGAAAGTAAAATCATCCATAGAGAATATGACAGGTCTTGAGGTTGCAGATGTTAATATTCATATTGCCAGTGTAGATATGGAGAACGAAAAAGGAAAGTAACCCTTTCCTTTTTTGTGTACTTAAGAGATATTTAGAAAGGAAAGCTGTTTATACAGCAAAAATTATGCGAAGAAGAGAGCAGAGAGAACATATTTTTAAATTACTGTTCATGACAGAATTTAATTCAGAGGAAGAGATGAGTGAGCAGCTTTCACTTTATTTTGATACTCTGGAGGAACTTTCAGAGAAAGATCAGGAGTATATGAGCCGGAAATACCGCCATGTACTTGAAAAATTAGACGAGATCGATGCACTGTTAAATGAGACAAGCAATGGCTGGAAGACAAAGAGAATGAGCCGCGTTGACCTGACTGCCCTGCGTCTGGCAGTGTATGAACTGAAATATGACAAAGATGTACCTACAGGTGTAGCTATCAATGAGGCGGTAGAGCTTGCCAAACGTTTTGGCGGTGAGACTTCCGGTTCCTTTGTAAACGGTATCCTTGGCAAGATTGCCAACAGTGAAAGCGAAGAAAAATCAGAATGAAAAACACATATTCTGTAGGTCAGGTAAACCGTTATATCAAAAATATGTTTACCCAGGATTATTTACTGCAGAAGATTTATGTAAAAGGCGAGGTGTCCAATTGTAAATATCATACAAGCGGACACATCTATTTTTCCCTGAAAGATGAGACAGGAACATTGAATTGTGTGATGTTTGCCGGACACAGACGGGGACTTGCATTTGCCATGAAAAATGGCGATAAGGTGATCGTTGGCGGGAGTGTGGATGTATATGAACGCGACGGCCGCTATCAGATGTATGCAAAGGAGATTACCCTGGAAGGTGCAGGAGCTCTGTATGAGAGATATCTTGCATTGAAGCAGGAACTGGAAGATATGGGAATGTTTGCACAGGAGTACAAACAGCCCATTCCGAGATTTATCAGACGTCTGGGTGTGGTAACTGCACCGACAGGTGCGGCTGTTCAGGATATCCGCAATATTTCCTATCGAAGAAATCCCTATTTACAGATTATTTTATATCCGGCTCTTGTACAGGGGGCGGGTGCGGCAGAAAGTATTGTAAAAGGAATACAGATGCTTGATAAGACAGATGTGGATGTGATCATTGTGGGAAGAGGCGGTGGCTCTATTGAAGATCTCTGGGCGTTTAATGAAGAAATCGTGGCCAGAGCTATTTTTGAGTGCAGTACACCCATTATTTCCGCAGTAGGTCATGAAACGGATTTTACAATTGCTGATTTCGCTGCTGATCTGCGAGCTCCTACTCCTTCTGCTGCGGCAGAGCTTGCGGTGGATGATTACAGAAGTGTGATTGAAGCAGTAAGTATTTACAGGCAGCGGTTATATCGTGCAATGAGTGGTAAAATGGATCTGTACCGCAGCAGACTGGAGCATTTTCAGACAAAATTTGCTTATCTGAGTCCGGAGAACAGGCTGCGGGAGCAGAGACAGCGTCTGGCAGATCTGGAGAATGCTGTACAAAATGGAATGAACAGGAAACTTCAGGATGAGAGACACAGATTGTCTGTTTATCTGGAACGTTTTGCAGGACTTTCCCCTTTAAAGAAACTGAATCAGGGATATTCTTATGTGGCAGATAAATATAAAAAGACATTGACAAGTGTAGAACAGGTACAAAATGGGGATACCATTTATATATCTGTGACAGACGGTACGATAGAAGCAGATGTTACAGGTACGGTGAAGGAGGAGAGAATCTATGGTGAAGAAAGAAAACTGTGAGCAGTTACAGGAGGAAAAACCTCTGGAAGAGATGTTTGCAGAACTGGATCTGCTGGCTGAAAAACTGGAAAACAGAGACACATCGCTGGAGGACTCTTTTATACTGTACAGACAGGGCATGGAACTTTTGAAACTTTGCAGCGGGAAGCTGGATACAGTGGAGAAGAAAATGCTGCAGCTTAATGAGGATGGTACATTTAGTGAATTTTCAAGATGAATTAGCAAAGAGAACGGAAGAAACAGAGAAAGTGATCAGAAGCTTCCTGCCTGCAGAGGCGGGATTCGCCGGAACAATGGCTCAGGCTATGAATTACAGTATGCTGGCAGGAGGCAAGCGCCTTCGGCCAATGTTGATCCGGGAGACATATCGCCTGTTTGATGGTAAGGAAGAAGTTGTAAAACCGTTTATGGCAGGAATGGAGATGATCCATACTCATTCCCTGATCCATGACGATCTTCCTGCACTTGATGATGATGATTACAGGCGCGGCAGACTGACTACACATAAGGTATATGGGGAAGCCATGGGGGTGTTAAGCGGTGTTGCGCTGCTCAATTACGCATACGAAACCATGTTTCAGGCATTTGCCCTGACAAAAGAGCAGGATCGGGTAATCCATGCGTTGAGAGTGGTCTCACAGAAAACAGGCATTCATGGAATGCTTGGAGGACAAAGTGTTGATGTGGAAAATGACGGAAAGCCCCTTGAAAAAGAGATGCTTGACTATATTTACAGAAATAAGACGTCAGCATTGATCGAAGCCTCCATGATGACAGGCGCAATTCTTGCAGGAGCAAATGAGCAGGAAGTATCTGCAGTGGAGAAAGCTGCCGGAAATATAGGACTGGCTTTCCAGATTCAGGATGATATTCTGGATGTGACCAGCACTGCAGAAGAACTGGGAAAACCTGTACACAGTGATGAGAAGAATAATAAAGTTACTTATGTGACTCTTTTTGGAACAGAGAAGGCTGCTGAACAGGTGGAAGAACTCTCAGAAAAGGCAATCGATCTGCTGAAGAGTCTGAATAAAAATAACGAGTTTCTGTATTTGTTAATTGAAAAATTAATAAACCGCAGAAAATAAAGGAAGGATACAAATGATTCTGGAAAAGATTAAGAAACCCAATGATATCCATAAGATACCATTGGAAGATTTCGAGCCTCTGGCAGCGGAGATCAGGGACTTTTTAATCCGGTCAGTAAGTCGGACAGGCGGACATCTTGCTTCAAATCTGGGAGTAGTGGAACTGACTCTGGCTCTTCATAATGTGCTGGATTTTCCGGAAGACAAACTAATCTGGGATGTAGGACATCAGGCATATACACATAAGATTCTTACCGGAAGAAAAGATGAATTTAAGAATCTGCGACAGGAAGGTGGATTAAGCGGTTTTCCTAAGAGAAGTGAGAGCCCCTGTGATGCATATGATGCAGGACACAGTTCCAATTCAATTTCGGCAGGACTGGGATATGTGCATGCCAGAGATATTCTGGGACAGAAGCATCATGTGGTTTCTGTGATCGGAGATGGTGCTCTCACCGGAGGAATGGCGTATGAGGCATTAAATAATGCTGCAGAGTTAAAGACAAATTTTATTATTATCATAAATGACAATAATATGTCCATTTCCAGAAATGTAGGAGGCATGTCCACTTATCTGAGTGCACTGAGAACTGCAGAAGCTTATACAGGAATGAAGATGGGTGTGACAAAGGCACTGAAGAAGGTTCCGAAGGTAGGAACTGCTCTGGTAGATACCATGAGAAAAACCAAAAGCAGTGTCAAGCAGCTTTTTATTCCGGGAATGCTGTTTGAAAATATGGGGCTGACATATCTGGGACCTGTTGACGGTCATAATATGCGTCAGATGATGAAACTCTTTAATGAAGCAAAACGGGTAGAGGGACCGGTAGTTGTTCATGTCCTGACAAAGAAAGGCAGAGGATACGAACCTGCAAGTGCCCATCCGGACAGGTTTCATGGAACAGGTCCTTTTGATATTAAAACAGGCCGGGTACTTCAGAAGAAAACAGTGCCGGGTTATACAGATGTTTTTTCCAAAGCACTGGTCTCTCTTGGTGAGAAAAATAAAAAACTGACAGCTATTACCGCAGCCATGCCGGATGGAACCGGACTTGTGGAATTTTCCAGGAGATTTCCGGACAGATTTTTTGATGTGGGAATCGCAGAGGAACATGCGGTGAGTTTTGCGGCGGGTCTGGCTCTTGGCGGTCTGGTTCCTGTTGTTGCCATCTATTCATCTTTTCTGCAGCGTGCTGTAGATCAGATCCTGCATGATGTATGTATGCAGAAGCTTCATGTGATTTTTGCTGTTGACAGGGCAGGGCTTGTAGGCGCAGACGGGGAGACGCATCAGGGCTGCTTTGATCTGTCTTATTTGTCCATGATGCCGAATATGACTGTTCTGGCACCGAAGAATGACAGAGAACTGGAAGAGATGCTTGCATTTGCGGTAAGCTTTGACGGACCGATTGCAATCCGCTATCCGAGAGGCAGTGCGCATCAGGGGCTTCGGGAATATCAGGCACCTGTGGAATATGGCAGAAGTGAGATTATCCGCAAAGGAAAAAAAATCGCTGTGCTGGGAGTGGGAAGTATGATCCCGTCCTGCATGGAAATCTGTAAAGGACTGAAAGATGACGGCTATGATCCTACTTTTGTAAATGCCAGATTTGTGAAACCACTGGATGTGGATCTCCTTGATGAACTGGCAAAGGATCACAGTCTGTTTGTGACAGTAGAAGAGAATGTGAAAAGCGGCGGATACGGAGAGCATGTGTCTGCTTATATGGAAGCCTGTCATCCGGAAATAAGAGTGTTGTCGGCAGCTGTCTGGGATCGTTTCGTACCCCAGGGAAATGTAGAAAGCCTGCGCAGCCGGATTGGACTTGGAGTGGAAGACATCAGACAGGCAATAGAAGATAGTGAGGAATTAAGAGAGCAATGAAGAAACGTTTGGATATGCTTATGATGGAACGTGCCCTTGCACCATCCCGCGAGAAGGCAAAGGCATTCATCATGGCAGGCGATGTATATGTTGATGATCAGAAAGAAGATAAGGCGGGAACCATGTTCTCGGAGACTGTAAAGATTGAGGTCAGAGGAAACACTCTTCCGTATGTAAGCCGCGGTGGGCTGAAACTTGAAAAAGCTATGAAAAACTTTGATGTCACATTGGATAGTAAGGTCTGTATGGATGTAGGTGCGTCCACCGGAGGGTTTACAGATTGTATGTTACAGAACGGGGCAGTAAAAGTTTATTCCATTGATGTAGGATATGGACAGCTTGACTGGAAGCTTCGTAACGATCCGCGTGTAGTCTGTATGGAGAAAACCAATATCCGCTATGTGGTACCGGAGGATTTGGGAGAACCGGCAGATTTTTCATCAATTGATGTGTCCTTTATTTCTCTTACAAAAGTACTGCTTCCTGTAAGAAATCTCCTTACAGATGAGGGTGAGATCGTATGTCTGATCAAGCCGCAGTTTGAGGCGGGGAGAGAGAAAGTCGGAAAGAAGGGGGTTGTAAGAGATCCTGCTGTTCATCAGGAAGTGATCGAAAAAGTACGCGATTATGCCATGAGTATTTTTATGGAGCCATGTCATCTTTCTTTTTCGCCAATTAAAGGACCGGAAGGAAATATCGAATATCTTCTTCATCTGAAAAAACATCCGGAAGGTACCGGGGTTACCGACAGTCTGAAGGTATCTGTAGAAGCTGTTGTGGCAGAGGCTCATGGACAGTTGGATTAAAAAGGCTGAGTCAGGAAGAAACTATGGACAGGTTTTATATTATTACAAACAGTGACAAGGATAAAAAACTTGAAATCACAGAAAAAATCGCAGATTATCTGAAAACACATCACAAAAACTGTGAAGTACAGCAGGCAGAAAGGAAACATGAGGGTTCCTTTCATTATACAGATCCTGATAAGGTTCCGGACGATACACAGTGTATTATTGTTCTGGGAGGAGATGGCACACTTCTTCAGGCAGCAAGGGATGTGGTGCATAAGGAAATTCCTCTTCTTGGAATCAATCTGGGAAATCTGGGTTTTCTTGCAGAAGTGAATCAGACCTCTCTGTACAGTGCTCTGGATCAGCTAATGGCGGATGATTACGAGGTAGAAGAACGCATGATGCTGGAAGGAAGGGTGTACCGCGGCAGAAAACTGATCGGACAGGATATTGCATTGAATGACATTGTGATCGGCAGAGACGGTCATCTCCGCGTGGTCCGGTTTAAAAATTATGTAAATGATGTTTATCTTAACTCTTATAATGCTGATGGAATTATTATTTCAACACCTACCGGATCTACCGGATACAGTCTGTCAGCGGGAGGACCTATTGTATCGCCCAATGCCGCCATGACGATCATGACTCCCATAGCACCACACACGCTGAATACAAGAAGCATTATTTTTCCTGCGCAGGATGTGATCACTGTAGAGATAGGAAAAGGAAGACACTGTGACTGTGAAAAGGGAATCGCATCTTTTGACGGAGATACATTTATCCCCATGGTCACCGGTGACTGCATTCAGATCCGGCAGGCAGATGTAAAGACAAAGATTCTGAAGCTGAACCATTTAAGTTTTGTTGAGGTATTGCGCCGGAAGATGAGAGACAGCTGATCAGCAGGAGGAAATAAGGTGAAAGTTGCGAGACATGAGAAAATTATTGAACTGATTCATCAGTATGATATTGATACACAGGAAGAGCTGGCCTCCAGACTTAATGAGGCAGGATTTAAGGTGACACAGGCGACTGTATCCAGAGATATTCGTGCTCTCAAGCTGACAAAAGTGGCAGGAAAGGACGGAAAGTCCCGTTATGCAATTATTAATAATGAATCAGGAAGTCTTGGAGAAAAATATACAAGAGTACTGGAAGATACCCTGCTTTCTATTGATGTGGGACAGAATATCATTGTGATCAAAACCGTTTCCGGAATGGCTATGGGCGTGGCAGCAGCCCTGGATGCGTTGAAATGGCCGGAAATACTGGGATGTATTGCAGGTGATGACACTATTATGTGTGCTGCAAAGACTGCAGACATGGCACTGGGAGCAGCAGAGAAACTGAGAAGTTTTGTCAGATTGAATAAGTGATCCCACGAGTAACTGCTCAATACCTTTGCAGTTACGATCCTGAACTTTTAACATTACAAATGACTTGATTATGGAGGCAATAAATGTTAGCTCATCTGCATGTGAAAAATCTTGCACTGATAGAAGAAATAGAAGTAGAATTTGGTCCCGGACTGAATATCCTGACCGGTGAGACCGGAGCAGGTAAATCTATCCTTCTGGGGTCTATGCAGCTGATCCTGGGTGCAAAAACTTCTAAAAATATGATAAGGGAAAATGCATCCTATGCACTTGTGGAGCTGCTTTTTCAGGTAGAAAACGAGAAAGCGCTGGAGACACTGAAAGCACTGGATATCTGTCCGGAAGATGGACAGGTACTTCTGTCCAGAAAAATCATGGATGGAAGAAGCATCAACAAGATTAATGGAGAGACAAGTACTGTAGGTCAGATGAAGGCCGCTGCTGCATGCCTTTTGGATATCCATGGACAGCACGAGCATCAGTCACTTCTGTATCAGGATAAGCAGCTTGCAATCCTGGATGCATATGGAAAAGAAAAAATCCTTCCTGCAAAGGAGAAAGTATCTCTGGCATATAAAGAATACAGCAAATGCAAAACAGAACTTGGTTCCATGAATATGAATGAGGAGCAGAGGAATCGTGAGCTGGCTTTTCTGGAGTTTGAGATCAAAGAAATCGAGAAAGCAAATCTGCAGCCGGGAGAGGATGAGGAACTGGAAGCCCGGTACAGAAAAATGAGCAATGCAAAACTCATCGTTGACTCCCTGCAGCTTGTACATAATCTCACAGGCTATGAAAGCAAGGAAGGC
>OGJY01002118.1_pt1 | contig 20895 bp, 19 predicted proteins | sample 1572231 | NCBI WGS metagenome assembly OGJY01 (sample SAMEA2582121, study PRJEB24529) | metagenome | biome: Human gut stool | place: China | collected 2011
CGTATTTCTGGTATAAGGTCAGGAAGTCAAAGCTCTGCATGATCATGTAGTTGAACTCTAAGAAGCTTAAGCCCTTCTCCATTCTCTGCTTGTAGCACTCCGCGCGGAGCATGTTGTTGACGGAAAAGTGCGGTCCGATCTCTCTTAAGAAATCAATGTAATTTAAGTTCATGAGCCACTCAGCGTTGTTTACCATCATGGCTTTTCCTTCGGAGAAGTCGATGAAACGGCTCATCTGCTTCTTAAAGCAGTCACAGTTGTGCTGAATTGTCTCAACCGTCATCATAGTTCTCATATCGGTACGTCCGGACGGATCTCCGACCATTCCGGTGCCGCCGCCGATCAGCGCGATCGGCTTGTTTCCAGCCATCTGCAAACGTTTCATTAAGCAGAGTGCCATGAAATGTCCTACATGAAGGCTGTCCGCAGTCGGGTCAAAGCCGATGTAGAATACGGCTTTTCCTTCATTGACCATTTTGCGGATCTCTTCTTCGTTTGTGACCTGCGCGATCAAGCCGCGGGCCTGTAACTCTTCGTAAACTCCCATTTTGTCTACTCCTTTTCTGTAATTTTCTGCGGATGTTCGTTTCTTCCGCCTGTGTTGGTCTTTATATGAAGACCTGCTATCCGGACGAAGCGTTCTTTCTCCTGCTGCCTGACTCTTTCAGTCTCAGTCCAGTCCGGCAACTCCGGCACTGAACATTCTCCTTGCAGGTACAAAAAAGCCCCGTCCCTTGTTTCCCAAAAGGACGAGGCATACGCTCGTGTTACCACCTGATGTTCCCGAAACGCTCGCACGCTCCGGCTCATGGAGTCCTCATCATAAAAGACCCCGGCATTTCTAACGGGTACCAGTTCCGTCACAGCCTACTCACATTTTCCGGTTATCTCCGTTCACGCTTTCGGTGTGCAGCTCCGGGATGTATTCAGAAAAAGAAGTCCGCGCGCCTCTCATCTACCGGCAACTTTCTGTGCGGAGCAGGTCATTTCCCTACTTGTTCCCTTCATCGCTTTTCCATTATATACCGCATGCTTTAACGCGGCTATATGGGTCATTATATGGAGATTCCGGAGCTTTGTCAAGAGCGGAAGCCCTGAAATTCGTTAACTGCATATCCTTTCCTGCGATTTCCCCCTGATTTTTCTGGACAAATAACAAGAATGTGATAGAATAGAAAAAATGCCTGAACCCGTAAATCCATAGGCAGGCGCAAATACTAAAAACTACTCATCACCTAAGGAGGTCCCGTATGGAAAGCCATAAAATCATCCAGGTGGACGAAAAGGTTCCCTTTAACCTTTTGATCCCCCTGAGCATCCAGCACATGTTCGCCATGTTCGGTGCATCGGTGCTTGTTCCGTTTTTATTCGGAATCAATCCAGCCATCGTTCTTTTCATGAATGGCGTTGGCACCCTCATGTTTATCTTTATCACAAAGGGAAAAGCTCCCGCCTATCTCGGTTCCAGCTTCGCGTTTCTCGCTCCTGCCGGCATCGTGATCGCAAAATTCGGTTATGAATATGCCCTCGGTGGATTCGTTGCCGTCGGTTTCGTCGGCTGTATCCTCGCGTTCATCATTTATAAGATCGGATATAAGTGGATCGACGTCGTTCTCCCGCCCGCTGCCATGGGTCCGGTCGTAGCCCTGATCGGTCTGGAGCTCTCTTCCAGCGCAGCAAGCAATGCGGGACTCTTGGACGAAACCATTGATCCGAAGAATCTGATCGTGTTCCTCGTAACACTTGGCTTTGCCGTTTTCGGTTCTGTCCTGTTCCGGGGATTTTTATCTGTTATCCCGATCCTGATCGCCGTGATCGCCGGATATGTCGCTGCCGTTGCATGCGGAATCGTTGATTTCTCTGCGGTGGCTGCTGCCCCGATCTTTGCGATCCCGAACTTTACCGCTCCAAAATTTAATATGGAAGCGATCATGATCATCATGCCGGTCATCCTTGTCATCACCTCCGAGCATATCGGACATCAGGTCGTAACAAGCAAGATCATCGGCCGCGACCTCTTAAAGGATCCGGGACTTCACCGCAGCATCTTTGGTGACAACTTCTCCACAATGGTTTCCGGTCTCATCGGATCCGTTCCGACAACGACATACGGCGAGAATATCGGCGTTATGGCAGTCACAAAGGTCTACAGTGTCCAGGTTATCGCCGGTGCGGCTGTGATCTCGATCATCTGCTCCTTTATCGGAAAGTTATCGACTCTGATCCAGACGATCCCGGGTCCGGTCATCGGCGGAATCTCTTTCCTGCTCTACGGCATGATCGGAACCTCCGGTCTCCGGATCCTCGTTGACTCCAAAGTCGATTACGGTAAGAACCGCAACCAGGCCCTGACCGCTGTGATCTTTGTCACCGGGCTTTCCGGGATCAAGGTAAACTTCGGAAACGTCCAGCTCACCGGTATGGTCCTCGCCTGCGTAGTCGGCATGATCTTAAGCCTTGTCTTCTATGCGTTTGATAAGATGAAGCTGACGAATGATCAGTAAAACAGCCTCCGGGTATTGATACCTGATAAGCAGGTAACATATATCAGGGACAATGATGTGCTTTTTATTTGCGTGTCATTGTCCCTGTTTTCTATCTGTCTTCTCACTCTTTTCTGCGGCGATCCTATGTATCCCATAATTCCATTCACAGCTCTCCCACACCGCTTTTAAATCCAGGCCGACTCTCTTAATAATCACTTAGTATCCTCGTATAATCTTTCATTCTTTGAAGCAACAGACGCTGAAACAATTTTAGGGTCAGATTATTTTCTGATTATATTTTCAATACAAAATATACTTACAGAATTACTCATTTATCTCCATTTTCTTTACAAATATTTCTTTTCGCGATATGATAAATCTATCTATATCAAATTGAAAGGATGGTTCCCAACATGAAAGAAGCGATTCAGACACTCTTAAAATCCGACAAGATGGTTCACGCCTTCGAATATCTGAAAAACGATGAATCTCACACGATCGACCAGCAGATCGAACTCGTTCAGATTTCTTCCTTCAGCCCGCACGAAGAAAAGCGCGCAGAGCGTTTTAAAGAACTTCTGACCGAAGCAGGTCTTGATCCGGTGATGGATGAGGTCCACAACGTATATGCACATATCCACGGAACCGGGGATGGTCCGACCCTCTATGTCTCCGCTCATCTGGACACCGTATTCCCGCCGGATACTCCGCTCCCGGTAAAACGTGAAGGAACAAAGATCTACGCGCCCGGAATCGGTGATGATACCCGCGGACTGGCTGAGATTCTTACACTGGCAAGAGCCATCAAAGAATCCGGCTTAAAACCGGTCGGTGATATCATCATCGGAGGCAACGTCGGCGAGGAAGGTCTCGGCGACCTCCGCGGCATGCGCCACTTCTTCTCACAAAATGCCGACAAGGTTGACGGTTTTATCTCCGTTGACGGTGCAGGCTGTCTGATCTGCCACGGCGGCACCGGAAGCCACCGCTACGAGGTAACCTTCCGCGGACCGGGTGGACATTCCTTCGGTGCCTTCGGTCTTGTAAACCCGATCTTTGCCATGGGACGCGCTATCTCCTATATCTCCGAGCTCCGCACCCCGAGAGAACCGAAGACTACCTTCTCCGTCGGTGTCGTAAACGGCGGAACCTCCATCAATGCCATCGCATATGAATGCTCCATGCTTGTCGATATCCGTTCCAACGGCTTGAAGGAGCTTGAAGAGCTTGATGCAAAGCTTCAGGAGTGCATCAAACGTGCAGTTGAGGATGAAAATAACCGTTGGGAAACCGAGCGTTCCTACGAAGAATCTAAGGACAGCTTTGATCACAACGGACGTATCACTGTGGAAGTAAAACAGATCGGAAACCGCCCAGCGGGAAGCCAGCCGAAGGACTGTGAGATCGTGAGCGCGGCAGCAACAGCCTTTGAGGCATGCAATGAGACTGTAGAATATGAAAGCGCAGGAAGTACGGATGCAAATATCCCGATCAGCCTTGGAATCCCTGCGATCTGCATCGGCGGAGGCGGAAAAGGCGGTGCCTGCCATTCCGTTGACGAGTGGTATGACAGCAAGGATGCCTATAAAGGCTCCCAGAGAGTTCTGGCTGCGATCTTCGCACTGGTAGGACTTGATGGGGTAAGTGAGCCGCTGCTTTCCATAAGAAAGAAGTAAACTCTACAAAATTTCTTAACTACATATCACTTCGAGCCGAACATCTGTGAGACTTGGTGCATGATTCCGGTCAGCAAAGCTGACATATTCCTTACAGGATCACGGTGTATTCTTGCGGAGTGTTCCTCTCGGTCAAAAACCAGGCTCCCGCTTCTTTCCATCACTTACCTCTGGAAAGAAGCGGGAGCCTTATCTAACTAAAATAAAACAGCATGTTTAAAGAATCACCTTTAAGCTCTGCTTACAAAAGGATTCAAAACATGCTGTTTTATCGCTGTAATAAAATACAGTTCTGTTTTATTTTTCATCCACCAGCGACAGTCTCACCAGCGCCCGCTTTAATGCTGCTTCGGCGCGGTCCACGTCGGTCTGTGGATTCTTTTCCGCCAGACGTCTCTCTGCACGGATTCTGGCTTCATTGGCTCTCTTGCCATCGATATTTTCCGGCCACTCGCAGGCTTCTGCGAGGATCGTCACCTTCTCCGGCAGGATCTGTAAAAATCCGGAAAGCAGCGCCGCTTTTTTCACGCCGTCTGCCCCGTGGATCTTAAGAACACCCGGCGCAACTGCGACAACCATCGGGATATGCTTCGGATAGATTCCGGCTTCCCCGTCTGCCGTGTTGAGCTCCACCATTGAAACCTCTCCGTCGAAAAACGCCTCATCCGGCGTAACGATCTGAAGTCTCATCATTTCCGCCATGTCCACACCCCCTATTTCACGCGGGCGAGAACATCATCAATATTTCCTGCGTTGAGGAACAGATTCTCCGGAATATCGTCATGTTTGCCTTCGAGGATCTCCTTGAAGCCCTGGATCGTCTCGGAAAGCGGAACATATCGGCCTTCCAGACCGGTAAACTGTCCGGCTACAAAGAACGGCTGGGATAAGAATCTCTGGATCTTTCTCGCACGGGATACGGTAAGCTTATCTTCCTCGGAAAGCTCATCCATACCGAGCATTGCGATAATGTCCTGAAGCTCCTTATATCTCTGCAGCACTTCCTGTACGCCGCGGGCAACCTTGTAATGTTCCTCACCAACAATACGCGGATCAAGGATACGGGACGTAGACTCAAGCGGATCTACAGCCGGGTAAATACCAAGCTCTACGATAGAACGGCTGAGTACGGTCGTCGCGTCCAGATGGGTAAAGGTATTTGCCGGAGCCGGGTCTGTTAAATCATCGGCCGGAACGTAAACTGCCTGTACAGATGTGATGGAACCGTTCTTTGTGGAGGTGATCCGCTCCTGAAGGGCGCCCATCTCCGTCTGTAAGGTCGGCTGGTAACCTACGGCTGACGGCATACGTCCGAGCAGCGCAGATACCTCAGAACCAGCCTGACTGAAACGGAAGATGTTGTCGATGAATAACAGCACATCCTTTCCGCCTTCATCACGGAAATACTCTGCCATGGTAAGACCGGTAAGACCCACACGCATACGGGATCCCGGCGGTTCGTTCATCTGGCCGAACACCATGGTCGTCTTATTGATAACGCCCGAATCGGACATCTCATAGTAAAGGTCATTTCCCTCACGGGTACGCTCACCAACGCCGGTAAATACGGAATATCCGCCGTGCTCTGTCGCAATATTTCGGATCAGCTCCTGAATCAGGACTGTCTTACCTACACCGGCACCGCCGAACAGACCGATCTTTCCACCTTTCTGGTACGGGCAGAGGAGATCAACGACCTTGATACCTGTCTCAAGGATCTCTGTCTCTGTGGACTGTTCCTCAAAGCTCGGGGCTTTGCGGTGGATCGGGAGCTTTTTCTCCGTCTTCGGAGCTTCTTTATTGTCGATCGGCTGTCCCAGAACATTGAAAATTCTTCCAAGTGTCTGCTCACCGACCGGCACCATGATCGGTCCACCGGTCGCTACGGCATCCATGCCGCGGACAAGACCGTCGGTGGGACCGAGAGCGATGCATCTTACCGTATCATCACCGAGATGCTGGGCAACCTCAACCGTGAGGATCCCGCCATCCTTTGTGGTGATCTCAATGGCGTCATTGATCTCAGGCAGCCCGCCCTGGGGAAATTTGATATCCAGAACGGCACTGATGACCTGAGTAATTTTACCAATGTTTTTCTCTGCCATCTCACTTCTCCTTGTCTCTATCATAACTATTCAGCCACTCAAGCCAGCGGTAAAAATCCGTTCCAGCACATCATGCCGACTGATTTCTGTCTCCTGTATGCTGTCTTTTACCTCCAACACCGCAAGTACGTAAGTTTGCCAAATAATTACTCATATTTCTTTTTAACCATCGATGGCATTCGCGCCCGCGATGATCTCTGTCAACTCCTGAGTGATAGATCCCTGACGCGCACGGTTGTACTGCAGCGACAGTTTTCCGATCATCTCTTCCGCGTTGTTCGTCGCCGAATCCATTGCAGTCATTCGCGCACCGTTCTCACTGGCAACGGCCTCTAGGAATGCCCCGTAGATCAGGCTGCTCACATACTTCGGAATAATTGCATCCAGAACTTCGTCCTCGTCCGGCTCATAGTTCATAATGAGAAGATCCGGCTTTTCTTCTTTCACTTCGCCCTTTGGCCCTGCTGCCGCAAGATCCACCGGCAGAAGCTTTAAGAACGTCGGGATCTGGCTTACGGTATTTTTGAACGCCGTGTACGCCAGATAGATCTCTCCGATCTCATTCTTCTCAAACATGGCTAAAAGCTCTTTTGAGATCTGCTGCGCGTCGGAGTAGAGCGGCTCGTCGATCACATCGGAGTAATCCGCTTTGATCTCATAGCCTTTCCTTGCGAGTCCGTCGCGTCCTTTCCGTCCGATCGCGAAGATGAGGGCATCTTCTTTCGGGATCCCGCTCTCCGTCACGAGACGGATGATGTTGGAGTTATATCCACCGGCAAGTCCGCGATTGGAAGAAACGACGATAACTGCCTTTTTCTTCGAATCCCCACTCTTTAAATAGCGGTGCCGGATCCCGGTGGATTTCTTCAGCATCTCCTGGATCGTCTGGTACATCAGATTGAAGTACAATCTCGAATTTTCCGCCTTCGTTCTGGATTTCTGGAGTTTTACAGTGGCAACAAGTTTCATGGCTTTGGTAATCTGCTCGGTACTCTCAATACTGGATTTCCTTCGTTTAATATCTCTCATGGTTGCCATGATACATCACCTGCCTTATCTTGCTGCCTTGCACTCTTCAATAGCTTTTTTCAGCAATTCTTCAGTCTCCGGCGTCATCTGCTTCGCCTCGCGGATGCTTGCCGGGATCTCCGGATACTTTGTATCGATAAACTTAAACAGTTCTTTCTCGAAATCAAGAACCTGATTTGTCGGAATATCGAGGAGATATTTCTTCGTCGCCGCGTAGATAATGATGACCTGGTATTCTACCGGCATCGGCTGGTACTGCGGCTGTTTCAGGATCTCTTTGATCCGGACTCCCTGTGCCAGACGTTCGGAAGTCTCTGCATCCAGTTCCGATCCGAACTGTGCAAAGGATGCCAGCTCACGGTACTGTGCAAGATCAATACGGATTGTACCAGCGATCTTCTTCATCGCCTTGATCTGTGCCGCGCCGCCAACTCGGGATACAGAAAGACCCGCGTTGATCGCCGGACGGAAACCGGAGTTGAACATCTCGGTCTCCAAGTAGATCTGTCCGTCTGTGATGGAGATGACGTTTGTCGGAATGTAGGCCGATACGTCACCCGCCTGCGTCTCGATGATCGGAAGTGCGGTAAGAGAACCGCCGCCAAGGTCATCGGAAAGTCTAGACGCGCGCTCTAACAGTCTGGAATGCAGATAGAAAACATCGCCCGGATATGCCTCACGTCCCGGCGGTCTCTTAAGAAGCAGGGACAGGGTACGGTACGCCGCCGCATGCTTACTTAAGTCATCGTAAACGACAAGCACATCCTCGCCGTTCTCCATCCACTCTTCACCGATTGCGCAGCCGGAATACGGGGCAATATACTGCAACGGGGCAAGGTCGGAAGCTGTTGATACGACAAGCGTCGTGTAATCCATCGCGCCGAACTCCTCAAGAGTTTTCACGATTGTCGCAACTGTTGATGCTTTCTGTCCAATTGCAACATAAATGCAGTGAACTCCCTGTCCCTTCTGGTTGATAATCGTATCGATCGCGATCGCCGTCTTACCAGTCTGACGGTCGCCGATAATCAGCTCACGCTGTCCGCGTCCGATCGGAACCATGGCATCGATCGCCTTGATACCTGTCTGAAGCGGGGTGTCTACGGATTTTCTCTCGATAACACCGTGGGCAACACGCTCGATCTTTCTGAATTTATCCGTAAGGATCGGACCTTTTCCATCGATAGGCTGTCCTAAGGCATTCACGACACGTCCTGTCAGGGCATCGCCCACAGGAACCTCAACGACACGTCCTGTCGTCTTTACGGTGTCTCCCTCACTGATGCTTGAGGAATCACCGAGCAGAACCGCTCCGACGTTGTCCTCCTCAAGGTTTAACACCATGCCGTAAACCTCTCCCGGAAATTCCAGAAGTTCTCCCTGCATGGCATTCTCAAGACCGTGGATTCGTGTAATACCGTCCGCTACCTGGATGACAGTACCCACGTCAGAGACTTCCAGCTTCGTCGAATATCTTTCGATCTGCTCTTTGATGACCGAGCTGATCTCTTCTGGTTTTAAATTCATTTGAGGTCTGCACCTTCTTTCTTTTCCATTTCATCACGTAACTGTTCAGTATTATTTCTGCTGCCGGACTGCTGTCTCCGGTCCCGGATCCGCCGGGATCACGCCAGCTGCAGCTTCATTAAGTCTCTCCGGATCTCCCCGAGTCTTGTCCTGATGCTGCTGTCCACCACGCGGTCACCGATCCTGATCACGAGTCCTCCGAGGATCGCAGGATCGACGCTATAGGTAACCTCCAGACTCACAAAAGCTGTTGTCTCCAAAAGCTTCGCCTCCGTATGGGCCTTCTGCTCCGCGGAGAGCTCCACCGCACTTGTGACAGTTACGATACCGATCTTTTTATATTCCTTTACACGATTCACAAAATAGTCGAGGATCTTCGGGAGCTCCTTCTGCCGTCCCTTTTCGATCACGGTCTCAAGAAATCCCATCAGGTCATCGGAAACTCTTCCTTTAAAGATATTTTCCACAACCTTTAACTTCTCTTCTTTTATGATCTGCGGATGGTTCAAAAATTGTACAAGGTCTGCATTCTCCATGAGGATCGTCTGCAGTGACTGTACTTCCTCATATACAGGCGACAGCATATCCCGCTCCATGGCAGCTTCAAACAGCGCGTCGCCGTAGACCTTTGACACTAACTTTGCCATGTGCTCTCACCCATTTCCTTTAAAGTCTCCTCGATCAGGGAATCCTGGATCTTTACATCCATGGAAGCGGCAACTGCCTTCTCTGCCATCAGGGACGCAATGGAAACGATCTCCGTCTTCATGTCCTCAAGCGCTTTCTTCTTCTCCAGCTCGATCTCCCGGTTTGCCCGGTCAACGATGCGGTTTGCTTCCTCTCTCGCTTCCGCTAAGATATCAGCTTCCTGCTTTTTCGCTTTTTTCCTCGCTGCGTCGAGAATTTCCTGCGCCTCTTTGTCGATGGACTTTATTTTATCCTCATACTCCGCTTTCAGCGCGAGCGCATCTTCGCGGCTTGTCTTTGCCGTTTCCAGATCACCCGCGATCCGTTTTCTTCTTTTTTCCAGTACTTCACGCGCCGGATTAAAGAGGAAATACGACATTACAAAGAACAGGATAAAAATATTGATTCCCGTGATCACAATGTCGTTGATCCATTGAGGGTCAAAATTTATTAACCGTTCCAAGGTCTCATCTCGCCTCCTTTACAAACTTCCGCGCATACCCGGAAGTTTTTTTCTGTTCCCATATCCGGATCAACCGAACGGCTTAACGAACATAAGGATAATGGCAACAACAAGACCATAAAGACCGGTCGTCTCGGCAACGGCCTGTCCAAGAAGCATGGTCGATGTAATATCAGATTTCGCGCCCGGGTTGCGGCCGACTGCAGATGCGCCGAAACCAGCGGCGATACCCTGTCCAACACCAGGTCCGATACCGGCGATCATCGCGATACCGGCGCCGATTGCTGAGCAAGCATGGATCAAATCCTGTCCTGTAATATTCATAGATAAAACCTCCTGTAAAAAAATTTTATAGCTGTCATTCGCAGCTACAGGCAAAATCCTTTCCGATCGACTGCGTCGATGGGGTCCTGCCTTCCCTGTTCCGCCCTGCGTTCCTACAGTTTATCATTTACATAGACCATAGTCAGCATGCAGAATACGTATGTCTGGATGCACCCGGAAAACAGGTCGCAATACACATGAAGTGCGGCCGGAATACCGATTTTTAATAAGACCGGCATCATTCCGTACCAGAGACCCATGATAATAACTCCGGACAGCATGTTCGCGAACAGACGAAGGGAGATCGAGATCGGATTCGCAAATTCACCGATCAGATTGATCGGGAACAGCACCGGGAGAGGTTGAAACAATCCCGTAAAGTGTCCGACACCATGATTTTTGATTCCCTGATACTGTACGATCGCAAACGTGACCAGACCAAGAAGGAACGTAACACCAAAGTCGGCAGTAACCGTTCTCAGGCCGAACAGACCGCTCAGGTTGCAGAACAAAATAAACAGAAAAATCGTTCCGATATAGTTCGCAAACCGGTTCGCTGAACTGCCAAGAATCCCCGTGGTCATATTTTCCAGCATTTCCATACCGAATTCGATGATATTCTGGAATGTTCCAGGTACATCCGTCGCATGTTTTAATGCACGGTTCGCGGCTATCACCAGAATCAGCAGAACGATCGTAACGATCGTCATTCCGACCGTTGTTGTCGTCAGCCAGAGTTCATGACCGAAGAGATGGTATTTCACGATCCCGTGGATCATGAAATCAGCACCACTGCCACCACTCATTCTTTTTCCTCCTTTCCTTAAGACTCCTGAAAGACTGCTGTCTGTTCCACAACAGCAGCGTATAAGACTCTATCCGTCAAGCCTGAAGATCAGGCCATACGGTCGGTTCGTTTCTGAAGTACCGGATACACATAAGCTCCGGTCTTCAATCCCAGTGCGCCGAGAACGACTGCTAAAAGGTTGATCGTCGTAAATTTCCATAAAAGGCACACCAGTATTACCGCGCACAGGCTGCGGATCAGCGAATGGATCACCATCTTTTTGCTGCTGTACGCCCCATCAGCCGATTCCACACAGAGTTCCGTGGATCTCGCGATACTGATGAGCAGTACCTCCGCCGCCGCGGCTCCGATCAGCACTCCGGCGATCACCGGAACGGTTCGGAAAAAAATAAGGCAGATGAGAAGCAAGATCATATTATGGATCAGAATCCCGATGCTCATTCCCACTACCTGTCTCTTTGTCTTATCACTCACTGCTGCTTCACCCTTTCTGCTGTCATAGCTGTCCGCTTCGAGAGACAGCCACCTGCTGTCTCATGCTTCGCTTTCGTTCAGGGAATCCCGGCTTTCGGTCCGTCCAGCCCTTCATCGCCGCCGGGTCTTTGATCGATCCGGGCGTTCACCGCCATCTTCTCGGCTTATCGGTCCCGTCTCCGCTTCCGAAACGACTCTCCCACTGCTTTACCTGCTCTTTCTTTTCCCTGTCTGCGTCTTCTTTCTCTCTGTCTACGATATGCTTCGCCATCTTATATGCACTCAGGCCGCCCGAGAGAACACCCAGGATCAGAAAGATCAGAACGGTATGAAGTCCGGTCTTTTTATCGATCCAGCTTCCGAGAAGCACACAGATAAGGACCGGTGTCACAACATTGAGTCCGAGCTGGGTGATCAGCACCAAGTTTTCGAGTCCGTTTTTTTTCTGACGCATTTTCTCCCACCTCACTTACCGCGTAACGCATACCGCCATTATACTAAATATTTGCGGATTTGTCCATTTCTACGCATCGACTTTACAGATATTTCATGAATTCTTTTGTCAATAATTTACTATATTTGGACACAGTTGGGTAATTGTCCAAAAATCGCCAAATGACTTTCCGGGCAAATCCAGATCTGATTCATATTTCTTCTATGCTTATATATAGAAAAAAGAGACACAGATACTTCCATGTCTCTTCATTATTTCTTCAGACTTTATTTTCTTATGCGAAGGCTCCACCGGTCCGCCCGTGATTTTCAGTAATTCATTCCTGTGATCGCAAGTTCTCCGTCCGCGGTAATGCCGAGGATGATATTCGGAACACCGTCGCCCAGAACGATTCCTGCCATAACCGGTTCAAGAGTATCAACATCCACCTTTTCGATCGCTGCCTCCATCTCATCTGAGAAGATCTCAGCCGGGTCCAGCTTCATGAAATCTTCTTTCGTATCTACCATTCCGCCGTTCGTCTTCACACAGGAAATAAACGCCGGGAAATCAATATGGTCCGCGAGGCCTTCCATATCCTTATTCTTCACAATTTCGACAAGCTCCTTTGCATAAGACTTGTAATCCGTTTTTTCAAGCTTTGCAGCCACCTCACTCTGGAGCTTCGCCATCTCCTCATCGGAGATCGCCTCCACCTGTACACCTTCAGAGCTCTCATCTGTCTCGAACGCTCCCGGACCTTCCGCTATCTTCGGATCCACATTGGACAGATCCGGTTTTGTCGTGTCCGCCGCATTCGGTTTCACATCGGAAACTTCTGTCGTTGTCCCTTCTGTGGTTTCCTGTGTCTGTGTATGTTTTGATCCGCATGCGGTCGCCATCACCGCTGTCATGCAGAGCGCCGCCGACAGTAAAACGTGTTTCTTCATGGTTAAAAGTTCCTCCTCTGATCTTATATGTGCTCCCGGATTCTTCTTTTATATGTACTCCAGGAATCTTCTGCTTTTCCGGTATCTGCCCCGCAAACATCTCCCTGGGTATTCAGGGGATTTTCCGGCGTACAGCCACCTGTTACACTGCATCAGAACTATACCACGGCTCTTTTTTTATGACAATAAACAATTTCTAAAGAAATGGTTATTTTTTCGTTAGAAAATCTCCACTTATTTTATTTTCCTTTTAGAGTTTCTCCATACTTCCGTCACATTCTTCCTGTATACTTTGTATCATAAAAGATACCAATCAGCAAAAAACATCACGAAGCGTTTTTATAGAAATGAAAGGCGAGGCGTGTAGCGCCTGATCAGGTATATATAAAAATGGGGCCGGCAGGCAAATGAAATGCGCGCACATTTATGCCGGACTCGACTAAACATAATTCTCGGATCCACAAGGATCCGGAATTGACATATATTCGATACTCATACATCCCCCTTTTTTAGTATTTGTGTGAAAAAACTCCGGTATGCCAGAACCGGAGTTTTTTCATGTCTGAAAATCAATCGATGTGTCCTCTCACCCAGCACAGGTATTTGCTACAATCTGCATCTTCACGCGAATGCGCATCTTAGGGCACGTTAGTGCCTTTTTTATCTGGTCGTTCCATCGTAATCTCCTGTTAAACCTAAAAACAGAGCAGCCCTTTTATCGGCTGCCCTGTAATCTACTTGCCTTCTTTTTATATATTCCGCAAATCTTATTCTATCATTCATTAGTGTGTCATCAGATCCAGAACAAGCTCCGCGCACTTATTGAGGTTCTCGATCTTCAGCGTCTCGCCCGTAGTATGTACCTTCGTCATACCGGTAGAGAGAACGATCGGCTTGATCCCGTGAAGTGCCATTACGTTCGCATCGCTTCCGCCGCCGCCCTTTGCAGTCATCGGTTCGCAGCCGATGCGTTTGCAGGACTCGAACACTCTCTGTACCATCGGATCGTCGTTCGCAACATTGAAGCTTACATAGTTTGTCTTTAACTCGATCTCAAGCTTTGCGCCCATCTCGTCGCAGGCATCCTGTAAGCATTTCTGAATATGGGCAGCCTGCGCATTTAATTTATCGAGGTTGCGGCTTCTCACCTCTGCCACGAACTCTGCCTTTTCCGGGACAATATTGGTTGCGTACTCAGCCTTTAAGGTTCCGATATTGCAGGTCGTCTCCTCATCAATGCGGAGCAGGTTCATCTTTGCGATTCCCTTTGCCGCTACCTGGATCGCACTGATTCCCTCTTCCGGAGCAAGTCCTGCATGGGAGGAACGTCCGATGATCGTCGCGAAGATCTTGATCTGTCCAGGTCCACAGGTTAAGATCTTTCCAACATCACCGCTGGCATCGAATACCATTGCCTCTTTGCCTTTGATCATGGACAGATCCATATTTTTAACGCCGTTCATTCCGCCCTCTTCACCGATGGTGAATAAGATCTCTGTGTTGCGGCACGGAAGGTTCTGCTCTTTGATCACCTTGACAGCCTCCATGATCGCCGCGATTCCGGATTTGTCATCACCGGAAAGGATCGTAGATCCGTCTGTATGGATAATTCCGTCATCGATCAACGGTTTGATCCCGTTACCCGGAGTTACGGTATCCATATGCGCACACATAATCGTCGGCTCACCCGGAATCGTTCCCGGAAGATATGCGCATACGTTAAATCCGTTGGATCCGAACCCCTCTCCGGCCTTATCGGTCTTTACTTCCAGCCCGAGTGCCTTCAGATCCTCAACTAACTTTTCCCCCATCGCTTTCTCATTCTTTGTCTCGCTGTCGATCATCGCGTAGCCAATGAATGTGTCGAGCAGTCTCTTTTCGTTAATCATCTGCTAACCCCTCCTGTTTTTTCTGCTGCAAGGACCTCTTTTTTAGTCCCCGTATCGCAAATCTTACTCACTTATCTTAACATGGTTCTGCCATCCCCGCAAGAACATACCTCGGCTTTATCCGGTTTCCTGGCCTGATCTCTCCGGATCCGTTTTATTTTTTGTCTTAATTTTCTAATTTATTCGAATTGCATTAATAATATGAGCTGTAAAAATATTTAACTAAATAAAAAAAGGTGTGGACAGCCATTTACAAAAGATATATAATAATTTTATAAATAGTTAATTTTTTTCATTCTTAGCAAAGAATTAACTTTTTACTTTATCGGCGAAATTGCTGGAAAACTTCCCGTTTTTTCAGTTATTTCGTACTTTTACTATCACAGGAGGTTTCTGTATGAGCGAAAACACCAATACTGCAACAAAGCAGACCTGGCTCGACAAGGCATTGACCGTAGTCGAAAACGTATGTAACAAACTTCCCGATCCGGTAATCCTGTTCTGCTGGCTCTTCCTTTTCACAGCGATCATCGGTACGATCGCAACCGTAGCCGGTGTAAGCCTGATCAACCCGGCATCCGGAGAGGCCGTTGTTTCCCAGAACTTCTTCTCGGTAGACGGACTGCACTGGTTCCTTGGAAACATGGTAAAGAACTTTACTGGTTTCGCACCGCTTGGTCTGGTAATCACCATGACACTCGGTATCGGTCTCTGTGAGGAGTCCGGACTGATAATGTCCCTCTTAAAGGGATGTCTGAGCGATGTTCCTCCGTCTCTTATTCCGTACCTCATCGCATTCGTCGGTACGATTGGAAATATTGCTTCCGATACCGCAAACATCATCGTTCCTCCGCTTGCTGCACTCCTCTATATCGGTGCAGGAAAACATCCGGTCGTTGGTATGATCTGTGGATACGCAGGCGCGAACGCCGGCTTTACCGCAAACTTGATGGTTGCCGGTACCGACTCCCTGCTTCAGGGGCTTACAAACGATGCAATCAAGGGCTTTTTACCGGATACAACTTTCCAGGTAGATGTTACCTGTAACTGGTTCTTCATGATTGCTTCTACATTCCTCTGCTCAATCGTGATCGGTTTTGTTTGTACAAAGGTTGTAGAGCCGCGTTTCGGAAAATACGAAGGCAATACTGATGAAAAGATTGAAAAGCTGACAAGCGAAGAAAGCAAAGGACTCCGTGCCGCTGCAATCACAGCCATCGTGTATATCATTCTCCTCGTAATCGGCTTCTTTACCGGTCCGTTAGCCGCTGAGAACGGTGCCTTCGTTGGATCTCCGCTCTTAAAGGGTCTGATCCCGATCCTGTTTGTATTCTTCTCCGTTTGTGCGATCGCATATGGCTTCGCTTCCGGTAAATTCAAAAAATCCGGCGACATCAGTAAAGCAATGAACAAGCAGATGGCAGCAATGGGCTCCTACGTTTCCTTCTGTTTCTTTTGCGGACAGTTCCAGGGCTTATTCAACTGGACAAAGCTTGGTACACTCCTTGCGATCGGCGGTGCTGATCTTATTCAGTCCGCAGGCTTTACCGGAATCCCATTATTTATCTGTTTTATCCTTGTTGTAACCTGTGTAAACATTTTCATGTCCTCCGGTTCCGCAAAATGGGCGATCTTCGCACCGATCTTCGTTCCGATGTTCATGCTCCTTGGCTACCATCCGGGCTTTACACAGTTACTTTACAGACTTGGCGATTCCCCGACAAACGCAGTTACTCCGATGTCTGCGTATATCTGGATGATTCTTGCAACCGCACAGACAAAGTACATGAAGGATATAAAGATCGGTACTCTTATTTCCAACCTTCTTCCGATCGCTGTTATTCTTGAAGTGATCTGGGTGATCTTCTTCATCATCTGGTATCTTATCGGTCTTCCGATCGGACCGGGTGTTGGCTCTGCTCTTCCGGTTGGTATCATTTAAAACTTTCGGCAGTACATAACAGATTTATCAAAAAACGGGCAGCTCCATTCCGGAACTGCCCGTTTTCTTCATCTTCCGTTTTCTTATTTTGCAAGTTCTTTTATAATAGAAGAAACCTTATCGTAATCGTACTGGACTTCTTTTACGCCCGACTGTTTTTTATACCAGTTCTTTAATTCCTGATACGTTGTGGAGAAAGAACCATATCCGAGATACAGCTCCGGAGTCTGGAAGTTGTCCGCAAATACGACCATCGGCATCACCTTCAGGTTCTGAACTCCGTTTTCTTCCATCACCTTTGCGATCTCCTCCGCGCCTTTTTTCAGCTCCAGAAGCGGATTTTCAAACTCCTCTTTTCTCTTTGCATCTTCTCGCCGCCACATTGCTCCGTCCGGAGTTCCGTATATCTTAATTCCCCATCCGTAAGTTCTTACAAGATAAACGCCTCTCTTATCCATAAGGACCGCGTCAAACGTCATTTTTCCTTCCGGCAGATTTAAAGTCGCGTTCTTTAAAACCTCACCGGGCTTTCCGCAGATCTTTTTCAGCCGCGCGGAGACCTTTTCCACAGCCTTTTCGTGATTCCGCTGTTTGTTCATGTGTTTCGCGATCAGCCAGAACACCAGCACACCGGCAAATATATAGGCGAAAAACATAAAATAGTCCTGCGCCGAATGAAGCTTCCATGTCTGAAAATTACCACCAAACATATTTTATCCTCCCAGGTATTCAATTAACCGCACATTGGCACTTGTTGCCACTGACAGTCTTTTTTGAATCCGTCAGGCAGGATTCCTTTATTATCTGTCATCACGTTTCATGCACGATACTTTATCTTAACATGAAACCACTATAAACGCAATAATCTTCTCATGATCGTCATTTCCTGCTTTATGCATTTTTACCAAATATTTATCATTCCATTTGGTGAAATCTCCGGTTATTTTTTCAGTTTTCTAATGTAAAAATAAAAAATATAAACACTTTATAAAAAACATATAGCTTTTCTGAACTATTTATAGTATAATATCCATGCAAGCGGGATCTCGGGGGTTTAGGTCCCGTAAATTAAGTTTACAGGAGGTTTTTCAAATGAGTGAAAACACTACCGCTAAGAAAACCGGCGTGGACAAACTGATTGATGGTATCGAAAAAGTTTGTAACAAATTGCCGCCGCCAGCGATTCTGTTCTGCTGGCTCTTCCTTATCACAGCCATCATCGGCTGCATCTTCAGTGTAATGGGCGTTGCCCTTACAAACCCGGCTTCCGGAGAGGTCGTAACATCTGCGAACCTGTTCTCCAAAGACGGCGTTGACTGGATCTTAGGCAACATGGTAAAGAACTTCACAGGCTTCGCTCCGTTAGGTCTGGTTATCACCATGACACTCGGTATTGGTCTCTGTGAGGAGTCCGGAATGCTGATCTCCATGCTGAACAGTTCCTTAAAGAACGTTCCTGCAGCTATGATCCCGTACGTAATCGCATTCGTTGGTACCGTTGGTAACATCGCTTCCGATACAGCTATGGTCGTTATCCCGCCGATGGCTGCCATCGTTTACATGGGCGTAGGCAAGCACCCGGTAGTTGGTATGATGGTTGGTTACGCAGGTGCTCAGGCCGGTTTCACAGCAAACCTGATGGTTGCCGGTACTGATACTCTGTTACAGGGTCTTACAAACGATGCGATCAAGGCATTCATCCCGGATACAACATTCCAGGTTGACCCGACCTGTAACTGGTTCTTCATGATCTTCTCCACCTTCCTCTGTGCAGCAGTTATCGGATTCTGTTCCGTACATATGATCGAGCCGCGTTTCGGAAAATACGAGGGTGCCGGAGAAGCAAAACTTGAAGAAGTTACTCCGCAGCAGAAGAAAGGTCTTAATGCTGCAGCTCTTACCGCGATTATCTACATCATCATCATTGCAATCGGATTCTTCACCGGTCTTCTTTCCGGCGAGAACGGTGCGTTTATCGGATCCCCGCTCTTAAAGGGCCTGATCCCGATCCTCTTCGTTCTGTTCTGTCTCTGCGGTCTTGCATACGGCTTCACTGCAGGTACATTCAAGAACGCTGTTGATGTCAACAAAGCAATGTCAAAGCAGATGGCTGGTATGGGCTCCTACGTTCTGTTCTGCTTCTTCTGCGGACAGTTCCAGGGCTTATTCAACTGGACAAAGCTTGGTACACTCCTTGCGATCGCAGGCGCTGATGGTCTCGAGGCTGCAGGTTTCACAGGCATTCCGCTCTGTGTAGCTTTCATCGTCCTCTGCTCCTTCGTTAACATCTTCGTATCCTCCGGTTCCGCGAAGTGGGCTATTTTCGCTCCGATCTTCGTTCCGATGTTCATGCTCCTCGGTTACCATCCGGGCTTCACACAGTTACTTTACAGAATTGGTGATTCCCCGTTCAACTGCTGGACACCGATGTCTGCATATATCTGGATGATCTTAAGTGTTGCTCAGACAAAGTACGTTCCGGATCTCAAAATTGGTACTCTGATCTCCAACATGATCCCGATGTCCATCGTTCTTCAGATCGCATGGATCATCGTAGTTGTTATCTGGATGATGATCGGATTTCCGTTCGGACCGGGCGTAGGCGTTGCTCTTCCGGCTGGAATCCTCTAATTCAGAGTATAGCAGCTTGCAAAGCTTACTGTGTAAAATATAACGGCAGAATGACCCGTCGCTTTTGCGGCGGGTCATTTTTTGTTGCCATAATGATACCTCAGAGATGAGTTCTTTTCTTCTCAAGATCGGAAATTCAATTCTATTTCTGTAGTTCTTCCAAGTGTCTCTCCAGAATATCCGCTGCACAGGCTGCAAGCTCTGCACATGGGCGCTTTTTATAGTAGCTCTCCGTTCTCGCCTCCGGCACCGGATCCGTATCCGTATTGATCCCGGCCAGCAGCTCCCGGCAGATGTAGCTTCCGTTCTCGTTCTTGAACGTCGTTACAAGCTCCTGAATTTTCTTATAGTGATCCTGCTTCTCCGCCGCCGCTTTCGGGTCTGTATAGCCTTCCAGAGCCCCACAGACCAGTGCCATGCCACTGACACAGCCACATACCTCCCGAAGTCTTCCGAGGCCTCCGCCAAACGGGGACGCCAGGCCTGCCGCCATCTCTTTACTGATCCCCCGCGCTTCCAGCTCGTCCGCAAATGCCAGTGTCACCGCCTGAGAGCAATTGTAACCTTCCCGGAACAGTTCCCGCGCGCGGTCCCCGCGGCTTTTTTCACAGACTGTTTCATTTTTTGTTGATTTTTCCACAATATCCATCGACTTATTCTCTTCCATTCCTTCTACCCCTTTCGTATATTTCCCGTTACCATAGCATATACTGTGTAACAAAATTTTCCAATGCTTCGCATTCCGAATCGGCAAAATCCTCGATCGCAGCTGTATCATACGGAATTTTCAGTTCGTAAAATCCCTACTCGCGAAAAATAACTCGCTTTTCTCTTTGTCACTGTTCCGAAGAACCTTTGCTTGTATTTTTCCATGTCTTATGGTAGAATAATATCGTTATGGTTGTATCAAAGATTCAGCCGCATTCATATGACAGCGAATCATTTCCTGGGCCATCGCCAAGCGGTAAGGCACAGGACTTTGACTCCTGCATTCCACGGGTTCGAATCCCGTTGGCCCAGGAAATGATTCGCAAATCCAGTGCTTGTAATTTTTATTATAAGCACTTTTTTTATCTGTTTGCAACAGGAAATCTAACCTCTGAACGCGGTTAAAGCTCCCGGAAGTTTTTAATAGCTATCACAAACCATTCCAGAATCAACGATGGGGCAGAGTTCTTATGAACTCCGCCCCATCCATTGACATAGGACCTATTAGCACAGCAACTTCCCCAACAAAACAAAAAAGCCCCGGGAACTGCTTCCCAGGGAAATACGGGTGGATACAGGGATTCGAACCCTGGGCCTCCAGAGCCACAATCTGGCGCGCTAACCAACTGCGCTATACCCACCATAAAAGACTGCAAGCAACTCTGTTGCCGATGCTTAAATCCTTGTGTCTTCTTATTCCTAAAAAGGAAATGTGCTCGAAGGGATTCGAACCCCCGACCCACGGCTTAGAAGGCCGTTGCTC
>OGJY01002121.1_pt1 | contig 20862 bp, 19 predicted proteins | sample 1572231 | NCBI WGS metagenome assembly OGJY01 (sample SAMEA2582121, study PRJEB24529) | metagenome | biome: Human gut stool | place: China | collected 2011
CGGGCAATAAGAGCCGCCGCATGATCCTTTCGTATGACCAGCGTATTATGACAGGTCAGTACCCGGTGGCTGACCTGATGGGGTATCGACATACGAAGGATGGACAGCTTGTGATTGAGCCGGAAGAAGCAAAGACGATACGTTTTATCTTCCTGGCATTTATTCAGGGCTATGATTACGAACAGATTGCAATGATCCTGACACAGAAGAAGCGCAGCACCCTGCGCGGCAGGCAGGAGTGGAATGGCATGATGGTGGCTAACATCATGAAAAACGAACGTCGCTGGGGTGATCTGGAAGCTCGGAAGAGCATTGTGGTGGACTACAAGTTGGGCAAGGTCACAAAGAATAACGGAAATCGCTGCTCTGCCTACGTTCCAGAACATCACGAAGCGATTGTTTCCCCAGAAATCGCACGAGCTGCACATCTTGTGGCATCCAGCAGCAAAAAGTGCGGGGTGCAGGATATTGTGGTAATCCGGCAGGGAGCATTGAAAGGCTTTGTGGGCATCCATCCGAACTGGAGCGGCATCAATGCTGAAAGTATCCGCAGCCTTTGCCTGAGCACCTATCTGCCGGAAGAGGTGATGAAACTGAACGATATAGCAGAGATGAGGGCTGGGGCAACACTGGGAAAGGCACTTCAATCTGAATATATGACGGTTTCAGGTACTTGCTTTATCAACCAGAGTAGCCCGGTTATGACGATTTCTAAAAATGGAATCCGTTTCAGCAAGGCCTGCCATAGCCGGTTGGACGACTGCGAGTATGTGGAACTGCTCTATCATCCGATTCTGCAGGTCGTGATTTTGCGAAAGAGCAATCACGGCTTTTCAACAGCGATGCACTGGAGAGATGACAATGACGTTCATAGTGTTTTTTCAGCCAGAGCATTTTCTGGGCTTGTCTTTCAAACGTTGAACTGGAAAATGAATTACCGCTACCAGTGCCGTGGTATCTGCCGGGGTCAGGGAAATGCAAAATTTCTGATTTTTGAATTAGATGAGTCCCGGATTTTGACTGGGAAAAATCAGTATGAACAAGAAAATTGTTCGATGAATCTGAAATGCCGGTTATATCGGAGTAAATGGGTTCAGAGCATTACAGTTAGTGATGTGATGGAATCTGGTCAAGTCGTAGAAAATCCCATGATTGGTGCAATTCCAAGCAGAAATGAAGTTCAACGTGAACTGGATGATCTTTTGATGTCGATGTAGGAGGAACTTATAGAATGGAAGAACAAAGCAGGGCGCAGGAACTGAGCGTTCGGGAAATCTCCTTGATTCGTGAACTTGCACAGATACGGAAAGAACATAAAAGAGAACTGGAGTACGAAAAGTTCGATGGCTATGAACTTCCGCCGCGCACCCAGTTTTCCATGCTGAATAAGCCAGCAGTAAGCATAAAATATGGTGTTATGAAATTTAATATGGCGTGCATTCGGCTTTTTGAAGGAATCAAGTATGTCCTTCCGATTTTGCACCCTAATAAGAAGCGGCTTGCGTTGATTATGTGCCCGGAAGAGGACAGCGCGTCTGTTGAATGGGCACGACAGAAAGGCGAAAACTGGGTGAATAAGGATATTACATCATTGGAATTTGTAGAAAATATCTTCAGGCTCATGAACTGGAATCGGGAATGCCGTTATAAAGTGCTTGGACGAGTGGCTAATTCAGATCAGGGCCTTTGTATGTTGTTCGATCTGGAAGAAGCAATCATGTTCACACCGAAGCCACAGGAATATGCGGACCCGCTTACTGGCGAAATGAAGAAAAAACAGATGAAATTCTTCCCGGATACTTATAGGAATCGCATCGGAAAATCTTATAATGACTACATTGCAGATCATCAGATGAACATGTTTGAGGATTTTATTGGATATCAGGGGTCAGCAGTATTGGATGAGCCAGTACGGGAGGAAGATTCATTTTCAAAAGAGTCGATGTCCCAAGAAAGCGAAATCTCTGAAAATATATTACTGCCGGATTTAGCAAAACAGTCTGAAAGTATAGAACAGCAGAGCGGTGAGATTGCTGAGAGAGGAATGCCAACATGAGTTCTGAGCGAATTATGAATTTGCTGGTGACGATTCCGGCGGAAAGTCGGAGAATGAATGTGGGGAAAGATGTTATCCGTATTCTTGGAAGTCCGGCCTATATTTGCATTTTGCAGAGGAAAGATCGGCAGTCTATTGCAATTACGCCATGTGCTGCCGAACATCCAATGTCCTTTAAGGTCCCGGACAGGCTGCTGACCGACGGACAGTGCCGGATGAGGATCAATGGAGTACAGTTCGTCCAGGCGTTATTAGAGGCAAATGGTCTTGCTGCAGGGAAAGACTATCAGTTTAAGGGAAGGTATGAAGCTGAGAAAAACGCAGTTATCATTTCGCTTGAAAAAGATGAACAAAGTGCCCTCTCGCCTCAAAAGTGTACAACTTGACATCACGTCCATTTGGTTGTATAATACGTCCAAATGGACGTGATGAAGGGAGCTAATACTATGAGTGCCGGAATTTTAGATGGCTTTCAAACGATAATTCCAACAGCAGCAGCTGTCTTATCGGAAAAACGACAAATATTAAGGCTGACGCAACAAGAGGTTGCTGATCGTGCAAAAATAACATTACGTCAATATCAAAGGCTGGAATCTGGGGAAAGAAACATTTTGACTTCTTCTTTTGGCTTGGCGTGTCGAGTAATTGAAGCTCTTGATATGGATGTTTCTAAATTCTATCATGGTGAATATTACCTTGAAGAAGAAGTGAAGACAATGAGAGGCAAAGGGATTGCCAGCAGAAAAAAGTCATCGATTTAAAGGACAGCATGATGCCAAGAAAGAGCAATATGGACAAATCTATGTTGAAAAGTTTACATCTGCCAGCTTGATATGCAAGGCGTTTTATGGTAAGATGAAAGCATAAATTGAAGAAAGCGGTACAAAACAGATGTGACAAGATTGATTTCGGCACGAATGGCTACCGAATTTGAAAGGGGGCTTTATTATGGTAAAAACGAGTGAAATGTCTATGGAACTGAAACAGGAACTTGCTTTTACAAAAGAAGAACTCGCAGAACTGAAAGCGGCAAAGAAAATGCCAATCACGTTTGATGCGGATTGCCCTGAAACCACACCTGAGCGGGCGGTTAAATTTAGAAGAGTTAATCCGCCGCGTAACAGAATGGATGCCCATGGAGCATAATCATAATCAAGAAAAGAACGTATAGAGCGCAAGTAAGCCCTACAAGGCTCAGATCGGTTCGGAACCGACTGAAACCCTTGTAGGGCTTATTTTTTTGAAATTTTTTTTGTTCCTTACTTGACAACCGCATAGGGTCAACCAAGAAATACCACGATAACTAAAGGGTTTTGACGGCTTGAGTTGTCCTTCAAATGTTTTATTTGTTGAAAAACTGCAAGAAGCGGAAAATCCTGGGGGTTATATGTAGGAGGCTTTTGGAAGCTCTGTTTTGACCCACAAAAAGGAGCATCAAATAAAGATTGAAGGAGAGTTCAAGCCTACGGTGGATTGCCTTTGTGCGACCCGCCGTAGGTTTGTTTTTATCCATAAGGGAATAGATGCAACATTAGCGATAAAAATGTGAGGATGGAATAGAGTAATGGATTCAAAGAAAGAAATACAGCATGTATATCTTGTGGGCGCGAAGTCATTGGGGGCTTACGGAGGGTATGAGACCTTTGTCTACAAGCTCACGGAGTATCACCAGAATAAAGAAAACATTAAATATCATGTTGCCTGCAAAGCCAACGGTGACGGTTGCATGGATGAAACTAAATTTGATGGCGTAACAAAAATCAACGACCACGAATTTGAATTCCACAATGCCCACTGTTTCAAAATTGATGTTCCTCAGATTGGCCCTGCGCAGGCAATTTATTATGATGTTGCTGCACTAAAAGCTTGTTGCGAACATATCAAGGAAAACCATATTCCGCACCCTATCGTTTACATCATGGCTTGCCGTATTGGGCCTTTTGCTGGTCATTTTTACAGAGAAATCCATAAACTGGGTGGTACTGTGTTCTTGAATCCAGATGGACATGAGTGGATGCGAGCTAAATGGTCTGCACCAATTCGGAAGTATTGGAAGATTTCTGAGCAGATGATGGTCAAGTATTGCGACCTTACAATCTGTGATTCTGTGAATATCGAAAAGTACATCCATGAATGCTATGACGGTAAGGGCATCAAAGGAAGTAGTCCGAAAACAACCTTCATTGCGTACGGTGCGGATCTTACCCTTAGTAAGCTGGCTGACGATGATGAAAAACTGGTGAGCTGGTATAAGGAAAAAGGATTGACTAAAAAGGGCTATTATCTTGTTGTAGGTCGCTTTGTGCCAGAAAACTCTTTTGAAGTTATGATTCGAGAGTTCATGAAAAGCAAGAGCAAAAAGGATTTTGCCATTATTACAAATGTGAATGAGAAATTCCTGAATGAGCTTGAGGAAAAACTTCATTTCAAGAGCGATAAGAGAATTAAATTTGTGGGCACTGTTTACGATCAGGAACTATTGAAGAAGATTAGAGAGAATGCTTATGCGTATTTCCACGGTCACACGGTCGGCGGTACAAACCCATCGTTGATTGAAGCCCTTGGAAGTACCGATTTGAACTTACTGGTTGATGTTGGGTTTAACAAGGAAGTGGCAGAAGATTGTGCCTTGTATTGGAGCCGCAAGCCGGGGAGCCTTGCAAAGTTGATTGATAAGGCTGATCAAATGAGTGCAGATGAAATTGCAGAGATGGGTCAGAAAGCTAAACAGCGTGTGGCAGAAGAGTACACATGGGATAAGATTTGCAGACAGTATGAAAATGTATTTGTGGGGAAAACAAACAATGGGTGATACAAGAAAATATAGAAACATTGATGCTCTTAGAACATTTGGATGTCTGGCAATTATAGCTTGGCATGTTAAAGCAAATACCGGATTTAGTACGGGGGGGGGTACTAGACAAGGTTATACCATCCTTTGACTATCTAGTTTATCTATTCATGATAATCAGCGGTTTTGGGATGTGCAACGGTTATTATCAAAAGTTAAAAACAGGAACTTATAGTATAGACGCGTTTTATTCAAAAAGGTACAAGAGAACAGTTCCTTTTTTTGCACTGCTGATACTTTTAAATTGTGTTACCGAATTCACTCCAAAGACAGTATGCGAAGGCTTAATGGAGATAACAATGCTGTTTGGTTTTTTGCCAAACAATACGTTAAGTACAATCGGAGTTGCATGGACACTTGGTGCTATATTTGCATTTTACATTATATTTCCGTTTATTGTTTTCCTTCTCTATAGTCCAAAAAGGGGAATAGTGTCCTTTGTGATATCCTTGGTAATTACATATATGTGCCAGTGCTATTTTATGACAGAAAGATTTGTTACGGAAAATTTTGTGATGCGTCATTCATTTTTGTATTGCTTGCCATATTTTCTCATAGGTGGGATTGTATATTTGTATAAAGATGAAATTGAACGTTTTGTAAATCAATTTAAAGTAATTAGTTTTTGTGTTGTGTTAGCTTTGACGGTAGGCTATTACATTACCCCTGACGTAATAAATTCTATCAATATAGTGGTTATTAAAACCTTGATACTTTATACTGGATGGCTGGGTTTAGCTTTGGGATATGACAACAGGTTGATGAATAATAAATTTACAAATTATATTAGCAATTTAAGCATGGAGATGTATTTATCTCACATGGTTGTCTTTAGAATTGTAGAGAAAATAGGTATTATGGAGAGAATTGAAAGTCCAGTTATCAGATATATGACAACTTATTTACTGTTGGTGATGTTATTGGTAATGGGATTAACAATTTATAGAAAAGCAATAAACAAATTAGATGAATTAAGGTGAGAATTGAGAATATGGATCAACATTTGTCGATTGAAAAAACAGGAATACAAGGGCTGTACGTTGTAAATCCAGCGTCATATAAAAGTGATGAAGATTTAATTGTGGAAACATATAACAGTCAAGAACTACTTAAAAATAGCTTAAATATGACTTTTGTTCAGGAAAACCAGTCGATGAGTGTTAAGGGCGTTCTGCGAGGATTACATGTTCAAAAGAACTTCCCGCAAGGGAAATTGGTGAGAGTTGTAAGAGGAAAAATATACGATGTCGCTGTAGACACAAGGACTACTTCTTCAACCTACGGAGATTGGTATGGTGTTGAACTCTCAGCAGATAATAAAAAACAATTTTATATACCAGAAGGTTTTGCACATGGATTTTATGTGATTTCTGATATTGCAGAGGTGTGTTTTAAGGTTTCTGACTATTGGCATCCGAATGATGAGATTGGAATACCGTGGAATGATCCAGAGCTGAAGATAAATTGGCCTATAAAAGAAAATGAGATGCCAATTATTGCAGATAAAGACCTACATTATGATTCTTTTTCTCTGTTAAAAGAAAAATTGGTCCAAAGAGAGGAATAGCAACATGAAAATACTATTAATACATAAGTTTCATTATATGTTGGGTGGAACAGAAACATTTCATTATAATTTGGCAGAGGCGTTAACTGCAGCAGGGCATGAAGTCATTTTCTTTTCAATGTATGATAAAAGAAATATACCGTGTGCGCAAGATAAATATTTTGTTTCAAATGTAGATTATAATGATCCCAATTTGAGTACATTTAAGAAAATCAAAATGGGAATTAAATTAATATATTCTTTTGAATCTAAACATAACATCGAAAAACTAATTCGGGATGAAAAGCCAGACATTGCCCATATTGGATTGTTGCATCGCCAAATTACATTTTCGGTAGTTGATGTTTTGAAGAAATATAACATTCCGGTTGTGATGCACTTGCATGAATTGACAGCAGTGTGTCCTTGTTATACGATGCTGCGACAAGATGGAACTATATGCAGTGATTGTGCGACAAAAGGATATTGGAATTGTGTGAAAAATAAGTGCATGAAAGGCTCTCTTGCAAAGAGTGTATTGGCATATACAGAAGCTCAATTTCTTAGATATGGGCATTATTATGACAAAATTGACTTATATATTGCGGAATGCAATTTTTATAAAAATTTAGTAGAAAAAGCTCATTTTACACATTCACCAATAATCAAGATGAATAATTTCTTGCCGATAAATCAGGAGTACAAAGCCTACTATGAGCATGACAATTATATTCTGTATTTTGGAAGATATGCAAGAGAAAAAGGCGTTTTGACAATTTTAAAGGCATATGCCAAGATGCATTGTGATGAAAAATTGGTTCTGGTTGGTAAGGGATCGGAAGAAGAAAGAATAAAAAATTTTGTTAAGGAACACAATCTTGAGGGTCGCGTTCAAGTAAACGGTGCAATTTTCGGCGAAGAAATGGATCGTATAATTGAACGCGCCAAAGTTGTTCTTGTACCGTCAGAATGGTATGAAAATGGGGCATTTGTTGCATTACAGGCCTTGGCTAAAGGGAAGATTGTTGTTGCAAGTGATATTGCAGGTCTTTCTGAAATTGTACAAGATGGTGAAACTGGATATCTGGCAGAACCGGGAAATCCTGATAGCTTTGCAATAGCTATTCAGAAGGCTTTAAACTTGACAGAAACCGAGTATAGAAATATGAGCGCGCGCATAGTAGCGTATGCAAAAAAGCGATGCGATGCGGAAAACTATATAGAGAAACTCTGCAAAATTTACGAAGAACTAATAAATGGGAAACAGCATAAGGAGAACGGATGAAAAAGAAAGCATTGATAGTTGTGAATCTTGCTGGTTTTCTACATTTTCTGTGGAATGATATCGCGACACTTCAAGAAATGGGATATGAAGTGTCAGTGGCAATGAATGAAAATTCTGCGGCAGGTCCTAACCTGATTGAAATTCCTAAACTGGAAGAAATGGGGATTGCACATTATCAGGTGGAATTTGATACCAAAAGCCCGGTATCAACTCAAAATATTCAGGCTTATAAACAATTAAAACTTATTTTGAAAACGAATAAGTATGATTTGATTCATTGTCACACACCTATTGTTGGTATTTTGACCAGAATGGCTGCAAGGAAATATAGAAAAACTGGGACAATAGTTATATATACAACACATGGATTTACATTCACAGACAAGTCATCGAAAAAAAACTGGATTGTTTATTTTACTGCCGAAAAGCTAATGTCAAGATTCTGTGATGCTATTATTACAATAAATCATGAAGATTATAACAACGCAAAAAAAATGCACTGTCCTAAAACTTATATTATTCCGAGCGTTGGTTTAGATAATCATAGGTTTGCAAATTTAAGAATAAACAGAGATGAATATAGAGCATCATTTGGTGTAAACTCAAAAGATCATATGATTTTAGCTGTGGGTGAATTATCATCGAGAAAAAACCAGAAAATTATTATAGAAGCATTAGGAACGCTTGATAGAAAAGAACAGTACATATTTGTAATTTGCGGAACTGCAGTTGTTAATTCAACAATCGAGGAAGAACTCAAAGAAACAGCCTCTAAATTAGGAGTCAGGATCTTCTTGGCAGGGCACAGACTTGATATTCCAGAGATAAATGCATGTGCGGATGTTGCTGTCATCCCATCCGTAAGAGAAGGATTTGGAATGACGGGAGTGGAGGCACTTGCATCAGGTGTACCTGTTGTGGGATCTGATGTACAGGGGATAAGAGAATATGTAATTCCCGGAAAAACAGGATATCTTTGCGACCCATACGATGCACATCAATTTGCGGACGCCATTGAAAAAATAGTGAATTTGCCATCAGAAGAAAGAGCCAAGATGGTAATTGCTTGTAAAGAAAAAGCAAAAGAATTTGATGTATCCAAGTCTATTGCAGCTATGAAGAATATATACCAGGAAGTATTATGCCATGACGGAAAATAAGATAGTTAGAGATAAGATGCCACTAGTAAGTGTAGTTGTGCCGATATATAATGTGGAACTTTACCTGAAAGAGTGCGTTGATTCAATTCTTTCCCAAACATATAAGAATATTGAAGTGATTTTAGTTGATGACGAGTCTCCAGATTTATGTGGAAAAATATGCGATGACTATGCAGCAATGGACGGCAGAATCAAGGTTGTTCATAAGAAAAATGGTGGTTTGTCTGATGCCAGAAATGCTGGAATGAAAGTTGCAACAGGAGATTTAATTACTTTTGTTGACAGTGACGACTATATTTCAAAGGATTTTGTGAAAATTCTTTTTGAAGCTATGTCAGAAAACAATTCTGATATAGCTATTGCCAATATGAAGAGGACGAGCAGACGCGATGATAAAAATACTGTAATAGATTGGAAAGTGTCCAGTTACAAAAATGAAGATGCTTTGATTCGGATGCTATATGGTACACCATTTGGCACGTCTGCATGTGGAAAACTTTTTAAAAGAAGTCTGTTTACAGGTGTTGAATTCCCCTATGGAAAATTCTCTGAAGATCTCTTTACAATCTATAAAACAATTTTGAAGAGTGAAAATGTAACCTATGTGGGATTTGATGGTTATTTTTACTATTATCGCGATGAGGGAAGCATCGTCGTTTCTGGATATAAGGAAAAGCATTTAGAAGCTTTGGATGCTATCGATGATATTGTAAGAGCGGTAAAAGGAAAAACACAATTTGATAACGCACTGTCGACTCAATATATAAATGTTGTATATGATATTGCTGCGAGAAATCCACAGCTTTCAGAGTTTCAGAATAAACGCATTCAGAGTGTATTGAAATCGCATCGGATGAATGTGCTAAAAGATGGTAATGCCCCAAAGAGATTACGGGCTTTTGCTGCGATATCATTATTTGGAAATAGAATAGCACTTAAGGTTGTCGTTGCGAGAAATAGGAAGTGGAAGGCGTAAAGAGGGGAGGCAAAAAGAGATGACACCATATATTGTTGTATTTATGATTTCGATAGGTCTTTTTGCGCTTTCTGATCGGGTGAAATATACACAAAGGAAACCGATTGTATTCATATCAGTTATGGCATTGTGTTTGTTAGCAGGAATGAGAGCGGTGGGTGTTGGAACGGATACACGAGTTTATTTAATGCCTGTTTATGAGGCAGCGAAAAGAAGCCATAGCATTGGTGAGTATTTGAACTCATCTTTCCATGCTTTCACATGGACAACAGATTATGTGAAGGATATGGAACCATTGTTTCCGTTATTAGTTTTGATTGTAACAAAAATTACAGGTTCATTATATTGCGTTCAAACTATACTGGAATTATGTGTGATTCTGCCGCTATATGTTGCCGTTAGAAAAGATAAGAACACAAGCCTTGGGATGGCGATGTTTGTCTTTTGCATGGCATTTTATAATCCCTCGATGAATATGATGCGTCAGTCAATCGCTATGTCTTTAGGAGTCCTGGGATTTGAATATTGGAAAAATGCAGAAAAGAAAAATGCGTTTATCTGTGTGATTATTGCTTTCTTATTCCACACAAGCTCATTGCTGATATTACTGATTTATCTTCTGTATGATTATATTGTCAAAGGAACAACTTTAAGCATAACAGGAAACAATGTTAGTAAGAGAAATGAAACTCCTAGAATGCTGATATCTATGGGGATTGGTTTCGTAGTGATGATTATGATGTCCGCGATTGTGTCTGCTTTGTCGGCTGTTGGATTTGGGGAATATGTCAGCTACGTTACAGGAAAATTGGTTTTTATGCCAAACCAGCTTTTAATCCGTATTCCTCAAATAATATTGATCATCTGGAGTTATAGATATTTGAGAAAAGATGGAGAAGACATTTCATTTTTCTTGGTTATGGAGGTATATGCAGTCTTGTTTTCACAGTTTACCAGTGTGAGCGGGTATGGTGGAAGAATTGCTTTATACTTTGCGATTTTTGAGGTGCTTGTCATATCACAGGCAATGAGTGCATTAAAACCAAGAAAAAGCGGAATAATTATTCGACCGTTAATCATAGGATATTATATGTTTTATTGGTGGTACTATTTTGTATTTGTTGGTGCGCATCAAACAGTACCGTATATATTTATGAGATAGAGGAGAAACGAGTAGATGGATAAAAAAATCGGTATTATGTCTATGCAAAGGATTATTAATTATGGATCTTTTTTGCAAGCGTATGGTTTGAAAAAAATGATTGAGTCGGTTTCAAAATCAGAAGTTGAATTTATAGATTACAGATTTGGTGTTGATATTACAAATAGATTAAAAAAACCGCAGTTTAAAGCTGAAAGCATAGTGGATAAGATTCTGAAAAACAGAACCCCATGGAATTATCTGAAAAAAAAGAACTTTTTCAAAGAAATAGAAAGAAATTTAATCCTGGATTTAAAGGATATTGGGGTTGATAAACTGAATTATGACTGTGAGGTTGACACGTTAGTGATTGGAAGTGATGAAGTATTTAATTGCCTTCAACCATATCCAGTAGGATATTCTAAGCAATTATTTGGAGATGGATATGCACACTCCAAGATTGTTTCATATGCGGCTTCTTTTGGAAGCACACGTTATGAAGATTTGGTAGATACAGGGATTGCGCACGAAATTAAAACAATGCTGTCAAGATTTGCAGCTATTTCTGTGCGTGATGAAAATAGTGCTCATATTGTTAGGCAATTGCTCGGTTACTCTCCGGAAATTCATATGGATCCAGTTCTGATGTATGATTTTACACAAGAAATTGCAGAGTATACGACTTATGAAAGAGATTATATCATTTTATATGCATACACGGGCAGATTAAGCAGAGAAGAAGAAAACTATATAAAAAAATTTGCAAAAAGGCACAATAAGAGGATTGTATGTGTTGGACATTATTCAAATATTGCGGATAAAAATATAATTTGCAATCCGTTGTATGTATTTTCCTATTTCAAAAATGCAGATTATGTCATTACGGATACATTTCATGGTACAGTCTTCTCTATTAAAATGAATACAAAATTTTGTACACTGGTAAGAGATTCAAATCGCAATAAATTAGAAGCATTACTTAATAAACTTGATAAATTGGAAAGAAAAGTGGAAAAACTAGAGGATATTGAGCGATTATATAATACCGAAGTTGATTTTTATAAAACCAATCAAATAATTGAACAAGAGCGTAAAAAAACAACGTTGTATTTAAAGGAAAATATTTAAAATGGGTAGTGAGTCAAGAAATAGATACTTATTAAAAAACACATTGATTTTTACACTTGGCAATATTGGCTCTAGGATGATTTCTTTTTTCTTGATTCCATTGTATACTAATGTTTTAACAACGAGTCAGTATGGTACGGTGGATCTTATAACTACTATTAGTACAGTTGCAGGGCCAATGCTTACATTGAATATTGCTGAGTCGGTTATGCGGTTCGGGTTAGACAAAGATGCAGATAAGGAAAAAAACACACAGTGTGGAAGCATAGTTCTACTTATTGCGATGATAATTGGACTGGTTTTAATTCCAATATGCAGATGCATCACAGAAGTATCTGACTATGCAATGTATGTTTATTTTTATGTCATTTCTTTATCTGCTAGTCAACTGTTTCTATGCGATTTACGCGGAAAGGAATTGTTACTTAAGTATTCACTTGGAAATATCCTTCAGACATTGATGATAGCGATTTTAAATATAACATTTTTACTTGTCTTTAAGATGGAAACAGGTGGATATTTATTGGCATATATCATTGCAAACTTTATAGTTGCGATTTATGCCATTATTGCAGGAAAAGGATATAAAGCGTTCTCTTTTCACAACATAGATCGTTGCAAACTCAAAGAGATGATTCGGTATTCGATTGTTCTTATCCCGAACACATTTATGTGGTGGATCATGAATTCTTCAGATAGAGTTATGGTGACCTACATGATTGGTGCAGCGGCTAACGGAATCTATGCTGTTTCTTATAAACTACCCACCCTTGTATCAACACTGACAGGAATATTTAATCAAGCATGGAGTTATTCTGCGATTCGTGAAGAGGGCACGAGTGATGAAACTGAATACAACAATAAAATGTTCAAAACACTTTCTGCAATTGCGTTTATGATGGGAATTGGCCTTTTGCTATTAACAAAACCATTCTTGGGAGTTTATGTGGCTGATAGTTATTATGACGCTTGGAAGTATACTCCGTTTTTGATTATTGGATGTGTTTATTTAACATTGGGCACATTCATGGCAACAAGTTATACTGTACATAAGGATAGTTTTGGCTATTTGTTTTCTGGATCGTTTGGCGCAGCGTTTAATATACTATTGAATTTTATCTTGATTCCAGTGATAGGAGTCTATGGTGCTGCATTAGCAACATGTATAAGTTATATTGCTGTTTTTATGTTCCGTGTGTTTCACACTAGAAAATATATTAAGTATGATATTATGTATAAGGAATTCATTTTAGGTTCGTTATTAATGCTTGTGTCTGCAATTTTAATGTTTGTAGATGGAATGAAAGGATTCCTTCTTCAACTTGTGATTCTTTTGATTGGATTTACGGTGTTTTCCAAAACTTGGATTCCGATGTTACAGTTTTTTCTAAATAAAATTCAAAGGAAGCGGGTGAGCTAATGCAGAAGTTGGTTAGCATTATTGTTCCAGTATATAATGTTGAAAAGTATATTGATAAGTGTGTTAGATCATTATTAAAACAAGATTATGGAAATATAGAAGTAATTCTTGTTGACGATGGTTCTCCTGATAAAAGTGGTTATATCATTGATAGACTGAAAGAGGAAGACAATCGAATAGTTGTAATACATCAGGAAAATCATGGCGTTTCTAGTGCTAGAAATGCAGGAATGGCTGTCGCTTCAGGTGAGTATATCACCTTTGTCGATGGAGATGATTGGGTTGATGCTAACTATGTGACATATTTTGTTGATTTACTAGAGAAATCAAGCTGCGATGTTGTGATGAATAAGAATAATTATTCAGGTTGCAATGATATATCAAATAATAATTTTTCTGTGATTAGTGCCGAAAAAGCTATTGAGTGGATTTATTTGGGAGATCTTTTTGTAGCAGTTTGGAACAAGATGTATCGAAGGAGTGTGCTCGAAGAGAATTATATAAAATTTAATGAAAGAATTTGGTATGGTGAAGGAATGCTTTTTAATGTTGAGTTTCTACAACATGTAAACAGTGTGGCAGTTGGTGAAAGTGCAGTTTACCATCAAACTTTTAATCCTGATAGTGCGATGAGAAAATTCAATTTAAAGAGTAACTTGTGTGGAATCAAATCTTTGGAATTGCAAAAGGAAGCATGGATAAAAAAGAATATTGATATTGAGAAAGCATGGGAATATCACAGGTATTGTTTCAATAGAAGTATAATTGATGGCCTTGTTCGATCTAATATGATTTTAGAATATAAAGAAACGTATAAGGAGTGTGTTTCTAACCTTAGGAAAAACATATTTTTGCCATTAAAAATGGAAAAAAGTATTAAGAAAAAAATTATGTGGTGTTGCTATTTTATTTCACCAAGGCTCATGGCTATTAGAAAAGCTATAGGATTTAAGAAGGCTGCGAAAACTGGGGGGGGGTATAAGAAATAATGTTATAATAAAGAAAACAGCGTATATTCTTGTGCCTATCACGGGAGGTGCTTTTGCATGAAAACCGTGTGCGCTAAGGATATGTGTGCTGGTTGTATGGCCTGCATAAATATGTGCAAAAAGAGTGCTATTACTATTGTAGATGATTACAAGACATATAATGCCGTAATTGATGAAGTAAAGTGCGTGAATTGTGGGTTGTGTGAAAAAATTTGTCCTAATGTAAAATGCGTGGAGCAGGTTAACCCTATCTTTTGGAAAGAAGGATGGGCATTGAATCCTGAAATCAGAAGTAATGCATCTTCAGGAGGAATTGCTTCATCAATTATATATTCATTTATTAAAAATGATGGATATGTTGCTTCGTGTATGCTTAATAAGGGAGAATTCGTTTTTGAATTGACAAATTCGACCCAAAGGGCTGAGCAATTTGTAGGATCTAAATATGTTAAAAGTAATCCAAAAACAATATATATAGATATTGAAAGGAAACTACAAGAAGGGAAAAAAGTCCTTTTTGTTGGATTGCCATGTCAAGTCGCGGCATTGAAAAATTTCTCACGCAATCAAGATAATTTGTATACGGTGGATTTAATATGCCACGGGTCCCCTTCACCCGAATTGTTGAAGATGTATTTAAAAGAAAAATCAGTAGATATCGAAGAATTAGAAGGGTTGAATTTCCGTGAGAAAACATCATTTGGCTTAAGATCAGTAGGGAAAAATAATGGTTTTCCGCGGATTGTTGATATGTATACATATGCTTTCCTGAAAAGTATTGATTATACTGAGAATTGTTATTCCTGTCGTTATGCGTCACAATCTCGTGTTTCAGATATTTCATTAGGCGATTCATGGGGAAGTGAATTGTCTGAAGAGGAAAAGAAAAAGGGAATATCTTTAGTTCTCTGTCAAACGAAAAAGGGAGAAGAATTACTAAAAAAGTCAAATGTGGAACTATTTGATGCGGATATTACAAGAGCGATCCAATTAAATCATCAATTGGAATATCCATCGAGAATTCCATCATCAAGAATGTTTTTCTTTGAAAACTTAGAAAAGGGTTTTGATTTTGCTATGAAGAAAATACTACCGAAAGAATATTTGAAAAATGAAATCAAGATTATTTTGTCTAAAGTTGGAATTAGAAGATAAACCTTCATATTGACAAAGAGTTGGGAGATGACACAATCTTGAGAGCAGAGCAGAGCAGAGCAGAGCAGAGCAGAGCAGAGCAGAGCAGAGCAGAGCGTTTATCATGGCTTGACGTGTTAAAAGGGATAGGCATAATCCTTGTTGTTATAGGGCATATCTATTCCAATCAAACCATCTTTAATTGGTTGTATTCCTTCCATATGCCGCTGTTTTTCTTGGCAGCAGGATGGGTGTATAAAGAAAAAACAGTTTTAGCAGACATAAAGCGAAGAATCCAAACCATTGTTATTCCGTATTTCTCATTCGGTTTTCTGGTTCTTATCTACTGGCAATTGATGGAGAGAAGATTCCGGGATTCAGATATGAGTTTTATGGATTCTTTGTTCGGTTTATTCTCTGGCTGTTATGATAATTTGGAGTTCAACATCCATTTGTGGTTCTTACCATGTTTCTTTGTAACGGTAATCCTCTTTAATATACTGGTTAATCTAGGCGGAAGGAGAATGGCTTATCTTGTTTCTGCTCTAATGAGTTTAGCTTTTATTGTGGTTCCAATGCATGGACTTATTTGGGGCATTGATCGTGTATTCAAGTACATAGGATTCTATGCTGTGGGTGTGTTCATAGCGGGAAAAAGCGTGAAAGTGGTAAAGAAAAAAGTGGAAGCAGGAATAGTAGCGATAGTTCTGCTTGCTTTGAGCTTTTCCTTATCATGCTATCATTTAACTATGGGAATCATGTGGTTTGTAACAGCCCTGATTGGTGTTGCTGCTGTAATTCTGATTTCTCAACTTATCAACGAGAATAGAATCCTGCAATACTTTGGTCGGATTTCTCTAATTATTCTTTGTATTCACGGCCCTGTGTATCGAATTGTGGTAAAAATTGTATCAATTCTGTTGAATCTGGGGACAGATGCAGTGAGAGAAAATTTTCTACTGGCCATGGTAGTGGTAGTTATTACGATGGCAATATGCAGTACGGCATATGAGGTTGTTGTAAGACTTGCTCCATGGATGGTGGGAAAGAAAAAAGTAAAGGAAAACTAACAATGTCAAAATACTTTGGAACCGACGGCTTCCGTGGTGAAGCCGGAATTACTTTGACAGCCGATCACGCCTACAAGGTGGGGCGTTTTCTCGGTTGGTATTACAATGCTCTCCGTGAGCGCAACGGAGATAACGAATCTGCCCGTATCGTTATCGGTAAGGATACGCGCCGCAGCTCCTATATGTTTGAATATAGTCTGGTAGCTGGCCTGACGGCTTCTGGCGCAGACGCTTATCTGCTTCATGTCACTACAACCCCATCCGTGGCTTATATTGCCCGTGTGGATGACTTTGACTGTGGCATTATGATTTCTGCCAGCCACAATCCGTACTATGATAATGGTATCAAACTAATTGACTGCTACGGAGAAAAGATGCCGGAAGAAACTCTGCTGCTGGTAGAGGACTACATTGACGGCAAGCTCCATGTGTTCGACCAGGACTGGCCGGAACTGCCCTTTGCTCATCGTGAGCATATCGGCTGCACTGTGGACTATGTGGCAGGTCGTAACCGCTACATGGGCTACCTGATCTCTCTGGGCATCTACTCCTTCAAGGGTGTCAAGGTTGGCCTGGATTGTGCCAATGGCAGTTCCTGGAACATTGCAAAGTCTGTTTTTGATGCACTTGGCGCAGACACCTATGTAATCAACAATCAGCCCAATGGACTGAACATTAACAACAACGCTGGTTCTACTCATATTGAGGGCTTGCAGAAGTTCGTTGTGGAGAAAGGTCTGGATGTTGGTTTTGCCTATGATGGTGATGCCGATCGCTGCCTGTGTGTGGACGAGAAGGGTAATGTCATTACAGGCGATCACATTCTGTACATCTATGGCTGCTACATGAAAGAGCGTGGCAAGCTCTTGACCAACACCGTTGTTACAACAGTTATGTCCAACTTTGGTCTGTACAAAGCATTTGATGAGCAGGGTATCGGTTATGCTAAGACTGCCGTTGGAGATAAGTACGTCTATGAGTATATGGCAAAGAATGGCTGCCGTATCGGTGGTGAACAGAGTGGTCATATCATCTTCAGCAAGTACGCCAGCACAGGTGATGGTATCCTGACGAGTTTGAAAATGATGGAAGTTATGCTGGCTAAAAAGAAGCCGATGAGCGAATTGGCAGCACCGCTGAAAATTTATCCGCAGGTACTGGAGAATGTTCGCGTAACGGATAAAAAGGCGGCACAGAACGATGAGGCTGTGCAGGCAGCAGTAAAGAATGTGGCTGAAGCACTGGGAGATACTGGCCGTATTCTGGTTCGTGAATCCGGCACGGAGCCGGTCGTGCGCGTTATGGTAGAAGCCCCCGACCATGATACCTGCCAGAAATATGTTTCCGAAGTTGTCGATGTGATTCGTGATAGAGGATATAGTCTGTAAATTGAAAATAGCCTACCAGAAAATAAGCATTTATTAAGCGTAATATTGAAACAGCCTTATCAGAGTGCTATACTAAAATTACTATAATTTTCTGGAGGTTATTTATTATGCCCAGAACAAAAGGTAGCAAGAATAAGCCCAAAATGGTGACTGCTGATTTCGCAACGCAGATTGCAGAAAAGCAGTCCGCAAAGGAAGCGCTCACAGCGGAAATCGCATCCATCACAGCCAACATTGATTCTCTGAAAGCTGACCTAAAAGAGAAGAAAGCATCGCTGAAAGCTATCGACAAGGAAATTCTCAAGCTGGAAGCAAAAAAGGCAAAGGCAGACGCCAAAGCTGCAGAAGAAGCAAAAAAGACAGAAGCGGAATCCGTTCTGAAAAAGCTGCTTGCCGAAGGCATGAGTGCCGATGAAATTCTCGCAAAACTGAAATAACAGGAAAAAACCCGTGATAGACAGGCATAACGCACTGTTCATCACGGGTTTTAGGGTTATAAGAACATAAGTTTATCCAGCGGCAACATCAAACTGAAAATGTGCCGGAAGGTTGAACTGTTTGATAAACGCATGGTGCTGGGCGCGGTAGTGACGCAGATCGTACCCCAGATGATGCAGTTCAAGAAGCTTTACCAACACCAAATTGATATGAATGCGTTTGGCATCGGCAATCTGAGCAGCATCCATCTTGCGTTTCGTCATCTGATAGACTTCCTCGCTGTCCAGCATCAGGTGGGATGCAAAAGCGTTTGGCTCATAAAGACAGATCTGCTTGTCTGTAATCGCCAGAGACTTATTCAGCGTGTGCAAGTCCATAAGAATCTGATGCTCCAGATAATGTCCCAGAGCATACCCACAGACCATCTGCTTTGTCTGCGAATCAAGATGACTGTTGATAAGTATCAATGGCTTATCAAAGTGGAGTGAAAGAAAACCCAGCACATCTTTGAAGCGAGGTGTTTCACTGATGTCCAGACTGCAGCTTCGCGCAATCCGTTTGATGTTGCGGGTGCCGGTATTTTGGATGAGGTCATTGGCTGCTTGGTAAATAAGAATGGAATCCATAATGTGCTCTCCTTTCGAGGATGGCATAGTGAATGAAACGGGATTTTACAGGTTCAATATCCGGTTTTTTTCACGCTCTTGCTCGCGGTATTTAAAATAGGCTTTGTGCATTTCATACATGATGCCGTCCATATCCTGCGCGGTCAACTCTCCGCTGGCGAAAAGCTCAGTAAGCTCGAATGCGAGACGCTGGGCTTCTATTTTACCCTTTTTTCCATAGGTTGCTGCAGCGCGTTCAATAAATAAAGACTGATCCGGTTGTATGTAGGTCAGAGGCACATGGAATATATCGGCCATTTTTTCAAGTATTTCAACATTGCGAGGATAGCGACCATCACGTTCCCATCCGATGACTGTTCGTTTGCTGACACCCAGACACTTTGCTAATTCGTCCTGTGTTAAGGAATGTTTCTTTCGTAAATCACGAACTTTCTCTCCAAATTTCATGTTTGCAACCTTTCTATGGAGCAGTTATCGTACTGTAACAATGTGCAACGGAATTTGTAAATATTCAATTCAGGATGTGCAATAATATTTCACATTTTTCTCTTGACACCGCGACACTACTTGCATATAATTATGCAATATTCTTTCGACTTTTATGGCTATTATACTGGAAATTGCGTAAATATGCAAGCAAAAAAGGTGAAATTCAAGAAAAGTTCAGAAGAGTCCATTAAGTTGAAACGGAATGAACGAAAAGGTGAAATTCAAACCAGAAAAAGGAGGCCGTGAAAAAAGATGAGTAATGGAGAACATGAGATCCGTACTCCGAAGGGATTGCGGATTGGAAATCGCAGTGTCGTTGATGGGAAAAATATGCTTCAGATCAAGCGTGGAGGCTGTGAAGATTACATTTCTGCTGAATCTCTGGTGGAGCGCATTGCTGTCGAAGCCAATCTTTCATACATTCGTGACTGCTCTCTCAACACAAGTCTGGTTTCGTCCTCATCATTGAAGGGTGGGAGCTCATTCCAAAACGTCAGTGCATAGTTGGCGATTTTCAAGGAGTCCGCACGGTCTGTTTTCAATTTTCGGATGGAATTGTCACTGAAATCGTGAATCAACATGGCGTTTACAACAGAAACGTAAAAGCCTGCTTCCTTCAGCGTTAATGCAATTGGCTTCCAATAGTTGCTTGTGTGTTCCATTACAACGCGGATATCTCCTCCTGTCGTTTTCAGTATGGAGACCAGTTTCTCAAGATCATGGTTAGAATGAGATATGTCAAATGGACGTGCAACAATTACTCCACCTGGCCTGCGAATAGCAACTGTGCTTTTGCTCTTAGAAACATCAATACCTACGGCTGTGATTTCCATTGACTTCGTTTTTCCGGCCTCCTTTTTGTGCTTGTTCCGCCTGATGCCCATCACCGATTCAGCTTGCTTTGTGACACGAATGTACAGTGACAAGAGTCACTGATAACTCAACCTGCGTCAATCGAACGCTGCAATGGAGATGGCGGAGAACAGTTTGCGCGTACGAGCGTGAAAGCTCAAGCAGGGCAGCGTTCTCTCTGCACATCTCAATTGTAGCTTAGGTTTGGGCGTCTGTATAGCTCACTGGCTGTGAACCTTTCAGAACCAACACAATTGTAGACCAATTAAGCAAAGTCAATAGCAGAACGGCTTGCGCCCCGCTTTGGATGCAC
>OGJY01002137.1_pt1 | contig 20630 bp, 21 predicted proteins | sample 1572231 | NCBI WGS metagenome assembly OGJY01 (sample SAMEA2582121, study PRJEB24529) | metagenome | biome: Human gut stool | place: China | collected 2011
TGGCGTTCGGCGCCCAGTGCGGCCCGGTGCATATCGGCATCGACTCCGGCTCCACCACCATCAAGCTGGTGGTCATCGACCAAAACGCCAACATCCTGTTTGAGAGCTACCGCCCCAACCTGGGCAACCCCATCCTGCGGGAGCGGGTGCTGGGGTTCTGAAAATTGCCAAGTCCCCGGAACAGGCAGCTGACGTGCGCCTGTCCCGGGGACTTGGCTGTTTCATTTGTGTAAATTTTCAGGGAACAGCTTGCAAAGTGGGGATATCATGTTAAAATAATCATGATGGAATTTTCGATTCCTGTCCCTGGGCAGAGAACACCGTGTCCATGACCATGCCCAGCAGAATGATGCACAGCCCGGCCATCACCATGAAATTGGGGTACTCCTTCAGGAAGAGAGCCACCCACAGGGGCCCAAGGATCATCTCCCACAGGGCGATAACAGAGGCCTTTTGGGCAGAGACCTGCTGTACCCCGATATTATAGCAGCCATAGCCCAGACCCACCTGGATTACGCCCAGCACCAGCATCATCGCCCACTCCACCGCCGTCATTTCGGCCAGACCGGACAGGGCACTGGGGAAGAGGAGAAATACCAGCATCCCGGTGAACGCATTGGCCAGGGCGGTAAGGCCCAGGGGGTTGGTCCCCGCCGCCCGCTTAGAGCTGACTGTCAAGCAGGCGAAGAACACGCCCTCTGCCAGGGCGATCAGGTTGCCCGCCTGGCTGGCCCCATCGGTGCCGGAGCACATAAAGCACACCACCCCCAACGAGATGACCAGCACCGGGAAAAAGGCCCGCAGAGTGAAGGGCTTCTTTTGCACCAGTCCCAGCAGAAACAGCCAGATGGTCGCCGTGTACTGCATTCCGACGGCCACCGGGGCAGAGGTGAGGGACAGGGCCAGAATGACGCTGACACACAGCCCGGCATAGGAGCAGACGTACATCAGCATCCACCCGTTCCACCGCAGCTGCTTGGGCCGGATGGTGGGCAGCAGGGCGACGGCCGCGATGACCGAGCGCAGCCCGCAGATAAGCAGGGCATTCAGCGTCAAAAATTTGACCAGCGGCGAGTTCAGGCTCCAAAACAGCGCGCCCAGAAAGACCATGATCCCGCCAGAGCAACGAAAACGACCCATGTGAGATGACCTCCAATATGACCTAGATTATTTTGTAATCACGATTATAAAATGACCTGGGTGATTTGTCAATCATTTTGGAAGAGGAGATTTTTGAATATGCAGCAACCAGACAAGGCATTGGACAACAAGTTGACCATAAAGCGCAAGCGCATCATGTCCTATTTTATCGAGGCCGCGGAGAAACTCATCCGCACCGAGGGGCTGGATGGCCTGTCCATCCGCAAGATCGCCGGAGAGGCGGGCTATAACAGCGCCACCATCTATAATTACTTCAATGACCTGGAGCAGCTGGCCCTGTTTGGCTCGGTGTGCTATCTGCGGGAGTATGTGGCGATGCTGGAACAGGAGTGGAAGCCGGACATGCGGGCCATCGACCAATACCGGACCATCTACCACTGCTTCAACTGCTGCGCCTTCCGCTCCCCGGAGATCTATTACAATATGTTCTTCGGTAAATACAGCCACCGGCTGGGCTCTGTGCTGAAGATGTATTATCAGGAGCTGTTCCCTGGGGAGCTGGACCACCTGAGTCCCCAGATGCGGCAGATCATGATGGGCGGGAACATGCTGGACCGTGACCGCATTACCATGGAGAAGATGGTGCAGGAGGGAGACGTGGCCCCGGAGAAGGCGGAGGACACCATGGAACTGATCATCGCCCTGCATCAGAGTTTCATCTATGAGGCGGTGCTGGACAAGGAGCATTTTGACATCCAAGCCCGCAGCAGACGATTTGACCAGCTGTTCGAGTATCTGCTCGCTGCGGCAAAATAAACAAAAATCTAAGGGCCGACGGGGACATTTCCCCGCATAAGGGGTCGTTCTGTTGAGAACGGCCCCTATTTTTACGGTTTTTTCCGGTATTAGGCTGTCAAAACTGTGTATCCTGCCTGAAAGCGAACTTTACAAAACGCTATTGACAAACGACTTCTGTTAAAATATAATCCTGATTATAAAATAATCTTGTTAACATTTTAAACCGGAGCAACGTGACGTTAGGAGGAGTTTATTATGTCAGCAGCCACAGAGGCCCTTTGCAACCATCCTGTGTTTCGCTTTTTCCGTGTCATCAGCGACATCCCCCGCCCCAGCAAGCACGAAGAGCAGATCAGTCAGTTTCTGTTCCGCTGGGCCCGGGAACGGGGGCTGGAGGCAGAGCAGGACGAGAAGCTGAATATCCTGATCCGCAAGCCCGCTACCCCGGGATACGAGGGTGCCCCCGGGATCATGCTTCAGGCCCACATGGACATGGTGTGTGAAAAGGCGCCTGAAGCAGAGCACGACTTTATGAAGGACCCCATCCACTGGGAGTTGGACGGTGACATCCTGTCCACCGGCAGACGGACCACCCTGGGTGCCGACGATGGCATCGGCGTGGCCATGGCCATGGCGGTGCTGGACGACGACACCCTGAGCCACCCCGCACTGGAGGTGCTGTTCACCACGGCGGAGGAGGATGATTTTTCCGGTGCTGAGCACTTTGACGTGAGCAAGATGACGGCCACGCGCCTAATCAATCTGGATCACGCCAACGAAAAGCAGATCCTGTGCGGCAGCTGCGGCGGGATCTCGGCAGAGCTTACCGTGCCCATTGCCTCCGGCCCTGTGCCAGAGGGATGGAGCGCCTTTGAACTTGCGGTAGACGGTCTCCACGGCGGCCACTCCGGGGAGGACATCCACCGGGGCCACGGCAACGCCACCACCCTGCTGGCCCGGGTGCTGCTGGCTCTGAGCCAGTCCGGCGAGATGAAGCTGGGCCCCGTGAAGGGCGGTACCTTCCGCCTGGCCATCCCCCGGGAGGCCAAAGCGGTGGTGTGTATCCCCCAGGAGCGGGAGCAGGAGCTCACCGCCCTGGTGGCTCAGCAGCAGGAGACGATGCGCCGGGAGCTGTCGGCCACAGGGGACAAGATCACCGTTCAGGCCAGGCCCACCCAGAAGCCGGAGTGGTGCAGTCAGCCAGACCGCTTTTTGGCCGCCCTGCTGCTGGCACCCGACGGCATCTATCAGATGAACGAGACGCTGGTGGGCCTGGTGGATACCTCGGACAACATGGGCGAGTGCTATCTGGATCAGAACGGGCTGCGCCTGGTCTTTGAGGTCCGCTCCGCCCGGGACAGCCTAGCCGACTATCTCTGCCAGCGCATCCAGCAGCTGGCCCTACTGCTCAACGGCCAGTGTCAAACGGATTGCCGGTATCCCTCTTGGGACTTTCAGCCCGACTCCCCTCTGCGCCAGGCGGCGGAGCAGGTGTACGTTCGTCAGTTCGGTCATGTACCGGAGTACCTCACTGTCCACGCCGGACTGGAAGTGGGTCTGTTCTCCCAGTACAAACCGGATCTGGATGCCATCGCCATCGGTCCGGACTGCTGGAATTTCCACTCCCCATCGGAACAGGTCAGTGTCTCCTCCACCCAGCGGGTATACGACCTGCTGCGAGGCATCCTGACCGAGTGCCGGGTATAACTCCCCGCCGCCTTACACGGCAGCGCAGCGCGTATTTTGGGGGGAAGATATCTCTATATTGAAGGAACGATAAGGAGCAATAAGAAGCAATGCAATAAGGAGTAGATCAAAATGGGAGAGAAAAAGAAGAAAGAACTGAAAGCCGTAAACCCGATGCTGTTTCTGGTGGTCATCATCCTCATTGTGGCTGTGGCCTCCTACATCGTGCCCCCGGGAAGCTATGACCGGGTGTATGATGCGGTGGCTGACCGGGAGATTGTAGACCCCAACAGCTATCACGCCGTTGACCGCAATCCGATTTCCCTGTTTACCCTGCTTATGTCCGTGACGCTGGGCATGCAGAACGCCGCCTATATCATCTTTTTCCTGTTGATCATCGGCGGTATGTTTGCCATCCTCAACGGCACCGGGGCCATTGATAACGGCATGTCCAACGTGGTCCGGGCTATGAAGGGAAAAGAACTGCTGATGATCCCCGTGTGTATGGTGGTATTCGGCTGCGGCTCTGCCTTTTGCGCCAATTTCGAGGAGTTCCTGGCCTTTGTCCCCCTGGTGCTGGCCTGTTGTCTGTCCATGGGCTTTGACTCCCTCACTGCCGTGGGCATCATCTTCTGTGCCGCTGCCTCCGGCTATGCCGGCGCACTGACCAACGCATTCACTACCGGCGTGGCCCAGAGTATTGCCGGTGTGCCCATGTTCTCCGGTATGCCCATGCGTGCCGCAATCTTTGTCGTGCTGCTCATCGTCAGTATCTGCTATGTGACCTGGCACGCCCACCGGGTGAAGAAGACCCCCACCCTCAGTCCCACCTACGAGGTGGATCGCGTCACCGCCCAAAGCGTCGCTCTGGAGACGGAGAACGTTCAGCCACTCACCGGACGGCAGAAAATCGTGCTGGTGGTGTTTATCCTGGGTATTGCCTTCACCGTGTATGGCATCGTGGTCCGCGGATTCTACATTGATGAGCTGTCCGCCATCTTCCTAGCTATCGGCATTGTGGGCGGCCTGATTGGCGGCCTGCGCCCCAGCGAGATTTGCGACCACTTTGAGAAAGGCTGCGTGAATATGCTGTTCCCCTGCCTGATGGTGGGTCTGGCCAACTCCGTGGTCATCCTGCTTCAGGAGGCCAGCATCATGGACCCCATCATCCACTTCCTGTCCGGCCTGCTCAACGGGCTGCATCCCACCCTGGCCGCCTGTGGCATGTTCGTGGTACAGGATCTGTTCAACGTGCTGGTTCCCTCCGGTTCCGGTCAGGCCGCCATCACGATGCCCATTATGGCTCCCTTGGCTGATATGCTGGGTATCACTCGCCAGACCTCTGTCCTGGCCTTCCAGCTGGGCGACGCCTTCACCAACGTGATGGCCCCCACCGGCGGCGAGATCCTGGCCGCCCTGGCCATGTGCGGCGGCGTGTCCTTTAAGAAGTGGGCCAAGTACCTGTTCCCCCTGTTCCTGATGTGGTGGGTGGTGGCCTTCATCTTCCTGGCCATCGCCGTGCAGATCGGCTACGGCCCCTTCTGATATCCCCCGCGTTTCTCTATCGTCTTACCCCCCTCTTCTTTCCGGCCCCGCCGTCCTGTTTATCCAGGACGGCGGGGCCATTTTGTGCTTTTGACAAGGGCTTTGCCCACCGCTATAATGGGAGAGACTTAAAAAGGAGTTGTGTTTTATGATGGGACTGGGGACGCTGGCCAATGTGCTGGCCATTCTGGCCGGGGGCGGGCTGGGGCTGCTGCTGAAGGGCGGCCTGCCGGAGCGGTGGCAGGGGGCCTTGATGCGCACCATGGGTCTGGCCGTGGTGTTCATCGGCGCGGCGGGGGCCATGCCCGGCCTGCTGCGGGCCGAGGGCGGCGCCCTGGCCGGGACGGGGGTGAAGGACACCCTGGGCATGATCTTCGCCCTGGCCCTGGGCACGTTAGTTGGGGAGTGGATCGACTTGGACGACAAGATGGAACGCCTGGGGGCCTGGCTGAAGGCCAAGGCGGACCGGGGCGGGGACAGCCAGTTCGTCCAGGGCTTTGTCACCGCCTCCCTCACCGTGTGCATCGGGGCCATGGCGGTGGTGGGATCGATTCAAGACGGCCTGTCTCACGACCCGTCCACCCTGCTGACCAAGGCGGTGCTGGACTGTCTCATCGTCATGGTCTTCGCGGCGACCTACGGCAAGGGTGCCCTGTTCTCCGCCCTGCCCGTGGGAGTGTTTCAGGGCAGCATCACTTTATTGGCCGGACTGCTGGCCCCGGTGTTCAGCCCGGCGGTGGTGGACAACCTGTCCTTTTTGGGGTCCATCCTCATCTTCTGCGTGGGGGCCAACCTGGCCTTTGACACCAAGCTGCGGGTGGCCAATATGCTCCCGGCCCTGGTCTTCGGCGGCCTGTGGACCACATTTATTTGAAAAATAAAAAATATTCCGTGGGATAGGGGCCGCTGGGGCGTATATACAGGCAAAGAGAGAAGAACAGGAGGTGAGCCGGATGGCCGCTGTCCCCCGTCACGAGGAGATCGAGGCCCTGCTGGAGCGGCACGGGCCCATGATGGCCTATGTCGTCCGGGGCATTTTGTCCGACCCCCACGAGCAGGAGGAGTGCCTGGCTCAGGTGCGCGCCAGGGTGTGGGAGCGGTGGGAGAGCTATGACCGGGAGAGATCCTCCCCCGCCACCTGGCTCACCGCCCTGTGCCGCAACGCGGCCTATGACCGGCTCCGCGCCCAGGCCCGGCAGCGGGAGCGGACAGGCGCTCTGGACGAGACCCTGGCCGACCCCGCCCCCGGCCCGGAGGAGGTCCTGCTGCAAAAGGAGCGGCTGGAGACCCTGTCCCGGCTGCTGAGCGCCATGAGCGCCGGGGACCGGGCGCTGTTTTACCGGAAGTATTATTACTTGCAGTCCACCCAGCAGATGGCCGCCGAGCTGGGCACCACGGCCCGGGCGGTGGAGGGGCGGCTGTACCGCATCCGAAAAAAGCTGCAAAAGCAGATGGGAGGGGAGCTTGCATGACCAACGACTCCTTTGACCGCGCCCTGATGGACCAGATGGGCCAGCTGCCCCCCGTTCCAGGGGAGCTGGACCTCTGCACCCCCTGGCACAGCGCCGTGGGCCGCATTCTGTGGGGCCTGGCCCTGTGTACCTTCCGGCTGGAAGTGTTCTATCTGCAATATCTCCTGCCCCTGCTGGGGGCCACCCTGCTCTATCTGGGCTATCGCTCCCTCCGCCGGGAGAACCGGTGGTTCCACCTGGGCTGGATCATGGCGGGGATACACCTGGCCGTCCAGATGACCGTGCTGGTGCTGGGGGGGACCCCGGTGCTGGATCGGATCGGGGCGATCCCCTGGCTGAACTGGAGCCTGACCTGGGCCTTGCAGGCCGTGAATCTGCTCATGCTCCTCTCCCTGCGCCAGGGCAGCCGCACCGCCTTCGCCCTGCTGGGTGGGGGAGAGGGTGACGAAACGCCGCCACGGGACTGGCTGGGCCGGGGGCTTGTGGCCTATGTGATCGCCATCGCCGTGGCCCTGTGGTGCGAGCTGGACCCCTGCACCGAGCCCGCCATGCTGGGCGTGACCATCACCAACGGCCTGGTCTATTATGGCCGGAGCATCGCCTTTATCATTCTGGAACTCTATCTATTGTGGTGCATCGCCCAGGAGCGGGATGTGCTGTCCGGCCGGGGCTATGCCATCGCTCCCGCGCCGGTGCGGTTGTCTGGCCGGACGGTGCTGGGTCTGGTGCTGGCCGTCACCGTTGCGGCCACAATACCCGCCCTGTGGCTGAGCAGCCGCTGCTTCGTCGGTCCCGCCGAACCTCTACCGGAGCTTTCCGCCCAGCAGCAGGCCGCCGCCCAGAACCTGACCGCCCTGGGGATGGACGAGAGCCTGGTCCAGGCCCTGTCCCCGGAGGAGCTGGACCGCTGCGCCGGAGCGGTGTCTGTGAAGCAGGCCCAGCGCTTTCAGTATGGGGAGGATGTCCCGGAGCGCCAGACTCTGGAGGACGGCACCGCCGGGGAGCTGTCCGCCTATCTGGTGGAGCTGTCCGACGGCCAGCTCCGGTGGTACTACTGGTTCGACCTGAAGGAGATGCCCGGGCGGCGCATCCAGGAGGTCTTCACCGTGGACCCCAGCGGCAACTACCAGGCGACGGACTACGCCGCCCGGCTGCTGTGGGACGTGGACGGGGAGACCCAGGCCGTCCTCCCCCAGGTGAAGCTGGCCGGGGGCAAGACCGCCGAGGAACTGTCCGAGTGGGGGCGCTTCTTTGCCAGCCTGGAGCTGGAGCGCTTTGGCTACAGCCACTATTCCCCCTGGTTCCCCTTCTCTGTGCCCCGCGACGCCCAGCAGGCCCGGGGATACTTGGCCTACACCGCCCAGGTGCCCGATTGGGAGGAGTACACCGGCGATTTCGCCTATGCCTTCCTCCACCACCAGATCCACTGGCTGCGCTATCCCTTCCAGAGCGTCCAGGCCCTGGGCGGCACGCAGGCCGTGCAAAACAAGGGCATCGCCAGGACGCTGTGGACGGGAGTTCAATACTATCCGTAAAGTTCTGTCAAAATAATTCAGTTTGGAAAGCATGACCGGCCCCGGTCATGCTTTCTTTTTGCATCATTCTCTGCTACAATAGGACCTATCAAACCCAAAGAGAAAGAGGGAGAACTGTATGCGTACCATCACCGCTGCCGCCATCACGGACACGGTGGCCCGGCTGTGTATCCAGGCCAACACCCACCTGCCCGAGGACATTGTGGCCGTCCTGGACCGCCGCCGGAAGGAGGAGCCCTGGCCCCTGGCCAAGGAGACCCTGGGCCTGCTGTGGGACAACATGGAGCTGGCCGAACAGAAGGACCTGCCCATCTGCCAGGACACGGGCATGGCCTGCGTCTTTGTGGAGCTGGGCCAGGACGTCCACATTGAGGAGGACTTTGAGCAGGCCGTTCACGAGGGGGTCCGCCGGGGCTATGGGGAGGGCTATCTCCGCAAGTCCATCGTGGGCGACCCCCTGCGCCGGGTAAACACCGGGGACAACACCCCCGCCGCCATCACCCTGCGCCTGGTGCCCGGAGACAGCTGCGTCATCACCGTGGCCCCCAAGGGCTTTGGCAGCGAGAACATGAGCCGCATCCAGATGCTCAAACCGGCCGACGGCGTGGAAGGGTTCAAGAAATTCGTGCTGGAGACGGTCACGCTGGCAGGCTCCAACCCCTGCCCGCCCATCGTGCTGGGCATCGGCGTGGGCGGCAGCTTCGACAAGGTCGCCTATCTGGCCAAAAAGGCTCTGCTCCGCCCGCTGGACATCCCAAACCCGGACCCCTACTATGCCGCCCTCGAACGCGAACTGCTGGCCGCCGTCAACGAGACCGGCATCGGCCCGCAGGGCTTCGGCGGCAGGACCACCTGCCTGGGCCTTGCCATCGAGCAGATGCCCACCCATGTGGCGGGTCTGCCCGTGGCCGTGAATGTTTCCTGCCATGTCACCCGCCGCGCCAGCGCAACGCTGTAAACGATCCCCTTTCCGTCAAAGGCTTGAGCCTATTAGGAGGCTTGATGAACATGCAATACGAACTGACCACCCCCTGCACCGCGCAGGACCTAGCCCCGCTCCAGGCGGGCGACACCGTTCTGCTGTCCGGTGTGGTCTACACGGCCCGCGACCAGGCGCACAAACGGATGCTGGAAGCACTGGACCGGGGCGAACCGCTCCCCTTCGACCTCGAAGGCAGCGCCATCTACTACGTCGGCCCCACACCGGAGCGCCCCGGCGCGGTCATCGGCTCGGCCGGGCCCACCACCAGCGGCCGGATGGACGCCATGAGCCCCCGCCTGCTGGACCTGGGCAACAAGGTCATGATCGGCAAGGGCAAGCGGGATGCCGCCGTCAAGGAAGCCGTCGTGCGCAACGGCGCGGTCTATCTGGCCGCGCTGGGCGGGGCCGGTGCCCTGATGGCCAAGAGCGTCAAAACGCTGGAAGTCATCGCCTGGCCGGACCTCGGCTGCGAAGCCGTCCGCCGCCTGACCGTGGAGCAGATGCCCCTGACCGTCATTCTGGATGCCCACGGCGGCGACCTCTATCTCTCCGGCCCGGAAGCCTACCGCGCGTCCAGATAAGCACGTTCCACAAGATTTCAGGCCCTGTTTCCGGTCAAAATAGCAAAATCATGCAGAAGAAGCTCAGTTTGTTTCGACAAACTTCCGCCGAACGACTTGCATCCCCCGGCAGAATGTGGTATCCTATAACAAACCGAACCGATGTGCGTTTTTCTGCTCCGGGCCGGAAATCAAGAAAGGCAGGAGGCCGACAACCATGCAGATCCACCAATCCGCAGAAGATTACCTTGAAACGATCCTGATGCTGAATCAGAGGATGGGCCGCGTCCGTTCCATCGACGTGGTCAACGAACTGGGCTACACCAAAGCCAGCGTCAGCATCGCGATGAAAAAGCTGCGGGAGAACGGCTACATTGCGGTGGACGGTGAGGGCAACCTGACCCTGCTGGAACCGGGCCGCGAGATTGCCGAGCGCATTTACAGCCGCCACCGGCTGCTGACCCACTTCTTCGTGCAGCTGGGCGTGGAAGAGGACATCGCCGCAGAGGACGCCTGCAAGGCAGAGCATATCCTCAGCGAGCAGACGCTGGAAAAGATCCGCGAGTATGCCCTGCTCCACGACGCTGAGAGCACCCTGAAAAACGAAGACTGACCCAAAACCACAAAAGGGACTGCCCGAACCGGCAGTCCCTTTTCTGTTTTTACATCTTCAGTAGGCATCCAGCCCCAGGCTGACATCCAGTGCCTGATCGACCCGTTTCTGGTCTTCCGGCGTGATCTGCCCTGCGCGCTCCCGCAGGCGGTGTTTGTCCAGCGTGCGGATCTGCTCCAGCAGCACGACGCTGTCCTTGGCGAGGCCGGTGTCCGCTGCCCGGATATTGATATGGGTGGGCAGGCGGGCTTTGTCCAGCCGGGATGTAATGGCCGCCGCGATGACGGTGGGGCTGTGGCGGTTTCCGATCTCGTTCTGCACGATGAGCACCGGCCGGATGCCGCCCTGCTCGGACCCCACCACCGGCGAAAGGTCTGCGTAAAAAACTTCTCCTCTGTGTACTTCCATGGAATCAACCCTCCCTGTCTGCCTCTAGTATGGGCTGTGCCGGGCGGCGGTATGCACGCGGGGGCTTTCTTCCATTTTATGCAGCGGAGCGGATCAGGTTTCCGCCTGTTCCAGGACGCAGAACGCCAGCGCCATCCCGCCGTCGTGGCTGAGGGAAAGGCGGGCCGTCACGTGATGCTCCTCCACCCAGGCCGCCGTCCGGCCGGAGAAGCGATACACCGGTGCCCCGGAGGGCAGGCGCAGCACCTCGATCTCGCAGAGCGAAAACGGCTCCCGCAGGCCGGTGCCCGCCGCCTTGAGGAAGGCTTCCTTCGCCGCAAAATCTGCAGCGGCGCTGGCGGCTCTGTGGGTGCACCTGCGGGCAGAAGGGTCGGCCCGACACTCGGCCAGCGCAAGCGCCTGCCGCTCCCCGGTGCCAAACACCCGCGCCTCAAACGCCGCCCCGTGCGCCCCAAACAGGCTTTTTTCCATCCGTGCCACCTCACAAAGATCACATCCTACCCCGAACAGCATGAAATCCTCCCCTTTCCAGGGCAAACGCCCCGTTGTTTTGACTTAAAATTTCCGTTGATTTTGGTGAATATGTGCAAATAGAGTCTGGAATCTTGAAGTTTACACTCGCTTCGTGTACAATGAACTATAGTTCTAGTTCCACTTCCGCTTTGGGCGTGGATAGAAATACCGAAGGGGGTGTACTGCGTGGGCGACGCAACTGCTATTTTTTCGATCCACGACAAAAAGGACGACGAAATTCATGAGATCGTACAGCAAGTGTACGACGCATTGAAGGAAAAAGGCTACAATCCGGTCAATCAGCTGGTGGGCTACATCCTGTCCGAAGATCCCACTTATATCACGACCTACAAAGGAGCCCGCTCCCTCATCCGTAAAGTTGACCGGGACGATCTGCTGCAGGCTCTGCTCCGCAGCTACCTGAACGTCTGATCCGCTTTGTCCTTTCCGGCCCGCTGTCTCGCAGAAGACGGCGGGCTGTTTTCAGTTCAGCTGCCGCGTGAAGATCTGGTTCACCACCGTCTCATACTCCCACCCCTCGCGGGCCTTGCGAAGAGGCTTTTCCAGCGGGTCGGCCCCTTCGAACCGATGGATGAGATAGAACCAGTGTGCCTTCATCCGGCTGACGGCACAGCTGGCCGCGCCAAAGGCCTCGGTGTAGCCGTGGTAGAGGTCGTCGCAGTAGCCGCGCAGTTCCTCTCTGGAAGCCGGTGCGCCGCCCTGCGCACGGCGGAACAGGGCCGGGTCTGCGATGAGCCCCCGCCCCACCATGATGCCCGACAGCTGCGGGAACTCCGCTTCCAGCGCGTGCAGTGCTTCCGGCGTCGTGACATCGCCGTTGTAGCAGACCGGCATCCGGCACTCCGGCAGCGCCGCAGCAAAGGCGGCACGGTCGGCCTCGCCCCGGTACAGCTGCTTCATCACGCGGGGATGGATGGTCAGCTCGCAGATGGGATAGCGGTCGTAGACGTCCAGCAGAGCCGCAAACTCCTCCGGCTTCTGGACGCCGATGCGGGTCTTGACCGAAACCGGCCCCTCCACCGCCGAAAAGACGGCATCCAGAAAAGCGTCCAGCCGGGCGGGGTCCCGCAGCATCCCGGCTCCCTTGCCTTTGGCCGTCACCGTGCCGGAGGGACAGCCGAAGTTCAGGTTGACCTCCGTGTAGCCCAGCTTCCGCACTTCGCCGATCATCCAGGCGGCCAGTTCGCCGTCTCTGGCCAGCAGCTGCGGGATCACGACCGTGCCTGCATTGGCCTCCGGGGCCAGCTCCGCCATCTTTTTCGGGATGAGGACACGGTTTTCCGGCGGCGACAGGAACGGCGCATAGTAGCGTGTGGGGGCATCGGCTGCGCCAAACCATTTCTGGTGCACCTGCCGCCAGATGCGGTCGGTCAGCCCCTCCATCGGGGCAGCGTAATAGTTCATAGAAGACCTCACAATGTTAGAATGGCTCTATTGTAGCACAAAAAATGCCGCCGCGCATCTGTTTTGCGCAGCGGCATCGATCGATCTTGCGGGTTATTCGGCGAACAGCGGCGTGGACAGGTAGCGGTCGCCGGTATCGGGCAGGAGGACAACGATCTTCTTGCCTGCGTTTTCGGGGCGCTTTGCCAGCTCCAGGGCAGCCCAGACGGCTGCACCGGAGGAGATGCCCACCAGAACGCCCTCCTTGTGGCCGATCAGACGGCCGGTCGCAAAGGCGTCTTCGTTGGTGACGGGGATGATCTCATCGTAGACCTTGGTGTCCAGCACAGTGGGGACGAAACCGGCACCGATGCCCTGGATCTTGTGTGCGCCTGCAACGCCCTGGCTCAGCACCGGAGAGGATGCAGGCTCCACGGCCACGACCTTGACGCCTGGGTTCTTGCTCTTGAGGTACTGGCCCACACCGGTGACGGTGCCGCCGGTGCCGACGCCTGCCACAAAGATGTCCACTTCGCCGTCGGTGTCTTCCCAGATCTCCGGGCCGGTGGTCTCAATGTGCGCCTTGGGGTTGGCCGGGTTGACGAACTGACCGGGAATGAAGGCGTTCGGGATCTCCTTTGCCAGCTCATCGGCCTTGGCAATGGCACCCTTCATCCCCTTGGCACCCTCGCTCAGGACCAGCTCTGCGCCGTAAGCCTTCATCAGCTGGCGGCGCTCCACGCTCATGGTCTCCGGCATGACGATGATGATGCGGTAGCCCTTGGCCGCCGCCACAGCGGCCAGACCGATGCCGGTGTTGCCGGAGGTCGGCTCAATGATGACGGAACCGGGCTTCAGCTTGCCAGTGGCTTCTGCATCGTCGATCATCTTCTTGGCGATGCGGTCTTTGACCGAACCCGCCGGGTTGAAGTATTCCAGCTTTGCCAGGATGGTGGCCTTCAGGTCCTCCTGCTTCTCGATGTGGGTCAGCTCCAGCAGCGGAGTGTGACCGATCAGCTGATCTGCGGACGTATAAATCTTGCTCATAAGAATGTTCCTCCCTCTGCGGGCACCCGGCCCGGAACGATTTCGTCTCTCCATATTCCCCGCAAACCAACATCGTTTGTGGGTTTGGTGGTATTATAGCCCTCTTTGCCCCGGTTGTCAATGGAAAAGTGCAAAAAACAGATTGAAAAGTTATAAACCCCATTGTATAATAGGTTAAAATCAAAATTTCTCTCTCCCCTGCGGTGACATCTCCCCTGTTCGGAGGTCGGGCGGGCCGGTCTACGGCGTTGTCGCCTGCGGCTGCTGCCCATTTCCGCAGGACCAACGGTGAGACGGAGAGGTTGCTATACAATAAGGAGTGCACTATGATCGTTTCAACCAAAGGCCGCTATGCGCTGCGTGTGATGATCGACCTGGCCGAGCATCAGGCCGAACGCTATGTCCCGCTGAAGGAGGTCGCCGCGCGGCAGGATATCTCGGAAAAATATCTGGAGAACATCCTGAAAGTCCTGGTGCAGAACGGCTTTCTGGAAGGGCTGCGCGGCAAGGGCGGCGGCTACCGCCTGACCCGCAGCCCGGACCAGTACACGGTGGCGGAGATCTTGCTGCTGACGGAGGGCAGCCTTGCCCCGGTGAGCTGCCTGACGCCGGGAGCCCCGGCCTGCGAGCGGATGGCCAACTGCCGCACCTATACAATGTGGAAAGGTCTGAACGACCTCATCGCCGACTACTTCGGCAAGATCACCCTCGCCGACCTCGCCGCACCGGAGCAGGCGGGAAATGATTATGTGATCTGATCTGCATCCCCCGCATGAAAACGCAGGGGTGCAGAGCGGCCTCACAGAGGCCGTCATACCAGCCGCGCCCACGCCGACCTCCATTCAATGGCAGTGTGCGGAAAAGGAGAATATTTTATGTGGTTTGTTTTTGCGCTGGGCTCTGCGGTATTTGCCGCACTGACTTCCATTCTTGCGAAGATCGGCATTGACGGCGTGAACTCCACGCTGGCCACGGCCATTCGCACCGCAGTTGTGCTCCTGATGAGCTGGGGCATGGTGTTTCTGACCGGGACGCAGACCGGCATCGGGGATATTTCTCACAAAAGCTGGCTGTTCCTGATCCTATCCGGCCTTGCCACCGGTGCAAGCTGGCTGTGCTATTACCACGCATTGCAGATCGGTGCAGCATCCAAGGTGGTCCCCATTGATAAACTAAGCGTGGTCATCACGCTGGCACTGGCATTTTTCATCCTGCATGAGCCGTTCACGGCCAAAAGCCTGATCGGCTGCGCGCTCATTGCTGCGGGGACTTTGCTCATGGTATTATAAAAGAGTAGAAACAAAAGAAAAGGCTGCGGCACGTTGTTTTGTGCCGCAGCCTTTTTTGTGCTTCTTCCAGTTGGCTGTGTTACGGTCATGCGAGAGGGAAACTTTGGCAAAAAGAGAGAGGGCTGGATGGTGCCAGCCCTCTTGACAAGGTTTGCTTTCAAAAATCACGCTGAACGTAACCTGTAAGTGAATCACAGAGCTTTCGGGGAGGATATCCGGGTGTCGTCTGATAAATCTCGCCGTCAGGAGCCTGCCAGATCACAATTCCATCGATATCAGCCTGCTCTACCACATACCATCCCGAAGCAGCTGGGAAGTGTTTTCGTTCTTCCAGCGTTACATCCACGACATTCAACCGGGAAGCCTTGCAGATGCCGGTCAGTTCATGCCCATCAAAGCAGGCAAGGCCAAATGTGCAGAGATATTCCCGGTAATCGGGTGCGAATAAAAGACCAAGGGATTGCTCATCGGCTCGGATAACATCCTTGTCGCAGCCTTTTCCACCAATAAAATCCGGTGCATTCCGGAGTACATCCAAAACAGAACCCATAGTCCTTTACCTCATGCAAATACAACATTTCCAAGATACTGCCAGAACTCCTTACGTGTTTTGTTGAACGCATCTCGGTCAATTTCGGATTCTTTTCCGGCAAAATTCAGGATAGAAGAATTTCCTTGATGTTCGGCTTCTTTCAAAATTGCCAACGTCCCGTCGGATTTTTGCCCAACATGGTGCAGCTGATAAGCTTTTTCGGTTGCAGGATCAAGCGGTGCATATCCGTGCTGCATCCGTTCCAGATTGGTGACTTCGGTACCGTCGGGGAGAGTGCTCTTGAAATTCAGATCGATGTCTTGCACCAAAGCTGTCTTTCCGTTGACCATAGCGGGCTTCAGACCGGCTTTTTCATAGACCTTATACTCATCCACGCTGTGGAATTCCGAGATAACATCGGCTGGCCAATGAGTAGCCTGCTGAATGGACGCAGCCTGATTCATAGTAAGCCCGCCCTTTGTCATGGACTTGAGCGCAGCGGCTTCTTTGGCACCACCGGTCAATGCACCCGAAATGGCACCCCACTTGAAGCCCTCACTGCCAGCCAGTGCAGCAGCTTTCAGGGCTTCTTCCATGTTGCCGGTCTGGATGCCTTTTACGATGCCAGCCGGGATAGCACCCATAGCACCGCCGGATAAAGCGCCGATCGCGCCGGTTTTGGCGGAAACCGCCAGGATCATGCTGACAGCAGGTGCGGCACCGGCTGTTGCAGTGGAGACAGTGACACTTATCAGAATCACACCGGAGCCGATTGCCACATTTTTCAACATGGTTTCCGTGGAATCATCCACTACGGTCTGGAGCGCCTGCACGGTAGTTTTGCCGTCGTCGCCAAGGGTGAACACATAACGTTTTCCCTGAAACTGTGCGTCCAGTTCATCCAGCGTATAGCCAAAGTAAATGTTGGACTGAGAGTTATAATTCAGTTCCTCCAGATATTCTTTAGACACATAGACAGCACTGACATCCGATACCAGATAATCTGCGCTATTCAAAGAGGCTACCGTGTCCCGATAAACCAGATCTTCAATGTGTCCCAGCAGTTCTGTGTCGTTCAGGGAACTGTACTGCGGCACATCATCTTTCCACACCGTCATGCGGGGTGTGTAGGTTTCGGATGCACTGTCGGGAACAGCGGCAGCGGTGCTTTCACTGAAAACTGCCTGCGATTGCGGTGCAGATTTTGATTGTGCACAACCGGAAAGGAATAGTGTCAGACTGAGTAGAAGTGCGATGATTCGTTTCATTCGTCTGCACCTCCGTGAGTATCAGAAGCATCCGGCTTTTTCTTTTTCAATAAGAGAACAGCAACCACGGCTACAAGGATGACTATACCCACAACGGTAATCACCGAGAAGCTACTGGACGGTGTTTCAACCTCCTGCACAGGCTGTTCCGATTCTCTTACAGTGCTTTCCGGGGCAGAAGATGCCGCAGGCTGTTCTACTACTGGTTCTTTAACTCCGGAAGAAGAGACAACAGAAACGCTTGTTGGTTCAAGGAGAACGCCATCGCTGTCAATCGTGAAACCATCTTTCAATTTTTGATTAAAGTCATCCAGAGAAAGATTGTTTACAACATAAGCGAGTGCAGTGAAGTCATTTCCGACGATGATTTTTTTGACAGTCGGTTCCTCTGAATAGTCACTTCGGGCGGTAATCGTGTATATTCCTTCATCCGTGTATTGATTACCGTCTTTGGCCGGGCGATTGAATCGCGTATCCTCCACATAAGAATCGCCGATAGGATTCAAAACACTGTATTTCACATCGATGGAAAGGTAGCGGGATTTTGCCATGTCGATCCGGAAACCATTTTCTGCGACAGAACCATTAACAAGTTCAGCACCAGTAGCAAGATCCATCGGGAAAAACATACTGTTTCCGTTGCGCACAGAGAAATTGAAGGTAATGCGGTAATGACCGACCTTGTCAATCAACTCGTCTTTCGTCACCTCATAGTCGAGTGCAACTTCATAGTCTCCCTCTTCGCAAAGCTGAATTTCAGTATCAGCACCAGTAGCATTAGCCTTCAGATAGTCCCGATAGTAAATGGGTTTACTCTTTTTATAAGTATCGTCTGTATAGCGAACGATTACCAAACCTCGCCCAAAATCCATTTTTTCTGTTTGAAAATACTGGTCGCGACCGTTTGTATCATCCGTAATGGTTAGCTTTGGATTGCCATTCAGTGCAGTGATGTCCTGCTCCAAATGAAAGCTGAGTTTTACCTGATCTCCGGCATTTTTCAGAAAAACCAAAGTATTGTCGGGATTTTTCTCTTTGCGGGTAAAACCACTGACAATAAAATGTCCCAGAGTCCATCCGTAGTGGATATCCTTTGGACTGATATCCTCGGTTCCATAGTAGTTGTCAAAGTCTTTGACACGGATTGCCTCGTTCGGATTACGTGCCTGAGTTTTGTTTACGGAATCAGAAGCGGCACCCTTGGACTGTGCATAAACTTCGTAAACTTCAGCGTATTTTCGAGTTTCATACTTATCTGTGTTCACAAAAAGAACTTTGCGTTCTTCTGTCCGAATGCTTACTTCATAAGCAATAATGACCCGGTAAAAGCATCCGCTGTCCAACTGAGCCGCAGTGGCGGAATAAATGGCATTTGCCCGAACCGGAACATCCTGAAAAGCATTTGTAAGAACCTGCACATTTCTCCAGTTTATATGGTCATTGGAAGTTTGCACAACGATAGCGCCCTTCATGATCTTGGAATCCAGTGTCAGCTTATCGATCTTTTTGCTTTTATCATCGACCAGATGCCAAGAATCCTCGGTGGTATTCAGCAAAGAATCTTGATAGGTATAAAATAATTCAAACTGACCATTTTCCGTGATGTATGCAGAGATGCCATCTTTTTGCCCTGCCGAAGAGAGATTGCCATAGACAGCAAATGTGCCATAAGTGCCTGCATTTGAGATTGGCTGGCTATCAGAAAAGTTATAGTGGTCATCCTTTTCAAATTGGTATACGGTTCCCGCAATAGTTGTTCTGCCGATGGTTGCCGAAGCAGTAAGAGGAAAGGCAAAGAACAAAGCCATCACGAGCCAAAAGAATGCCAGTGCATTAGGCACTTTCCGAAAAACAGGGGCGTTACCTTTGATGTTCATATTGATTTCTCCTCAATCAACATCCTGATTACAAAGGAAACTGGCAAACACTTCATAGCCAGTACAAAGCGTTTGCCAGTTCTTCTGCTTACAGATTGGCGATACACCAATCCGCCTATTCACTTCTTACACCACACCGCTTTGTAAGGCCCCTTTTCAAGAAAACGTCCGAAAATTGGTGTAGTTGTGGTGTAGTACCGCAGATATCACCCGAATTTTGTTTTGAAATTCATCGTATCTGCGTCTTAATTTCGCATTTTACTGCTCAATCGGCTTCATCGTGGGGATGTCATCGACGAGCAGTTATAAGCCTTTATTTCTTGATATTACTCTACACCGCAAGGGTTGATTTTTGCCCTTCCATTTACACCTCTACACAAGCCTTTATCCGAACTGTATCGTTTGGCGTGTGAAATGGCGTAAATGGCGTATGGCGTATTTGGCGTACGCTTTATTTTATCCTTCAGGGTCTTTCCACTGTGCGAACTGACAATCAAGATTTTCAAATTCGGACTTCCGCAGTTCCATGGTCACATCCGCGTAGATATTCAAGGTCGTGGAAATATCCGAATGTCCCAGCGCATCCTGAATCACCTTGATGTTCACGCCCGCTTCGCACATCCGGGTCGTGAAGGTATGCCGCAGGGTATGGCAGCTGAAACGCGGCAGGAGCACGGTGCTGTTCGGGTTCTTCGCCAGCACTTCATCGTTGCAGTCCCGGATGATGCGCCGGATGGCCTTGTTCAGCGTTCCCTGATGCTGGCACTCACCAAAGCGGTTGACGAAGATAAAGTCCGTGTAACCGTCCACCGTTACCGTACAATGGATCTCTGCTTCTTCCTGATAGGCACGTTCCTTTTCAAAGGCTTCTTTCACGAAGTCCATCATCGGAACAGTGCGGACACCGGCCTTTGTTTTGGGCGAGTGGCAGTTGAAGTAGCAGCCTTTCCTGCCACCGTTGTTCTCACGGTGGTCGTAGTTGACCAGCGTGTGATTGACGGAGATCGTGCCTTCCTCAAAATCCACATCACACCAGCGCAGACCAGTGGCTTCTCCTACGCGCAAACCAGTTCCCAGCATGACCGCGAAAATTGGATACCAATGCTGGTACTTCGGCGTTTTGGAGAGGTAGGACAGCAGCAGATTCTGCTCTGCCACGGTCAGTGCCTTACGGCGGTTGGTTTCAAACTGGTGTGCCTTTTTCAGCTCCCGCAGAACATTGTCCGAGGGATTGCTCCGCAGATAGCAGTCATCCACCGCCATGTCCAGCACCTGATGCAAAACCGTGTGTACGCTGTCAATCGTAGAGATCTGCAAGCCCCGCTCATCCGCCAACGTGTTGTAGAACTGCTTCACGTCCGACTTCTTGAGCGCAGACACCTTCGATTTTCCGAAATCCGGCTCCACGAACTGCCGATAAAGGTACAGATAATTCTGAAAGGTGTTGTCCTTCAGACCACGCTTCACCTTTGCCCATAGGGTAAACACATCGTTCAGGGTGACGTACCGCGCTTCGGCCTTGATGCCTTCCAGCGAATCTCGCTGAATGTCGTTTTTCTTTTCCCGAAGCTCCTCCAAGGTCGCGGCATAAATAGAATGTCGCTTGCCATCCGGGGAAGTCCAACGGAAATCGTACTTGCCATCTTTGCGCTGGGATTCCCCTTTGCGGAGAACCACACGCGCCTTGTCCTTGCGTTTCGTATTCTGATTTGTTGCCATGAGCGTTGCTCCTTTCTACATTGCGGTACAGAAAAGAGCGTTGTTCTGTGTTCATAGTACCACAGATACGCCATTCTCTGCAAGACGTTTTGAAAAATATCCGGGACATTTTCAAAGCGAGTACATTCGCTCCGTGTATTCATCCAGCTTGCGCCGCTTGATGAGCCGCTTGGAACCCACCCACAGCACGAACTGACAATGCTCCTTATCCGATAATGAACGTAGCTTGTTGATGCCAATGCCGGAGTAAGCCGCAGCTTCCTCCAGCGTTAAATTGCTCT
>OGJY01002190.1_pt1 | contig 20209 bp, 16 predicted proteins | sample 1572231 | NCBI WGS metagenome assembly OGJY01 (sample SAMEA2582121, study PRJEB24529) | metagenome | biome: Human gut stool | place: China | collected 2011
CTCGTGGATCCAGCGCGTCGAAATCGCTGGTGGTTTTCTGGTTCTCTTTTGACACGCAAAAGAGAACTTAGCCCCGCGTAACCGCGCTCTGACCCCGCGCACAGGCGCGCAAACAAGCCTTATCTACACTTTATATATCACGAGGTATCAAGCAATGGAACTTTTTCTGGATGTACTGAGCGAAACTCTGGTGGACACCGCCAAGATGCTCCCCTTCCTGTTTTTAGCCTATCTCTTTATTGAATATGTCGAGACCCGCCACGGTGAGCGCATCGAGGCCCTGCTGGCGGGCGGCGGCCGCTGGGGCGCGGTGCCGGGCGCGGTGCTGGGCTGTGTACCGCAGTGCGGCTTCTCGGCCATCGCCTCCAACTTCTACGCCTCCCGCGTCATCACGCTGGGTACGCTGATGGCCGTCTATCTCTCCACCAGCGACGAGGCTATCCCCCTGCTGGTGTCCATGCCTGCCTACTGGGATAAGCTGATCCTGCTGATGGTCATCAAAGTCGTGTACGCTGTCTTCGTGGGCTTTCTGCTGGATTTCGTCCTCCGCAAGGCCCTGCCCCGCAGCCTGCGCGGCGGCTACACCGGCCACGCCGACGAGGTGGACTGCCACAAGGAGCACAGCGACGAAGAGGGCCACCCCCAGCCCATCTGGAAGGCCGCGCTCCGCCACACCCTCGAGATCTTTGTCTTTATCTTCGTGTTCAGCCTCGTGTTCGGCCTCATCGTCGAGGGCGTCGGCGAGGATGTCTTCGCCTCGGTGCTGGGCCGGATGGGCTTCTTCCAGCCGGTGGTGGCCGCACTGGTGGGCCTTGTCCCCAACTGTGCCGCCAGCGTCCTGATGACCCAGCTCTACGTCGAGGGCGCACTCCGCTTCTCGAGCCTCGTGGCCGGTCTCTGCACCGGCGCGGGCGTGGGCCTCGCCGTGCTGTGGCGGGTGAATCCCTCCTGGAAGCAGAACCTCTTCATCACCGGCCTGACCTGGGCCTGCGGTGCCGCTGTGGGCGTGGGCATCCAGATCGTGGTAGCATTTATCGCCTGAGTATTTGCAAAGCACCTGCACCTTTTCTTCGGAGAAGCGTGCAGGTGCTTTTTATTTTGGAGACAAAGCCTCTATTTTGTGATATACTCAGCTTATATATAGATATAAGGAGAACACCATGCAATATAAAATTCTCGCAAGCGATTACGACAACACCCTCGTCCCCTTCGGGGAAAAACAGCCCCGTCCGGCCATGGTCAAGGCCGTGAAGAAGCTTCAGGCCGCCGGGGGAAAATTCGTGCTCAGCACAGGCCGGGCCTGGTCAGCCATCAACCGGAAAGGCCAGCTGGGTGGCATCCGGTTCGACTATGCCATCACCTGCAACGGTGCCTGCGTCGTGGACAAGAACGGTGCCATCGTGGCAGAGCACCCCATGACCAACGAAGAGATGTACACGCTGGTGGATTTCTGTGAGGACTACAACTACCCCCTGCAATTTAACTTCAAGGATGCATACTATGTTTACTGCGAGTATGACATCCTCCACAAGCACTACGATCGGATGAATAGCGTCGGTCTGGACTGCGTGGACGGCGAAGACCAGGACCGCCACCTCATCGATATGCCTCACGCGGCGTTCTGCCTCTTCCCCGAGGGGGCGCTGGAGCGGTTCAATGAAAAGTACGGCCACCTCGGCCTTCACTTCATGCAGACGGGCGGCCAGCTGCCCGACGGCTCCCACTTCTATGACATCGTGCGGGGCGGGATCGACAAGAGCACGGGCCTCGCCGACCTCTGCGAAAAGATGGGCCTCTCCCTCGCCGAAGCCGTGGCGGCAGGCGACTCCGCCAACGATGTGGGGATGCTGAAAGCAGCCGGCCTCGGCTGCTGCATGTCCAACGGCACCGACGAAGCCAAAGCCGCCGCTGACCGCGTCATCGGCGATGTGCGGGAAGACGGACTTGCTGCCCTTATTGAAGAGCTGTGGTTCGACGGCCCGAAGGCGGAGCCCTCCGACCGCAGCTTCGGCTCTGCATGGGAGACGATGGAACGATGAGCTTCGCACCCGTTTACTCTGAAAACAGCCGCGCCCTCATCCTCGGCACATGGCCCAGCCCCAAAAGCCGGGAGATGGCCTTCTACTACGGCCACCCGCAGAACCGTTTCTGGCCCATGATGGCAGCTCTCACCGGCGAGCCTGTCCCCACCCGGGAGGACATCGAGGCCAAAAAGGGCATCATCCTCCGCCACGGCCTCGCCCTGTGGGACACGCTGGAAAGCTGCACCATCACCGGCGCGTCGGACGCCTCTATCCGGGACGTGGTGCCGAACGACATTGCATCTCTTTTGGCAAAAGCACCCATTGAGGCAGTGTTCTGCAACGGGGCCACCGCCTACCGCATTTATACCAAATATCTGCTGCCGGTCTCCGGCATCCCGGCGGTCAAACTGCCCAGCACCAGCCCCGCCAACGCCGCCTGCCGCCCCGAAACCCTGCGCAAGGTCTGGGGCGAGGCCCTCAAAGATTATATAACCGTTTCCAACCTGTAAATTATTCATGAAACACTTGCGTTTTGTGGATAAAAGGATTTATTATGGAAGAGTACAAGGGGCGGTGCGCCTCTTCGGGAAAGGAGAAAATGCATGAGCAAAGTTATCCGCACCCAAAAGCCCAGCGTCCTGCCGTGGTATGCGGCGGCGCTGGTGTTCGCGGTGCTGTGCGCGGCGCTGCCAGCATATAAGCTGTGGGCGCTGCTGATAGCGCTGGGCGGCGCAGCCGTGATGTTCGGCGCGGCAAAGAAGGTCTGCCCGCCCCGGGTGGTGGAGCATGAAGTGCCTTTCCACACCGGCAGCGGCGATGTGGACGAGATGCTGGCCGACATCCAGCAGAAGCTGGATGCCCTCCACGCGCTGAACGAGGCCCTGCCCGACCCGGAGCTTTCCGCCGCCATGACCCGGATGGAAAAGGCAGGCCGCTCCATCGTGGAGACGGTGGAGGCCAGTCCCGCCAAGGCAAAGCAGGTACGCCGCTTTGCGAACTACTATCTGCCCGACGCGGTGAATGTGCTGGAACAGTACGCAAAGCTGGCCCGCCAGGGCGTGCGGGGCGAAAATGCCGCTTCGATCCGGGCAGAGGTGGAGCGGAACGCGGCTTCCATCGCCACTGCATTCGAAAACCAGCTGGATGCACTGTATGCCGCTGAAAGCATGGACCTCTCGGCGGATCTGACGGTGCTCCAAAATATGATGAAGGGGCAGGGACTGAGTTAAAACTGGCTTGCCCTCTCAGGCGCTGACGCGCCAGCTCTCCCAAAGGGAGAGCCTCTGGAGGAAACTTGCAGCATACCGGCCCCCGGAAAAGCCTCTCCCTCTGGGAGAGGTGGCAATGCGAAGCATTGACGGAGAGGGCAAGGCCGTGTATCGATTTGGAAAGGAAGGAATCTCTCATGGCTGATAATACGTTCAATTTTGACTTAGACGCACCCGCTGTTCCCACCCTGACCCTCGACCCGGTGGAAGCACCTGCCGCCGAGGAAAAGCAGCCCGAACCCGCTGCGGCCCCCGAGGCCGAACAGGTCAAGCTCAGCCCCGAGGAGCAGGCGATGGTGGACGCCTTCGCTCAGAAGATCGACATCACCAACAGCCAGCAGGTGCTGCAGTACGGCTCCGCCTGCCAGAAGAAGATCGGTGACTTCTCCGAGGCGGCACTTTCCAAAGTGTCCACCAAAGACCTTGGCGAGGTGGGCGGCATGATCAGCGACCTTATCGGGGAGCTGAAGAACTTTGACGCCGCCGAAGAGGAAAAGGGCATCCTCGGCTTCTTCAAGAAAAAGGGCAGCCAGCTCGACAACATGAAGACCAAGTACAGCAAAGCGGAAACGAACGTCGAGACCATCCAGTCCGCCCTCGAAAAGCATCAGGTGCAGCTGCTCAAGGATATTGCGATGCTGGACAAGATGTACGAGCTGAACATGGCCTATTTCAAAGAGCTGAGCATGTATATCCTCGCGGGTAAGAAGAAGCTGGCCGACTTCCGCGCCCACGAGCTGCAGCAGGCGATGGACAAGGCAAAGGCTTCCGGCCTGCCTGAGGACGCACAGGCCGCACGCGATCTGGCCGACCAGTGCGAGCGCTTTGAGAAAAAGCTCTACGACCTCGAGCTGACCCGCACCATCAGCCTGCAGATGGGTCCTCAGATCCGGCTTTTGCAGAACAATAACTCCATGATGGCCGAGAAGATACAGTCCACCATCGTCAACACCATCCCCCTGTGGAAGAACCAGATGGTGCTGGCACTGGGTCTGGCCCACAGCCAGCAGGCTATGCAGGCCGAACGTGCCGTCACCGACATGACCAACGAGCTGCTGAAAAAGAACGCCGACGCCCTCAAGATGGGTACCATCGAGACGGCCAGGGAGTCTCAGCGCGGTGTCGTGGACATCGAGACCCTGCAGCAGACCAACAAGAGCCTCATCGAGACGCTGGACGAGCTGAACAAGATCCAGAGCGAGGGCCGCGCAAAGCGTGCCGCTGCCGAGCAGGAGCTCACCCGCATCGAAGACGAGCTGAAACAGAAGATGATGGAGATCCGGAGCTGAAATGGCAAACGCAGATTTTTCCCGACAACAGAATCGACCCACCGGCGGCTTTGACGCTTCCAGCTATCGCGCCGCAGCGCCCGCCGAGGAGGAAGTGCGGCTGACGCCCTTCCAGCAGAAGCTGGCAGGCCTCGAAAAGGCCCTGCCCGCCGCACTGAGCAAGCAGGCTGTTGCCGCTGCTCTGAGCATCGTGGTGATGCTGGCCTGCTTTTTCGGCTTTGGCGGGGCGAAGCTCCGGGCAAAGTACGACACGGTGAAGAACGGGTTCACCACTGGCGTGGCCGCAGACAGCGGCTATGCCCTGAATGAGGAGTTGACCACACGGCTCAACACGGCTGCCAACATCATCACCACCGCGTCCAACACACTGGGTGCAGACAGCACCGAAGTGCAGACGGCACAGGCTGCGCTGGACTCTTTTTCCGCCTGCCTTGGGGCGGTGCAGTCCGATGGCAGGATCCACGCACCGGACTCTCTGAGTGTTTACACCGGCGGCAGGATGCATATGCTCTACCAGTCGAACGAGACGCTTGGCACAGCCATCGGCCAGCTCTACGCCAAATTGCAGGAGCAGGCTGCAGACCCCATGAAGATGGGCGCAGTGCAGGGGCAGTACAGCCAGTTCAACAGTGCGCAGACCATCATCAGCAACCTGCATTATAACGATGCGGTCCAGAGTTACCAGAAAGACGTCGGCGGCTTCCCGGCCAGCGTACTGGGCAAGCTGTTCGGCATACAGGAGGTGGAACTTTTCGCATGAAGACGATGAAAACACTTTCCCGCCGCATTGCGGCACTGCTTCTTGTCGTGACCGTCGGCATCACGGCGCTGGCACCGGCGGCTTCGGCTGCCAACATCCAGCTGCCCAGCCTGCCGAAAGATCAATGCGTGGTGGACGACGCCGGTGTGCTGAGCGACAGCACCACCTCGGAGCTCGAGACCATCAACGCACAGCTCTCTTCCAGCTGCGATGGCGCACAGATCGGCGTGCTGACCGTGGACTACACCGGCAGCGCCACCACCGAGGACTATGCCACCGAAGCCTTCAACGCCTGGGGCATCGGCAGTTCCAGCAAGAACAACGGCGTACTCATCCTGCTGGTGATGCAGTCGGACCAGTACGCCGACGGCGACTACTATCTGACCTACGGCGACGGCTTCCGCAGCACCATGCTGGCCGATCAGGCAAGCTCCCTCGTGCAGACCATGGAGGACGATTTCGCCGCCAAGAAGTACGATGCAGCCGTCCTCACCTGCGCCACCAATGTTGCCAGTACCATCGCAGAGGTGTACGGGGTCACTCTGAGCGGCGGGACCATCTATTCCGACGGCTCTGACACCCAGACCACCCGGCCCTCTGTCGAGCCTGTCCCGCCTCAGAAGCACTACTCCATCTGGGAAAACTTTATCGGCGGCATTTTCTCCATGCTTGCTTATATCATCCTGTTCATCGCAGTTTTCTTTATCTTTATCACCCCTCTCGGCCACTCCTTCGGCTGGTACTGGGGGCCGTTTGGCTGGTTCGGCGCACGGCGGTGGCGCAGAGGCCCCCGTCCTCCCCGCGGCCCTTACGATGACTTCGGCCCCGGCGGCGGCTTCTACGGCGGCCCTCGCGGACCTCGTCCTCCCCGGGGGCCTCGTCCTCCCCGGGGCGGCGGCTTCGGTGGAAGCGGCTTTGGCGGTATGGGCGGCGGCTCCGGTTTTGGCGGAGCCGGGCGCGGCGGCGGCAGCTTTGGCGGAGCCGGGCGCGGCGGCGGCAGCTTTGGCGGCATGGGCGGCGGCAGCAGCCACGGCGGCGGAGCCGGACGCGGACGCTGATAGTATGACAAAAGGGAAGCCCCATCTGACGGTGGGGCTTCCCTTTTGTTTATTTTGTTATTTGATGCAGCTCGAGCAGGGGCTGTAGCCTGCGGCCACAGCTTCATCATAGCTGGAGAAGAGGATCTGGTTCTTCTCCGCCGGGAGGTTGGCGCAGCTGGGCAGATGGAACTTTTTGCTGTTCACGTTGCCGATGTAGGCCTGCTGGGCCGTGCTGGACGCTGCCGGGTCGGTGGGGTTCAGCTCCGCGTCGGTGGCGAAGTGTTCCGTTGCCACCGTGTAGTTCTGGCCGTCACTGGAAACGGTGATCGTCCCCAGCAGGTCGGTGCGGTAGACGCCCACACCGGCGTCCCGCAGGATGCTCAGGGTCTCCTCGTGGGGGTGGCCGTACTTGTTGTTGACCCCGCAGGAGATGATGCCCATCTCGGGCAGGACAGCGTTCAGGAAGACGTAGCTGGTGGAGGTGCTGGAGCCGTGGTGGCCCACCTGTAAGACATCCACCTTGAGGTTCGCGCCGCTGTTCACAAGGTCGCGCTCGGCGTCGGCCTCCATATCACCGGTGAGCAGGAAGCTGGTGGCGCCGTAGTCGATGCGCAGGACGATGGAGGTATCGTTGGTGTCCTCGTACTGCGCCACCGGGCCAAGCATGGTCACAGTGGCGCTGCCCAGCGCCCACTGGGTGCCTACGGCAGGCACTTCGACCTGTAAGTTCTGCTGCTGGGTGTACTTGACGAAATCCTTGAAGCACTTGGTGGAGGCCTCCGTCACGGGGCTGTAGACGTGGCAGGCCGGGAAATAGGCCAGCGCAGCGGCCAGACCGCCCACATGGTCTTCGTGAGCATGGGAGCAGAAGACATACTCCAGCTGCTCGACCCCCTGACTCTGCAGGTAGGAGACCACCAGACTGCCGTCGTCCACATTGCCGCCGTCATAGAGCATGAACTGTCCGTCGCACTCCACCAGCACGCTCAGTGCCTGCCCCACGTCGATGAAGTGCATCTGGAAGGCAGCGTCCTGCCCGTCGGAAGGCGTCGTTTCGGTCTGAGAGGCGGCAGGGTTCGGCATGACGTCGCCGCTGCCTCCCGGGACGATGGAAGAGGTGTCACAGCCCACGAGGCCCAGCGCAAGGGCTGCGGCCAGCGCCAGCGCAGCGAGGCGGCTCATGAGCGTTTGAGCGGTCACTTTTTCTTTTTTGAAGTTTTCCACGATGTATTCTCTTTCTGTTGATTGTTTTTCGGTTTATGCCCAGGAGCCGAATGGGGCGCAAAACGTGCGCCGGGGCTGGGCTGACGGCCCGCCGGGCTGCGGCCCGCCGGGGCGGCGGAGCGGCTCTGGGGCTTGCCGCCCTTGCCTCTGGGCCGGACGGTGTAGGTGCCGTCGCCGTGGATGGTCACATCGGCGGCCTCGGCTCTGCGGGCCGAGCGCTGGACCGCAATGCGGCCCTCAGCGGGAACCAGCAGGGGGATGAGGTCTTCGCGGTGGGTCATTTTCAGCGCCTTGATGACCTTTTCGGCATTGCGGGGCTCATAATACTGGAGCAGGGCGCGCTGAAGTGCCTTGCCCTCAGCGGTCTTTTCCACAAACACCGGCTTCAAAGTGTAGGGGTCGAGGCCGGTGTAGAACATACAGGTGCTCACGGTGCCGGGCGTGGGATAAAAATCCTGCACCTGCTCGGGGCGCATATGGTTCTTGTAGAGATATTCGGCCAGATAGACGGCATCCTTGAGGGTGCTGCCCGGGTGGCTGGACATGAGATACGGCACGAGGTACTGCTTTTTTCCTGCCTTCCTGCTCAGCTCGTAGAACTTATCCTTGAACTTGTTGAAGGTCTCGATGGGGGGCTTGCCCATGTAGGCGAGGGTGTTGGGGGCGCAGTGCTCCGGCGCGACTTTCAGCTGGCCGGAGACGTGGTACTCCACCAGCTCCTTAAAGAACGTGTCATCGGGGTCGGCCATCAGGTAATCGAAGCGGATGCCGCTACGGATGAACACCTTCTTGACGCCGGGCAGCTCCCGGACGCGGCGGAGAATTTTCAGGTAATCGCTGTGGTCCACGATCATGTGGGAACAGGTGGTGGGGGCGAGGCAGTGCTTGCCGCCGTTGCACATCCCCCTCAGCATCTGCTCGCGGCAGGATGGGAAACGGAAGTTGGCGGTGGGGCCGCCGATGTCGTGGATGTAGCCCTTGAAATCCGGCTCGTGGGTCATCCGCTCTGCTTCGGCCACGATGCTGTCGGCACTGCGGCTGGTGACACGTCGGCCCTGATGCAGCTGGATGGCGCAGAAATTGCAGCCGCCGAAGCAGCCGCGGTTCTGGATGATGGAGAACTGCACCTCGCGGATGGCAGGCACACCGCCCATGGCCTCATAGATGGGGTGGTAGCGGCGGGTGTAAGGCAGGGCGTAGACCTTATCCAGCTCCCAGCGGACGAGGGGCTTTGCGGGGATGTTCTGCACGAGGTACTTCTCGCTCTGCTTCTGGACGATGATTTGGCCGCTGACGACGTCCTGATTGTCCATCTGGATGCGGCAGGCTTTCGCATAAGCCACCTTATCGGAGACGACCTTCCTGAAGCCCGCGCACTCCACATACCGCTCGGGCAGGTGGTCGAAGTCGGTCAGGTAGCAGGTGCCGTCCACATCGGTGATGCTCTCCACCGGCTCCCCTGCCGCCAGACGGCGGGCGATCTCCACGGTCTGGTGTTCCCCCATGCCGAAGCTGATGATGTCCGCACCGGAGTCCTCGGCGATGCTGGGCAGGACGGTGTCCAGCCAGTAGTCGTAGTGGGCAAAGCGGCGGAGCGAGGCTTCCAGACCGCCCAGAATGACGGGCAGGTCAGGGTATGCCTGCTTGGCAAGTCTGGTGTAGACGGTGGCGCTGCGGTCGGGCCGTGCGCCGCCCTTGCCGCCGGGGGAATACTCGTCCTCCGCGCGGGGGATCTTTGCGACGGAATAGTGACTCACCATGCTGTCCACATTGCCGCCGCCGATGAAGAAGCCGTACTTCGGCTTTCCGAACCGCTTGAAGTCCTCGCAGTCGGTGTAGCGGGGCTGAGCCAGCACGCCCACCTTGTAGCCCTCGGCTTCCAGCAGGCGGCTGATGATGGCGGTGCCAAAGCTGGGGTGGTCCACATAGGCGTCGCCGCCCACCACCACGAAGTCCAGCTGGTCCCACCCCCGGGCCTCCATGTCGGCCCGGCTGATGGGGAGAAATTCGGTGTAATGTTCCATAGTTATCCTTTTTCTTTCATGATGCCTGCCCTATACAGCAGGGCTCTATTGCTTCCGAAATCAAACATTCTATTCATCCGGCTGATTCATCTGCATTTCCAGCCACTGCTGGCGGCTGATGAGGACAGCGCGGGGCTTTGCGCCCTCGTAGGGGCCGATGATGCCCTTTTCTTCCATCTCGTCCATGATGCGGGCGGCGCGGGCATAACCCAGCTTGCAGCGGCGCTGCAGCAGGCTGGTGGACGCCTGACCGGCGTCGATGACCACCTCCACGGCCTGCTTGAGCATCGGGTCACTGCCGCCCTCCTCGTCGGAGTCGGCAGAACTGCTGCCCTTCTTGCCGTCCTGGATGGCGTGTTTTTCCATGGCCTCGATCATGGCTTCGTCGTACTGGACGGTGGCGCTCTTCTTGATGAAGTCCAGCACACGGCTGATCTCCTCATCCCGCACGAAGGTACCCTGGATACGGGTGGGCTTGGGTGCGCCCACGGGCATGAAGAGCATATCGCCCATGCCCAGCAGCTTTTCGGCACCGGCACCGTCGAGGATGGTGCGGCTGTCCACCTGACTGGACACGGCGAAGGCGATGCGGCTGGGGATGTTGGCCTTGATGAGGCCGGTAATGACGTCCACGCTGGGGCGCTGGGTCGCCACGATGAGGTGCATACCGGCGGCGCGGGCCTTCTGGGCGATGCGGCAGATGGAGTCTTCGACATCCTTGCCGACGACCATCATCAGATCGGCCAGCTCGTCGATGATGATGGCGATATAGGGCATCTTCTCGAGGTTCGGGTCCGTTGCAGCCAGCTTGTTGAAGGACTTGATGTCGCGGACATTGTTCTCCGCGAAGAGGTGGTAGCGGCGCTCCATCTCCTGCACTGCGCCGCCCAGTGCGCCGGCCGCCTTGCGGGGCTCGGTGACGACGGGCATCAGCAGGTGGGGGATGCCGTTGTACTCAGCCAGCTCGACGACCTTGGGGTCGATGAGCAGGAGCTTGACGTCCTCGGGGCTGGAGCGGAACAGCAGGCTCATGATGATGCTGTTGACACAGACCGATTTACCGCTGCCGGTGCTGCCCGCGATGAGCAGATGGGGCATCTTGCACAGGTCGGCCACCTGGGCCACGCCGGCGATGTCCTTGCCCAGCGCAATGCCCATCGGCGAGGTCATCCGCAAAAAGCTCTGGCTCTCGAAGACGCTGCGGATGTAGACCGGCGTTTTCTTATGGTTCGGCACCTCGATGCCCACGGCAGGCTTGCCGGGGATGGGTGCCTCCATGCGGACATCGGCCACCGCCAGGTTCAGGGCGATGTCGTCCGCCAGCGAAGTGATGCGGCTTATCTTGACGCCCGCCATGGGCTGGACTTCATACCGGGTGACCGACGGGCCGCGGGAAATATCCAGCACACGGGTGCGGACACCGAAGCTTTCCAGCGTGTCCACCAGCTTCTGGGCGTTGGCTTTCAGCTCGTCTTCTGCTCCGGAGTCGCTTTCCTCCGGGGCGCGCTCGAACAGCTCGATGGACGGGTACTGATACTGGAAGCTCTCCTCCGTCTCCGCCTCTTCGGCGGGGGCGTTCGCGGCCTGCTCCTCGGAGACAGCAGGCTTTTCCATGGCGGCTGCCACCAGCGTGTTGAGGTCTTTTTCCTCCACCGGGTCGCTGGTGATGCTGATCCAGCCGTCCTCATCCGGCTCAGAGCGGAACGCCGCAGCATTCTCGGCGCTGACCGGCTGCGGAGCCGGTCCCGGAGTCGGGGTCAAATCATAGAGCGGGATGCCGAAGGAGAGCGGCGGCTCAGGCGCGGGCTGCTGTTCCGGCTCTTCTGCCGGGGCAGCGGGCGTAACGGTGGGCGTCACCGTCGGCTCGGGCTGGGCCGTGAAGAAGTCCTCGGCGGCGGTATCCACAGCGTCCGGGACGATAGGCGTCACGGTGGCGCGGATGGGCGCACGGCGGAGCGGGTCCATGCCGAAGGTGCCGCCGGGGCCGAGGATGATGGGCTCGATGGGCTCACTGCCGCCCTCGGTGACGGTGGTATGGTCAGGGCCTAGATCAATATCAAAGGGCGCACGGGGCCGGGACTTTTCCACCTGTACGGGGGCAGGCTCGGGCTGAGGCGGGGTCTGTGCTTCCGGTGCGGGCGCAGGGGCAGGCTCTGCCTGTTCGCCGCCCTGCATCACCTGATGGCCCCAGTGAAAGACGCCAGCCAGCCAGCCGGGAGGCTGGATATGGAAGGCGGGCGCGGCGGGCTCTTCGCCGCCGCAGCAGTCCTCGCCCGCTTCGTCTTCCGGCAGGTCGTCGTCATAGTCCTCGTATTCCTCTGCCGCGGCCTCCTCGGCGGCACGTTCTGCCAGACGCTCGGCCCGGCGGGCGGCATTCTGCTCGTGGACGGCAAGGCCCTTTTCGTGGACGCTGCCGCCCACGTTGCAGAGCCACTGCCAGCACTCGGCGGGCGTAACGTCAAAAATGTACAGGCTGGCGCAGGCCGCCAGCGCCGCCATGACCAGATTGGCGGCGGGTCTGCCGCAAAGCAGCAGGAGCGTCCCGCCCAGCACAGCGCCCAGCGCACCGCCCGAGAGCCATGCGCTCATACCATTCTGATAACAGGCGGCAGTCATCTGCGCGGCGGTCTGGTCGGTGGGGATGTCAGAAAAGACGATGACCGTGCCGCTGGCGAAGATGAGCCCCAGCGTAAGCTTGGCGATATGGGGCAGCAGGTCTTCGCCCCGGGTGTAGAGGATGGCCAGATAACACAGCGCCGCGCCCAGCACGAAGCTTCCGCAGCCGAACACGCCGAACAGGACATCGTGCATCGTGCGCCAGGCCGAACTGCCCGGCACGAAAGCCAGCGCCATGAGCACCAGCCCCGCAAACAGGGTGATGAGCCCCGCGGGCATCCGGTCCTGTGTCCGGTTCTTGCGGCGCGAGGCTGTGCTGCGCCCGGAGGTCTTGCGTTTTCTCTTTGCCATGTTTCCTAAAACCCGTTCCTTATTTTATATCATGAAGCAGGGCGCGCGCAGGGCGGCTCTGTCGGTGACGATGGAAGAATTTCGATACGACTCGATTCTTTCATTGTACCACGGGAAAAGTCAAATGGCAATTTATTTCCCCTCGATTTCTCGATAGAGCCATGCCAGCGCATCCGACAGCCCGCCCAGCTCGTCAATGAGCTTTTCCCGCACGGCTTTTCGGCCATCCAGCACGGTACCCACGTCCATGACCAGCTCGCCCGTGCGCATCATCAGCTCAGTATAACGCTTCTCCGAGATGCCGCTGTGGGACGCCACGAAGCCGGTGATGCGCTCCTGCATCTGCTCGAACCAGCGCATGGTCTGGGGTACGCCCAGTATCATGCCGGAATGGCGGACGGGGTGGACCGTCATGGTGGCAGTAGGCACGATGAAGCTCCGCTGGGCGCTGACGGCCAGCGGGATGCCGATGGAGTGGCCCCCGCCCAGCACCACCGCCGCACTGGGCTTGGAGATGCTGGCGATGAGCTCCGCCAGCGCAAGCCCCGCCTCCACATCCCCGCCCACGGTGTTGAGCAGGACCAGCAGGCCCTCGATGGCGGGGTCCTCCTGCACGGCCACCAGCTGGGGGATGACGTGCTCATACTTGGTGGTCTTCTGGCCCTGGGGCGCTTCCACATGGCCCTCCACCTGGCCGATGACCGTCAGGCAGTGGATGGCGTGAGCTCCCCGGGTGCGGTAAACGCTGCCCATATCCTCGATCTGCTCTTTTTCCAGCCGCTGCTGCTCCACGGGGATATTCTTCTCTTCCTGTGACATTCTGCGTATCCTCCTTTTTGCTTCATTTCAGCTTGTCCGGCATTCCTGCCGGTTATACTTCGGTAAAGATTTCTTTTCTTTCTCAAAAAAATGTGCCAAATGGTTTGACATTCTCTCTTCGCGCTGTATACTTTATACTAGAGATAAGATTGTCAAATATGTATCATTATTGTACAAGAAAGTACAAATCTTTTGCCGGAGCACCCTGCCGCTGCGCACTTCTCCCCGGCAATGCTGCGGATAAAAAGAAAGGAGACCCCCCTATGAACACTCCCGGCAAAGCTTCTCTGCCCGTCATCAAGCGCCTGCCCAAATACTATCGCTACCTGCGCACCCTGAAGAACGACGGCATCACCAGCATCTCGTCCCGTGAGCTGGCCGCCCAGATGGGTACCACTGCCTCTCAGGTGCGGCAGGACTTCAACTGCATCGGCGACGTGAATGGCCGTCAGGGCATCGGCTACTCGGTGGAGAATCTGCTGAGCATCCTTGAGCATCTGCTCTTTGGCAACGGCGACCTCCTGCCCACCATCCTTATCGGCTGCGGCCGTCTGGGCAAGGCTGTGAGCCGCTTCATCACCACCGACACCAACGGCTACAAGCTCATCGCCGCCTTCGACAACGCCCCCGACGAGGTGGGCAAAGAGATCAACGGCATCCAGATTTTACACATTGATGAGCTGGAAGCTTTCTGCGCCGAGCACCACCCCGAGGTGGCTGTGCTCTGTCTGCCCCGCAGCGGCGCAGAGGAGATCAGCGGCCGTCTGGTGGCTCTGGGCATCCAGGGCTTCTGGAACTTCTCCCACTACGATCTGTCTGTCTCCTACCCCGACGTGGTGGTGGAGAACGTCCACCTCGGCGACAGCCTGATGAGCCTGGGCTACCGGCTGCGCAATCAGGACTGAGCAGATACTATCGATAATACAGGCCCTCTCCGTCAGGCTTTGGCTGAGAGAGTCCTTTCATGAGGAGACTTTTTCGACATGGCAAAGCTTTATTTCCGTTACGGCGCAATGAACAGCGGCAAGAGCACCGCGCTGATGCAGGTGGCCCACAACTACGAGGAGCAGGGGATGCGGGTGCTCATCCTCAAGCCGAAGGTGGACACCAAAGGCAGCGGCGACCTCGTGAGCCGTCTGGGCGTCCGCCGCCCTGCCGATCTGCTGGTGCCGCCGGACATGGACCTGGTGGAGGCCGTCCGGGCCGCCAGCAGCGAGGGCCGGCCTCTGGCCTGTGTGCTCTGCGACGAGAGCCAGTTCCTCACCGCAGAGCAGGCCGAACAGCTGTTTATGGTGACGGTAGAGCTGAACATCCCCGTCATCTGCTACGGCCTGCGCTCCGACTTCTCCCTCAAGGGCTTCCCCGGCTCCACCCGGCTTCTGGAGCTGGCCCACACCATCGAGGAGATGAAGACCATCTGCACCTGCGGCCGCAAGGCCACCTGCAACTGCCGCAAAGTCAACGGCCGCTTCGTCTTTGAGGGCGAACAGGTAGCCATCGACCTTGAGAACGACGTCCAGTACGTCAGCATGTGTCCCCAGTGCTATTTCCGGGAGCGCAGCGCTTTCTACGCCGCCCGCCGGTGACTCTTTTCCCTGATTTTATGCCGTCCGCGCGCCGGGCGGCATTTTTGTATCTTTTCTGCATCCGTGATATATCAGTCTGGGCCTGATTCGCGCGTTTTTTGCGCTATTGATATATCAGCTCGGGGCCGGAACTCTCTGTTATCGTCGCTTTTGATGTATACAACGCTCTTTCAACAAATTTTGCCTCGGCTACAAAATTCTTGCAATTCAGGCCAATCTTCTCCTGTTGCATCCCAGTTTTCTATGCAAATCGTTGAAGTATACAAGTTGCACAGTTTTTCGGTCCAAGTTTATTCATTATGGCAATGACGTCAAAACCGGGCAAAAAATAAGCGCAATATTTGTACGTTTTCTGCCGCTATCACTACAATTTGCATCTTTCTTTTTTTTCTTGCCTTTGGTATTATATTTGTATACAACGGATGCTTTGCAGAGGCGTCCGTGCAAGAAGATGTTTTCTACATAGGAGGAGAACGAAAATGAGCAAGGCAATTTCTCGTCGTGACTTTCTGAAGGTCTCTGGCGCTGTGGGTGCTGCCGGCCTGCTGGCCGCCTGCGGCGGCTCCGGCAACGCTGGTTCTACCGCCACTTCCACTGCTGCTTCTTCCGCCGCAGCTTCCGTGGCCGGCCTGTCTTCCGACCCCGTCACCCTGACCATGAGCTGGTGGGGCGGCGAGTCCCGTCACAACGCTTACCAGGAGGCCATCAAGGCTTTCTCTGCTGAGCACAGCACCATCACCGTCAACCCCACCTTCGCTGCATGGTCCGGCTGGGAGGACACCATGTCCACCAAGTTCGCTGGCGGTGTCGCTGAGGATGTCTGCCAGATCAACTGGAACTGGCTGTATAACTACTCCAAGAACGGCCAGACCTTCATCGACCTGAACAGCGTCTCCGAGTACCTCGACCTGACTCAGTGGGATGAGGCCAAGCTGGCTGCCTGCAACGTGGCCAACGCTCAGCAGTGCGTGCCCGTGTCTATGACCGGCCGTATCTTCTACTGGAACAAGACCACCTTCGACAAGGCCGGCATCTCCTTCCCCACCACTCTGGACGAGCTGATGGCTGCCGGCAAGACCTTCCAGGAGAAGCTGGGCGATGACTACTATCCCCTGCACCTGGGCGCATACGACCGTATGATCCTGATGGTGTTCTACCTCGAGAGCAAGTACGGCAAGGACTGGGCAGACCCCTCCACCTCCACCCTGAACTACGATGCCGACCAGATCGCTGAGGGCATCGACTTCATCAAGAGCCTGGTCGAGGGCCACGTCATCATGAGCCTGCCCACCTACTACGGCTCCAACGGCGACAACGCCGCTCACCAGTCCACCGAGTGGATCACCGGTAAGCTGGCCGGCTGCTTCGAGTGGGACTCCTCCGCTACCAAGTACGCTGACGCTCTGGACGAGGAGAACAAGGCTGGCTTCACCGTGGGCGAGGAGATCAAGTTCGGCGATTACAACGGCGGCTTCTCCAAGGTCTCCATGGGTCTGGCCATCACCAAGACCTGCGAGCATCCCGCAGAGGCAGCTACCCTCATCAACTTCCTGCTGAACGAGACCGCAGGTGCCGAGATCATGGGCTCCGAGTGCGGCATCCCCGCCTCCAAGGCTGGTCTGGCTGCTGCTCAGAGCGCCGGCAAGATCAAGGAGCTGGTGGCTGAGGCAAACGGCAAGGTCATGGCCTTCGTTTCCAACCAGCTCGACCCCCTGTTCGAGTCCAACGACCTGAAGGCTACCGGCACCGGCGTCTATCAGGAAGTGTTCGACACTCTGGATTACGACAATGTTTCCGGCGCTGACCTGGTCGATACCCTGCTGGACGGCATGGAGTCTGTCGGCTACACCGTCTGATTTCCGCCTCACGGACTTTTTGCGGCCTGCACACGCGCGGTGTTGACAACGGGCCGCCCCGCATAAAAGAGTCTTGCAAGGGGCATCCTTTCCACCTACGGACGGATGCCCCTTTTTTGCAAGACGGTGATGACATTTTTTTGACAAAAATGTGTCCAAACGATTGTGCGGCGTACGAGACATATCCTTATAAAAGGAGGATTCCCGGATGAAAGAAAGCAAAGCGCCCTCTCTCGGGCGTACCCCGGCCCAGAAGTTTTTTGACAAATGGCAGGGCCTGTTCTACCTGATCCCCTGGATCATCGGCTTCGTCGTCTTCAAGGCCATTCCGTTCGGCCAGTCTCTGTACTACAGCTTTACGGATATGGACTTCTTCAACGGCATCCATCAGTATGGCATCATGAACTATGTGGACGCCTTCTCCACTCCCAAGATCACCAAGGCGCTCATCACCACCTTCAAGTACAGCTTCATCACTGTGCCTCTGAAGCTGGTCTTCGCACTGTTCATCGCCTACATCCTGAACTTCAAGATTGCCTGCGTGAACGTGTTCCGCACCGTCTACTACATCCCCTCCATCCTCGGCGGCTCTGTTGCGATCGCCGTGCTGTGGAAGGCCGTGTTCCGTGATGACGGTCTGGTCAACACCCTCATCCGTATGCTGACCTTCGGCCACTTCCAGGGTCCCTCCTGGCTGAGCGACCCCAACTACGCACTGTGGATCATCTGCTTCCTGCGTATCTGGCAGTTCGGCTCCGCCATGGTGCTGTTCCTCGCCGCTCTGAAGGGCGTGCCGGCCGACCTGTACGAGGCCGCCACCATCGACGGCGCTGGCAAGTGGCGTCAGTTCTTCTCCATCACCGTCCCGATGATCACCCCCATCATCTTCTACAACCTGGTCACTCAGATCTGCCAGGCTTTCCAGGAGTTCAATGGCCCCTACATCATCACCAACGGCGGCCCCCGTGGTTCCACCACGCTGATCTCTCTGCTGGTCTACAACTACGCATTCAAGTCCTATGACATGGGTATGGCATCCGCTCTGGCATGGATCATGTTCATCATCGTCTGCATCCTGACGATCATTGCATTCACCAGCCAGAAGAAGTGGGTCTACTACTCTGACGAAAGGTAAGGTGACCAGTATGGGAATGAAAACATCGAACAAAATTGCAACCTTCTTCAAGTATTTCGTCCTGATCCTGGTCGGCGTTATCATGATCTATCCCCTGCTGTGGATGATCAGCGCTACCTTTAAGGACAACAGCGAGATCTTTGCAGGCATCAGCCTGTGGATCAAGCACCCCACTCTGGATGGCTACCGCGGCGCACTGAACAACTTCGGCGGTTCCATCAACATCCTGCAGGCCATGCTGAACACCTACAGCTACGTCATCCCCAAGGTGATCTGCACGGTGGTCTCCGCCTGTGTGGCTGCCTACGGCTTTGGCCGCTTCGATTTCCCCGGCCGTAAGCTGATGTTCAACATCATGCTGGCCACCCTGTTCCTGCCGCAGGTCGTTCTGAACGTGCCGCAGTACCTGCTGTACAACAAGTTCGGCTGGCTGGACAGCCCCTTCTATCTGGCTATCTGGGTGCACTGCGCATTTGCGACCGAGACCTACTTCGTCTACCAGCTGGTGCAGTTCATGCGCAGCATCCCCCACGATCTGGACGAGGCGGCTGCCATCGACGGCTGCGGCCCGGTCAAGATCCTGTACAAGATCATTGCCCCGATGCTGAGCCCCTCTCTGGTAGCCTGCGGTCTGTTCCAGTTCATGTGGAGCTGCAACGACTACATGGGTCCCCTGCTTTATGTCCAGACCCCCAGCAAATACCCGATGTCCATCTTCGTCAAGCTGTCCATGGACGCTGACAGCGGCTTCAACTGGAACCGCATTCTGGCTCTTTCCCTTATCTCCATCATCCCGCAGCTGGTCGTTTTCTTCTGCGCGCAGGATGCCTTCATTGATGGCATCTCTGCCGGTGCTGTCAAGGGCTGATGCCGCCCCGCAGCGCTGAATAATTTCTTCAGGCACACGGCTGCCCCGTACCACATCCAAGGGGTACGGGGCAGCCTTTATTTTGAAAACTATACTCCCCTGCCCTTCTATTGGGTGATGAGGGGTTGTATGATAGAGAGCCTTCCCCGTAGGGGAAGGTGGCCGAGGCTCCGCCGAGGCCGGATGAGGCGAGACTGTACCGCTATTACCCGTGTACGGGCTACGGCGGCAAGGTTTGCCCTCATCAGTCCGCTGCGCGGACAGCTTTCCCCGATGGGGAAGCCTAAGGCAACACCGCATAATTCCCGCCTTACGGCTCAAGCACCATTCCGGCGGCTGCGGCACTTAGAATTATGCGGTATTGCCCTAAAGAAAAAGCGCCCCTTGCGGAGCGCTTCCCTGTTCTTACTTATTCGCTCTCTTATAATACTGCCGGTACTGCTGCGGGGAAAGCCCCGTAGCATCCTTGAACACGCGGCGGAAATGCGCGGTCGTCATAAAGCCGGTCTTTTCGGCAATATCAGAGATGCTCTCGTTGGATTTTTCAATCAGATTCTGCGCGGCCTTGATGCGCACACCGTTGATGTACTCGATCAGGCTGAGGTTGATGGACTTTTTAAAAAGGCGGCTGAGATAGTAGGGGCTGATATAAAATTGGTTGGCAATGCCGGTCAGGGTCAGCTTCTCCGCATAATGCTCCGCGATATAGGCCTGAATCTGGTCAACGATGTGGTTGCTGACGCGGCCGCTGTCGCCGCCCTTCTCCTGCTGCTGGCGGCAGAGCTCCTTCAGCTCAAGCAGCAGCGTTGCCAGCAGCATCCTGCGCATGGCATCGGCCTCGGGCGAGGTTTCCTCCTGCAGGGTAAGAAGCTGCTGCAGTATGCCTTGGATATGGTTCTGCTGCTTGACCGTGATGACCGAGAGCAGGTGGTTATGCTCCTCACTCAAAAAAGAGAAGAAGTCCACATCCGGGAACAAATCGGTAATTTTATCGAGAAACTCGCGGCTGAAGTTGACCACGATGCGGCTGGACGCACCATCCCCCAGCGCGGCGGTCTTATGGATCTGATTTTCACCGATCAGCACCACACTGCCCGCATTGACGATGTAGGCGGCATCCTCGATAAAATAGCGGCGGCTGCCCTCGATCTCATAGTAGATCTCATACTTATGGTGGATATGGAAGCTGGCCATCTCGTAGCCGGTATCACGGTCGACCCGGTCGATGAAAAAGTCCACATGGGGCGAGTAGACATATTCCAAAACCATACTGCTGCTCCTGACTGCCGCGGCGCGCTGCACCCGGCGTTTGGTTCTTGTTCTATTTCTAAGGATAGCACAATTTTTGC
>OGJY01002198.1_pt1 | contig 20138 bp, 16 predicted proteins | sample 1572231 | NCBI WGS metagenome assembly OGJY01 (sample SAMEA2582121, study PRJEB24529) | metagenome | biome: Human gut stool | place: China | collected 2011
GGTGGAGAGCAGGGCGTACAGGGCCTTGGCGTCACCGCGGAGGGCCCCGGCGTAGCGGTCCAGGCCAAAGTCCTCTATGTCCTCGTCGGGATAGTCCAGCACGGCGTGAAAGTGACTGCAAAGGTCTGTCAGGTTGTCGTAGATGGGCTCCAAGGCCCGCTTCAGGGTGCCGCCCACCTGCCCGGCGGCATTGGCGGCGGCATCGGCGGTTTCCGCTTCAATGAGGTCAATGACGGCCTCCGCCTGGGTCAGGTCCAGCTTGCCGTTTAAAAAGGCCCGCTTGGTGAATTCTCCCCGCTGGGCAGGTCTTGCCCCGGCGGCGTAGAGGCTCTCCAGGGCGGCGGCCAGCAGGGCGGGGGAGCCGTGGCAGTGAAACTCCACCGTGTCCTCTCCCGTGTAGCTGTGAGGAGCCCGGGAGACCACGGCCATGCACTGGTCGATGACCCGGCCCTGGGTATCGTGGAGCTCGCCCAATTCCAGCTTCCGGTTTTCCGCCTGGGTCAGAGGCACCCGGCCGGAAAAGACCTTCTGGGCAATTTCAATACAGCCGTCTCCCGAGAGCCGCAGGATCCCAATGGCGGATACCTGATGCCCCGTAGATACGGCGGCGATGGTGTGTGACATATTCTTGGATTCCTCCTTATAGCCTTTCCCTAGGGGGAAGGTGCCTCGGCCCAGCCGAGACGGGTGAGGGGCTGCAGAGGGTCTTCCTCTGCGGCTATGTAATGCAGCAGCATATAGGCGCACATAATGGCCACATTCTCTTCCTTCAGGATGCGCTGGGCTTCCTCCCGGTCTGCCAGCACCACCCGGATTTCTTCGGTATCCTCCTGGTGGGCAGGTGCCGAATACCGTGGCGCAGCTTTCGTCGGTCATGCCTACGGTGGTGAAATAGGGGGGAAGGGAGCCCTTGACCGTAAGGGTCAGGCCGGTCTCCTCGAAGATCTCCCGCTTGGCGGCGGAAGACACATTCTCCCCGGGCTCCACCAGCCCCGCGGGAAATTCATATACGTAGCCCCCAACAGGGTAGCGGTACTGCCTGACCAGCACCACCTTGTCTTCATAAGTGGCATAGACGATGACCCCATCGGGCTTATTCTCATGGGTCACGGCTTTCAGCTTTTTGGGGTCTGGGGTGCGGGAGGCCATGTAGTAGGCAAAGTGACCCCCGTCCCGCCGGACGGCATCCAGCTCATACAGAGTGAGAAATCTGGACCCCGCCAAGGGGCGGATGGAATCGATGTGGGACATAGAAAATCGCTCCTCGGATGTTTTGGGGTTATCATAGCATTTTGGCGGAAGAAAAGCAATCCCAAAAGAAGAGGGGGCTGTGGAAAGACTTTCCGGGAAAATGGGCAAAATTCATATTTCCGTTATAGACATTCTGCCGCGATGCTGGTAGAATGGGTGGTAAATTATTTCTAGGAGTTGAACCCATTGAAAAATCTGCGCCGTAACTTTGAGCGGTATTGCTTTGCCAACCGCAATAAGGGCATTCCCAACCTGATGCTCTATATCACCCTGGGCAATGCCGTGGTGTACCTCATCACCATGTTTACAGGGAACGCCATTCTCTACAATCTGCTGTGCTTCAGCCGGACCTATATTCTCCGGGGGCAGATCTGGCGGCTCATTACCTATCCTCTGACCCTGATGAACAGCAACATTCTCTTTATGCTGATTACCCTTTTGTGCTACTATTCCCTTGGGAGTGCTATGGAGCGGCAGTGGGGCACCCTGAAATTCAACATCTTCTATTTCACCGGCATGGTGCTGATGGATGTGTTCGGCATGGTCACGGGCTACCCCGCCAGCGTGTATTACCTGAACATGAGCCTGTTCCTGGGCTTTGCCACCCTGTACCCCGACTCCGGCTTTCTGCTGTTTTTCATCATCCCTGTGAAGGCCTGGCTCTTTGCCCTGGTGGACCTGGCGATCATTTTCCTCGGTGTGTTTACGCCGCCCTACAGCATAGGCAACCTGTTTCCCCTGGTGGCCCTGGGCAACTATTTCCTGTTTTTCGGCAAGGACGTGCTGAACGTGGTGCCCCTGAGCTGGCAGAACTGGCTGCGCAGGCTTTTTAAGAAGAAGCCCAAGGCTGCCCCTCAGCCCAAGATCATCCACTTCAAGGTAGACAATCCCCCCAAGCAGGAGAAGGCCTATACCCACCGCTGCACCGTCTGCGGGAAAACCGACGTGTCGGACCCGGATATGGAGTTCCGCTACTGCTCCAAGTGCAACGGCTACTACTGCTATTGCAGCGACCATATTAACAATCACACCCATATTCAGTAAAAAAGGCTCTATGTCCGCCCTGTAAAACCGGGGCGGACATTTTTGACCATTTTCCCGGAAAACCTATTGACAAAGGAACCACTGGCGTGTAAAATACACGGTACAACTGCATACAAGCCTTATCAAGAGTGGTGGAGGGAACGGCCCGATGAAACCCGGCAACCTGTTATGAGCAAGGTGCCAAATCCGGCGGCAAACGAAAGATGAGGATCTGATCAGATTTTTTTACGCGCATCAGGTCTTCTGGTGTGCGGTTTTTTTATCTGCAGAAAGGAAAAACAAACATGGAAAAAAGACTCTTTACCTCTGAATGCGTCACTGTAGGCCACCCGGACAAGGTGGCGGACTCCGTCTCCGATGCCATCCTGGACGAATGCCTCCGTCAGGATCCCAACTCCCGGGTGGCCTGTGAGACCATGGTCACCACCAACTTCTGCCTGATCTGCGGGGAGATCACCACCAAGGCTGTGGTGGACTATGCTGCCGTTGCCCGGGAGACCATCCGGGCTATTGGCTACACCCGGCCGGAGGACGGATTTGATGCCGACAGGGTGGAGATCCAGTGCCGCATCCACACCCAGTCCCCGGACATCGCCCTGGGCACCAACGATGCCGTAGGCGGTGCCGGAGACCAGGGCATGATGTTCGGCGGAGCCTGCACCCAGACCCCGGAGCTGATGCCTCTGCCTGCCGCCCTGAGCCGGGCCCTGTGCAATCGGCTGACGGAGTGCGTCAGGGAGAATGACCTGCTGCGGCCTGACGGCAAGACCCAGGTCAGCGTGGAGTTTGACGAGAAGGGCAATGTGGAGGGCATCGAGACCGTGGTGGTGTCCATCATGCACAGCAAAGATTTTGCTATGGAGGACCTGCGGGCCTACATCCGGGATCGGGTCATTGCCCCGGTGCTGGAGCGCTACGGCTTCGATATCCGCCAGGTGCCCCACATCTACATCAATCCCACCGGCAATTTTGTGGTGGGCGGCCCCAATGGGGACACGGGCCTGACCGGACGGAAGATCATTGTGGATACCTATGGGGGCTACTTCTCTCATGGCGGCGGCGCCTTCTCCGGCAAGGATCCCACCAAGGTGGACCGCAGCGCCGCCTACATGGCCCGGTATATGGCAAAGAATCTGGTGGCCGCCGGCCTGGCGCAGAAGGTCCAGGTCCAGCTGGCCTATGCCATTGGCGTGGCGGAGCCTGTCTCCCTCCGGGTGGACAGCTACGGCACCGGCAAGGTTTCCGATGAGAAGCTCACCGAGATCATCCGTGAGAACTTTGATCTCCGTCCGGCAGGAATCATCAAAATGCTTGACTTAAGAAGACCAATTTACCGTGGAACAGCAGCATACGGACATTTCGGACGTACAGACTTAAATCTTCCTTGGGAAGCAACAGATAAGGCGGAAGCATTAAAGAAATATTTATAATCAGCGTTGAGCAGATTAATTTATGAAAAGTTTAGAATCTTTTTCGGAAAATGTCATAGGATTTCGGATGGTTCATGCTATAATAGGTCATAGGGTTTATCCTTGTGACCTATTTTTATTCATAATAATAGAATGTTCACGAAGTGTGCATTCTATTGTTTCTATGGATACAAAAGTGGGGGAACATGGGTAGAAACACAGACATTCATAGAAGGAAAGCGTATGAAGTTTAAGAATAAGATTATTATTTCATTCTGCATCATTATATTTGTACCGATTTTCCTTGCGACGCTGGTTTTGTTCAGTATGCAGCACATTCAGATGCGGGCAATCGAGCAGACCTATGGTGTCGAAGGGGACGGATACAGTTATTTTTCCAATTCTGTCCAGCTTCTGAGCCGGTTTACAAGGGAGATTTATCGGGAAGTATACAAGGTGGCAGACAACCAGCCTGAGAAACTGGAGGATGGAGCATACCTTGAGAAGATCAACCAGCAGTTGGAAGAAAAAGCATCCTATCTGATCGTCAGGAAAGGACAGGAGCTGGTATATATAGGAAAAAGCGCAGGGACATCGCTTTTGACGGAGCTTCCGGAGTATGGAAGTGCCGATGGCAATGCGGATTCCGGGACATACATGGATGGTGAGGAGCAGGCACTGGTAAAACAGATTGATTTTGTTTATCCGGATAGTGCAAAGGGCAGCATTTTTATCGTGACCAGATTAGAGGAGATGGTTCCTGAATTAAAAAGTCTTCTGATCGATATTATGGTTTCCATTGTGCTGATCCTTGTTCTGACAGCATGTATGCTGACGGTATGGATTTATACCAGCCTGATCAATCCAATCAAAAAATTGCAGGCTGCCGCACAGAATATCAAGGAGGGCAATCTTGATTTTACGATCGAGGCAGAGAGCAGGGATGAGATCGGGGAACTCTGCACAAGTTTTGAAGAGATGCGACAGAGGCTGAAAGACAATGCCGAAGAGAAAATCAATAGCGAGAAAGAAAATAAAATGTTGATCAGCAATATTGCGCACGATCTGAAAACGCCGATCACTGCAGTAAAAGGATATGCGGAAGGATTGATGGACGGTGTTGCGGATACACCGGAAAAACGGGATAAGTATATCCGGACAATTTATAATAAAGCAAATGAGATGGATACGCTTATCAATGAGCTGACGCTCTATGCGAAGATCGATACGAACCGTATACCGTACAATTTTGCCAAAATCAATGTTGGTGAATACTTCAATGACTGCATTGAGGAGATCGGACTGGATCTTGAGTCAAAAAATATCGGACTGGCATACTTTAATTATACGGATGGATCGACACAGATCATTGCGGATCCGGAACAGCTTCGCAGAGTGATCCACAATATTATTGGAAATTCCATTAAATATCTGGACAAGCAGCGCGGGCTGATCAATATTCGAATTAAGGATGTGGGCGATTTTATCCAGGTTGAGATCGAGGACAACGGAAGAGGAATCGCGGCGGCAGATCTGCCATATATTTTTGACCGGTTCTACCGGGCGGATGCATCGCGTAATTCTGCGACCGGAGGCAGCGGAATCGGATTGTCAATTGTGAAAAAAATTATTGAAGACCACGGTGGAAAAATCTGGGCAACCAGCAAGGAGTCCATCGGAACGGTTATGTATTTTGTGATCAGAAAATATCAGGAGGTGCCTAATGAGCAGAGTATTAATAGTTGAGGATGAAGAAGCGATCGCAGATCTTGAAAAAGACTATCTGGAATTGAGCGGATTTACCGTAGAGATCGAGAATAACGGAACAGCAGGACTGAAAAGAGCATTGTCCGAGGAATTTGACATGTTCATTTTAGATCTTATGCTTCCGGGAACGGATGGATTTGAAATCTGCAAAAAGATCCGTGAGGAAAAAAATACACCAATTCTTATGGTTTCAGCCAAAAAAGATGATATTGACAAGATCAGAGGCCTTGGACTTGGTGCGGACGATTACATCACAAAACCATTTTCTCCAAGTGAGCTGGTAGCGAGAGTGAAAGCACATCTCGCCCGATATGAGCGCCTGATCGGAAGCAGTGAGGCAAAAAATGATATCATTGAGATCCGTGGTATCCGCATTGACAAGACTGCACGCCGTGTCTGGGTGAACGACGAGGAAAAACAGTTTACAACAAAAGAATTTGATCTTCTTACCTTTTTGGCAGAAAATCCAAACCATGTGTTTACAAAGGAAGAATTGTTCCGGGAAATCTGGGATATGGAATCCGTCGGAGATATTGCAACAGTTACCGTGCATATCAAGAAGATCCGCGAAAAGATCGAGATGAATACCAACAAACCGCAGTATATAGAAACAATCTGGGGGGTTGGGTACAGATTTAAATTATAAAACAAGAAGCAATGTGTTTTGTGGCACATTGCTTCTTGTTTTATAAAGGCTTTCTCGCCTTGATTTTCGTAAATTCTATAATTTCTTTTTTGTCTTCATCAGATATTTTATCAAAATAGAAAAGTAATTCCCGTTCCAAATTTGTGTTAAACATATATTTTTTCTTATTAGAAGGATCATTAAAAAATTCAAGAAATTCTGATAAATCGGTGCTTGCCTGTGTTGGCGCAGGCGCATCGTAAGATTCCTCCCTGTCAATATCAATTGTCAGATGAAGCAGATCATCAACGGAAATATTATAAAGCCCTGCTAATTTGTAAAAGGCTTCCGCATCCGGTGTGCGTTTTCCGGTTTCGTAATGGCTGTATGTCTGCCGTACAACACCCAATACCTCCGCAACATAATCCTGTGTGTAATTATTGACTTTGCGTAATTCTTTTAACTTCTGTGGAAGTAGTTTGTTTTTCATATAAATACCACCTTTGCTATTAGTATATTTTTATTTGTGCCTTAGATGTAGCAAGGTGTAGCATATCAGACAACAAAAGTTAAAATGTTAACGTTGATTGACATTGCAATTGTAACAAAATGTTGCGAAAAAAATAAAGTTACTATTAATTATGCACAAAATAACAACATTTATTCACTGGAAAAATAGATTGTTGATTGTAAAAATGTAACAAACTGTAGCAAAATGTAAAAATAGATGTTAACAAACTGTAGCGAAAAGACGATATAAATGATACAAAACGTAGCAAATGGAATTGCGATGCAAAACAAGGAGGATTATGTTAAAGATTTCACTGAAACAAGGTCAGTATGTAAATATCGGAGATAACATCCGCGTAGTTTATGTGGGTGGAACTGGAAATCACGGGAGGCTTATGATCGATGCTCCAAAGGATGTCAGGATTGCAAGGAGTACCGTAGAACAAAATCCGGAGCGCAGGAAAGATACCTATTATCCGGAACCTGCGATCTCAAAAGAAGCACAAGACGAGATCAAGAAGATTTTATGGAATGAACGCATGAAAGCGGAAACAAAAAAAGATGCAGAAAGAATGAGTCGTTAAGCTCATTAAAAACATCGCACAATCATCTGGTAATAGACAGGGCACAACCCGGGACGCTCTGTTTGTTATAAATAATGCCGGAAAAGGAAGTCCGGCCAAAAAACATAATAGCTCATCAAAAGGATGAGACAAGGAGGATTATATTATGGTAGTACAACACAATTTACAGGCAATGAACGCTAACAGAATGTTAAACGTTACAACAGGACAGCAGGCAAAATCCACAGAGAAGTTATCTTCCGGTTACAGAATCAACCGTGCAGCAGATGACGCAGCAGGATTAACAATTTCTGAGAAAATGAGAAAACAGATCCGTGGTCTTGATCAGGCTTCCACAAATGCACAGGACGGTGTTTCTTCTGTACAGACAGCAGAAGGTGCTTTGACAGAAGTTCATTCTATGTTACAGAGAATGAATGAGTTGGCAGTTCAGGCAGCTAACGGAACAAATGCTGAATCTGACCGTCAGGCAATCCAGGATGAGATCGATCAGTTAACAACTGAGATCGACCGTGTCGCTGAGACAACAAAATTCAACGAAATCTATTTGTTAAAGGGAGATAAAGGAACAAAGACAATTAATCTGGAAGCACATGATGCAGGATTAAAGGGAACTCTCACAAACAATGGGGATGGTACAGCTACCTTTACAATGGATGCTATTAAAACTGGAGATAAAGTTGCTATTGGCGGTAAGACATATACAATTGGTTCTACTGTTGATGAGGCAAAAGCGTTGATTAAAGCACCAGCAACAGGAACAGTTGATGTTCAGATTGGGGATAAGACTTTCAAGATTGACAATACTGGTAAGGTAATGGATGCTGATGGAAATCAGTTATATGTTGAGACAAAAGATGGACAGACGGCAGCTGCGACATTTAGTGCAACTTCAAATTTAACCACAACTCAAAAATTTAATAATGATCAGGGTGTTGCTACAGATAATAGAGCAGTATCAGTTGACAACTTAAAATCTTATGTAAAGGGTGGAGTAACAGTTAAAGTTGGTACAGAATCTGCAACCGCTATGACAGATGTTGCTGGTGCAGCCGATGGTGTAGATGATAATGATGTAACACTCATCACAAAACAGAAAGCATATGAGCTTGCTGGTAAAGAACTGCTCGCAGCGAATAGTATCGGAGATACAGAAGGTCATGCATCAGTAAAGAATGGTGATGATACAGACCTTGCTTTTGATAAAGGTGATGGTTCCTTCAAGATTAATGTTGCACAGGCAAAGGTTGCCAACACATTAAGCTTCAATTTACATGTAGGTTCTGATGCAGATCTTACAAATAAGATTCAGGTTAACATTGATACCATGAATTCTGATTTCCTTGGAATCAAGGGATTAAACGTTAAAGATGAGAATGGTTCTGCTGCAACTTACGCAGTAGACGCAATTGCAGATGCAGTAGCAAAAGTTTCTTCCCAGCGTTCCGCTCTCGGTGCTGTTCAGAACAGATTAGAGCATACCATCGACAACTTAGACAACGTTGTAGAGAACACAACAGCAGCTGAATCTCGTATCCGTGATACAGATATGGCTGAAGAGATGGTTAACTACAGCAAGAACAACATTCTTGCACAGGCAGGTCAGTCTATGCTTGCACAGGCAAACCAGTCTACACAGGGTGTTCTTTCTCTGTTACAGTAATCACAGATACCATAACACAAACAACAACAAAAAGCCTGGTCGCATCAGCGGTCAGGCTTTTTTGTCGTTGGTGCGCCCGGCGTCGCACGTTTCTAAGTATGAAGGACATGCCGTCAGTCTGCGCACGTCAACTATTGAAACCGCCGTGTACCGAACGGTACGCACGGTGGTGTGACAGGACGGCGGTTAGTCACGTCTCCTACTCGATTATTCGGAATGAACAGTAATATATTTTTGTTTTCGACTGTTTGGCTTATCTGGAATAGTCATTTTAAGCTGACCACTTGCCAGTAGAGGATTCAAATATTTTCTTGTAAAATAAGTGAGATTTCGATAACCAATAAACGAGCAAATTTCTTGTTTGCTTTTTTCTGTTATACAAAAATCCAAGACTGCGTGTAGGATGTCCTGTGGTTTATCTTGCTCACTAACTTGGTCACAATCTTGGTTGCTGACTAAGTTTTTCTGACTAAGATAGTAATTCACATTTATACTTCAGCGTAAAATTTCTTAGATCTTTGAAGCTGCAAAATGCTATAAGCTCTTTCTTTGACTTGTGTTTTGTGCAGAAAGTCAAAATCTGTTCAAATACTGCTGAAGGTGCAGAATCTTGGTGGGTAACTTGGTGGATGTCACCCACTAAGTTGTAGTTCACATCTTTCAAAAAGGATAGTGTGTATGGATGAACTCTAATATAATAGTGTTTAATTTTTTCAAAAAAGATGTTCTCTTTTGTATATTTACTTTTGTGCCACATTCATGTATGATAGTAGCACGAAAGGAAGTGATGGCATGACAAAATTGGAACGGTTTGCACAGCTAGATGGTGTTCTGGCAGAGCAGGACGGGATGCTACAAACTTCTCAGGCGGTTGCCAGAGGAATTGTAAAACCTATTTTTTATGAATATATTAAAGAGCGAAAATTAGAACAGGTTGCCCATGGTATTTATGTCTCCGAGGATACATGGATTGATGCGATGTTTCTTTTGCATCTGCGGTGTGGTCAAGCAGTATTTTCCCATGAATCAGCATTATTTTTTCATGACTTAACAGACCGAGAACCCTCTCCATACGCCATCACAGTGCGCAGGGGGTACAGTACCACTCGCTTAAAAGCAGAAGGGCTATCTGTTTACACCATTAAGCCAGAGTTATTTGATGTTGGGGTGTCCAGCGGCCAGACACCTTTTGGGCATACCGTACCGGTTTATGATATGGAGCGAACGATCTGTGATTTGCTCAGAAGCCGAAGTAGAATTGAAATTCAAACCTTTCAGGGGGCATTGAAAGCGTATGCTCGTAGAAAAGATAAGAACCTGCGAGCTTTAATGCAATATGCTGGGATGTTTAAGGTGGAAAAGATTTTACGGCAGTATTTGGAGGTGCTTTTATGATAAAAATAGAAAGACAGATTGAAGTCATTGTCACTCAGAAAAAGAACCGAAAGAGATTTTAATTGAAGATTTTGCAGAAAAAATGCAAAAATCAATCCATAAATATTGATTTGAGAGTTTTTATTGATTCCGTGGTATAATATTTTAATAGCATCCACAGTAAGGAGAGTACAAAATGGATAACAATTTGCAAATAAATCAAAATGCAGAACAGACCTATCATTCCATTCGCCAGTCTATTGTATCAGCACAGCATAGGTTAAGTGCTGCGGTGAACTCCACAATGGTAATAACTTATTGGGAGATTGGGGAACAGATTTATAAAGCGTGCGGAGAAAATGACAGAGCAGAATATGGAAAGAAGCTGCTTCAGTATTTATCTGAACAGCTAACAGCAGAATTTGGGAAGGGATTTAGCGTACAAGGACTGCGTAATATGAGGCAATTTTATTGCACCTTTCCAAATCGCTCCACACTGTGGAGCGAATTAAGTTGGTCACATTACCGCCTTCTGATGCGTGTACCAGATGAGCAGGCACGAACCTTTTATATGGAGGAATGTGTAAAGTCTGCGTGGAGCGTCCGGCAGTTAGAACGGCAGATCAACACGATGTACTATCAGAGAATTTTAGCAAGCCAAGACAAAGCAGCTGTTTCAAAAGAAATTCAAACAACAGAACCGAAACCTGAATATGAAAAAATAATCAAAGATCCTTATGTGATGGAATTTTTGCAGATTCAGCCAGATACCCATGTATATGAGGGTGAACTGGAACAGGCATTGCTTGCCTCTTTTCTCTGGAAATAAAAAGAACCAGTGAGAGAATCGTTAAATTTCACTCACTGGCTCAATTCATTTCAAATATCTCGGACAACTCTGTCAGTTCTTTCACCGTTTCTTGGGTGTGATGCAACAGGGTGTCACGCATTTCTGGCGGACAGCTGGAATAAAGCATTTTCATCTGATTGACACCCTCATCCTCCAGAGAAACATCTGGATTTATAAGCGTATCTAAAGAGATGTGCAGGACCTTTGCCAATGCTCTCAAAATCAAATAGGACGGGTTCATTTTCCCTTTTTCGATATTGGCAATTTGCTTTACAGAAACATGGCTTAGATCGGAAAGTTCCTGTTGTGTCAGTTCTTTATTCTTTCGGGCTTCCCGCATTTTTTGCCCTAAAGCAGTTAAATCATCAATCGGCATAATCGTTCACCTCAAATATATTTTATCGTTCCGATTTGCACAAAGGAATAACCTTATTGTGCTTGAGAACAGGACTGATTATGCCGATTCCTTTTTGATAACATGGTTGCTCCATGATTATGGCGTTTCCGGCTACTAATTGAACTATGAGGATGAATTGCAGATTTCAGCTTTTAGTTCGTTGCCAAACGAGAATGATATTGAATGCGGTAGGGAGGCTAGCAGTTTTATCCGCTCATCTATGAGCCGTTTTTTATTCTCTGTGACATAAAAATTCATCTGGATATTCCGTTTCCGGTTCGCCATGCGCTGCCTCCATTCTTCATAAGAGTTTGAGATTATCTCAACAAACATTTTTCATTTTCGGTCAAGAGATCTGAAAATACGAAAAATCGCAAGCGGGTACTCGCTTGCTGTGCTTGTTATCAAGCCTTACCTTCTATTTTTCTCTCTACTAATACTACAATTTGGAAAGGGGAAAATGGCTATATCCGTAAAGAAAAGCAGAAAAATGCCACGACTGAAACTCCGTTGTAGAGTGATCTGTCGTGGCATTACATTGTGAATTTATTTTTGCTGAGCCATTTTCCGATATTCAATCGGCAGGAGGCCTGTACTCTTGCGAAATAATTCCGCAAACCGGCTAGAAGTAGAGTAACCGATCATTTCCGCAATCTGTCCCATTGTGAAATCCGTATCGATCAGCAAATGCTCTGCCTGGCTCATGCGGCGCTGTTGAATGTACTCTGTGATCGTGCAGCCTTGCAGCTGCTTAAAAGATGTTTTCAGCTTAGTGGTTCCCATACAGGCGATTTTTGCAAGACGTTCTAATGGAATATCAAAAGCATAGTGGTCATTGAGATAAGCAATCACATTTTTCAGTTGCGCCACATCCTGCTCGGACAAACGTTTCTCTTTACGGGACAGAATTTTTTTCTGTTCTTCCACGACAAGAGATACGGCCTCGGCTACTTTCGCTTCATAGAATAATCCTGCGGCAATCCCATCCCCACGGTAGACCTTTACTTCATGGAGCAATTTAGCCATAGCTGGGAAATCTGTTGTCTGATCGATCTGCCGGAAAGCTGCAAGCGGGCTGATATAATCCCCTGGATATTGCTTTTGGAGATAATCCTCATAGTATGCCGGCATGACTTCGATACCGATGGAACGGATGGGGATTTTTTTGTGGATCAGCGCCTTGTATGGCTTATAACCGCCGATAAAGGCTTTAATACATCCGGCAGACATCCGCCGATAGGGATTTAATTCCTCCCCGGAGATAGATTCATACTGGGTAATGCTTAAGGCTTCTGGCAGGTTAAATTCCATGAAGAAATCTTCGTGAAAATAGAAATCGTGGATTTTAATGTCGTACAGGTCTTTTTTCGCATAGACCCAGTAAAGGCCTTCCCCAAATTCAGGCGATAACCGCCAGCATTGTCCGGCAGAATTGAAGCGGTTATTGCTATCTACCGGGATAAAATGGTTATCTGTTAAAAGCGGCTCATAGTAATCCGCAATAATGCTATTGTTCAAATGACGGCCTCCTTTGAAACGATTGGACGGAGCTTTGCAATGAAAGGACGAAGATGCCCGGAACATATTGCAGACCGCCCGGAAAGTTAGTATCATATAGACCGTGGTTAGCAGCAACTAATCATAATATAACAGATTTCAGGCGGTAGGTCAACCGTTCTTGAAGCAGGAGGAAAAAATATGAGTAATCAAGTAAATGCAAAGGCAGGATTGTCCGTCAAGGACTTAGTAACAACAGGGATTTTCACCGCACTTTTGTTCGTATTTATCATGGTGGGTGGCGTCTTTTTTGCTACCAACCCGATGCTGACCTTTTTCATGCCCGCCGGGAGTGCTCTGCTTGCCGGGCCGGTTTATCTGCTGATGATCGCAAAAGTACATAAGCGCTGGAGTATCACGATCATGGGCGTTATAATGGCCATCATCTGGTTTGTCACCGGTATGCACTGGGCGTTTGCGCTGGGCTATCTCATTATGGCCGTCGTAGCGGATTTTGTCGCCGGTACAAAGCAGTACAAGAGCAAGAAAATCAACAGCCTGTCCTATATCCTTTTCTCCCTGGGCGGAACAGGGTCGTACCTTGTTTTCTTCGCTGATCCCCAGGGCTGGGCACAGACCATGTTGGGAAATGGAACCGAGCAAAGCTATATCGACACCATGCAGGCGACCGCAAACGCGGGAATCTTTATCGCCATGTTTGCCGCTCTCCTTGTAACAGCTTCTATCAGTGCATTTGTGGGCTGCAAAATGCTGAAGAAGCAGTTTGAAAAAGCAGGTATTACAGCATGATGGGTAACACCGTCCAGAAAGGGCTTTGGCTTGACCCGCGGGCCAAGCTCTTTCTTATTTTAATGTGCGTACTGTGTTCCATGTTCGCACCTTCCCTTTCGTATCAGTTTGCACTTGTCCTGCTGATTGCTGTATTGGGAGTGCTTTGCGGAAAGTGGAAATATTCCATAAAAGGGGTCTGCTTTTATGCCGTGGTCTGTGTACTGACGGTCTGGATCATGGCGGCCATGACGGGGACGCTACGGACCATGTTTGTTGCGTTCCTTGGACTGTACCATAAAGTTTATGCTTGTGGGATGCTGGCAGGGATTGTCCTGTCCACAACGAAAGTCAGCGAGTTTTTATCTGCCATGAACCGCATCCATGCCCCGAAAAAATTTGTCATCACATTTGCGGTCATGCTGCGCTATATTCCAACTATCCAGGAGGACTGGCATTTTGTTAAGGACGCCATGCGGATGCGGGATGTATCGCCCTCCCTGGGCGGATTCCTTTCCCATCCGGGGATGACGGTAGAGTGTATTTATGTGCCGCTGATGATGATGGCCTCCAAAGCAGCGGACGAGCTTTCCATTGCCTCTGTTACTCGCGGGATTGAGAATCCCAATCCCCGGACCTGCCTTGTCCAGATAAAATGCGGGATTGCAGATTGGATGGCGATGTTGATTGCTGTTGCTTTCTTTATTTTTGAATTATGTATGCGGGGAGGTGTGACCGGGTGATTGAATTTGAAAATGTATCATTTTCTTATGAGGGACAGGAGCATGGTGGTCTGCATGGAATCAGCCTGAAAATTGCAGACGGGGAATGTGTCTTGTTCTGTGGCCGTAGTGGGTGTGGAAAAACAACGGTCACAAGGTTGGTAAACGGCCTGATTCCACAATTTTACCAGGGAGAACTTCAAGGGCGTGTGCTGGTGGACGGACAGGAAATCAGCAACCTGCCCATGTATCAGATCGCCGCAAAGGTGGGCTCCGTCTTTCAGAATCCCCGGACGCAGTTTTTCAATGTGGATACGGACAGTGAGATTGCGTTTGGAATTGAAAATGAAGCCAGGCCGGTAAAGGAACTGGAGGAACGGGTAGAACAGACAACAAAAGATTTGCATATTGAAAAGCTACGGAACCGCAATATTTTTGAATTGTCTGGTGGGGAGAAACAGAAAATCGCGTTTGCGTCTGTCTATGCCATGAACCCGGAAATCTATCTGCTGGACGAACCATCCTCGAATCTGGACATGGCTTCCATCCAGGGATTGAAAGAACATCTGCGGCTGATAAAAAGCCAGGGGAAAACCATTTTGATTGCGGAGCACAGACTCTATTATCTGATGGAGCTGGCAGATCGCATTGTTTATCTGGAAGATGGAGAAATAGCAAGGATTTTCACGCCGGAGGAATTTCTCCGGCTGCCCGAAACCGAACGGGAACACATGGGGCTGCGGGCGGTTGATCTGGCAAGGGTGCTCCCTCCGGCCAGTCATCCGCCTATTTCCTCTCCCACATTAGCACTCCATGATGTTACTCTGCGCTATAAAAAACGGACGATTCTACACCAGATTGCTCTTTCTGCGGCAAAGGGGGAAGTCATTGGGGTGGTCGGTCATAATGGAGCCGGAAAGACCACGTTTTCTCGCGCCCTGTGTGGGCTTCATAAAGACTGTGAAGGCGCGTTCCTTTGGGACGACCAGCCGATGGAACACAAGGCGAGGTTGAAACGCTCTTATATGGTTATGCAGGATGTGAACTATGAATTGTTTGCGGAGAGTGTGGGGGCAGAATGTTCCTTCGGAATCCGAAACCCGGATCAAGATTTAGTAGAGGAAACCATGAAGGAATTGGGGCTTACAGCCTACCGGGAACGCCATCCCAACACGCTTTCCGGTGGACAGAAGCAACGTGTGGCTGTGGCAGTCAGCATGATATGTGGAAAAGATTTGCTGGTGTTCGATGAACCCACCAGCGGCCTGGACTTTGACAGCATGGCGCAGGTGGCAGGTCTGATAAAACGGTTATCCGAACAGGGGAAAATCATTTTTATTGTCACCCACGATTTTGAATTTGTCTGCCGTACCTGCTCCCGTGTCCTGCATTTTGATGAAGGGGAAATGCCGGATGACATCCCTGTTGTGATGGATTCCCTTCAAAAGCTCCGGGAACTGTTCTCTGTTTCAGAGAGAAAGGAGATGTGAAGTGATGAAACAGAAAAAAGAAAACAGGATTGCACTGCTGCTTCAATGGGCCGGTGAGCAAAAAATCTGGCTGCTGCTGGCAATCCTGCTGGCCATGGCAAGCGGCCTGTGTATCATTGTCCCGTATATCGGGATTTATCGCCTGATGGATGCCGCTTTCCAGCATATCTGCACAAAAGAGCTTGTCGTACAGACGGTAATGATGATCTCCGTTTCTGTGGCCCTGCGCTTTGTTTTATTCGGGTGTTCCGGTGTGGCGGCCCATAAAGGTGCTTACGGTGCTTTGTTCAAGGTGCGCTGCATGGTGGCGGAACATCTGGCAAAAGTCCCCCTTGGTACATTGAATGAGCGGCGGACCGGGGATATTAAAACGGTTCTGAATGAAGATATTGAAAAGCTGGAGTTGTTTTTAGCCCATAACCTTCCAGACCTTGTGTGCTATATGGTAGGGCCGGTAGCAATTTTCATTTATTTGATGACAGTAAATATCCCATTGGCACTGGTTTCCCTGGTGCCGTTGATTTTGGCCGTTGTGGTAATGGGGGTTATGTTTCGGAATACGGACGGTTTGATGGACCGGGCGAACCGATCCATTACAACGCTCAATTCCGTTATGATCGAGTATATCAGCGGCATGAAACTGATTAAAGCGTACAACATGGGGAGCAAATCGTTCCAGAAATTTTCCGGTGCGATCCAGGAAGAGAATGCCATGTGGAATGAAACCTCCCGGAGAATGGGGCCTCCTTATGCAACCTTTGTGGTTCTGATTGAATGTGGGATGCTGCTGATGGTTCCCCTGGGCGGGATGTTCTTTCTGAAAGGCTCCCTGGCGGCCAGTGCATTTTTGCTGTTCGTCTATGTCGGCTCCATGTATCTGACGGAGATCCGGCCTTTACAGGAATTGGGGACAAACTTTGCGAATGTCCTGGGCGCCATTACCAAAACGAAAGAAATATTGGACGTTCCTGTTTATGAAGGTGGAATGGGCTTCCCGGAAAACCATGATATTGAGCTTAAGAATGTACGTTTTTCCTACGATGGGAAAACGGATGTCCTGCAAGGCGTCAACCTCAAGATCAGGGATGGGGAACGCATGGCACTTGTGGGACAGTCCGGCGCGGGCAAGAGTACCGTGATTGAACTGATCTCCCGGTTTTATGATGTGCAGGAGGGGGAGGTGCTGATCGGCGGGATCAACGTGAATGAACTGAACTACGATACCATCCTGAAAAATATTGCCATTGTATTTCAAAAGACATTCCTTACCCGTGACAGTGTACTGGAAAATATCCGCATGGGTTCAGACGCCAGCCTGGAGGAAGTACGGGCTGCCGCCAGGGAGGCGCAGATTGATGACTTCATCATGTCGCTGCCGGATGGTTATGACACAAAGGTAGGCAGCTTCGGCTCCCGTTTCTCCGGTGGGGAAAAACAGCGGATTGCTATTGCAAGGGCGATCTTGAAAAATGCTCCCATCCTGATTCTGGACGAAGCGACAAGCGCCTCTGACCCGGAAAATCAGATGGAAATTGATAAGGCCATTCAGAACCTCTGCAAAGGCAGGACGGTCATTGTGGTAGCGCACAGGCTGAGCGCCTTGAAAATGTGCGACCGTGTGGCGGTGGTAGAGAATCATACGATCACCAGCGTCGGTACCCATGAGGAAGTGCGGAAAGAGAACGCTTATTATCGGAAAGCATGGGAGGACTACGAAACAGCGAGGGGAATTACTTATCAACTGGAAGGAGGCGGGCAGAATGAATCCAAATAACGTATGGAAGAAGAACCGGGAGTTTTATATTGGCGTTGCCGGGACTGTCCTGGAGGGGCTGTTCTCTGGTAGCCTGTTTATGCTGCTTTATTCCGTCATGCGGTTTTTATGGGACGGTCAGTTTGATATGAACCGTGTACTGGTCCTAACAGGTGTTATTGCATTTATCTTTCTGCTCCGTATTTTGATATACAGCTATGGCTATACCAAAGCACAGATCGGCGGCGCAAAAGTCAGTAAAAATATCCGCTTGTTTATGGGCGACCATCTCAAGCGTATCCCGCTTTCCCGGTTTACACAAGGGCAGACAGGCGATTATATCAACACCATTACCAGTGATGTAAATAACTATGAAAAAATTCTGACCCATAAGATCGGGGACATTGCAAAGAGCTTTGCCCTGTCGCTGATGTTGATTGTTTTTGTGATGACGATCTACTTTCCAGCCGGGCTGATCCTCCTGATTGCCGACCTGCTTTTGATCCCCGGATTGTGGCTTTCTTTCCGGCAGGTAGCGAAGTATGGCAAAGAGAAGAACGATATTTGTGCAGAGAATGTCAGCAGCATTGTGGAGTATGTATCCGGTATCCAGACTTTCCGGGCCTATGGCGTTGGCGGTCTGAAAAACAAAACCGTGATCCATGCCATGCAGGAGTTTAGCAGGATCAGCTTTGTGTATGAAGCCAAGGTTCTCCCGATAGGTGCGGGATTTGGTATTTTGAGCTGGCTGTCCTGCCCGGTTGTGATCTGGACGGCCTATGGCCCCTGGGCAGCCGGAACTTTAGATACCGTGTCCTATCTTTTGATTTGTATGCTGCCTTTGTTCTGTGCGAAGCTGGCAAATTCCATTTTTGTAGACCTCACCAGCTATAAGAATCTGATGATCTCGAAAAATAAAATCATGGCTGTGATGAAGGAACCGGAAGAAACCGGCAGCATGGAGCCGCTACAGGCAGCCTCCCATGAGATTGTATTTGACCATGTGAACTTTTCTTATGTTCCCGGGGAACCGGTGTTAAAACAGGCTTCCTTTACTGTGCCGGATCAGAAGCTGACCGCCATTGTGGGGGATTCCGGCTCCGGAAAGTCTACCATCCTGAACCTGATTGCAAAATACTATGAAGTATCTGGCGGCACGATTTCCATAGGAGGCAGACCGATCAATCATGTAGCTGCGGAACGGGTATTAGACCAGATTTCTATGGTGGACCAGGATGTGTTCCTGTTTGATGATACAGTGCGGGAGAATATCCGCCATGCCCGTCCGGATGCTACGGACGCAGAAATTGAAGTGGCCTGCCGAGAGGCAAACTGTGACGGCTTTATCCGCAAGATGGAGAGGGGTTATGATACGCCGATTGGGGAAAATGGAAATCTCCTGTCCGGCGGCGAACGCCAGCGCCTTTCCATAGCACGTGCCATTTTGAAAAACAGCCCGATCCTGCTACTTGACGAGGCGACGGCCTCCCTAGACATTGAGAATGAATTGGCGGTAAAGCAGGCGATTGCGAACCTACTGAAAGAGAAAAAAACCGTGGTGATGATCGCACATACCCTATCCATCGTAAAAAATGCCGATCAGATTCTGGTGGTTTCCGATGGTCGGATCACCGAAGCTGGTACACACGAAGAATTGTTAGCAAAGGATGGAAAGTACGCTGCCATGTGGAACGCAGAACAGCAGCTTTCCGCCTAAAAGGAGGCTGCGATGAAGATTCATGCGTCCGGGGAGGATTATCTGGAGGCTGTGCTGATACTCCAAAAGAAGCAAGATATGGTCCGCTCCATTGACCTTGCCCGGCACATGGGCTTTAGCAAACCGAGTATCAGCCATGCGGTAGGCGTTTTGAAAAATGGAGGTTTTCTGACCGTGGATGATGATGGGTTCCTTCATCTGACCGTCATAGGTCGGGAGATTGCCGAGAAAATCTATGAACGCCATTTGTTTTTTATGGAGCAGTTTATCGCTGCTGGCGTCGATCAGGAAACAGCGGAACAAGACGCCTGCCGGATTGAACACGCCATCAGTGATACATCTTTCCGAAAGCTGAAGGAGAAAGTACAAGGAACCGATTAGCGCACATCGGCTCCGCTCTGCTCTGCATAATAAGTTATCTGCCCCGTCCGGGGAAAGAAAAAAACCGTTGACTGGGGCAGATAATTTCGTGCGCTATTTTAAGGTTTGAACTCAATCGGCGGTTTTGAAGGACAATTTCAGAGCCGCCGTTTCTTTGCGTTTACACAAACTAATGACGACTTGCAGGGACACGGTAGCCGCTTGGAGGTTAATTTGCCGTGTCTCTTTTGCTTTTTCAAAGCTCCCATGATCTACATCAATTAAAAAAAGCATTGCCCCTCCTCCGGGCAAGTATAGCATTGCATCGGCATTATC
>OGJY01002199.1_pt1 | contig 20132 bp, 19 predicted proteins | sample 1572231 | NCBI WGS metagenome assembly OGJY01 (sample SAMEA2582121, study PRJEB24529) | metagenome | biome: Human gut stool | place: China | collected 2011
AGTGACCTTGTTGATGGAGCCGACGATCTTGCGGCCAGCGCACTCGGTGATGACCAGCTGAACGTGCTGACCAACCAGCTTGGTGTAATCCTCGTCGCGGCGCATGGTAGCCTGAGAGCGGGGAACAAAGACGCGAACGCCCTTGACATTGACAACAACGCCGCCCTTGTTGGCTTCCATAACGTCACCTTCCATAACGGTGCCGTTCTCAGCAGCCTCGGAAACGTCCTTCATACCCTTCTGGGCCTCGAAACGGACGCGGGAAAGGGTATCGACGCCTTCCTGGTCGTTGGTCTTGATAACGACCAGATCCAGATCGTCGTCTACCTTAACAAGGTCTTCCATCTTAGCGTTGGGGTCATGGCTCATCTCGCGCAGGGTGACAACACCGGTGTGCTTGGAACCATCGATACCGACGACACACTCCGTCGGGGAAACGCTGATGACCTTGGCTTTTACAATCTTGCCTGCGTACAGGGGCTTTGCCTCGGATGCGTTGAGCATCTCCTCAAAGCTCATGTCGTCACGGATCTCTTCACTCATACTGTTAAGTACCTCCTCAATTATAGACGAAGGCGTTGAAGCCCCGGCCGTCACGCCCACACGCGCAGCACCTGCGAGCCATGCGGGGTCGAGTTCATCAGCAGTCTCGACATTGATGGCTCTGGTATGCCGCGCGGCGACCTGTAACAGCTTTTGGGTATTGGAAGAATGATGACCACCAATGACGACCATCCGGTCGCATTTTTGGCTGAGGTCTTCCGCTTCCTGTTGCCTCGCCCACGTCGCATTACATATTGTATCAAAAATTCGGGCGTTTGTATAGGCTTTTTTGAGAAACTCCGAACTTTCTTGCCATTTTGTTACCTGAAATGTGGTCTGTGCAACTGCAAAAATGGGCTTTTGGGGGTCAGAAGGCCCTTTCCACGCCTTCAACTGGGCCAGATCGCTGAAAATGAATACCTCTCCCCGGGTATGTCCGACGATGCCCTGCACCTCCGGATGGGACACGTCACCGGCCACCACGAGTGTCGCACCGGCGGCTTCGGCCTCGGAAGCGACTTTCTGTATCTTCTTCACGAAGGGGCAGGTGGCGTCGTGATAGGTACAGCCCCGGGCGTCCAGCTCGTCGTAAATGCTGCGTGGGACGCCGTGGCTGCGGATGACCACCTCGTAACCCGTAGGGACATCAGCGGGGGTATCTGCTACCAGTGCGCCCCGGCGCTCGAGGTCTTCCACGGTCTGGGGGTTGTGGATGAGGGGGCCGAGGGTGGCCACCTTGCGGCCCTCATCCAGCAGACCGTAGGTCAGCTTGACCGCGCGGTCCACGCCGAAGCAGAAACCCGCAGTCTTTGCAAGTCTGATTTCCATTGTACTCTCCTAAATTCAACCTCTCCGTCATCGCTTGCGATGACGGAGAGGGCAAGCCGCCTTACAATTTACTCCACGCATCCAGAACGGCCTGCTTATTCTCCCGCAGCTTCTTTATGTCGCGGCGGCCTTCCATTGCAAACTGTGCAGCGGGCATGGGCTCGCCGAAGATGACACGCACCTTGCAGAACAGCTTCATCTTCCCATCGGGGGTGTCGTAGTAGATGCGGCAAGGCACGACGTCCACATTTGCTGCCGCCGCGATGACGAAGAGTCCGCTCTTGAGGGGAAGGAACTTTCCCTCCTGCTCCCGTGTCCCCTCCGGGAAGAGCAGCAGCGTACCGCCCTCCTGACACTTTTTCACGGTGTCTTCGATGACACTGACCTCTTCTTTCGTGCCGCGGACACAGACTGCGCCAGCGCACCGGAAGAACCACGACAGGAATGGGTTTATCTCGAACAGCTCTTTCTTGGCAAACACGGTCATCCGCTGACCCCAGAACCGGGTGATGACGACGAACACCGGGTCGATGGCGGAGATGTGGTTGGGGGCAATGATGCAGCCCTTCGTGCCGATTTTTTTCAGGTTCTCTCTGCCCTCACACCGGACGCGGAAGCCGATGTGGAACACCAGCCATGCCAGCGGGACCAGAATATAATATAGTATCATCCGACCTTCTCCGTGATCATTTTCTTCATGGCCTCAAAGCTCTGCTCGAAGTTCAGCTCCGAAGTGTCCAGCAGCACGGCGTCGTCTGCCTGCTTGAGGGGGGCTGCGGCGCGGTGGGTGTCCTGATAGTCACGCTGCTTGACGTCGGCCAGCACATCTTCGTAGGGGGTGTCGATGCCCTTCTGCTGGTACTCCTTCCAGCGGCGGGTGGCGCGGGCCTCCGGGCTGGCGGTGAGGAAGATCTTCACCGTCGCATTGGGCAGCACCACGGTGCCGATGTCGCGGCCATCCATCAGGATGTTCTGCGTCCTGGCCATGTCCCGCTGCATCTCCAGCAGGAAGGCGCGCACCGCCGGATTTGCACCCACGGCAGAAGCCGCCATTCCCACCTCTTCGGTGCGGATGGCCGTGCTGACGTCCTCGCCATTCAGATAGATATGCTGTTCGCCCTCGATAAAAGCAAACTCGAGGGTGATATTGGGCAGCAGGGCATTGACTGCCTCGTTGTCCTTCGGGTCCTTGCCTGCGCGGAGGGCGTAAAGGCCGATGGTGCGGAACATCGCACCGGTGTCCACATAAATGTAGCCGAAGTCCGCAGCCAGACGCCGCGCCAGCGTAGATTTGCCTGCGCCCGCAGGCCCGTCGATTGCAACAGAAATCATTTTTATATCTCCTTCTATAGCGGTCATTCCAGATGATTCGCAAAACTCTGTGCCGTGCAGAATGCGATCTGCAGATTGTAGCCGCCGGTATAGGCGTCCACATCCAGCACCTCGCCTGCAAAGTAGAGGCCGAGGGCCTTTTTGCTCTGCATGGTCTTGGGGTCCACCTCCCGCACCGACACGCCGCCCGACGTGATGACTGCGTGGGCCAGGTCGCCCCGGGCGTCGATGGACACCCGCCAGTGCTTCATCAGCTGTACCAGTTCCCGCTTCTGCTCCCGGGTGATCTGGTTTGCCCTGGTGGCCGGGTCGATGCCCCAGCGGGCCACCATGACCGGCTGCATACTGGACGGCAGCAGCTTCACCAGTGCGCCCTGCGCCGCGTGGTTCGCCAGAAGGGCAAAGTCCCGGGTGATGCGGTCATAAAGCTGTTCCTCGCTGAGGGCAGGCTTCAAATCAATAAAAGCTTCATACTTGTGCTTTTTCATGTCGCCCAGATGGCTCGACGCGCTGAGGGTCAGCGGCCCGCTGATGCCGAAGTGGGTGAACAGCATCTCGCCCTGCTCCTCGAAGATGGCTTTGCCGTCCTCGTGGAGGGTGAGGGTCACGTTCTTGAGGGCAAGTCCCATCATCTTCTTGCAGTCGGCATCGTGGCTCACGAGGCTCACGAGGCTGGGGACAGGCTCCACGAGGGTGTGGCCCGCCTGCCGGGCCAGCTTGTAGCCGTCGCCGGTGGAGCCGGTGGTGGGGTAGCTCAGGCCGCCCGTTGCCACCAGAACGGCGTCCGCCTTGTACTCCCGGCCCGAAGTTCCCCGCACACCCACGCAGCGATAGGCCGGGCCGGGCTTTTTCTTTTTCGGGTGGCGCGGATCTTCCGGCGCAGCAGGCGCTTCTTCCGGCTGGGCCAGCGGCTCCAGCAGCAGCTTTTTTGCCCCGTCGTGGACGATGTCCGCTCCGTCTGCGTACCGCAGAAGAGCCTGCCGGATCTCTTCGGCCTTGTCGGACACCGGGAACACCCGGCGTCCGCGTTCCACCTTCAGCTCCACACCGAGAGACTCAAACAGTTCCATCGTCTTGGCCGGAGGGAAAGCCCCCAGCGACGAGAACAGAAAGCGGGGGTTCGTCCGCACATGGTGCAGAAATTCCTCTGCGGTGCAGTCGTTGGTCACATTGCAGCGGCCCTTGCCGGTGACGAGAATTTTCTGAGCCGGCTTTTCCATATGTTCCAGCACCGTCACCTTATGCCCCTGCCGCAGGGCCGCGCCCGCCGCCATCAGGCCGGCAGCACCGCCGCCTACCACTAAGACCTTCATGTTTCGTTTCCTCCGCTTTTTCTTCTGTCTTCACACTTATTCTAGTTTATCATACCAGAATCGACCGCCAAAAGCAATGTGAAAAAAGCAGGTACAGCGTTCTGCTGCACCTGCCCGGAAAATTTTGCTTATTTCATGGCCTTGATGGGGTCGAGATACTTTTCGCCCTCCATGACTTCCAAGTGGATGTGGCTCTCCTCGGCACACTCACAGCTCACGCTGCCCACCTTGCCGATGGTCTGCCCGGCCGAGACGGTGTCGCCCTTCTTCACCTTGGCGTCCGTCGTACCGCAGACCCGCCAAATCCTGCCGGAAGCGTCTTCGATGGCGACCACAGGCCCCCACTTGTCGTCCGTGCCGGTCTCCACCACCTTGCCTGCCGCCGGGGCGGTCACTTCCGCGCCCCTATCGGCGGCGTAGTCCACACCGTTGTGGGTGCGCCAGTCGCCCAGCGTCTTGCTGTAGACCAGCTCATCGCCGCTGTAGCTGTTTAAGACGCGCCCCGAGACAGGCTGCGTGGAGGCAGGCGCAGCCGAACTGCTGGCAGGCAAGGACTCGGTTTGCAGCGCGGAGGGTTCGCGCACCGAACCAGAGCCAGACTGCGCACCAGAAGAGGACGCAGCCCCACCGGACGAGCTGTCGGCTTTTGGCACATTGGCCACACTGTTTGCTGCGGGTGCGTTCTGCTGCTGCCATTCGGCTTCCTCCTCTCCGGCGACGCCGGGCGATGTGTTGATGCCCTCGTCGATGCCGGGGGCGGTGCTGGACGGGCTGCGCACCGCATCCAGATTTTGCTTCAGCTCATTGCGCACTGTGCGCACGGCCCACACCCCGGCCGCTGCTGCCGCCAGCAGGCAGGCGGTAAGCACCAGCGCAAAGGCTTTGTCCCGCAAAAACTTTCTGAATTGCTCCATCGTTCGTTACTCCAATCCATTTTGTGTACGGAATCGTTTCTTTGGTGGTAGTTTGGAGCGATGGAGCGGGGTTTATTCATAAAGACGCAAAAAGGCCCCGGATGACCGGGGCCTTACCTGTTGCATTGTTCTTTTTATGCAGCGCAGTCCGGGAAATTCACCACCGTGATTTCCGCCACCGCCTTTTCCACAGTCTGCAAAATATGCTCTATCTTTTCTATTGTATCCGCTGACAGAACAACTTCTCCGCACTGCTCACACTTCATACAGGGAACATTTTTGATGACAACGACACAGTTTTTGAGCTGTACGGTATGAATGGTAGTATCAGGCTTCATTTCGCCCTTGCAGAAAAAGCAGGTCATGTCTTATTCCCCTTTCTTCTTTCGTTCTGTATAAGAGGCATTCCAGTGGTCCAGGTCAGGCCAATAGGCGGTCAATATCCACAGCGCATCCTCATGGATGCCGCACACCACATGGAGCCAGCGGCCCGCCAGATTGACGCCAAGTACCAGACAGGATGGACACCGGTAGTCGTCCGGGCGATATTCGATGATTTTTCCGCTCTGGATAGCCTGCCGAATATCAGCCAAACGGATGCCGCGTTCATAAAGCCGGGCCTGCGAGTGTGCTGTCAGGAATATCTGCCCACTGCAGGATAGTGTGCGCAGGTTTTCAATCGTCAATTCCACGCTCTACCGGCCTTCTTTCTTTTTATTTGATTATAGCATCCCCGTTTCATCAAGTCAATCACAGTGCAAAAGACCCCCATCCGGCGTTCCGGACAGGGGCCCAAAGTCCTATTTAGTTGTTGCGGCTGCGGCTGTTCATGCCCAGCAGGCGGACGACGTACAGGAAGATGTTGATGAAATCCAGATACAGGGTCAGTGCGCCATAGATGGAAGCCTTCTCGGCCAGCTCGGCGTCGCCTGCATAGTAGGCGTAGATCTGGCGGAGCTTCTGGGTATCGTAGGCGGTGAGCAGCATGAACACCACCAGGCCGATGCCGCAGTAGAGCACCGAGGCACCGAAGCCAAAGCCGAAGAGCGCGCCCACGAGGCTGGTGACGATCATGGCCACCAGAGCCATCATGAGGCGGGGACCCCAGCCGGTGAGGTCTTTATGGGTGGTGGTGCCATACACAGCCATGAGGCCGAAGTAGACCGCCGTGGCGAGGAAAGCCATGACCAGCGTGCCTACCGAGAACATCAGGAAGTAGTAGCTCAGGACCATGCCGTTTAAGATGGCGTATCCGAAGAACGCAGCTCTTGCTCCGTCGATGGACATCTTCTGCACCCGGGCGCTGAGCATGAACACCAGTGCCAGCTCACCGATGGTAAGCAGGAAGTAAAGCGAATCGACCAGATAAATGAGCGGCGTGGTCGCCGTGATATAGGCCATTGCGAAGGTGACGAGCAGGCCGCCGGCCATCCAGCGGTAGGTGCGGGTCATATAGTCCGATGCGCTCATCGAAGGCTCCGCATAGCCGCGGTCATAGTTGTTGTAATCCATAAGGAATCCTCCATTCAAAATCAGGGCATCGACCTCGGCCTTGCCCCGGTCTACGAAATATAGTATACTGCATAGAAATGAACGATTCATGAAAAAGGCTGTGATATTTGATGTCCCTCGGACTTTATCTGCATATTCCTTACTGTTTTTCCAAATGCCGGTACTGTGATTTTTACTCCGCCCCCGGCCAGCGCGGCGTCCCCCGGGCCTATGTGGACGCTTTGCTTCGGGAACTCTCCCGGTTTTCGCCGGACGCGCCCCTGCGGCCGGACACCCTTTATTTCGGCGGTGGAACGCCCAGTCTGCTGGACCCGGCAGACGCCGCCCAGCTCATCGCCGCCGCACAGCCCCTGCCCGGGGCCGAGATCACGCTGGAAGCCAACCCTGAGACCGTGACCGAAGACTCTCTCCGGGCATTCCGGGAGGCGGGCGTCAACCGCATCTCCTTCGGCGTCCAGTCGGCCCGGGACAGCCAGCTCAAGACGCTGGGCCGCCCCCACACGGCAAAGCAGGCGCGGGCCGCTTTCGCCGCCGCACGCCGTGCCGGGTTCGAGAACATCAGCGGCGACATCATGCTGGCCCTGCCCCATTATACGCAGGCCGAGTTCGACGAGACGCTGGAGCTGATTGAGGATGGCGGCGCGACCCACATTTCCGCCTACCTCTTGAAGATCGAGCCTGACTCCGCCTTTGGCCGGATGCCGCCCGAAGGTCTGCCCACCTCCGACGAGGCGGCAGATTTTTACCTCTATGCCGTCGAGCAGCTGGAGCATCATGGCTACCGGCAATATGAGATCTCCAACTTCGCCCGCCCGGGCTATGAGGGAAAGCACAACCTCATCTACTGGGACTGCGGTGACTATCTGGGCATCGGCCCTGCGGCCCACTCCTGCATGGGCGGCAAACGGTTCTACTACCCCGCCGACACCGAAGCCTTTCTGCGGGACGAGGCCGCGCCCGTCATGGACGGCGGCTGCGGTGCGGAGGATTATCTCATCCTCCAGCTGCGTCTGCGCAAAGGTCTGAGCCTCGACGAATACAAAAAACGCTATGGCAGGGAGTTTTCCACCGCGCAGCTGGCCTTTGTGCAAAACTGCGTGAAGAGCGGTTATGCCAACTTTGACGGCCACACCCTCGCCCTCACGCCCGCCGGGCTCATCGTACAGAACAGCATCCTTGCCGAGCTGCTGTGAGCCTCAGTGAACAGCAAAGCTCATCGCCGCCAGCACAAAAACACCGATGATGCTGGCAATGCGGCTCCCCCTCTGCATCGCGTAATACCAGTCGGTGGGCTCACCGCCGTACACTTCCAGCCCGTGGCGGAGATTCCAGAACAGCAGCGGGAACCGGACATCCAGCACAAGGAGCACCGCCAGCGCCCCGATCGGCAGCAGGAACGCCACGCTGCCCCGGGTCTCCCGCCGCCTGCCGACGGCCACATGATAGAGCCAGTTACAGCTGGGCCAGAGGTCAGATTTCTGGTATTCGCCGTTGACGATGACGTTCACCTCGTCGGCAAGGCCCCCATCGTCTTCCCTCCACAGGATGGCGTCGCCGGGGTCGCCCAGCGCGGTCCCGGTAAAAATGACCGCTCCGTCCTGCTCAATTTTCACGCCCGGGTCGCTCATGCCCTCGGCTTTCGATTCGAGCCGATAGTGCCGCGTCTCTCCGTCCAGCGTGAACTCCACCTCCGCACCGTTTTCCGTCTGAGCAACCCGCATGGTGTAGGCGGCATACGCATCCCTGCCCGAAAAGCTGCCGTCGGCCTGCCGGTACAAAAAGGCATCCCGCAGCCAGACCCCCGGGCGGAGGGCGGCCCAGAGATAGAGCACAGCGAGAAGCAGCGCGGTAAGAACGCAGAGCAGGCAGCTCGTCTTTTTCTCCATGGTCAGGCTCCTTTCGTTTCAGCCCAGTTCGATCACTTTCCACCCCAGCTCCCGGATGGCTTCTTGATCATGGGTCGCCAGCAGGGTGGGCTTTGTGCCGCAGCGTGCCTTGAGCATGGCTGCGGCTTTTTTCATGACGGCGGGGTCCATGCCGGTGAAGGGCTCATCCAACAGAAGGGTGTCGCTCTCGGCCCAGAGAGCGCGCAGCAAGGCGGTGCGGCGCTTCTGTCCGCCGGAGAGCTTCCGGGCAGGCAGGGCAAGGGCCTCTTCATTCAATCCTAATTGTATAAGGTCATCTCGTATCTGCTCTTTGTATTGTGTTTTGACCTTGTACTGTTCTGCGGTCAGCACCAGCGCCACATTCTCTTCGGCGGTCAGCTGAGGGCAGAGCCTGTCTTCCTGAAAGACCGCGCCGACCCGGCCCACGCCTTCCACGCTGCCGGAGGTGGGCGCTTCCAGCCCCATCAGAATGCGGAGCAGGGTCGTCTTGCCCCAGCCGCTTGGCGCCCAGAGCACCGCCGGGCCGTCCACAGTAAGCGAAAGGTTTTCGAAGAGGATCTTCTCTCCGAATCGTTTAGACAGATTCTTTATTTCCAGTTTGTTGTTGGTTTCACTCATTTTTCAGCCTCCTCTTCGCCCAGAACTGCCGCTACCGCTTTATCCAGCAGAGCGAGGAACAGCTTTTCGAATACGGCGCTCAGCAGGATGATGACGAAGGTCCAGGCAAACAGCTCTCCGGTGGAAAGGGTAATTTTTGCCCGGTAAAGCGCGTCGCCGATGCTGCCGTCCGGCAGGCCGATGACCTCCGCCGCCACGCCGCTCTTCCAGCAGATGCCCAGCGCCACGCTGCACCCCTGCCGGAACGCGGGCAGCACCGCCGGGAGCCAGACCGCCCGCAGACGCCGCCCCAGAGGCAGACGGAACACCTGCGCCATTTCGAGAAGCTGGCGGTCAGCACTCCCGATGCCGGTGCGCACTGCGCTGTAGAGGACGGGCAGCACCATCAGAAAGCTGATGAGGACGGACAGGGACGAGCCGCTGACCCACACCAGCGCCAGAATGATGAAGCTGGCCACCGGAGTAGCCTTGACCAGCTGCATCACGGGGGCGAGAAGGGCGTCCACCCACTCCCACTTTTCGGCGGCTACCGCCAGCACCGCGCTGGACAGAACGCCCAGCCCAAAGCCCAGCAGGATGCGCCCGGCGCTGAAACCGATGCGCTGCCAGAACTCGGCCTGCGGCAGCAGCTCCACCAGCGTACCGATGGCCTGCACCGGCGAGACAAGAAAGACTTCCTGCCCGATGGCCACAGCCGCCGCCTGCCAGACGCCCAGCCAGAACACCGACGCCGCCAAAATTTGAATGCGGCGTTTTTTTGTTTGATCCATGTATTTCTTTGCTCCTGTTCGTTTTCTCGCTTTCAGAATATCACATCATGTATGAGAATACAATCCTTCATCTTTTCTTCTCTTGACATGAAGGTCATAAAACACTACACTGGAATAAAGTAATCCTTATTCTACGTGCCTCCGCGCACAGCTGGGAGAGATGACCATGCACGATTCCGCTCAGGCCCTCCGGGGCAAAAAGCTCCTTCTGGTGGGGTTCACCCTGTTCTCGATGTTCTTCGGGGCAGGCAACCTCATCTTCCCGCCCTTCCTCGGCGCACAGGCCGGGACGGCGCTCTGGCTCGCATTTGCGGGCTTTGCCGTCAGCGCCATCGGTCTGCCCATCGCGGGCGTGGCAGCGGTGGCCCGGGCAGGCGGTCTGCCTGCGCTGGCCGGGCGGGTCCATCCCCGCTTCGCACAGGTGTTCGCTGTGCTGGTCTATCTGTCCATCGGTCCCTGTCTCGCGATCCCCCGCACGGCCAGCACCTCGTTTGAGATGCTGACGCCGCTGGTGGGGCGGAGCACACCGGGACAGTTCCTCTACTCCCTCGTGTTCTTTGCTGCGGCGTACTTCGTGGCCCTCAAGCCCGAAAAGCTGACCCAGCGGCTGGGCCGCATCCTCTGCCCTGCCCTGCTGGTGCTCATCGTGGTGCTGTTCGCGGGCTGCATCCTCCGCCCGGCCGCGCCCGGCTACGGCACGCCTGCCGAGGCTTACGCCGCCCTCCCCGCCGCACAGGGCGTGCTGGACGGCTATCAGACCATGGACGCGCTGGCAGCGCTCAACTTCGGCGCGGTCATCGCGCTGAACCTTCAGGCGGTGGGCATCACGGAGGAGTCCGCCGTCCGGCGCGGCACCATCCGGGCCGGGTTCATCGCGGGCGGGATGCTGCTGGTGGTCTACGCCATGCTGACCCACATCGGCGGCATCTCAGGGGCGGCCTTCCCCGGCAGCGGCACCGGTGCCGCCGTCCTGACGGCACTGGCCGACGGCCTGTTTGGCCGGGTGGGACAGGTGCTTCTGGCCGCCATCTTTGTCATCGCCTGCTTCAACACCTGTGTCGGCCTCATCGCCAGCGTAGGCGAATACTTCCACGAGCTTCTGCCCCGGCTGCCCTACCCCGCCATTGCAGCCTTCTTCGCGCTGATGAGCATGCTGCTGGCGAACATCGGCCTTGCGGGCATCCTGAGCCTTTCCGTCCCGGTGCTGAACGCCATCTACCCCATCGCCATCATCCTCATCGTGGTGGAGTTCCTGCCCGGACGGTTCCAGCGGACATCGGTCTGGCGGCTGAGTATCCTCTTCACGGCCATCCAGAGCATCCCTGCCGCCCTGCCCTTCGGCCCCCTCTCCACCTTGATGAACGCTCTGCCCCTGAGCAGCCTCGGCTTTGGCTGGCTGCTGCCGGCCCTCATCGGCATCGGCGCAGGCCTTCTGATGTAAGAAAAACTGCCGCACGGCTGTGCGGCAGTTTTTCTTGTTTCAAAGCTTACTTTGAAGAGTTGCGGATCGCCGCCATGACCTTGCGCAGGACGGACGGCTCGGTGTAGTAGAAGTTGTCGTCCGGCAGCTTGCCGCCCACGGCGGCGGGAGAGGCATCGTAGAGCACCTGCAGGTAGGCAGAGATGTCTTTCTTCATCTCCTGACCGTTGCGGTAGACGATGTTGCACTTGGGCAGGGCCTTCTTGGCGATCGCAGCCTTGGCCACCACGCCGACTTCCTCACAGAGGGCGGCGGTGCCGTCGATGTCCTCGTTGGCAGCCTTGACGCTCTTCTGGTAGTCGGTCAGGAAAGCTGCGATGACATCGGGGTTCTGCTTTGCGTACTCGGTGCGCACCACGGTGACGCCGGTGATGAGCTGGGTGTCACAGACCCTGTTCCATTCCCTGGTCAGGTCGAGAACGACGCGGAGGCCGCTGTCCTTCATCTGGGCAGCGGTGACGTAGGGCTGAGGCAGGACGGCGATGGCATCCTTCCTGGCAGCGGCCATCTGGGCCGTGACCTCGGAAGCCTCGCTGTAGTATTCGATCTTCACGTCCTTGTCGGGGTCGAGGCCGTTCTTCCTGAGCAGATAGCGCAGGACGTACTCGGGCGTCGTGCCTTTGCCGGTGGAGAGGATGGTGCGGCCCCTGAGGTCGGCGAAACTGTGGACGGTATTGCCCTTCTCCACGACGTAGAGAACGCCCAGCGTGTTGACGGCCATGACCTGGATGCCGCCGTTCGTCTTCTGGTAGAGGGTCGCGGCGAGGTTGGCCGGGATAGCGGCCATGTCGAGTTCGCCCTTGATGAGCTTCGGCACGATCTCATCGGCAGCGCCGTAGAGCTGCAGGTCATAGTCGAGGGAGGCCGTGCCGTCCTTCTCCATGCTCAGCAGATTGACGAGGCCCATGGTGGTGGGGCCTTTTAGGCCGGCGATGCGCACTTTGGTGCTCGTTTTGGCCGATGCGCCGCAGGCCAGCACGCTGACCATCAGCACCAGCGACAGCAGCAGAGATGTCAGTTTTTTCATAGGATTTCGTTCCTCACTTTCATTGGGAGAAATTTTCCCGCAAAAAATTTGCAAAACCATTTGCTTTACGCCCTCAAGTTTACTATAATAAGAGAAAAAATACCGTTGCACACGCAACGGAATCGCAGAAGGGCGGTGAGGGCCCGGGGAAAACCTCACGGAATGGGTATGGAAAATCATCTTCCGCTGTTACAATCCACCTCTCTGTTCGCCGGGCTGGAAGCCGAAGCGCTCCGGGTCCTGCTGGGCGAAGTGGGGGCCGTATTGCGCACCTACAACCGGGGCGAGACCCTCGTGCTGGCCGGACAGCCGAACCGCCGGGTGGGCGTGGTGCTCTCCGGTGCCATCGAGGCCTATCATTCCGCCGCCAGCGGGGTGCGTCTGCCCATCAGCCAGATGGGGCCGGGCGGTGTGTTCGGCGATGTGCTGGGCGGCTCGAGCCTTTCCAGCCCGGTGACGGTGGTGGCCTCGGCCCCCTGCGAGGTGCTGCTGGTACCTTACGAGAAGCTTCTGCTGCCCGGGGCCGACCCGGCCCGCCAGCGAGTGCTGCAGAACCTTGTGCGCACCATCAGCGACAAATACTTCCTGCTCTCCCGCCGGGTAGACCTGCTGCTGCTCAAGAGCCTGCGGGCCAAGGTGTGCGCCTACCTGCTCAGTGAGGCCGAGGTGCATCACAGCCTCACCTTCACCATCCCCTACTCCCGCATCCAGCTGGCCGACTACCTCAACTGCGACCGCAGCGCCCTCTCCCGGGAGCTGAGCCTGATGCAGCGGGACGGCCTGCTCGAGACCTATAAGAGCAGCTTCAAGCTGCTGGAACCGGACGCGCTGCGGCATATGGTGCTGTAACAGCCTCTCCCTTTGGGAGAGCCTTATATAGAAGGAGAACTTCATCATGTCCAAACCGATTTTATGGATCGTCATTCCCTGCTACAACGAAGAACAGGTGCTGCCCATCACGGCCCCCATGTTCCTGAAAAAGATAAACGACCTCGCCGCAGCGGGCCTTATCAGCGAGAAGAGCCGGGTGCTCTTTGTCAACGACGGCTCCCGCGACGCCACCTGGTCCCTCATCCAGAAGTTCGCCTCTGAGGATGAGCACTTCATCGGCATCTCCCAGAGCCGGAACCGCGGCCACCAGAACGCCGTACTGGCCGGGCTGATGGAGGCGCTCCACAGCGGCAGCTGCGACATCACCATCTCCATCGACTGCGACGGTCAGGACGACATCAACGCCATGGATGAGATGGTCAAAAAGTATCTGGACGGCGCCGAGGTAGTCTACGGCGTGCGCAGCCGCCGGGACACCGACACCTTCTTCAAGCGGTTCACCGCCGAGGGCTTCTACCATGTGATGAACGCGCTGGGCGCGGACATCGTCTTCAACCACGCCGACTACCGGCTCATCAGCACCCGGGTGCTGGAGAGCTTCGCCGACTACCGCGAGGTGAACATCTTCCTGCGGGGCATGGTGCCGCTGGTGGGCTACCCCAGCGACACCGTCTACTACGAGCGCCACGAGCGTCTGGCCGGCGAGAGCCACTATCCCCTCAGCAAGATGCTGGCCCTCGCCTTTGACGGCATCACCAGCCTGTCGAACAAGCCCATCCGCCTCATCACCGGCGCAGGCATCGTGGTCAGCCTCATCAGCTTCATCGGTGTCATCTGGGCCATCGTGCAGGCCGTTCTGGGCAGCGCCGTGGCAGGCTGGGCCTCCACCATCTGCATCGTCTGCTTCATGGGCGGCGTCCAGCTGGTGTGTCTGGGCGTCATCGGCGAATACGTCGGCAAGATCTATATGGAGACCAAGGCCCGCCCCCGCTACATCATCAGCGAGCGCACATGGGCTCCCTACGAAAGGAAGTATCACGGATGAGCAAACAGAGCTGGAAAGGCAGCACCCTCCTGAACCCGGAGCCGCCGGTGCTGGTCTCCTGCGGCGGGCTGGACAAGCCCAACCTCATCACCATCGGCTGGACCGGCACCATCTGCACCCAGCCCAGTATGGTATCCATCAGCGTCCGCCCCGAGCGGTACAGCCACCACCTCATCAAAGAGAGCGGCCAGTTTGCCATCAACCTGCCCACCGAGGCACTGGTGAAGTCGGTGGACTGGTGCGGCGTCAGGAGCGGCCGGGACTTCGATAAATTCGCGGCCTGCAAACTCCATTCTGCCCCCGGCTCGGTGCTGACGGACTGCCCCATCCTCGAAGAAAGTCCCGTCAACCTCGAGTGCAGGGTCACGCAGGTCATCCCGCTGGGCAGCCACGACCTCTTCCTCGCCGAAGTAGTCGCCTGCGACGTAGACGAGAGCCTGCTGGACGAGAACGGTAAGCTCTGTCTCGACAAGGCCAAGCTCATCGTCTACAGCCACGGCGAATATCTGGCCCTGGGCAAAAAGCTGGGGACCTTCGGCTACAGCGTGCGGAAGAAAAAAACACGGCGGAAATAACTTCCCCGTGCTTGACAATTCGCGTAAAACAAACTATACTAAAAATAGAAAAGGCACTGCGACAAGCGGTCAGCCTCATTCAAGAACTATGGCTCAAAAATTGAACCGTCGCCTTTGCCGAGGTGGCGGTTCAGCGTTTTTTCACGATAATGGTGATAGTAAACTCACCAATATGGAAAGTAATCCGCATTGCCTCACCCCCTTTCGGGAAGTGTAAGCCAACCGCCTGCCGTATGTGCAGTGCCTTGCCGCCAAAGCAGCAAAATCAGTATAACACAGGTTTCGACAATCTGCAATCACAAAAGCCGCAGGATGCATTGCGCATCCCGCGGCTTCGATTTTATTTCAGCAGATCACTCAGACATCTGACCGTCCGGCCATGATAGCCCGTGACCGTCTCGGCATGGAGCAGACTGCTCAGTACACTTTCCTCCACGCACTCGGCCACCGCCCGGAACAGCGGATTGATGGCGTCGTCGTGGACCATCCCCATCGGCAGGATGGCCTTTTCGGAGTAGTGCGGCACCCGGTTGGCGGTGGTGAAGGCAATGACGATCTCGCCGGAGCCGTTACCGCAGAAAGAGCCGGTGCGGGACAGGCCCACCAGCGCCCGGTGGCAGAGCCGCCGCAGCTGACGCTCACTCAAGGGGATGTCCGTCGCCAGCACTGTGATGATGGAGCCTTTGTCCTCGTGGGGCGGGATGTGGGCGTCCAGCAGGCTCTGGATGGGGGTGCCTGCCACTACGAGGTCATCGAAGACGGCGTGGTTAGAGAGCACCAGCGCACCAATGGTGTACTGTTTCCCGTCCAGCTCCACCACACGGGAGGCCGAGCCGATGCCGCCCTTCAGGCCGTGGCAGCGCATTCCCCGGCCCGCGCCCACAGCGCCCTCGGCGAAATCGGCGCGGCAGTCGGCCAGCGCGGCCCGCACGTTTTCTTCTGTGACGTGGAGGCCCCGGATGTCGTTGAGGCCGCTGTCGTTGCACTCGCAGACCACCGGGTTGACGCTGCCGGTCGTCTCGCAGATGTCGGGGTTCTTATCCAGCATATACTTCACCAGCGCTGTCTCCACAGTACCTACGCTGAGGGTATTGGTGAAGAGGATGGGCGTTTCCAGCGTCCCCAGCTCGTCGATCTGGACAAGTCCGGTGGTCTTGCCGAAGCCGTTGATGACATGGCTGGCCGCCATCACTTTATCGTGGAAAATATCGCCCTGATGGGGCAGCAGCGCGGTCACGCCGGTCTGGACGTCGCCGTCCGCCAGTGTGCAGTGACCCACCGTCACGCCCGGCACATCGCTTATCTTGTCCAGCGGCCCGCAGGGCAGTTTGCCCACCCGAATGCCCCGGCTCTTCCATTTTGCTTCGATTCCCATAAGTATTCTCCTTGCAAAAATGCCCCCTCCCCACCAGACGGAGAGGGCTGATCTTATTCTTCCTCGTGCTCCACCTTGCTGATAGCGCCCAGGTCGTAGGGCGTATTCTGGTAGACGTAGTAGTTCAGCCAGTTCTCATACAGCAGGTGTGCGTGAGCACGCCAGCGGAAGAGAGGCGGCTGCTCGGGGTCGTCGTTGGGGTAATAGTTCTTTGGCACCGCGATGGGCAGGCCCTTGCCGACATCCCGCTTGTACTCGGCGTCCAGCGTGTACTTGTCGTACTCCGGGTGGCCGGTGACGAAGATCTGCCGTCCATTCTCGGTGCTCATCAGGAAGGGGCCGGCCTCGTCGCTCTCGGCGAGGATGCGCAGAGCCTTGCAGTTCAGCACATCCTCCCGGCTGATGCCGGTGTGGCGGCTGTGAGGGGCGTAGAACACCTCATCGAAGCCGCGCACCAGCGGGTTCGAGGGACGGGTGACTTTATGCTCGAAGACGCCGAACATCTTCTGATCGAGAAGCTGCTTGCGGATGCCGTAGTGGTAATAAAGTCCCGCCTGTGCGCCCCAGCAGACATGAAGGGTGGAGTAGACGTTCGTCTCACTGAAATCCATGATCTCGCACAGCTCCTGCCAGTAATCCACCTGTTCAAAGTCGATCTTCTCCACAGGCGCACCGGTGATGATCATGCCGTCGTAGCGGTTGTTCTTCACCTCGTCGAAGGTCTTATAAAACGCCTCGAGGTGGGCCGCAGAGACATGGGTCGCCGCATGGCTGGCCGTCTGCAGCAGGGTCATGTGGACCTGAATGGGCGTATTGGCCAGCAGGCGGGCGATCTGGGTCTCGGTGGCGATCTTGGTCGGCATGAGGTTCAGGATGAGGATCTCCAGTGGGCGGATATGCTGGGAGAGCGCCCGTTCCCGGTGCATGACGAAGACGTTTTCCTCGTAGAGGGCATCGTAGGCGGGAAGAGTCTTGGGGATGATCAGCGGCATAGCATCGTTGCTCCTTTTGACGGTTTTAGCGGGAAGTTTTTATCTGCATCCGGAGACGCTTTTTTCACGGGAAGGGGCCGAAACCGGCAGATGGCGCTGACCGTGTTTCTTAAATCTTATCCAGCGCCTGTGCAATATCGGCGATGAGGTCTTCGCTGCTCTCGAGGCCGCAGCTCATCCGCACCAGCTCAGCAGGCACACCGGCAGCGGCCAGCTGCTCGTCGTTCATCTGGCGATGGGTGCTGGAAGCCGGGTTCAGGCAGCAGGTGCGGGCATCGGCAACGTGAGTCTCAATGGCGGCAAGCTTCAGCTCCTTCATAAAGGTGCTGGCGGCTTCGCGGCCGCCGGCCAGACCGAAGGAGACGACGCCGCAGCTGCCGTTCGGCAGATACTTCTCCGCCAGTGCATGGTAAGGGCTGGACTCGAGGCCGCAGTAGTTGACATAGGCCACTTTCGGGTGAGCCTCAAGGAACTTTGCGACGGCCATGCCGTTAGCGCAGTGGCGCTGCATCCGGACGTGGAGGCTCTCAAGGCCGAGGTTCAGCATATAGGCGTTCATGGGGGACTGCATCGAGCCGAAGTCGCGCATGAGCTGTGCGGTGGCCTTGGTGATGAAAGCACCCTCTTTGCCGAAGCGCTCCGCGTAGGTGATGCCATGATAGCTCTCATCAGGAGTACACAGGCCGGGGAACTTGTCGGCGTGGGCCATCCAGTCGAACTTGCCGCCGTCCACGATAGCACCGCCCAGCACAGCGCCATGGCCGTCCATGTACTTGGTGGTGGAGTGGGTCACGATGTCAGCGCCCCACTCGAAGGGGCGGCAGTTGACCGGCGTGGGGAAGGTGTTGTCCACGATGAGCGGTACGCCGTGGGCGTGTGCGGCCTTGGCGAACTTTTCGATGTCCAGCACGGTGAGGGCAGGGTTGGCGATGGTCTCGCCAAACACGACCTTGGTGTTGGGCTGGAACGCAGCATCCAGCTCTTCCTCGCTGCACAGCGGGTCCACGAAGGTAGCGGTAATGCCCATCTTCTTCATGGTGACGGAGATGAGGTTGAAGGTACCGCCGTAGATGGTGCTGGACGCCACGATGTGGTCGCCTGCCTCACAGAGATTGAACAGCGCAAAGAAGTTGGCCGCCTGACCGCTGGACGTCAGCATGGCGGCGGTGCCGCCTTCCAGCTCACAGATCTTTTTCGCCACCATATCGCAGGTGGGGTTCTGCAGGCGGGAGTAGAAGTAGCCGTCGGCCTCGAGGTCGAACAGCTTGCCCATGTCCTCGCTGGTAGCGTACTTGAACGTAGTGGACTGGATGATGGGGATCTGGCGGGGTTCGCCGTTGCCGGGGGTGTAGCCGCCCTGCACGCAGATGGTATCACGGTTCATTGCAACATACTCCTTTACTGGGTTTGTCTGTATAGCACAATTCCCCGCAGGAGCATGAGCCTCCTGCGGGGAATCGATTCGTTAAATTTTATTCCCTGCCCGGAGGCACCTAAAGGCTCTCCCTTTGGGAGAGCTGGCGCGTATGCGCCTGAGAGGGCTAGGACGCTGACAGAGAAGCATGGACACAGCGATAATATTTCTCTGGCAAAGATACTGCCTATCGCTGTGCGGCGGCTCCATCGCACCGGGCTTGCCCTCTCCGTCACCTTCGGTGACACCTCTCCCAAAGGGAGAGGCTTTTCTCACTTCCGCAAGCGCTTATCACTCCTGGTCGCCCAGAAGGTGCCGACGGTCTGGAACACCTGCACCATGAGCACCAGCAGCACGACGCAGACGATCATGATGTTGGTCTGGTAGCGGTAGTAGCCGTAGGACAGAGCGATCTTACCCAGACCGCCGCCGCCGATGACGCCGGACATGGCCGAGTAGCCGAGGATGGTCGTCAGGGCAGTGGTCATGCTGGAAATGAGGCCGGGCAGGCACTCGGGGATCATGACCTTGGTGATGATCTGGAAGGGAGTCGCGCCCATGCTCTGGGCAGCTTCCACGACGCCCTCGTCCAGCTCACGCAGGCTGGTCTCCACCAGACGGGCCACGAAGGGAAAGGCCGCGACCACCAGCGGAACGATGGTGGCCTTGGTGCCGACGGTAGTACCCACAATGGCACGGGTCAGCGGAAAGACGCAGATCATCAAAATCAGGAACGGCACGCTGCGCAGGATGTTGATGACGATGTTCAGGATGTGCATCAGCCAGCCCGGCAGGGGCAGGACGCCGTCCTTATCGCCAGCCACCAGCAGAACGCCCAGCGGCAGGCCCAGAACCAGAGAAAATGCCGTGGAGAGGACGGTCACGTAGAACGTCTCCCAAATGGCGAAGCCATAATCTGCAAAGCTCATTCTCCGGTCACCTCCTCAACGGTCACACCATTCTGGCTGCGCATATAGGCCGCAGCCTGCTTTGCCTGTTCGGTATCGCGGGGAAGTTTGAGCAGCATGGAGCCGTAGCACTGGCCGCTCAGGTCGCGGGTGTCGGCGCTGAGCACAGACACGAGGATGCCCTTCTCCGCAGCAAGGCTCGCCACCAGCGGCTTTGCGGCGGACGAACCATTGAACGTAACACGGACCACGTGATCGTCGGGCGCAAAGCTCGAGAGGTCGCGGGCCGCGCTGCCGCCGTTGGGGGCGACGAGGCGCCTGGCCGCAGCCGTCTTGGGATTCGCAAAGATCTCGCGCACCTCGCCCTGCTCCACGACCACGCCGCCGTCCAGAATGGCGACGGAGTCGCAGATCTCTTCCACGACGCTCATCTGGTGGGTGATGACCACCACGGTAATGCCCAGCTTCTTGTTGATGTCCTTGATGAGGGTCAGGATGGCGTGGGTCGTGTTGGGGTCCAGCGCACTGGTGGCCTCATCGCAGAGCAGGACTTTGGGGTTGGTGGCCAGCGCACGGGCAATGGCGATGCGCTGTTTCTGGCCGCCGGAGAGCTGGGCCGGGTAGGCGTTGGCCTTATCGGGCAGGCCCACCATTTCCAGCAGCTCCCTGGCGCGCTTTTCGGCATCGGCCTTCTTCACGCCCGCAAGCTCCATCGGGAAGCAGATGTTCTTCAGGCAGCTGCGCTGCATCAGCAGATTGAACTGCTGGA
>OGJY01002218.1_pt1 | contig 20015 bp, 17 predicted proteins | sample 1572231 | NCBI WGS metagenome assembly OGJY01 (sample SAMEA2582121, study PRJEB24529) | metagenome | biome: Human gut stool | place: China | collected 2011
CGGCGACCACCGAGATCTACACTCTTTCCCTACACGACGCTCTTCCGATCTCGCCTTTCATCTGGTCGGCCATCTCGCCTGCACCCAGGTTGCGGTGGATCACGCTTTCAAAGGCGAATCCCCGGTTGGACGTGCCGCGGTTGTCGACGGTGAAGACCACGTATCCACGCCCGGCCATATAGATATCCCATCCTCTTACGCCGTTGAGCCATCCGCCTGTCACCAGTTGCGACTGGGGGCCGCCGTAGACGTAGACGATGGTCGGGTATTTCTTGCTTTCATCCAGTCCGACGGGTTTCACCAAACGGTAATGCAGGTCGGTCGTGCCGTCGGCCGCTTTTAGTGTGCCGGTTTCTATTTCGGGCATCGCGTAGCCTTCGTACGGGTTCTGGGCGGTCAGGAGGTTCTGGATCACCTTGCCGTCTTTTGTCTGTACGATATTTATCTTACGCGGGATCTCAGGCGCTTCGTAGCTGTCTATCGCGTATTTACCGGAGGGACTGATGGTGATATTGTGCACGCTTTCCAGTCCGGCTTCCCAGGTCAGGAGTTTTGTTTCCCCTTTCTTCAGGTCGAGCTTCCATCCGTTCACGTTCATCGGCGTGCCGTAGCTGAACGAGCTTAATACATGCGGCTGGGTGGAGGTGAGGAAAAGGTTCTCCCCTTTGGCATCGAAGCCGATCACCCGGGTGACTACCCACTGGCCTTTGGTGAGCTGTTTCAGCAGTTTGCCGTTAGTATCGTAGAGGTAGAGGTGTTTGTATCCGTCGCGCTGACTCTGCCAGATGAACTTCTGCGGGTCGTTCGGCAGGAAGAGGACGGGTTGCTGCGGTTCGACGTAATGCTCGTTCGTTTCGGTGAACAGGTCGGCTTCCTTCTCGCCTGTCAGGGCGGAGTAGCGTACCAGATGCATTTCGTTCTGTTCGCGGTTCAGCTCGGCGATATAGATGCTCTTTTCGTCGGGGCTCCAGGCGATGTTAGTCAGATACTTCTCTTTCGGGGTGCCTGTTTTCAGCCAGACGGTATTGCCTGTCGACAGGTGGTAGACACCGACCGTTACCTCATGGCTTTTCATCCCTGCCATCGGGTATTTTATGGGTTCGGCCTTGGCACAGCGGGCGTCGATATTGACGATCGGATAGTCGGTCACCATGCTCTCGTCCATGCGGTAGAACGCCAGGGCGGAACCTTCCGGCGACCAGAACAGGCCTTTGCTGATGCCGAACTCCCGTTGGTGGACGGCCTGTCCGCATACGATACCGTCTTTTGTTTCACGTGTAACAACCGTAGTCTGTTTGTCCGGTGAAAGCAGCTGTATGTTATTCCCTTCCGTGAAAGCCAGGTAGCCGTTAGCCGGGCAGAACTCGTAGTTACTCCATTTCTTATCCAGCGGATAATCGGCTACAACCTTCAGCTGCTTCATATCATAATGGATACGGTGCTGCTTCTGAGTGAATGCCAGTATCCATTGTCCTTTATAGGGTACGGAGAAGTTGGGCATGCGAGCTACCGTATCGAGTCCGGCAGCCTGTAAAGCCTGGTTCAGTCCGGTGAGGCTGACACGTATCTCCGGATAGTGCTTGGGCTGGGCACCTATCACGATGTCCTTCTCTACATATATATACATGTCGTCGCCAATCCATTGCAGCTGCGACCGGTTCTCAGGCACGAAACGACTATGTGTTTTTCCGCCCGGGATCAGGTCGTGTAAGGTAAACTGTTTGTCTTGCGCCATCAGTGTTACAGGTGTAGATAAAACAAACGCACAAAGGAGCAGCAGCTGTTTAATCGTCAAATTCGTTTTTGAAATCATCGGTGCCTCTTTTGAATGGTTTCTTGAATGCACGGCCTTCCCCGCGTTTTCTGTCTCCGAAGCTCTTTTTGTTCTTTGAGAACTTGTCGTCGTCGTCTTTATAACGCATCTTGACCGGACGTTTCTCACCGGCTTTGTGTAGGATCGGGCGGATCGGGCGTTTTTCACGCTCGCCACCGAACTGCTTGCGGGCGGGACGTCCGTCGTTGCGGTCTTCGCCGAAGAAGCGTTTGCCGGGTGCTGCGGCTGCGCGTTCGTCGTCGTCTTCGCTATGGGCGGCAGCAAAACGGCGGGCAGGGCTATCCATGCGGTCTGACTTGAAATCAGGACGACGGGCAGGACGGTCATTGCTGCGGCTTCCGTATTCTTTTCTCGGAAACTCGGTTTTAGAACGTGGGGCGGAAGAGCTTTCCCCCTCTTCGTTCAATGCTTTCTTATAATCTTTGTTCTTTCCTTCAAAGATATCGTAGCAGCGGTATTCGCAGTCGAGCGAACCGTTGATAAGTTTCATTTTCTCGCTCGGACGCAGGCCGATTTTGTCGAAACATTCGTCCTTATAGCTTAATATCCATACTTTATAGCCGGTGAATACATGTTTGATACGTTCGCCGATCATGTTATAAAGTCCCAACAGGTCGCGGCTGGAGATACGTTCGCCGTAAGGAGGGTTGGTTACCATGATACCCGGTTGCGGGGCATCGGTATATTGCTGGAAGGGCAATGTCTTCAGGTCGATGTATTTAACGAGTCCGGCACTGCGTATGTTCTTCTGTGCGATCTCGATAGCAGCCGGGTTGATATCCGATCCGTAACATTTGAAAGTGAACTCGCGTTCATTGCTTTCATCGTTGTAGATACGGTCGAACAGTTCCTGGTCGAAATCGATCCATTTCTCGAAAGCGAACTCCTTGCGATGGATACCCGGGGCGATGTTGAGGGCGATCATGGCCGCTTCGATCAGCAGGGTTCCCGAACCACACATGGGATCGACGAAGTTTGAATCGCCTTTCCAGCCTGTTTTCAGGATCATACCGGCAGCCAGTACCTCGTTCAGCGGGGCTTCGGTCTGTTCGACACGGTAGCCGCGTTTGTGGAGGCTCTCTCCCGAACTATCGATCGACAATGTACAGTCGTTGTGTGAGATATGTATATTGATATACAGATCCGGATTGTTTACACGTACGGAAGGACGCTTGTTGTGCTTCTCCATGAAGTAGTCGACAATAGCATCTTTTGTGCGGTAGGCAACGAACTTTGAATGGTTGAAGTCATCGGAATAGATCACGGAGTCGATCGCGAAGGTCTTGTCCAGCGACATATAGTTTTCCCATACTACTTTTTTTACTTCCTTGTAAACCGTATCGGCGTCTTTGGCTTTGAAGCGATAGATCGGTTTCAGGATGCGCAGTGCGGTGCGGCAGCAGAAGTTAGCTCTGTAAAGCACTTCCTTGTCTCCTGTGAAGGATACCATCCGGCGGCCAATCTCAATATCGTTGGCGCCTATAGCTAATAACTCACCGGCCAGTATTTCTTCTAACCCGTAAAGGGTTTTGGCCACCATGTCAAATGTCTCGTTACTCATTTGTGTGCGTTGTAAGAAAAAGATATTATTTAGTTACTTTATTTTGCGTGATCACATCGCCGGGAGGAACATCCCCGGTGATCCATACGTTACCACAGATCGTAGCGCCTTTGCCGATCCGTATCTTTCCGAGCAATGTCGCGTTGGAATAGACGGTTACATCGTCTTCAAGGATCGGGTGGCGGGCTACGCCACGGATGGCATTGCCGTTTTCGTCGGGAGGTAGCTTTTCTCCGGCAAGGCTGACGCCCTGGAAGATACGTACGCGGTTTCCGATGATACTGGTTTCGCCGATCACGGTTCCTGTCCCGTGGTCGATAGAGAAATAGTGTCCTATTTCAGCGCCCGGATGAATATCGATACCTGTCTCGGAGTGAGCCATTTCGGTGATCATACGAGGGATGAAAGGAACGTTCAGCTTATAGAGCTGGTGTGCGATGCGGTAGTTGCAGATTGCCCGGAACCCCGGATAGCAGAATATGACTTCGTTGATGTTCTGTGCAGCCGGATCACCGTTGTAGGCGGCTTCGGCATCGGTGGCGAGCAGGCTTCGCATTTCCGGAAGGGTTGCGATGAATGCTTCGGTAAGTGCTTCCGCACGGGCTTGTATTTTTTCTTCCGGGCAGGAGGTACAGCTGGTATCGGCCAGGCAAAGTCCGGCATAGATTTGCCGGCAGAGTAAGGTATGCAGGGTTTCTACGTTCACTCCGGTATGGAAGCGGATCGTTTGTTTGCTGATCCGCGCATTCCCGTAGTAGCCCGGAAACAGGATTGCGCGGCACAGGTCTATGATGTCCTTCAGTACCTCTCCTGAAGGTAGTGCTTCTTCGTCACGGTAGGCATGGAACAGTTGTTTGTATGAGCTCTCGTCCGAAAGCTTCTCTACTGTTTCATTCAGTACCTTGCTATGCTTTTGCAATCCCATTATTTTGAAAGTCTTATTTTGCGCAAAAGTACATTAAATATCTGATATATGCGTACTTTTAATAGGTTAAAGCGATTCTGAAATGTGCTTCCAGCGGTCGTTCTTCGACAAAGAAATCAGACATTGTCACTTTAAAGATGATAAATCCGTCGACTGTATACTCAGCTGCGTATGTGTCTGTCCAGGTATTGTTATCATCGTCTCTCCGGTTAACGGGGTTAGGCAATGCCGTTTGTGCTTCCCTGTTAGTGCCAAAATCCAGATACATATAACCGGTGATCAATCCTTCATCATATGCATCCTCATATAAACTCATATCTTTATCTTTGACCCTATATTCATACATGAAAAAGGGATTACCGTACTGGTCGTTTACCAGTTTCCAGTCACTGGGATAAACTGCTATGTCTTTTTCAATCAACCACTCGGTGGTAGCACCATCTTTCCCATCATTTCCCGGAGGGCCCATCGGCCCTATTTCCCCTTCGCACGAAACGAACAGGATTGCCATTAAAAATATCGCTAACAGATTTTTCATAAATTCACTCTCTTATTAATGTTTAGTATTTCTTGTGTGGCGCCCCGAACTCTTTGCAAGTCACTTCGTCGAGGTCTACCAGCCATATTTTCACGTTCTTTACTGCCGGGTCCGAATAACGGAATTCTTTGTCTGAATATTGTTTCATGATGATATCCAGTGCTTCCGTTTTCTTGTCGAAATCTTCTTCGAACCGCACTTCTCCCCAGGCGATAACACTCTTTGAGCGCATACGATAGCTGCAAGCCACTTCGGGATGCTGGAATACCAGGTCGTGATCGGTACTGAATGTAATACAGATCTTCGGATTACGTTCCAGTATCGAGATGCTACGACCTTCCTGGGCGGAATGTAAATAAATAACACCATCGCGATAGCCAAAGTTCATGGGAATTACATAAGGTGTACCATCCGTATCAGCCAAGCCGACGAAACAAACGTCGCAGCTGCGGATAATTTCCTCTATATGTTCTTTCTCTGTGTGTACCAGCGTTTTCATTGTCTTTTTAATTATGCTCTTGCAAACATAGTAAAAAAGTTCAACTTCTCGGACTTACTCTTGCAACTAATTCTTTCTAGGGGATAAAATTTGATAAGAAGAGCGAAATAGGGGTCGGGATGACGCAAAGTGTAAGTATATCTTAAAAAAGATGTAAAAAGAATGAAATATGGAGCACCTACCTTTGCCACGCATAATTTAATCAGTATTCGTTTATGAAGCTTAAAATTCTACTTTTGTTAGTATGCCTGTCAGGGCAAAATATCTTTACTCTTAAGGCAGACGAAAATCTAATGCTGCCTGCGCCGGGGGCAATCAGAGGGCGTATTATGGATGAAGAATTACAAACTTTGCCGGGCGCAACGATCTATATCGAATCCCTGCATGTCGGTGTGGTGAGCGATATCAATGGCTACTATACGATTCCCAATCTGGATCCGGGCACCTATGATGTGCACGTCGCTTATATCGGTTATGCTCCCTATTCGATAGAATTGACGATAAAACCGACAGGCGAAACGGTGGTGGCCGACCTTGTTCTATTGGAAACGATGAATGAGTTGCAGGAAGTTGTCGTGCAGGGTGCCTTCAGTGCCCAGCGGCGTGCATTGAGCGTACAAAAGAATAACTTCGGGATTACGAATGTGGTTTCGGCCGACCAGGTAGGAAAATTTCCGGATTCGAATATTGGAGATGCCTTGAAACGTATATCCGGTATTAATGTACAGTACGACCAGGGAGAAGCCCGTTTCGGACAGGTGCGCGGAACTCCGGCGGATATGACTTCTGTGGCGGTAAATGGCGATAGGGTACCTTCTGCAGAGGGTGGTACGCGTAATGTCCAGCTCGATTTGATCCCTTCGGATATGATCCAGACGATAGAGGTTAATAAAGTGGTTACACCTGACATGGATGCCGACGCGATCGGCGGTTCTATCAACCTGGTAACCAAGAATTCTCCTTCTAAACGTTTGATTATGGCTACGGCCGGAAGCGGTTACAATCGGGTGAGCGATAAGGCCCAGCTGAATCTGGGCTTCACCTATGGCGACAAGTTTTTCAACGATAAACTGGGATTCATCCTGGCTGCCTCCTATCAGAATGCTCCGTCGGGCTCCGACAATACCGAATTTGTATGGGAACAAACAGATAAGGGAGAGCTCTACCTGACCGATTATCAGGTACGGCAATATTATGTAACCCGCGAACGCCAGAGTTATTCCGCCGCTTTGAACTGGGATATCAATGCCAACCACCGTATCAACTTCAACGGTATCTTCAACAACCGCAACGATTGGGAAAACCGCTACCGGATGACATTGAAGGATCTGAATGAAGAAGGTATCGATAATAAAGCTTCCGTACGTATCCAGACGAAAGGCGGTACCGAACGGGATGCCCGCCTTGAACGCCAGCGCACGATGGATTTAGCCCTGAGCGGTGATCATCTGCTGGGACGGGTTTCGATGGATTGGAAAGCGTCGTATGCAAAAGCAAGCGAAAAACGTCCGAACGAACGTTATATCGATTATCAGTTGAAAGGCCAGGAGTTTACCCCTGACCTGACAGACCCCCGCAAGCCTGTTTATCTGCCGGCAGCCGGATCGACTACGTTGCTGAATGAAGACTTTTCTTTAAAGGAACTGACCGAACAACAGGGGGATATTCAGGAAAAGGATTTAAAATTCTCCCTTAACTTTAATCTACCCCTGAACAAAGGGCTGTTTGAAAACAGTTTGAAGTTTGGTGCCAAGATGGTTAATAAGACAAAGGAACAAATCATCGATTACTATAAATATACTCCTTTAAACGGTGATTTCGATACAAACGCTCTGAATAATGCCGTAAATCATAACCGTGACGGTTTTATGGCGGGTGACCGTTATAAACCGGGTAATTTTATCGGTAAAGAATATCTGGGAAGCCTGGACTTGAACAACTCGTCCCTTTTTGAAAAAGAACAGGTGGCTGAAGAACTGGCTGCCAATTATGATGCCCGTGAGCTGGTTACGGCCGGTTTTGTGCGTTTCGACCAGCGATTGGGTGAAAAATGGGATGTGATGGCAGGGATACGTCTGGAAAATACCTACCTGAAATATTCGGGAAGCGAATATGATGCGGACGAGGATGTTACAACCCGTACGCCTCACAATACAAACCGTTATCTGAATGTCCTGCCTTCTTTGCTGGTAAAATATAAAGTGACCGACGATTGGGTGCTTCGCGGATCGTTTACCAATACATTGGCCCGTCCTAAATATTCGAACCTGGCTCCGAGTGTGAACCTGGCGCGGGAGGATGAAGAGATTACCATCGGTAACCCGGATCTGAAACCGACCTTGTCTTATAACCTGGATTTGAATACGGAATATTATTTCAAGAGTATCGGTCTGGTCAGCGGCGGTGTCTTCTATAAGAAACTGAATGATGTGATAGAGGGAATTACACACCGTAATTATGAATACCAGGGAGTTGTCTATAAGAAATTTACCCAGCCGAAAAATGCAGGAGATGCCAGTGTACTCGGTGTGGAAATCGCTTTCCAACGTGACTTCGGATTCATTACGCCCGCCTTGCGTTGCCTCGGATTTTACGGGAATTATACCTATACTTATTCGGATATGAATATGGAAGGGCGTGAAGAAGAAAGCCTGCGGTTGAGCGGTTCGCCGGAGCATACGGCTAATGCATCCCTTTATTTTGAGAAGAACGGGCTGAATGTCCGGTTGTCATACAATTATGCTTCCGCTTTCCGTGATAATGAAGAGGCGAACAGCGACGGGCCTTTTTACGATCGTTACTATGATGCCGTTAATTATCTCGACCTGAATGCCAGCTACACATTCTTGAAACATTTTACGGTATATGCCGAAGCGACCAACCTCCTGAACCAACCGTTGCGTTACTATCAGGGCGTTTCCGACCGCACGATGCAGGTGGAATATTATGGCGTGCGTATGAATGCCGGTATAAAGGTTAATTTTTGATTTGTATTTGAGGAAAACAACTTGCTTAGCGGAATTAGTTTCATAGGGAAGAAACAAAAGTTTCATTATAGTGGAACAAATGTTTCATCATAGAGAAACATTTGTTTCAACTGAATGAAAATAGTGAAACTCTTTAATTCTGCCGACGGGTCTAATAAATAATAAAGTTATGAGTATAAGAAGATGTACAGTGTTATTTCTGTTGTTGGTTGCAACAGTTCAGTGGGGTGTATCCCAGGTAAAGGATTATTCGATATTTGAAGATAAATTCAATTTCTATGTGGCGAACGATCTGGGACGTAATGGGTATTATGACCAGAAGCCTATTGCTGAATTGATGGGAACAATGGCGGAAGAGATCGGGCCTGAGTTTGTACTGGCAACCGGTGATATCCATCATTTTGAAGGGGTACGCAGTGTAAGCGATCCGTTGTGGATGACCAATTACGAACTGATCTATTCCCATCCGGAGTTAATGATCGACTGGTTTCCGGTGTTGGGTAACCATGAATATCGGGGAAATACGCAGGCGGTGATGGATTATTCGAATGTCAGCCGGCGTTGGACAATGCCATCCCGTTATTACACGAAAGTTTTTAAAGAAGAAGGAACCAGCGTCCGTATCGTATGGGTCGATACGGCCCCGCTGATCGATAAATACAGGGAAGAGAGCGACACCTATCCGGATGCATGCAAGCAAGATATGAATAAACAACTGGCCTGGATCGATTCGGTTCTGACAGTTTCGAAAGAAGATTGGGTGATTGTTGCCGGGCATCATCCTGTATATGCGGAAACGCCTAAGGATGAAAGTGAAAGGAGTAATTTACAGGAACGGCTCGACCCGATTCTTCGCCGGCATAAGGTCGATTTATATATTTGCGGTCATATTCATAATTTCCAGCATATCCGTCGTCCGGACAGTTCGATCGACTATGTGGTGAACAGTGCAGGTTCTCTTTCCCGCAAGGTAAAATCGATCGAAGGCACTGTGTTTTGTAGCGGAGAACCGGGTTTCTCGGTTTGCTCCGTCTCTAAACAGGAATTCAATCTTTATCTGATCGATAAGACCGGCACTATTTTGCATACTGTTACAAGAAAGAAATAGAACTTGCTTTTTTAGTTTTTGAAGGCACAGGCTTACATGAAAAGTTTTCGATACTTTTCTGTAAGCCTGATATTTATACTCAAAAGAGAGGTTGTCTGTTATCTGTTTTTATTACAGCTTTCCAACTTTTTCTGTACCTCCTTTTTATTGGTGTAGACGAATTGATCCACGATATTTCCTTTTTCATCGATGACCAGATAATAGGGAACGCCTTGCAGTTTGAAGCGATTCCATAGATAACCCCATTGTTTGGTATCTAACCGGTAATGTTCTCCGGCGATGTCGGGAATCAGTTTCTTCCATAATTCCAACGGAGACGTTTCGTTTGTCAGATAGACGAAGGCGACGTTGGGGAATTCTTTTTTCAAAGGCTCGTACTCTTTGATCGTTTGCCGGCAACCGACGCACCAGGTAGCCCACATGTCGATAAGTTGTATCTTTCCTCTATTCTTATCGATGATGGCATCTAAAACCTGATCGGCCGGACAGTCGGGGTTCTCATGTAGGATAAAACCTGCTTTGGGTTCGGCTTTCTTTTTGGGTTTCATACTTTCGTTGGTGTCGTCCAGCAGGGCGATACAGAGCGGGTTGGTGAGGGACTGCTTGTAATATGCCTCTTGTTCGGAAGTCAAAGGCTTGTAGTCCATGAACTGGAAGCGGGCAAACCGGATGTCGGCCAGTTCCATGATCATCGGATGCTCCTGCCCGGTCAGCAATGGCAGGCGCTGTTTCAGTTCTGCCAGATCGGTTTTCAGTTTCTTTTGATAAATGTTCCGATACTTCATGCTGATAGCCATTACTTCGTTCGCATGGGGATAGTTGTCGGACGTATATTTGTTTTTGATATAGTCGGTTATCAATTCTTTTTCTTCCTGGCTCATCGGTGCGTTTACCAATATGTATTTGTTGAATTCGTCTTCATCCTGATACGTCTGATAGTCTCCGGGGAATGGAATTATCGAACTGAAATTATAACAAAGCAAAGCATCCGGTTCATTCAGAGGCATCTCTTTCAGGAAATTGAAATAATCGTCCGGTAACCGGAAGTCTTTGTAAAGCCCGAAAGCCACCAAGCGCTGCAGGCTATCCTGTTGCATGCGGGAATAGATCATAGCGTATTTACATTTAGTCAGATTATCGACACAATCAAAAGCGTTGGTAAGCTCCATTAATCTTTTCGCATCAGGATTTATATCCCGGATATTGTTGTTTTCCGTGTTGGTCTTTTGCAAATCCTGGAGGCAGATCTCTTTATATTGATCCGGGGTGAGGTCGCAGGTGCCTGGAACAAACATGTTGGTCGATAATCGTTTCAGCCTGAAGTTGAAATCATTATTGATTGCCTCGTATGGGCCGGAGATAGTGACTGGCATGTTATGGCCTTTTTCATTGGCCTCAATGCCAAGATGATATTCCTGCCCGTCGGGTGACATTAACAAGAAAAGGTAATCTTCCCCTATTTTCACTCTTATTTGTGTTGTGTATTTCAGTTGGACGACCTGCCGGAAATGTCCCGTACTATCCGGTTGAACGAAAGTTGGTTCCGAGCGCCCCATTATCAGATTGGAGGAAGCAAAACGGATGTCTAAATTCTGTTCCGGTTGGAAGTTCCGGATGTCACCTGTCAGGATGGCTATTCCCGGTTGGTATTCAGCGGCAGGTAGTTGAGCATTGAGAAGCTGAAACGACCCCGTAGTGAATATAAACATAATACATTTAATGAGTACTTTTGTTTTCATGGTGTTTGCTTTAATGTTGACAAAGCAAACATACGAAATGTTCGTAAAGAATCTACGAGGATATCGTAAAATATTCGATTGTTTCGTATTTATTAGTATTTCATGGCTTTATTGATAAATATTGTTTCGGAATAACACAGGAAAAGTGCTTGGAAATTCCCTTTTACCAGAATAAAGCCGTTACCGCGGCACCGATCGTGAAATAATGCATTTTGTGTTTGCTGTAATGAAGGTCGTCGTATACGGGCTTTTCTTCGCCCGGGTTCATTAATACCTGGTAAGGAGCGTTCAGGAAGGTGTAGTCGTAATCCACATACATGCGGATACCCAGGTTCCGGTTGATAATGCCTGTCGCAGAAATTCCGGTACGCATAATGACGTTGCTGCTGCTTCTGCCTTTCATAAAAATGACATTGTCTTTTTGGGTATAAGGAGCTTTCTTTTCCAGCAAATCCATTTCAACGTCGTTCCCTATCAACTGGGAATAACCCGCCTGGAATTTGGTGCCCAGTAATAGCTTTCCTGCTGCAGGTAATGAAAAGTAAGGTCCGGCGGTAAAGGTGAAGATGCTTGTCGGATCAGCATGAACCCGGGTGATGTTATATTTATCGGAAGGGGAATTCCCGGTGAATAAGGACATATCGAAAGCCATCGGACTGGTAATCGCCGTAATTTCGGCACCGACACCGATATAAGGGTTAAAGAAATAACCACCTTTGACACTGATGTGAGTCGCACCTGGTGAAGAAAGCCGGATATTTTTCCCGATCTCGATACTTCCGTTTACAATACTGTATCCCACACCGAATTCAAGGAATGACGGCCGGCCGCCTTTAGGAGCTGTTTCCCTTATTTTGTCGGGCAGGTTCAACCCTTTGTCTTTAAATATAAGATCCCCCAGAAAGTAACCGAGCTCGGTAGACAATATCCCGATACCCGCACCTGCCAGTACGTCGCTCAGCCAGTGGCGATTATTCAACTGGCGGCTGAATGCGGTGGCGGTGGCAACCGTATATCCTCCGATACTGTATAAAGGGCTGCGGGTGAGCCCGTATTCTTTGTGCATGATCGTGGCAGCCATAAAAGCCGTGGCTGTGTGTCCGGAAGGAAAGGAATTGTTCGCCGAACCGTCCGGGCGCGTCCGGTGGATGGAATACTTCATGCTGTTTACCGTGATCCCCATCAAAGTCATCGCGATAGCATCCGAAGCCAGCATTCGTCCCCATGAACTCCGGCTTTCCACGCCTCCCAGCTTCATTCCGATTACGGCGGCCAAAGGGGCATATTGCAGGAAATCGTCATAATGATAATTGAAGTTCGGAGCATAAGAGTTCCGCATAGTCCGGAACTTGCTTCCCTGGCTGTAAGTCAATGCTGATATGGCAAACAGGGGTACCGGGATATGTAGCATTTTGAAGGCTTTGTTGTCTGTTATTTTAGTGTATGTCTTTTCGAATTCATCTATTGTGTGCACGGTTGTTACACTATCTTTCTGCTGGGAGGAAATAGCTGTAGAGTAGAGCGTAATTAATATGAGACACAATATTTTATGATGTAACATGCATGTCCGAAGTTTATCTGGCGAAAATAGATTATTTATTGATAGGAAACGGTATATATCTGTTAATTATTGCACACTCGGCAATTGTAAGTTTATTTCCCCCGAAAAGCATGGGTTTGATTGGCGAAATTTTTCTTTAATCGTTTGCGTGATACGTGTATTTAGCATACCTTTGCGTGATAATTAAGCTAGTTGAAACGAATCTTTAAAAACAATTAAATAACTTAAATTATTATCTTATGTGGTTACTTAATTCTTCTATCGGGAAAAAGCTGATAATGAGTGTATCAGGCCTTTTTCTTGTTTTGTTCTTATTGTTCCACTTGTCAATGAATGTGGCGGCAGCTTTCTCGGGAGAAGCCTATAACATGATTTGCTCATTGTTGGGAGCTAATTGGTATGCTGTTGCTGCTACTTTGGTACTTGCGGCAGGAGTTGTGATTCACTTTGTGTATGCTGTTCTTCTGACACTGCAGAACCGTAAGGCCCGCGGTAACGACCGTTATGCAATTAACGCTCGTCCGAAAGGTGTGGAATGGGCATCTCAGAACATGCTGGTACTGGGTATTATCATTATCCTGTTCATGGTGTTGCACTTCAGCCAGTTCTGGTATAAGATGATGTTCGCCGAACTTCTGGGCAATCACATGGTAACTCTTTGCGACGGAACGACCACCGTATCTCCTCAGGACGGTGCTGCATTCATCAACTACTATTTCCAGGGTAATATCCTGAACACAGTTCTTTACCTGGTATGGTATGTAGCTTTGTGGTTCCACCTGACTCATGGTTTCTGGAGCGCTATCCAGACAATCGGTTGGAGTAATACAATCTGGATGAACCGTTGGATCTGTATCTCTAAGGTTCTTGCAACAGTAATCTGTGTAGTGTTTGCTATCATTACTATCGTTTTCTACCTGAATGGTGTAGGTGGTGACTATGTAGCTGTTTGTGCAGGACATTAATTTAAGGTGTAACAATATTGAAAATAAATCATTATGACTCAAATAGATTCTAAAATCCCTCAGGGCCCGTTGGCTGAGAAGTGGAAAAATTATAAAGATCATCAGAAACTGGTGAACCCCGCGAACAAACGTCGTCTGGACGTGATTGTAGTAGGTACAGGTCTGGCAGGTGCTTCTGCTGCTGCCTCTCTGGCTGAAATGGGATTCAACGTATTGAACTTCTGTATCCAGGATTCACCCCGCCGTGCTCACTCTATCGCTGCACAGGGTGGTATCAATGCTGCAAAGAACTATCAGAATGATGGTGACTCTGTTTACCGTCTGTTCTACGATACAATTAAAGGTGGTGACTACCGTGCCCGCGAAGCAAACGTTTATCGTCTGGCTGAAGTGTCAAACTCTATTATCGACCAGTGCGTAGCACAGGGTGTTCCTTTTGCCCGCGAATACGGTGGTCTGCTGGATAACCGTTCATTCGGTGGTGCTCAGGTATCCCGTACGTTCTATGCCCGCGGTCAGACCGGACAGCAGTTGTTGCTGGGTGCTTACTCTGCTTTGAGCCGTATGATCGGCTTGAACAAAGTAAAGATGTATACCCGCCACGAAATGCTGGACGTTGTGAAGGTGGATGGCCGTGCCCGCGGTATCATTGCACGTAACCTGATTACGGGCCAGATCGAACGTTTCTCTGCTCATGCAGTAGTTGTTGCAACAGGTGGTTATGTAAATACTTTCTTCCTGTCAACTAACGCGATGGCTTCCAACGGTTCTGCTGCATGGCAGTGCTACAAGAAAGGTGCTTACTTCGCTAACCCTTGTATGGTGCAGATCCACCCGACTTGTGTACCGGTGAAAGGCGACTACCAGTCTAAGCTGACTTTGATGTCTGAATCATTGCGTAACGACGGTCGTATCTGGGTTCCGAAGAAACTGGAAGATGCAAAAGCATTACAGGCTGGAACTAAGAAAGGTAAAGACATTCCTGAAGCAGACCGCGACTACTATCTGGAACGCCGTTATCCGGCATTCGGTAACCTGGTTCCGCGTGACGTGGCTTCACGTGCCGCTAAAGAACGTTGCGACGCCGGCTTCGGTGTGAACAACACTGGTCTGGCCGTGTTCCTCGACTTCTCCGATGCCATCAACCGTCTGGGTAAAGATGTTGTAAAAGCTAAATATGGTAACTTGTTCGACATGTACGAAGAAATTACCAACGACGATCCATACGAAACTCCGATGATGATTTATCCTGCATTGCACTACTCGATGGGTGGTCTGTGGGTTGACTATGAATTGATGACTTCTATTCCGGGTCTGTTCGCTATCGGTGAAGCAAACTTCTCTGACCACGGAGCTAACCGTCTGGGTGCTTCTGCGTTGATGCAGGGATTGGCCGATGGCTACTTTGTATTGCCTTATACAATTCAGAACTATCTGTCAGACCAGATCCAGGTTCCGCGTTTCAGCACCGACCTGCCTGAGTTTGCAGAAGCTGAAAAGGGTATTAAAGACCGCATCAAGAAATTGATGAGCGTCAAGGGGAAAGAGTCGGTAGATTCTATCCATAAGAAACTGGGTCATATCATGTGGGAACATGTAGGTATGGCACGTGATGCAAAAGGTTTGCAGGAAGCGATCCAGATGTTGAAAGAGCTGAAGAAAGAGTTCTGGAGTAATGTATATATTCCGGGTGAAGCCGATAACCTGAACGTAGAGTTGGATAAGGCATTGCGTTTGGCTGACTTTATTGAGATTGGTACATTGATGGCACACGATGCATTGGACCGTGCCGAATCTTGTGGAGGACACTTCCGTACAGAGCACCAGACCGAGGAAGGCGAAGCCCTGCGTCATGACGATAAGTTCATGTACGTATCTTGTTGGGAATACCAGGGTGAAGACAAAGACCCGGTTATGCTGAAGGAAGATTTGAACTATCAGTTCGTTGTTCCTCAAACACGTAACTACAAGAAGTAATAATCATCAATCACAAAAATTAGAATCATGGATAAAGATATAAAAGTAACACTTAAAGTTTGGCGTCAGAAAGGTCCGAAAGATAAAGGACAATTTGAGACTTACCAAATAGACAAAATCAATCAGAGTGTTTCTTTCCTGGAAATGTTAGACATTTTGAATGAACGTTTGGTCAGTGAAGGTAAAGAGCCGATCGTATTCGACCACGACTGTCGTGAAGGTATCTGCGGTATGTGTTCATTATATGTAAACGGACATCCGCACGGACCTGCAACCGGTGCAACTACTTGCCAGCTTTATATGCGTCGTTTCAACGATGGCGAAACGATTACGATCGAACCGTGGCGTTCAGCCGGTTTCCCGGTAATCCGCGACTTAATGGTAGACCGTTATGCTTACGATAAGATCATCCAGGCAGGTGGTTTCACCTCTGTGAATACAGGTGGTGTACCTGATGCGAATGCTATACCTATCCCTCGTGCAGATGCTGAAATGGCTATGGATGCTGCTGCATGTATCGGTTGTGGTGCTTGTGCTGCTGCTTGTAAGAACGGTTCGGCTATGCTGTTCGTTTCTGCAAAGGTGAGCCAGTTGGCATTGCTTCCCCAGGGTAAGGTGGAGGCTGCTCGCCGTGCGAAAGCAATGGTTGCCAAGATGGACGAACTGGGCTTCGGTAACTGTACCAACACGCGTGCTTGCGAAATGGAATGTCCGAAGAACATTTCTGTCAGCAACATCGCCCGTTTGAACCGTGAGTTCATCTGTGCTAAATTGCAAGACTAATATACATATATATAATGTATAACCGGAGAGGCGTTGCTTATAGCGGCGCCTCTTCTTTTTTGACTCTATTTTAACATTTATGAAGCCATAAATAAATATATTGAATGTTGTTAGTGTTTCTTATATGCTATACAACACTAATTAGCACTTTAACTATTGACAAGTTGGAGAATACCTGTATCTTTGTACTGTGGTTTTTTCATAATAGTATTAGATTTAAGGTTAACAAAGTTTGGTTAGGGCTTGTCGTGAGACAGGCTTTAATTGTTTATAGGGGTTTGCGTCCGGCATATCCCTTTTTTAGCTCTCCCTGTATTCCTGAGGTGTCATTCCCACATGCTGGCGGAAGTATTTATTGAAGAACGACAGGTTGTCGAAGCCTAGGGCGAATGCAATCTTTTTAACCGGCTGGTCGGTCGATTTCAATTGGGCTTTGGCATCCATGATGATAATATTGGAGAGTATATCCAGGGCAGTTCGCCCGCTTACCTTTTTTATTACGTAGCAGAAGTGTTGCAGGGTAATGTTAAGCCTTTTGGCATAATAAGAAACGCTATGCTCTTTCGTGTAGTTTTCCATTGCCAGCTGTACGAACTCACGGCATATTTCCATGTTACGTGTCATTGGAGCATTGCTGTAAGGTGTATGATTTTTGTACAACTCGATAACTCCCTGCATGAAGATGGTGAAAACGGCCCTTATAATCTCCTTGTTATCAATCGCTTTAGGCAAGGAATAAGCCTTGATCAATAGAGAAAAAGCTTCCTGGTATAATACGGATACTTGTTCGGGTAGGGGCATGATCGGGCAGTCGAAGATAACGGGCAAATAGTTCGTAATGGTTTTGATATAGTTTATATGGCTCACAAAAGTAGAAGAGAACCCGGCAAAGCAAAGTTTGATATCGTCGGACACTTCATGTATCTGGATGAAGCATCCCGGGGGAAGAGTAATGAAGTCATTAGGCTTGATAATGAATTCCGTCAGGTTGACGGTGGCACGTGCGGTACCCTGTACGCAAAGTACGAAAACACCGGCTTTAATCTTGCAGGGGAAGCGACCGTACTGATTTAATATTTCACCCGTAATACTGTCTCCGACAATAAAATCCCTGGGGATGTCGAATTTAGGAATGTTGTCTTCCATGTTGTTATCTCTACTATATTTTGAACGTACAAATATAAGACTATTTAGATTTGTTAGTCGATATTCTTAAAAATAGAACATTGAATCCCACAAATGGAGATTGTTTTGCGCTATATAATAGTTGAAATTTGCGAATGTTTTCAGGTCTGGCCGATAGTTTTAATTGGGATGGTATATATTTGTCTATCTGCTATATAAGATATGGGAGCTAATACTAATAGAGAAATCTAATCGATAATAACAATGAGTACGAAACGAACAAAGAGCTCTTTCAGGGCAATGAGCACAAACAGAAAATTAGAATCTATCTTCCTGTTTGTCACAGGACGGTGTAATGCCAAATGTAAGATGTGTTTCTATGCCGAAGACATGGATAAAAAGGAAAAAGACCTTACTTTTGAAGAAATAAAGAAGATCTCCGAAACAGCCGGTCAGTTCAACCGCCTGTGGGTGTCCGGTGGCGAACCGACCCTGCGTGAAGAGTTGCCGGAGATTATAGAAATGTTCTATAAGAACAATGAGATCAAAGACGTAAATATTCCTACCAACGGCTTGAAGCCCGACCGCATCGTTGCCTGGGTAAAACAAATCCGCAAGAACTGTCCTGAGCTGAACATCAATCTCAGCCTTTCTCTGGACGGTTTCGGTGATACGCACGATGTGCAACGCGGGGTTCCCGGTAACTTCTACAAAGCAATGGGAACGCTGAAGTTGATTGAGAAAAACTTTGCTGACGACGGCAGAGTCCTGAAAAACCTGGCAACCGTGATTACCAAATATAACGAGACCGAAGTGGAAGATCTGATGGTATGGATGCTGGGACGTTTCCATCTTTCCAACCATATCATCGAAGCTGCCCGCGGAATGACTCGCGACGACGGAGTGAAGATCCTTACCGAGCCTACTTTACGTGCTTTGCAGGATAAGGTTGTCCCTATCTATAATGTCTATGGAGAGCGTATGGCGGAGGAAACCGGTGGTTTCAGGAAACCTATCGCCCGTTTCTTCTATCTGGGCTTTATCCGTACCTTATATAACGTACGTGCCACTAACATCGATCATCCTACTCCCTGGGGAATGGATTGTACGGCTGGCGAAACAACACTGGTGATCGACTATGACGGCCGTTTCCGTGCCTGCGAACTTCGCGAACCGCTCGGCAATGTCAAGGATTACGATTGCAATATCTCAAAGATCATGGCGAGCGATGCCATGAAGCAGGAGATTGCCGCTATCGGTCATGGCGATAAGGCTAATTGCTGGTGTACGCATGGATGCTGGATCACATCGTCGCTTGTATTCAATCCCCGCAAGATGATTACACAGGTCTATAAGGGATACCGTGAAATGAAGAAACTGAACCGCCCCGTGGATATCAGCGAAGATGTATTACAGAGCATCGAACGTAAATATGCACTGGATGTGGAAAAGCTGACGGAACTAGGCGTTCGGAAATAACATTCATTGATAAAATACTGTAGGGGTTGTGTCGAAATATTCACCGACACAACCTCTTTTTCGTATAATAGGGAACAATTGACAAGTTATCTGGCAGAATTGCCATTTATCAAGGGGTAGAAATGTCTGATCTTTGCATCATAAGTTAAACACATAAAAAAGAGAAAGACATGACTACTAAACTGAAAGATTTATTTTACACATTCCTCAACATTGCCGCTTCCACTCAAAAGCTGGGTATTAACCTGATACGTGTAGCTATCCTGATCATCTTTGTCTGGATCGGCGGCCTGAAGTTTTATAATTATGAGGCGGAAGGTATCGTTCCATTTGTGGCAAACAGTCCTTTTATGAGTTTCTTTTATACAAAGAGTGCTCCGGAATATAAGGAATATAAGTTGAAGGAAGGCGAATTCAATGAAGCAAAACATCAGTGGCATGTAGAAAATAATACGTATGGCTTTTCGCATGGCCTGGGTATTCTTATCATGGGGATAGGTATCCTTACTTTCCTCGGTATCTTTTCACCGAAGATCGGTCTGGTCGGTGCCGGCCTGGCTATTATAATGACTATCGGGACGCTCTCTTTCCTTGTCACAACTCCTGAAGTATGGGTGCCTGACTTGGGTAGCGGCGAGCATGGTTTCCCGCTCTTGACCGGGGCAGGCCGTCTGGTGATAAAAGACACGGCCATCATAGCCGGAGCATTGGTTGTGTTATCCGACTGTGCACAACGTATTTTGAAGAAGAAATAGGAAAGAAAGTGTTTATTTTAACACTTTGGAAGCAAAAAACAAACATATTGGAACTTGTTAGCTTTTCTTATACGATATGAAACATGATTTAGCACAAAAAGTCTTGATAAAGTTAGAGTAAGCAGTATATTTGCATCGTGGTTTTTTCATAATAGTATTAGATTTAAGGTTAACAAAGT
>OGJY01002275.1_pt1 | contig 19507 bp, 26 predicted proteins | sample 1572231 | NCBI WGS metagenome assembly OGJY01 (sample SAMEA2582121, study PRJEB24529) | metagenome | biome: Human gut stool | place: China | collected 2011
AGACCAAATAGTCTACATTGATTGCTGTGTCTAAAATTGCCTGTTCGGTTTCGGTCAGTTGTGGTTCGGGGATGGGTTCTGGTTCGGGTGGTGTGTATTCCGAAAATGTACCTGTTTCAGAATCATAAATCATGCCAAGGGTAACGGTATCGTCACAAGGAATAGCAGTCACAGGGTTGCCCGATGGGTCGGGTGGATAGTAGGGTTCTGTTTCCCTGTCTTTCAGAACGTCAATCACTCTGTTTTGTAAAATCATTGCATAACTCATGCTAGCATCCCCCATTCAATTTCTACATAACCGTCTCCACCTTTGCCACCATCAACAACATAACTGGAATTATAAGTACGAGAACCACCACCGCCACCACATCCAACTGTCCCGGCCGTGGCAGCTATAGGAACTCCATGTGAACCGTTAGCAATTCCGCCCTTTCCGGCGGTTCCTATAGGTATACTACCGCCAGAACCGCCTTGTTGTTCATCAGAACTAACACCGCCGGCAACACCATTTGTACCACCGCCTGCGCCGCCACCGCCGCCACCGTTGTAAGAACCTCCGCCACCGCCGCCACCGCCAGCTAGCGTAACGAGATTGCCTATTACTGTACTTGTGCCATTAGAACCACTTTTTGACGTACCGCCCCCTGTGCCTCCAGCACCGACTGTTATCTGTATTACTTCCTGTGGTTTCACATAGAAAAACTTGTCTATTACATAATCTCCACTGCCGCCGCCACCGCCTCCTTTTTCAGAACCACTACTACCAGAAGCTCGTTGATAACCGCCGCCACCGCCGCCACCGCCACCGCAAGCGGTTATCTTGAGACAACGCACAGCGGTTGGAACTGTAAAAGTATATTGACCCGGCGTAGAAAATGTAACAGACCCCCCACTTAGTATTTTATCGAGTGATAAAAAATTACTCGTTCCAAGAGTGCTGTTCAATGCGTTCTTTATTTCTACCCAAACACTCATGAAATCACCTCCGAAATGCTACCGTCACTTTTGAATATCGTTGTTTTTGTTACCGAAAGACCGCTTGCACCAGTGAATTTTTCCTGAATGTTTCCATTGGACAGGAAGGTAGTTACCTTTTTATCGCCGTTCGCATTGGTTTCCGTAATACTACCATCAGAGTTGAATACAGTAATCTTTGCTTCAAAGCCCTGCAACGCCATAAACGCCTCACGATTCAGCGGTGTGCCGACAACAGTAGGATTGTCAGCCATTTCAACCGTTACATATTCGCTTGTCCCGTCCGCATGGGTGATTTTTCTCCGCCCTGCCTGTGTTGGGATTCTATCTAAAAAATCCTTCATAGCAACCGTTCACCTCCGCTATTTATCGTTCCGCAGGGGATGTATTCCTGCTTCATATTTTCTGTCATTTCCTTGCCGACCGCGGCAACCCGTTCCCAATCGTTAACTTCCTGCCAATCAAGGTAATTGCTTTCTCCGAACACATGCAAACCCAAGCCAACCAAAAACAACCGCACCAGAGCGGTATAATTCGCTCGAATACGGTTGATTTCCGAAAGCCAGGGCAGGTTCTGCTCCTGCCAGTCGGTATATGTGGTTGTTGTAACAGTGCCGTCCGCCTGTATCTGCTTTTCCTGCCTGCGCCGATATGTATGAGGGATATATACCGCAGCTCCTTCCAGTTGTTCTATAATGTACCGATAATTCCCTTCGATACGGTTCAAATCCTCTGCATTGAGCATCCCCTTCTGCATCGCAAGGGCGGAAGTATCCGCATCGGTCACATCCGCCGCCGTTCTGTACGTAATGGGTTCTTTCCATGTCATTCGCCTATTGTCACCGCCTTTGTCACAAATCCGCCCGTCAAATCCGTATCCATACTTTCCAGCACAGATCCGCGATACACGCCGTATTCCGTTTCAATATCCGCCAGAAGTCCGACCTGTTCTTCCTGCATCACAAAGCTGATGTCCTGTTCAATTCTGTATTGATAGTACGCAAAGAGCCTTTGCGCCGCTTTTTCTGCATTTGTGCTGTTCAGCAGAGTGCTGTCCGCATCAATGTTGTTTTCCTTATCCCCCGCCGGCAGCTCCGCCATTCTGACTGTCACCGTTTTTTCGGTATCTACATATTTCCTTCCGCTGACGGTGCAGACTGCATCCGCCTCGCCCTCTACAATACAGTAATTGACACCGCTTTCTGCCAATGTGCCGCCGACAACGGAAAGCTCTGCCGCAGGCTCGGAAAATAAGATTTCGTTCCGCCCTTCCGTCAAGGTTACCTTGCACAACTCCTCCACAGTATCACTCAGGCTGTATTCATGCGCCTTCACATTAACCCCTGTCACCAGAGAACGTAGCTTTACCTTTGTCCCAACAAACTTCCTGTCCCTGCCGATGGATACCGTAGGGATATTGGAAAAATCGGGGAACGCCATAATATTAACCGTTCCGCTCCTTGCTGTGCTGACATAACCGCCGATGGCAAAGGCAAGGTGCTGCAGCGCCTCTCTATGAGAACAGATGGGAAGATACCCCGTCACAGCCACATTCCGCAGTGTGCTGTCCAGTGTATAGCCAAAGCCTGCATCGTCCATGATTTCCTTCAGCAGTGCATGCGCAGGCTTCTCCCGATACATACCGCCTCTGTAGGTTGTGCCGTCCATGCTGCCGATGCCGTCCTGCGCGGAAACGGAAAGCAGCTTATCCCCTTCCATCTCCATATCCTCCAGATAGAAGGTTCCCAGATGCTTGGCTGTACCGTCCGCCTCCCCCTCTACCGTCAACTGCTGTTTCTTCTGCAGCAGGGTATAAATGCCCTTTGGATTGAAGATATTGAAATCATCATCCTCGGAATAGACCGTAAATTCCAGTGTATTCGAGGAAACCGTCAGCCCCGAGAGGTCAATTTCCTCCAGAAGTGCTGCAGATTTTAACGTGTTTTTGCCAAACTGCTTATTCACACCATGCATGATATTTTGCACCTTTAAATAACGGTGCGGGCGTACTGTCCCGTAAAATACAATTTCTATCTTGTCATAATTCTGTACCGTTTCCATGCAGGAATACCGCCAACTATCGGGCTGAAATGTCTTTTCCGCCAGCACCTCCACCCCATGATACCAACAAATCCGCAGTCCATTGCAATAGTTGTTATCATACGGGTCAAACTCAAAGGTCAGCCCCATGGACGCATGCAGCTCCTGAAAAGTCAGCGTCAGTACAGGCGGCGCGGCAAACCTGCCGACATCGTCCGTCATGCTTTCCGACCAGATGCCCCATGTGACATCCTCCGGATTTTCGGGGAACAGCCGAAAGGAACCGTCCAGTCTGAAATAATTCCGCTCCAGCGTAGCTGTTTTGGGTGCATATACCCCCTCCAGAGCCAAATCCTGTGGGTCAATAAAGGCTTTCCTGTCTTTGCATACAGCAGTGGTGTCCTGCTTTGCCGTCACATCCACCAAGCCAAAGGAAATGCTTACCCCTGTTGCCATGGCTTACACCCCCTTTGGCAGTCTTGCAGGTGCTTTTGCAATCAGTTTGATACTCAGACCACCCCAGTAATGCCTGCCGTTCCGGCTGCGTTTCAGTTCATCCCCTGTTGTCGTGATATACCCCCGAAAAGAGAATGTCCCCGAGGAGGACGGTCCCACAAAATCATGAAATTCCACAGGCTCCGTCACCTTCTTCCACAGGCGGTCATATTCCGTTTGATTCAAATTCAAATTCGGAAAAGTCAGCGTGTAATTGTAATACACCCCGATAATTTCCCGTTTCAAATCGCCGCCCTCTGTTCTGGTAGCGTATTTATCCAGTACGGCAGATTCCCGTTTCAGCGCTACCAGAGGGATGTTAAATTCCTCCCCGTCAATGCTGAATAATGTCATCACAAAACACCTCCTGTCTGCAATGTGCCGCCGATGCGTTTCTGTTCCTTCGTAATAGCAGGATGCAGCACCCTTGCCAGCTGTGCCAGAGAACCACTGAATTCAATGTTTACATTGACCTCACCGCCGCCCATTAAGCCGGCAAGCTCCTCTCGCATAATCTGACGGATTAACCCTTCGGGTGCCTCAAGGTTTCGTCCGCTTTTCTGGTCCCCCAGAACCGCAAGAAATTCCTGATTGGGCGGAATAATTGCTCCTGTGGCAAGGCGAGGGATGCTGATTTGCTGAATATCAAATCCAAAACTTTTTCCACCAACTCCCGGCACCCAATCCGGAATAGACCAGTGCAGTGTGTTCAATTTTGCAATGATACCATTCACAGCCTTTTCCACAATAGAAATAATGCCATTTAAAACAGATTTCGCCCCTTGTTTGATGCCGTCAAACTTATCTGACCAGAATTTCTTTGTAAATTTGGGTGCAACTGTGCTTTCAAACCATTTCTTAATATCTCCCCATTTTTCTGTAATCACTTTTTTCATTTCGTCCATTGTTGTGGCAATACTTGTTTTCATGGAAGAAATTTTTTCAGAAAAATCCTGTTTCAGATCTGCCCAAGCCTTTTTCATTTCCTCGATTTTCTGCGGATAATATTTTACAATTTCATCCCAGAAATTCTTAAAACCTATCTTCATATTATCAAACTTCTTTAAAACTTCTGTTTTTAAATCATCCCAGGCTTTTTTCAGTTCCTCCATTTTTTCGGGATAATAATTCTTTATTTCATCAAACATGTCCTTAAACCATTGTCCAAGGTCAAATTCCTTCGCTTTCTTTATAAATTCGTCCCATCTCTGCGTAAAATCAGTACCGAAAACTGCATCAATTATCGTCAAAGGAACTCTGACAATTATATCCAGAATATCCAGAAAAGCATTTTTTGCCGCATTGATGGCACCTACCCAATCCCCCTCCGAAAGTGCAGTCCAATAATCCAGACAATCTGCAATCAACTTCAGAATATCCCCGAGAATATGAAAAACATTTTCTCCAAGTAGTTTCACGATTTCTTCCAGTACCTTTTTTATCACCTCAAAGGCTTTGCTTTCTGTAAAATCCTTCCATGATTGCTTTAATTGGTCCCAAGAATCCTTCAGATAATCAATGTTCATTTCTCCAAGCATTTTTTTCAGTTTCTCTACCAGGGAAAGTGTTTTATCATCAATTTCCACTTCTTCAAACATATCCCCTACATTTCCGCCACCCGATGCGGCAGGGGCAGAGGGTGTCTGTGGGCTTGTGTCCAACACCTCGATTTCATCAAAGGATGCCAGAACATCTTTAGTTTTCTCCGCTGCCGCTGTTGTTTCATTTAGGCTCGCCGCATAATCCTGCTGTACCTTAACAGCCTTCAGCACAGTCTTTTTCCCTGTCAGTGCCGCAAAAAAACTGCCAATGGCGGTCACCGCACTGTTCAATTTGCCAATGATATAATTCAATGCAGGTCCCAGTGCATTCAAAAGCGGTGCCGCCGCTGCTGCAACCCCGTTTTTCAACTGTGCTAAGCCCGAAAGCAGGGAGGAGATGGTGCCGTTCGTTTCCCTGCTATACTGTGCAACATTCTGCATTCCTTCTTTGATAGCCCTAAGACCGCCCATAGCCGCCTGTGCCATTGCCACGCCGATAAATACCGTTTTTAACCGCAGCATCTGCCCCAAAAACGGTACTGCCTTTTTATTCAGCCCAACCACAGAACTACCCAATGCGTTAAAGCTTTTTTTCACTTTTGTAATAGCAGAAGGATTTGCCGCAGCCGTTGCTTTTTTCGCTGCAATGATATACTGCTCCTGCCGCACACGTAAAGCATCAAGCTGTGCCGCAAGCTTCCGATATTCTGCCGTAGTTTCAATAGGCTCTTTTTCCACCGCTCGTGCCGCCGTCAATTCCTTTCGATACGAAACAACCGCATTTTCCGCCTTATCAATCGCATCTAACAGCCTAACATATTCTTTGTCCCTGAACAGAGATTCCTGTACAGCCGTCTCTTTTTCCGCAGAAGAACGAAATGGCAGCCCTGAATAATTCTCCTCTACGGCAATCTCCATCCCGCGTTTCTTTTCGGTTAGGGTTTTCAGCTCTGTCTCAGCCTCTTTCATTCCAGACAGTGTTACTTCAATTTTGGCATCCTGTTTTTCCTTTAAACCTGCCATCTTTTTTTCCAAAATATCTATTTCTGCCGTTGTCTTTTTGATACCTGCCATCGCCTTGGCAAAATCCTTGGAAATATGTTTCACACCTTGCTCCATGCCATTTGTATCTATTTTCGTATTGATACGGATACTGCCGTCATAGCCTGCCGCCATCCGCCTCACCTCCTTTTTCTGCATCAAAAAAGCACCCACATTTGTGAGTGCTTAATTTTTCCTTCATTTCGCTTACTTTAATTTTTAATGCTAACCACAGCCCTATTCCCTGCCACGCTCGGACAGAAATTCTCTTATTCGGAAATCTCCATGTATGCCGCTTTCACGCAAGGAACCGCGATAGACTGCCCCAAAAGGCTTTTGTACTTATATTCTCCTGCCGATTTTCCGTAAAAGGTGACAATATCATCCTCAAGGAATTTTTCAGTCTTATTATCAGAACTCAGCTTTACGAATACATTATCATCCCATAAGCCATAATCACCCTCCGTAACGGAAATCAGATATTCGGAAGTACCGCTGTCGGAATCGTTTACAACCTGCATAATCTCCCCGCGGAATTTCACTTTCTGTCCTTCGTATTCATCCGGTTTTCTTGCCAGTTCTTCATAAGAAACATCGATACATTCAGACTTATACTGCTCAGGAGAAAGGTTTTCCGTTTCATCCGTCCCGTCCGAACTGTCGACTAGCGGCAGTAAAAGCAAAATGAAAATAACAAGGAAAATCCATTTTATTTTCCCGCCCTGCTTTTTTCTGCAGACAGGACATATCTTTGCTTTTTTCGGAATATCGGATTGGCAATGCTTACATTTTTTCGTCGGACCATCTCCCGATTTTTCTGTCTTTGTCTCAGGAGCCTTTTCCAAGGCTGCTCCGCAATAAGAACAGAACTTTCCTTTACTTTTCTTTCCACATTTCGGACATTCTCTTTCAATTTCCTCATAAGGGTATGTATCCGGTGTGCCGTATGCGCTCATACTTTTTTCCTCCTTGCAAGCTTTTTTTCATCATACAACACAATTTGTGATATTTCAATCATTTTCACCAAGCCGATTCATGAAATTATCATATTTTTCTTTTTCCTCTGCCGTCTGCGTTTCTTCCAATTCAAAAATATCTCTGTTTTTTGCCCAGAGTCGCTGTTCTTCTTTTGTCAGCCTGCCTGCATTTCTTCTACTGCGGTAATAGAGAATCTTACTCATCATACAATCCTCCGGCAATTCCATAAAGGCAAACACGAATTCCCACCAATGCACATACTCTCCACGAGAAAGCCTGCCATTCAGCACCTTGTCCACACCGCTGAAAATATAGCGTTCATCCTGTGAGAAGGCATACATCCGCTGTCCTCTCCCGTTGCCTTCTCCTCGGTTTTCTCCGCAGTCCAGATAGCGGATGCCAAAAGAAATTGCCTTCGCAAAGTCCTTTGGTTTCACTTTGTATAACTGCTCTACGAGAATGACTGCTTTTTCCGACAAGGTCAGTGCAGTATCCTCAAAAGCGAGGATGATACGCAGCCCTGTTTGAAAATCCGTATGTATCGGATATACCTCTCCTTCTATTTCAATAGCAGTAGGTAACCCTTCCAATAATACCCCCATCAGCGCATCACGTTCCTGCTTTCCGAACTGCGGTATTTCGCCAGCTTATTTTCTCTTGCCCCTTGAATATATGGTGTAATGCTTTCAAAAAACTGTGCATACATATCCAATACAAGGCTTTCTCCGAAAAGAGTCCTGCTTGTACCTACGCCAAACACAGCATCGATTATCTCATTGATGCTTTCAGCAAACTCCTTGATTACCGCAATCTGCTGTCCTGCATTGACAGGCACTCCATGTGCATCCGTTTCGGTATTCTTCTCCAATGCCGCAATATCCTTTTTACAGATTTCCTCTTTTTCCAAAAAGGTCTGTCGCGCTTTGTAAAAGCTTTCCACAAATCGGACATCGTTTGGATTGAAGGAGATTTCTCCTTTCTCCCCGTCCCTTTCTACCTCCAAGCGGATCAGACCACTGTTCAACTTCAAGCTTTCCATGTCTTTCCCTCCTTATGCTTCAGGTGTAAATTTTCTTGTTTCGGGCTCAAAGGTACCCTCCACCGCATCCCCGACAAAGTTTACGGTAAAGTTGATCACATTAGAGCCGCCGCCCTCGCCGCCGAAATCATCAATCTGAATCGAGCAGGTATTTTTCTCCGCGGGATATGCGCCGCCCGTTGCCTCCTCATACAGATAAACCATGCAGATTTCCGTTCTTGCCTCATCCAGAACTGCGCGCTTTCTTCTCAGATTATCCACGAAGTCAAATACGGCATCCCCCTTATGCGCGGTCATCGGCACAGAGGAAGTCGGTTTATAGCTTTCCACGTCCGTTGTGCCGCTGGTCTGATGGATATAGGTTTCGTCACTCGTCTGAGGGTTATATGCTACCGTCATGGAGGTAACGCCATCCCCAATCAGCGACCATTTTTCCGTATCGCCACCTGTATTCAAAAAGCAGGCAAATTTATTTCTTTTAATTTTTGTACCCATACTTACACACTCCTTTTTGTCAATCTTAACTGTATCTGAATCTGATAGGTGCCGCGCCCGTCCTCATCCACATCAAACAGCAGCACATTTGCGGCAGAAATCCCCTCCACCGTATAGCCGCTGATAACGGGGTACACCTCATTATCATTATTGTCCTCCAGCCATTCAAAAAAGGCATCCAGAAAATCATAATTTTCCTGCCGTTCCGCCTCGCTTGTGGTGTATTCTCTGGCATAGAAAACATAATTGTTGAGATAGGTGCGGTTGCCGATGATGTCCTCCACCGTCTTACTGTTGCCCGCAGGCGCAACGGCACAGGTGCCTGCCTCGGATTCCGTTCCATCCGTATGAATGGTACGCAGCTCCATGCCGTCAAAGCCCATCAGATAGTCCTGCAACGCCCGAATGATACTCATTTCTTCATTACCTCCTTCGCCTCCTTCAGAATGTCCTGCTTATGGTCTGCTTTCATCCGTTCAAACCAGAGCTTGCCCCGTTTGCCGTCCGCATGGTAACGCAGACCTTTTTCCGTCGGAATTTTCTTTTCGCCCTTCTTCGCCCATGCACTGCCTGTAGTCGGGCTGACATAAAGCACCCCCTGATAGAGATAATGCGCATACGGTCCCTGCCAGACCACCTCGCCGCTGCCGATTTTTGTACCCAGATAACCGCTGCGAATCAGTGTACCTGTTTCCTTCGGCATATACGGGTCGGAAAAACGAAGGACTGCACTGTCCACAGCCTTCTGCGCCAGCGCAAACCGCCCGTCCCATCGCGGCTCTGCCGTCGGGCTCCATGCAAAGACACCGTCAAAGGCTTTCGTGCGAATTTGCGTTTTCCCTTTCATGTCCACATATTTCCCCATCAGCGACCACCTGCCTTATCGTGCTTTAAACCACCGAAATCGTAGCTGTCCACCGTTGTCACCGTCCGTACCTCTCCAAGGGCATACAGCTCAGAGGGCTTTTTCTGAATCTCATAATCCACAACGCCCTTTAAGAGCAAATCCTTCTTTCTGATTTTGAATCCCAAGGCATGCGGAATAAAAACCTCTACGGTATTGGCATCCTTCCAGCCGCTTTTCTCCTGCTTTACGGCGGAAACATCCTGCCAGAGCACCCCTCGCAGGACATACCGTTTCCAACCGCCGGTTTCCTCTCGCCAGACGGTGCAGTCATGCACAAACATCATGCGTCCACCCCCAGATATAACAGTGGTATCCCGTTTTCGTCCGTCTCTGCCGCCAGATACCTGCGAATGAGCGTATCGACCTGCGTCTGTCTTTCGCTTTGCGTCTCCACTGCATAGCTTTTCGACCATTCGCCGACCTTTTCACTCGTCAGCTTGGCATCCTTCCGTTCTGCCTGCTCCTCAATGCCGACCAGTTCAAACACAAGCCGTTTCACGCTTTCGGGAATTTCCCGCATTCGGTCCACTCTGCCGAAGGTTACCCCTCTGACAGTCTGCTCCGCGCCAAAGGCAAAACGGGAAAAGGCGGCTTCCGTCAGGTTGCCGCCCCGTTCCCGATATTCTTCATAGGTCAGATACATCGTATCACCCTTCCTTCGGTGTGTTCCGTTCCTCCGCCTCTTTCTTCAAGGTTTCGTTTTCCTTCTTCAATGCTTCGTTTTCCTTTTTCAAATCCTTATTTTCCTTCTTCAGCTCCGCCAAAGCGTCCTGTTTGGGCTCTCGCAGAATCTTGCCCGTTTTGGCATCCACCTCACAGAAGCCGACCGCAAGCATCTCCTCTACACGCTCATCCGCAACGCGGAGCTGTTTATTTCCCTTCATGACCATCTTCATTGTATATCCCTCCTTATGCCTCTGTGTTGAACATAATCGCCGCTTTGCGCTTATGCAGAATGAAAACATCGTCATAGGATTCCTCGAAATAGATATATTTCCCTTCGGAGCCTGCGGAAGGTGTGTCCAGCTGTGCAAAGGAATACTTTTCGGGGGTGATGACTGCGGAGGGATGAATCAGCATCATATTGATCTGCTTTGCACCCACGCCTGCCTTATAGCCCTCTGTAAAATCGTAGGCTGTTTTCATCAGTGCGGAAGGTACCGCCTCCAACTGTACATCATCCAGAGAACGCACCGCGCGGTTGATGGCAGATTCCCCGTTCTGGATAAATCTGCTCATTTCCTTTGCTCTCTGGAAAATCCCTTTCATGGTAGGGGTCACATAGAGAATACGTCCTGTCGCAGGCACGTTTGCTTCATCCATTGCCTCCATGTAGCTGTCAAATACAGTCAGCGCATTCTCAACGGTAATCGCTGTCGTATCCGCTTTGCCGCCTGCCGCCGTCCAGTCTGCATATACCTTGGATACCAGATATGCGTCCATTTCGGGGAATTTCTGCTCCTCATTGAACACCTTCGTGATATTAGAAATGGATGCCACCTGATTCGTTTCATCAATATCCATGGGATGCACCAGCGTAGACCATTTTCTGTGGTTGGAAAGCATTTTCGCCTCCCATTCGTTGTCATAATTGCGCTTCGCTGTACCGATGGTATCCCTGTCCCCATCCACGCGTCCTGTGGTTTTCAGTGTAGGAATCTGAATCGTATTTGCACCTGTCCATTTGTAACGGGTATCATTTTCTGTGCTGCGCAGTGCGGCAAAATGCAGAACATAGGGATATGCCTGCGCCAATGCCTGCGCGTACTGTGTTGCGTAATTCAATGCTGCCATAAAAAATCACTCCTTCTTATTTTGTCTCCTTTGCACGAACGCCTGCAAAATGAAAGTTGAACGGGTTCGCGCCATTTGTGTTTACGTTTGTGCCCATGCCTGCCATATTCGCAGGCTGATTGGGGTTTTCCCAGTAATTTCTGTCCTTTGTCAAGGTTTCCAGAATATCCTTGTCCCCCTTGCCCTTGTTTGCCTCATCCTGCAAAGCGGTCTTGAATTCGGCGTAGACCGCCTTTTCCGTCAGCTCGTCCCGCCATTTCTGCTCCCCGACTACCGTCTTGAAGCGGTTGGAATACTCGGCTTCTTCCGCTTCTTCCTTGGCTTTCTTCTCCGCCGCGGCTTTCTCGCCCGCAATCCGCTGTTCCAAATCCTCGAATTTCTTTTTGAAATCCTCGTTGCCTTCTGCGGATTTTTTCAGGTCTGCAATGGTGGTTTCATATTCCTTGAGGGTGCCGTTGGCTTTCTCCAAATCCGCCTTTACGGTCTCCAGTTCGCCCTTCGCCCTGCCGATGTCGGCTGTATTGATGTCCAGTAAGCCCTTCAGCTGCTCCTCTGTGGCATCGGGGAAAATTTTCTTAATGTCCTCTCTTTTCATTCTTCGTTCTCCTTTCAGCTTTCAGTTTGTTTTCACGGTTCTTTCCGCACGCCTTGATAGTTTTTCGCCATTCCGGGCAATCAAAAAGCACCTACCAAAAATAGCAAGTGCTTACTTGATACCGTACTTTTCTTTCAATGCTTTCAATCGTTTGTTTTCTTCTCGCATCAGCATTTTTCTTTTCACGTCATATTCTGAATCAAGCCCTCTTATCATTGCTGCGTCTTCTTCCTCCGCAAGAGCCGCAAATTTCACATCGAATTCTTCTTTTAAAGCATTTTTTTCTTCTTCGTAGGACATCTTATTTCACCCTTTCAAAAATAAAGTCCTTACATTCTTTTCCAAGCACTTTCATGATTTCATACTGTTCATAATCCAAAGAAATATCAGCACCTTCAAACGCCAATCTTCGGACAGTGTCAAATGCTTTATCATATACCTCTGCCGCTTCCGCAGCCGTCATAGATACATCAGATTTTATCCTGTATGTCCCCATGTGGTTGACCACATATAATTCCTTCAAACCGTATGCAAAGTAACCTTTGAAATCTGCTCTGCTGAAGCAATCCCCTGACAACTCCCCATCCTTTGGATGGTTATGAATCACAACCGCATCCTTCAAAGCATCCTCGCCTGCAAGGGTAATATCAACCGTACTTTGCAGCCCACTGATTTCATATTTCTTCCCATTCGGAGAAAGCACAACCGCATGCTCCAGCTCGCTTTCCAGCTTTTCCTCTGAAAATTTCTGTAAGGTCATAGCGATTTCCTTTTTATCAGAATAATCGAAATCAGAAACCCTGTCAATCACAGAGGATGCACTTCTGTCTCCTGCCTTGCCGGATGCCAGACCATTCGCGCCTTTTTCCGCCGCCGTTCTGATTCGTTCCGCGCGCAGGGGCAAATCCGCCTTTTTGCTGACTTCCCGATATTTGTTCCCCAGAATACGGATTTTTTCTGTTGCCTCCCGCACCAGTTCTGTCTGTCCTGCCGCCTGATACACCGCCTTTTCTTCCTTTGCATAGCGCAACTTTGTTTCCAGCTTCCGCTGCAGCTGCGTACATTCATATCGGCTGTATGTCCTGCCGTCCATTTCTATCCTGCGCTCGGATGCCTGCGCCATCTCTGCCAATTCCGCCTTACTGTTCGCAGGTCTGCTGATGCCAAGCAGAACAGGATAGGCAAAATGTCTGCAATTCCATTCCCCGATGGGGCGGCGCAGGCTTGCCTGCAATTCCTCATATTCCTGCAGGCTGTATTGCTTTCCCTGATAGGGCAGATGGTCAGGGGCACAGGGGCTATGCGCTGAAAGCTCCACGCCGTCCGCGCCGAATTCCTCTCCTGCCTGTCGGGCGGTTTCCTGTGCAACATAGCTGACACCGTCAATGATGTTCTGCCGCATGGCGCTGTCCAATCGTCTGGTATAGCCGCTTTCGTACTGCACACGCAGTCCGCCGCCCATATCCTTCACCGCCTGCCGTATCACGCTGTTGTAATCCGAAACACCCGTTGCAACGGCAGAAACTGCCTCGTCCACCGTTGTCTGATAGAACCTGCCGAGGGGCTGAAAGCCTTTTTTTGTTTTGATGCCAACGGTTGTGGTGCGGCTCATGTTTCTGAGGTTCCCCTTCGTGACCGCAGCCGCCGCTTTTACGATATTCTGCAGGGATGCGTTTTCCGCAAAAGGAGTCTGCGTTATGCCCTTCGCATCATAAAACGGCTGTGTCCAAGCCTGCTCCTCCTTCGCCGCCTGTGCATACAGGCTTTGGATTTCCTCCATACTGCTCCCTGCGGCTCTTGCAAGCTGTTTCGTCATTTCCTCAATATCCGCTCCATAGGTGAACATCTGCTGAAGCTGTCTGGCTTGGGATGGGGTCAGTTCTCCTGTTTTGCGCAGGGTATTTCCCATATCGCACAGAATCCGCAGACAAACGCGGTTGAACCGTACGGCAAACTGCTCCGCCAGTTCCTGTATTCTTTCCTCCGAAAGCAATGTCCCACCCCCTTTTTTGCAATAAAAAAAGCACACCTATTTCAGATGCACTTTTCGATTGATTTTTTTCTTCTCCTGTGCTATCATAAGCATAAGAAAAGGATTACCGCTTTTGGAGAGGCGGTCAGTCCCGATAAGTTGTGAAAGACCGTCTAACATCTGTTAGGCGGTCATTTTTATTTATCCCCTGTTTTTACACAGGGCGATAATTGCTACGATGAGCATACCGAATTGAAATAAATCCGAATATGTAACACAATTTACGGAAGTTTGCATGCAAACCAGTGCTTCGCACTGTTGCTTGCAGTTCCGAAGCCATCACCCCCTTTGCAGAGAGTGACTGAACCGCCAAGCGATAATCCTCGCTTACAGCATACCATAGATTTCATTTTTCGACAACCGTTCTAATCCCCCAGAAGATCTGATACGGAGGGCTCCTTCTCCTGAATCTCCAGAACCTTCTCCTCTGCCTCCTCCAGTGTTTCATTCGGGTTGAGCCATACACGCACCTCTGCTTTGCTCTTTACGCCCATCGCCTGCGCCTCCTTCAGCTGTGCCCAGCCTTCGGCACTGCTTTCAATCATGGAATACGACCAGTCGAATTTTAAATCATATTCCCCCATAGGTGCCAGATTGTAGTAATTCGCCAGCACGCCGCAAGCTTGCAGATAGTTCCCGATGCCCCTTTCCAGTACCGCCCGAATATCCGCCACCAGTGCATAGGTATCATAAATGCTTGCCTTTATCTCCGTTGCCGTCGCTCCTCTGGTTTCCGGTGCAGTCAGAATCCCCTTGCTTGTACCCACCGCTTTCTCCAGAAGCTCAAACAGATGCAGCAGGCGGTTATAATAGCTGCTGTCCCGAATCTCGGGGGAAAACACCTCGATAGCGGCATTGCTGCCTTCCATATTCCCTGCAACAAAGGCATCACTCGGCAGGATACGCTGTCCCGTCTGCTTGTCTATGCGAAACAGCCGTTCATCCGCAAACACTCTCGCTTTCTTATGCTCAAATTCCTTGCCGATTTCTTGCAGGCATTTCTGAATCTCTCCCATCAGCCCATCACATCCATATGTCACAGGCACACCATACCAATCGGAAGACTGCCTGTTATCAATCGGAGATTTGAAGAAGGAAAACAATACCTCATGCACCCCACTGATGCGATGCTCTGCAATGTCCTTCCATTCCTCCACAACGGCAGGCGCACCGCTCTCATCCACTACCCGGTTGGTTATGGTCAGCGTTTCCTGCTCCACCCTGTACTCTGTCAGACGGTAATAGGTGTGGTTGCTCCGCTTGAGGCTGTCCGCCAGAAGTACCGCCCCTGTGATACATTCCCCATGCTTCGCCGTAATGATAATACGATTCTGCGGAATCAAATCATACAGCAGTTCTCCGTCCCGTACATACGGCACAGCCGCACAGCCGCCCGTCCCAAGCATACGGGAGGTCAGCCGCTTTCTGTCCGCCCAGAGTGCCTTTAAGCAGTCCTGCATGAAAGTCGCTCTTTCGTTGTTCCCGTCCACATCCGCCGTACTCTCGCTCACTGCCAGCGTTGTCAGCTTATTGGCAAAAATGGCGGTAAAATTGATTTTGGAGCAGTCCTCGTATCGGTCGGCATACTGTGCATTGCTTTGCAGTTGTCCTTTCTCCACGCTGTCCCGTTCTATGCCAAACAGCCGCAGAAGAAACCCCCAAATGCTTTTTAACATTCCATCTCCCTCTTTCCTTGTTTGCTATGCGGAATTTCCTGCCGTCAGGCGATACAGCTGATATTCCCAGCTGTATTCATCCGCATCCAGAATATCAATATCCGTTGTGCCGTCATCCAGACGCTTGTCCTCCATGCTCCTGCTGTCCCAGAGTGCCTCCTGCATGCCCTTCACCAAATCCTCGCATTCTCCGCGCACCACATGATACCGCCCACTGCCCAACAAAAGCAGCGTGCATCGGATACGGTCATTGATGGGGTGCTTGATGCTGTTGTAAATAGGGTAGTTCGTATTCTGCCGATAGCTGTTTATCATGGTCTGTTCCGCGCTGTCGCAATATACCCCATCGGGATAGCCATAGTCCCGTATGATGCTCTCCACAAACGCCACAAACATTCTCTCCAACTGCACAAAGGACACCCCCGTTGCCGGAATACTTTTTGCCCGTAGCTTATAAACATGATTGTCAAACCCGATGCCCGTTGCCGCGAAGGCATGATTCGATTTGTTTCCGCCGAAGTCATGCCCGATGCCGATATAGGCAAAGCGTTTCGGGAGTTCCTCCCTGTCTATCATGAATTTTTCGGGGTTGTCCGCAAAGGGCTTGTAAATCAGTCCCTCCGCCATCACCCATTTTCCAAGGATGTAGCGGTCAAACAGCACCGTCCCCCTGTATTCCGTCATAAGGTTTCTGATAAATACCTCGGAAAGAAAGGGATTGTCTCGCAGACGGTACTCCTGCAGATAAATATCCGCATCGCTTTTCAGAAATTTATAAAACCAATGATTGGGATTGTCTGGGTTGCAGGTGCCGTCAAACAGGCTGTATTCCTTGTCCAGTCTGGATTTCAGCATATCGAACACATCCCTGTGCCACGTTACTACCTCATCCCCGTAGCAGTATTTGATGCTGCTGCCGCGGATACGGTCTACCTGATTCACCTTATCCGCCCCCAGACAAAAGCATTCCTCCCCGAACAGCGTCGCTGTGTTGTCTGAGCGGATGTCAGAAACAAGCATGCTGCCGTAGATATTCTGCAGGGGCGTGATGATGTTGCGCTGCAGCGTTCCTTTTGTGTTTCCCAGAATGACCACAAGCCCTTCCTTTCCTGCCAGAGAACGGATGCGCTTCGGAATGATGTAATAATCCAGATAGGTCTTGCCGCTGCGCGTTGCCCCGCTCTTGATGTTCCAACGGCGGTTCGCCTCTCGCCAGTATTCCTTCTGCTTATCGCTGAGCTGCATAGTCTATCCCCTCCAGTATCGCATCCAGTTTTTTCAAAGCCTCCAGCTCTGTTTCATCCTTCGGCTTGTCCCTCCATCCCTTGAAGTTGTTCATCAGGCTGAATTTCGCTCCGTTTACGCCGTCTCGGTCAAAAAGTCTGCGCTCCGCATATTCCTCAATACGCAGCTTTGCACGTGTCACCGCGTCATTAAACTCCTCCCTGTTCTGGTAGTTCAATAACGCCTGTCTGCTCTTTAGACCCAAAGCCAGCGCCAGACCTGTCACGGTAGGCGGTTTCGGCTGCTTTTCATATAGGATGTCCCCTTTGCTCGTCTGCATCGGCTTTCCGTCCCCATCAAAAAAGGGAATGCCCTCGCACTCCCTGAAATACTCGTCTATCCGCTCCTGTAATTCTTCTTTTGTTTCATAGATGGGCGGTCTGCCCACATTGTCCGGCATAACATCGCCCCTATCTCCAATTTTTTATAATCTATAATACAAAAGGGAATGCTTTTGCACTCCCCAATAGACCTCAATCTTCATTTGCATTATATTTTTTTTTAAAAACAAACACATTTTTACCTACATACACATCTCTACAACAACTAATATCTATATCAACATCCCCAGTTGCAAAATCCATATCACTGGAGATTTGCGGGATAATATTTACTAATTCCCATCCTTCTTGTCCCAACTTGTTCAACTGTTTATTTAACTTGTTTTGATTTTTCTCACTGATTTCTCCCCTTGAAACAATCAATTTATATTCCCACATAAAATTCATCTCCTATACAATTATACAATTTTGTCTCTTTCCTTTAACTTTTTCTTCGCCTTACTTTCTAAATGCATACAAAAAATAGCTATAGCAGGGTATGCTTCTTCTGCTCCACATGCAATTCTATAATCTTGCAAAGCATTGTGCCCTTCTTTGGGACTAAATAGAAATGAAAACTGATCTTCGATTATTTCTCTATCAGCAATGCTATATTGCCATGCTACTAATATAGATTCCAAGAGATTCAAATAAGAAATTATACAATGCCTTAATTTCCTCACTTGTCTTTTTGTTAGTTCAATTTCTTGTTCGCAGTCACCGCTCCCCACACAATCATCTAAGCCACAAGCATAACTTGGATTAGCAGATTTAATTTTAAAATACTCATCATATTTATCATCTTCTTCATCTTCTTCCCAAAGGATAGACATACCTTTAGCCTTCTGTTGCCTTTCTATCCTAGATTCTGATTTTGTATTTGTAACCTCAACTATATCATTATATAATGCACAACTAACCTTAAATTTTTCCTCCATGTACAATTTTCTACATTGTTCCTTAGTAAATTTTTCAACAATTTTTTTTGCAAGGTTTGTTTCTTCTCTTAATTCTTTTGACCATGTTTGTAATAATTCGCACGCCTTCTCTCTTCTCGCCTTCTCATGTTCACTTTTTAACTGTAAAACCAGAAGATAAATTGAACCAAGAGAAAGTGCAGAAATAAGCAATGCAACTACACTTATTGTCCCTGTATAATCTACAAATACATTATTCAAATATTCTCTAAAAAAATACAGTTTTCGAATACAAAAACACATTACGATTCCTATCAAAACAAACATACTATATCTTATTTTTTTACTTTCCATAAACACGCCTCCCATTTTCCCATATTATAACATAAGATGTACTTTTTTTGACAGTTTCCACAAAAAAACTTATTCTTTTTAATGTTTTATCGAATGCGTTTCTTTGCTATATACAGTATTTTCCTACGAATTCTTTAAACTTCTGCCTTTCAAATGCTTTTAAAATAAAAAGGCACCCGTTTCCGAGTGCCCAAAATAGGAGGTAACATGAAATATCCTGTATTTTCACAATTTTCACAATACCATAATACCATATTTCGATGTGCCCTTTAGTGCCCTCTTTCAGAAATTTCAAAACTTCTTAAAGCTCTGCCATGAATTTTCAATACAGAACGGTAGTTGTAATCCATCTCCACCGCAATCTGCTCCCATGTCCTTCCCATCAGATACCGCCGAATCAGCACTTCCTTCTCCGCCCCGTCCTGCATTTTATGTATCCTGTCATGGATTTCCTTGTATTGCCGTACCGCCATAGCCTGCTCCTGCTCCAGTTGGCTAATAAGTGCATCCAACCTCGCCACATAACCGGACAGGTCGCTGTGTGTGTTCCCCTGCGGCATCCCGTCATGGTTCACACTCGGAAACATCTGCTGACTGCGTAACTCGTCAATCTGCTCCTGTAGTTGCCGTTCTCGCCGTGTGCAATCCCGATACCCGTTTAGGTATCGCTTCTTCTCCTCGTTTTCCCTCACAATCGCCAAGCTATCACCCATCCAATCTTTTCAGCCATCTTGCTTTCTTCCGCCGAATGATGCTGTATATCTCGGCGTTGTCCTCCGCGTCCAACAGCAGCCCCAGCACGTTGTAGACATCCGCCACTTCCTCCACCAGATTCCACCTTGCCTCGTCCGCCGTCACAGGCGTGGGGTTGATACCCGTCAACGCTCGCCGCAGCTTCAATGCCGCCTGCGATAATTCCGCACATTCTTCTGCTAACTGCGCTAACAGCTCGTCCTGCGGAATGTGCTGTTTGATTTTCTCGTCAAGATTCATCCTTTGTCCTTCTTTCTTTCAAATAGCTATA
>OGJY01002291.1_pt1 | contig 19406 bp, 13 predicted proteins | sample 1572231 | NCBI WGS metagenome assembly OGJY01 (sample SAMEA2582121, study PRJEB24529) | metagenome | biome: Human gut stool | place: China | collected 2011
GTTGCGGCTAGTTGCCACAACCCTTGATGTCTTGCTGGTGCCGAGGGCGGGAATCCTAAAAATTCCAATGCAAGCCGTTAATAAAAAATTATATTTTCCAAGTAAACACTTCTTTCGTATTATAGTATCGCAGGAAATAATGCAAGATAAAGTTAATTTTTTGACAGAAAGTTTGTAGAGTATGCTTGTCTGTTTAGAATTGCAGTGAAATTTTGTACAGAATGCTTTGCTTTAAGATTATAATAAAGGAATTGTAGTTAGCTAGTAAGGTATGCTCTTCGAATAATAGATCCAGAGAAGAATAATATAACTATCTTAAAATATTATATAATTTTTTTTCCTGCAAAGGACTTGACTTATTGGCAGGAGTGCACATGATTAGTGCACGGCTCTTTGAAAATGAGGAGTTCCTAACGGGGCTTCAGACATATGGGTTTTGATGGAAATTTTCGAGAGATTGAAAGGGATTACGTAAGTAGGAGTAGGGTAAGGAATGGTGATAATTTCGCTACTTATAGTGCCACGAGCAATCTCGCTCCATAAAGCAACTGCCGTATATCAGTGTATATCGGCCAACATCAACTAATCAGCCAAATGGCATAACCTTAAACGTAATAAATTCAGCGTATTATAGCCATAATTCTGGCCTACTGCCAAAGTGGCTTAATCGCAGAAGATTACTTGAAAATAAAAATAATACATATTTAGCGCGATGGCTAAATCCGATTGATATACTATCAATAGGTTGATATTATTAAAATTCACGAAATTTTCCCCCTTCATTCTTCCCTCTCGCCTCCTTTTGATCTCTCCATCAGGCGACTAGCCCTGCACTCCCGCGATGAGGAGTTCTTTCAAGTTTCTTATGTTAGAACTAGGAGATGGGCTGGGCAGGTGATTTACTCACTTGCACGTTAACCTTTAGTTATGGAGAGATTGACATGAATACTATCGATGATAACTCCTCTGTGAAGAACGAATCCCCTACGAAGCGGACAAGAAATCGTTTATCAAAGCAGAAGAAGGAGTTGTTAAGGGAACAGGCTTGTACCCTTCTTAAGGACGGGTATGATCCTCATGCTATCAGTATTCTGTTAAAAATTTCTACAGCTCAAGCGAATACGCTGGCTATTGAATGCGCACAACAGTTGGAAGTGCTTCTGAAGAGCACTAAGACAATTCTTACAAAGAGCGAAATCCCCAGTTTTTGGCGCTCACCTGGCTACGAGTATTACCTTTTGAAGAAGGTTAATCCTGGATTCTCCTCAGGCCAGGAGATTTCAGGTTCTGAACAGAGTGATCTTGGCTTCCCATTGGGCAGTGTGTTTGGCGTGAGTGAGAAGGAGATGGAGGAGCTTCACGAAAAATTACTGGAAGCAACATCTACCTGCAAATAATTAGGAGAGAGCTTCGACAATCTGTCGAAGCTCTTTTTTTATAGTTAAAATAATTTTTAGGCGTTGAATAAAAGAAAAATTTCACATGTCGTTACAGCTAATTTAAAAATATATGTAAATTTAGTCATATGAATGAAATAAGATAAGAGTATATTATTAGCGTTTACATGGGATTCAATAATGTTAAAATTATAGTTTTCTGATAGAGGTATGTATGAACAATAGTTTTTTATTTGCTGGCACAAATGTACAGCCATCAATGCTTCAGGCAGATATGGCACCTCAAAAAATAGTTAAAAATAACCTCTCATTTAATGAGCATAATAAAGCATATGCGGAAATGTCTTTAAGGTGTCATATAGAGCAGGAACAGTTTAGGCTTAATCAAAACACTTTGTACGATTTTAGATGGCAACGGCCAAACGAAATTAATTTTACGCAATCGTTTCCGGATGACTTTACACAATCTGTAAACTACATCCGTACAAGAACAAATTTTTCTGAAAAATCAATTTCTATGATTGTGACGAGTGCTATTGCTGCTGCAACCTTGGGAAAGGTTTCAGTTTGTGTAGATGGCCTCCCTAATGGCTGGATAGAGCCTGTAATTGATTTTATGGTACAGTTTGCGGAACCAGGTACAGGTAAATCTGAGGTTATAAAACTTATAATAAATCCATTTCTAAAATTTCAAGGGGAGTTGCAAAGCGAATACGATAATAACCGCTTTAAAAATCAGATTGTGAATAAAATGAAAAATGATTTTTTAAATTCAAAATATAAAAATTTCATTAATGAAGTCAAAAGTCAGAAACATCTCGATATGGATAGAGTCAATGAATTTATCAAGGAATATCGTGACTATAGTTGCTTAGATAAAGAAGGAAAATCTTCTTATCCAGAAGTAATCCATACGAGTGGAAGTCGCTATAAGTTATCAGAATTAATGCAAGCTAATGGCGATGCCCAAATTTTAATCAGTTCGGAAGGTGATTGCATTAAGACTCTTCTTGTCAATGAGCTTGATTTTATGCTTCGTTGCTATTGTGGTGAGAGGTATACAGATATAAAAAAGAATATCGATATAAAATTGGAAAGGCCTGCGCTTCCATTTATATTTTTTATTCAGCCATCTTTTATAAAAACTTTATACAATAATAAAAACTTAAGAGATCGTGGATTACTTAGTAGATTGAGCGCATATTATCATTCCCCTATAGAAAACCTGTTTGGCAATTCTAGCGCAGGAGATATCTCTTGCTATAACGAAAAGATAACCCATATTTTAAAAACTTTTTACTCTCAGAATGCCAATAGCAAATATGTAGAATTACATCTTTCCGAAGAAGCTAAAAATTTTGTTATGCAGCTGAAAGATCAAATGTTTAATGATGAATTGGAAAGGAGATCTTTAGGAAAGGCTATTCGTTATGCGGGGGCATTACATATATGGAACGAAATTCCATCACTATCAATGAATACAAAAATAACAGTCAATGAAATGACTATGGCTTGTGAGCTTGCTCGTATTAGTTATGCTCATTCGTTTTTTCTTATGAATATATATAAAAATATAGAAATTTCAAAAAGAATCATTAATACACTGCTTAACATAAATGATGCTAATCTCATTCGCTGCCAAGGAATAAGATCTGCTCAGGTACGTAATCGCTTAAGTGGTGTAACTAAAGATGATTTTGACAATGCATTACGCTTTTTAGCTTCCTTCAACTATCTATCGATTATAGATAGCGGTATAAGTAGTCCTTTGCTTGTTCTCCATCCCCAATTTTATACCAGGAATAATCCATTAACTCATAACTCGATGTAATTCTGCTTGTGTATCTCTAGGAGCACCTATAAGTACTTGACTACTCCATCATAGGTAGGATTTGGCTAAGAGGTCTACAAAATAAGTAACATTTTAAGAAAATTTATAAGCTTACATAATAAAAGGCTCTTAGTATTTTTCTAAGAGCCTTTTATTATGATATATTCACGACAGAACAGATAAACATCAATTACGGCTGTGTTTCTATTAGCTCAAAATTAATTTTAACAATTATTAATTCGGACATATATAGTATGAAGATTTACTCTTCGTGATCTCTATTCTCAATACCTATAACTTCTAACTATATAGGGGGTATGTAATACTAATATAATACTAATATAATACTAATATAATATATTAAAATAGTAACTTTATATAGGAAGTAGTTAGATTGTTTAAATATCAAAAATAGTAACTTTATATGTGGAATAGTTAGTAATTGTTTAAACATTAAAACAACAACTAAATATGCTGATTGAATGTTGAGTATGGAAAAGTAATTGATTTAACAAAAAACGATATGGAATGTGGAAGTATATTTATCCAATACACTGCAAACATGTCATCAGCATATTTGCAGAGTATTGGCTCATCATCGTTTTATGTTCTTTGTCTAAATATGAGGTGAAAACATGAAAAACAAAAACGTACAGTATCTGGATAATATCAAAAATAGTGTCAATGAGTTGTTAGACTTCTATACAGACAATCATCGTAAAACATTATCCATCAGGTTTGATGTTAGATATCCTCAAAATTATACCGGAGATACCTCATCAAAAAATATATCTGATTGCATGGCACATATGGTCAAAAAGTATAAACGTCGTAAATGTGATCCGTATTATATTTGGGTTCGTGAACAAAACAAAAGTGATCATCCTCACTACCATTGTTTGTTCTTGTTAGATGGTACTAGAGTTAAGACTTATAATCATGTCTTTAAAAGTGTTGAGACAATTTGGAATTCTACTCTGGATATAGATAGAGATTCAAAAGGATTGATAGACTACTGTACGAATAAATCCAATAGGGATTATAATGGCAAAATGATTACCAGGACATCTGATGTTGAAAAGTTTGATTCAAGATTAGATGAAGTGAAACAGCAGGCTTTATATTTAGCAAAAGCATATACCAAAGGTCCTCTCTATGATGGACAGAGAAACTTTGGCATGTCACGTTTACCTAAAAATAAAAACAGAGATTCTCATAATTCTGATAATAATTAAGGAGATTATCATGGATACTCAAAACAAAAAATCTTATAGTTTTTCAGTTCAGCAGTCACCAAATTCTGAAAATGAGCATACTGCTATCGTATCTGTATCTCTCTGTGATGGTACGATGACAGTATCCAACTTTGGTAGTGCAAATCAGGCTACAGTGAATTCTTACAACACAGTCGATATTATCAATGCTGCTAGAAATGATGCTCAGACAAAGATTCAAGATCAGATGAATTTCATGTCGTCTCAAGCAGCATATCATCCATCAGTATCTACAGGTCAGAAAGATTCTACATATCCAGTTAATAGCAATTCTAGTACAACAGCGTTACCACCTTCTCAGAATAAACATGGAGGTGGGAGCAAACTGGCTAGTGAGAAACAGAAAGATTTTATAAAGCAGTTGGCTGATAGAAAGCGTATACATATAGATCAGTTGTGTATGGATATGTTTAGCCACGGTAGTAGTAATATGACAGGTGCTGAGGCAAACGAGATGATCAAGCATTTAAAAAGATCATAAAAGCTTGATAGTATGAAAAGGGGAAGGAGATGATCTTTTCATGGGTTCTCTCCTTCCCTGTAAAATTCATCAAAAATGATAGAGCGTGTTTTGATTGAGTTTTATCATCACAGTATTACGGGAGAAAAACTATCTGTATAAGATCAGTTTTATCCTTGCAAGAGGATTCATCTGCATAATATATTTTCATCTTATTGGTCTTTATATTTTCAGATAAAAACATTATTATCTTTCCTTGACGAATATTTTATCAAACTAATATGTTTTATCACTTGGAAATTTTTTTGTTCTTGATATAGCTTTTGTTGTGGATTAGTAAAAAAATATCAATATGATAGGTGAAATTTATCGAAGAACTACTAGGCACAGATAGAGCAGCATGATTCATATGCCAGCACGCAGTTATATAGCCATCGATCTCAAGTCTTTTTACGCCTCTGTGGAATGCATGGAGCGTGGTCTTGATCCGTTGACTACTCACTTGGTGGTAGCTGATCCCAGTAGGACAGAGAAGACCATTTGTCTGGCAGTTTCTCCCTCATTGAAAGCTCATGGTATTCCAGGTAGAGCACGCTATTTTGAGGTCATCCAGAAAATACATGCAGCCAATGCTTTGCGCAGACAGAAAGCTCCACGGAGGAGATTTACAGGTGAATCCTCAGATGCTCTTGAGCTAGCTGCTGATCCTTCCCTAGCCATAAGTTATCTGACAGCTGTGCCTCGTATGGCTCTCTATATCGAGTACAGTACCAGAGTTTACAGCGTATACCTGAAGTATTTCTCTCCTGATGATATCCACGTTTATTCCATCGATGAGGTCTTTATCGATGCTACTCCCTATTTGAAAAATTATCGTACATCCATACATGAACTCACTAAGAGCGTCATTCTTGATGTTCTACGCAGCACTGGTATCACAGCTACAGCAGGTATAGGCACAAATATCTATCTGGCAAAAGTGGCTATGGATATCATGGCAAAAAAAGTAGCAGCAGATGAGGATGGTGTGCGTATAGCCTGTCTGGATGAGATGTCGTATCGTCAGCAGTTGTGGCATCACACCCCCTTGAGGGATTTCTGGAGAGTTGGCAGAGGATATGTCCAGAAGCTGGAAAAGTACGGCATCAAAACGATGGGAGATATTGCCCGCTATTCCATCCATAGCGAGGATTTACTCTTTCGCCTGTTTGGGGTGAATGCAGAGCTGCTGATAGATCATGCCTGGGGTTATGAACCGTGTACGATGGCAGATATCAAGGCCTATCAGCCATCTTCCAGGAGCATAGGGTCAGGACAGGTGCTGCACTCTCCCTATGAGGTGGAAAAAGCTCGTCTGGTGGTCAAGGAAATGGTGGACTCGCTTGCTCTAGATCTGGTGGGCAAGCGTTTGGTGACGGATCAGCTGGTACTGACGGTGGGGTATGATATCGAGAGTCTGTCCCCTGAGCGTGGTTATACCGGTCTGGTGATTACGGACAGCTATGGACGACATCTTCCTCAGCATGCACATAGTACGGTCAAGCTAGGCCAGTTCACATCTTCCAGCAGACGGATGACACATGCTGTTCTGGAGCTTTTTGATCGCATCGTGGATCAAAAGTTGCTGGTCAGGCGTATCAACCTGGTGGCAGCCCATGTCTTGCATGAAAACCAGATAGGCAAAGACAAAAAGCCCAGACAACTCGATTTGTTCACCGATTATGCTGCGGAGCAGAAGCGGGAAGAGCAGGAGCAGGGACAGCTCCAGAGAGAACGCAAGAGACAGGAGGCCATCCTGAAAATCCGTGAACGCTATGGCAAAAATGCCCTGCTGAAGGGCATGAACCTGGAAGAGGGAGCAACGACCAGGGAACGCAACCAGCAGATAGGAGGGCACAAGGCATGAGCGATAAGTACGATGATATCATCAATCTGCCACGTCCTGAGTCCAAGTATCCCCGTATGCCCAGAGCCAACAGAGCTGCCCAGTTTTCTCCTTTTGCTGCCCTGACAGGGCACGAGGAAGCCATTCGAGAGGCAGCTCAATTGGTTGAGATACGAGAAAAATTTTCCGCCAATATTATATATGATTCAATTCATGAACAATGCTAAATTGACTACTTCATGGTCATGTACTCTTTTGGGTGCATGAAAAGATAGTATTTAATCTGCGTATTTTACTTTTTCCTTGAATTTCCGTGCAGCTATTTAGATAATGCTATCTAAATAAATACTTATTTTCTCTTAATTTAAATGCTTGTTCTCCCCCCTCCAAAATTTCACATACGTGTTCTCTGATGCCTTTTGAAGGTAGAATATATTCTGATTTATTTTGAAATGTATTTTCAAGTCCACTTGAATAAAATGCAAATTTTATCTCTTGGGGATTTTTATTGTTTGTCCCATGTTGATTCGCTACAATAATTTCTTCTGCATCTGCTCCAACAACTATATTAGGATTATGAGTCACGAGTATGATTTGCCTAGACTTCTTCTTCTCACGGAGATATTTAACCAATTCAAAGTAGATAGCTCGATTATCGAGATCATCTTCAGGCTGATCTATCAGGATAGGATAATCACTTTTGCTAAAATCTAGTAAAATTTTTAAGATAACAAAAGCAATTTTCCCTTCTGACATTTTATATAAATCATCACCTTGATATGTTATGTTATAATTAATTCTAAAAGGATTCATCGAAAGAAAATCTTCTGCAACATTTATTGGCGACTTGGCACCTTTTAGTAAAAATATATTATCAAGTAAATCATGAAAGAGTTTTTCTGAAAACTCGAAATATTTGTCTTTTTCTGAAAACTCGAAATAAATTACTTCCTGGCTCGAACTTCCCCTTCTATCAAAATTGCTATCCACAAAATTCTTATAGGCATCACTTTTGAAGTAAACTTGAGGCGTGATATTGACATCTCCTTGAGTTAGACAACAGTCCTTACAATACTCTTCATGTATATTGTAAAATATCTTGTATCTATCAACGATATTCTTCTTTATATTGATGAGTTCGTCTTCAACATTTACTATGTCCGTTTCTATTAGTTTTATACTATTTAAGCGAGCATTTTCCTCATCAATTCTTTTTAAAATTTCTGCATATTCGATATTTTTTTCATAAGCCGCCTTTACCCTACAGTAAACAGAATCCATCTCAATTGTACTAATTAAATATTCCTCATTAGTAATTATTTCTTTTTGTTTATTGATTAAGTCGTCAATACGAGCAGTCCACTCTCTATAAAATCTTACTGCTATTTCTTCAAAAATAGCAGTGATGTCTCTCGTAGTTGATTCGTCAAGACTGAAAGACTTAATTCCTATATCGTTAATGAGCTTAACGGTTTTAATTGAATCTAGAGATTGAATATTTCGCTTTACTCGGCCTATGTTAGCGGTACGCTCCTCGATTTCTCTTTTCTTATTTTTGTAAAAAATTTCGTCATCAGAAGACAATTCAACTCCGGAATTTCTTATCTCTGTGAGAAATCCATTAAGTTTTTCTATCTCCTGTATTATTCCTTTCTTATTTCCAAGTTTGGATAGATCATCCCTAAGCAATTGCAATTCACTTGCTTTTGTTTTTAATTGAGCAAAAAGTTCATGAATATGGCTAGAATTTGAAGGAATAGATTTTCTCAGCTGAGCTAGCTTGGCATTCTTTATTTCATCTGAATGAAACAATTGATTCACAATTTTTGCAACTTCTGACGGATTTGAAGCCAGTTCTATTATATGATTTTGGGGGAAAAAATCTATCTTTCTATTCCCACATGTTTCCTGATCATACCATTCCAAAGACATATTTTGAACAAGCTCATTAACATATTCATCAAATTCAGGCTTATTCTTCTTTATTGATATATTACTGCCACATAGTCTGGCAATACATCCAAGTAATATAGATTTCCCCGATGAACGGCCACCAATTATAGTATTAAGTCCTGGATTAAATGGAATAATTTGCTCCCCAAAATCATTATGCTTAATTCGAATATGTTTTATGAGAAGATAGTCACTCTTATATTCTGGGGCACGATCTTGAATTGCTACTCGATCTCTCGGTTCGTAAAGGATTTGCCGTAACCCCTCAAAAGAAGGTTCTGCCTTGATCCAAGTGTAGTGGCGTGAAATGTCTTCTGTAGTATGTGCATCTGAGGCAGCGATGACAGGTTTATTCCAGGTATTAATATAAAAATTTCCTTCAGATTTTTTTGTAATCTCACAGATATCAATATAATAATTTAATAACTCTTCTTTTACTGGACCAAGAGAGTCTGCCAAACTAACATCTCTCGTGCCTGTTCCATAATGGCGCATTTCACGATCAAAGCTATTTTGTTTATCACCTGCGTGAACAGAAACGAGTCCTCCATATTTATGGATTAAATCTGCTGCTTCTTTAAAATCTACTTGTACCTTGAGTAAGCCTTCTTTATACAATTTTTGTTCATCTTTCTCATTTGGAGATTCCTTACGGGCTTCTGCAATAATATGTGTTCTAGATAACTTCAATGGAGCCAGTATCAAATCTTTGAGAGCGTACCCATCGAGATTAATACCGTTATGTCTATCAGGAAATAGTCCTATCATATGGACAGATTTCCTGCCATATTCCGTTCGAAATTCAATCCCTGAAATTACCGTTAGGCCTTTTTCTTTTCCGAGAGATTTTATAGAATCAATATTATCGACCGTATGATGGTCAGTTAGAGCAATGACAGAAAGTCCTTTTTCTATTGCAGCATCAATAATTTCTTGTGGAGAACTTTTTCCATCAGACGCAGTTGAATGAATATGAAGATCCCATTTTCTCCAACATGACCCTGTCGAATTATTAAAAAGCATTTTCTGCTCCTTTATTATTGTATCTTAGTAAAAAGCGAATTATTAAATATTTATAAATAATATAGCTTAGCACTCAATGTGAGAATGAATAATTTTAGCTATTTCTATTTATTTTGATTGTGATATTTCCCCTTTAAATCTATCGTTTTTGATATCGTTATAGATTAATGTCGGTAAACTACCGATAATTTTTTGTGTCTCAAGACTCACCGTAATTACACTCAGGAGCAAGTCGAGGATATACCTTGGCTTACCCTGTTCTTGTGCCCAGTCGTTAGGATCGTTTGTGATGCCGCTGGCTTTGTCTGTCTTGATCTGATAGCGCTCCATGACCCATTCGATGGCGGATCGACCATTGATTACGTAATCGTAGGCTTCCAGAGGGATGTTGGTCAGCTTGATCCAGGGGTTGAACTCGATGACAGATTTATCTTTCTTGTCAGGGAAGCGCATCTTCTCCACATGGAAATTGCCCTGTTCAGCTCCTTCGACAACTACCTCTCCACAAGCGGGCTGTGTCTCATAGTTGAGGTGCAGGTCTGCCAGAGATCTTCCTGCCTTGCTGAATGTCCAGAAATCCGCAGGTTTCTCCACCAGAGGGATACGAGGCAGCATCTTTTTCAGGTCCGCAGCAAAGGCTTTCCGGTAATCAGGGGAGTGCAGCAAGCCATAGACGTAGTAGAAGATATCTTCCTTGGTCACTTTGGGGCCATAGCTTTCCCGACAGCGTTCCAGAATGAAGTTGGTGATGCCATCCTTGCGCGTGTATTCCTCATTATCAGTGTCAAAAAGCGTTGCCTGATAAGCAGAGCGCTTTTCATAGTAGTAGAGGGGAAAGCATTGTGTTCCATCACTTTGAAAGTGTAAGTCTATAATGTCGTTAGATATATATATGCTAAAAGGTGCTCTATCTCCACCGGGACTTGTCAAACAAATGACGAAGTTTTTTGTTTCTGGCGTAGGAAAGAGTTTCGGCATTTGTCCGACAATACCATTTAATTCTGGACTAAAGTACAGTCTTTGTTTGTTAAATGGTCTATAGAGTGCATGGCGAATGCATTCATCATTATATTTTTTTACCTTTTTATTTTTCAAATCACTCTTAAATGCTCTCGTCCAGCTTACTTTCTTTTTTGTCGTTAAATTTTTGATATTATTTTCATCATCAATGCATTTATTATAAAACAATATAGTTTCTTGAATATTTATTTTAAGTTTCTCTATTGAAAAGTTATAGCACCAAGCATCTCGCTGACTTTCTAATCCTCTTGAATAATATGGTACAAAAAACGTCTGCTTATTCCCTTTGTTATCCTTATCGCCCAGAGGGATGAAACTGTTGAAGATATCATTACGCTGATTGAGCCAGTCGCCATGAGTATTGGGACGAAGCTGTACCCATTCCATGCTGGAATCAAGGATGCTGCGCTTTTGGGCGATGATGGCAAGTTTCTCTTCCCGGCTCAGGTAGTCACCGATGTCATGGTACTGGATAAATGCTTTTCCCTGATGGCCAGACTTTTTAACAAGGACAGTGATGGCAATGGGAGTCCGGCTACCAGAGCCAAAAATTTTTCCACCCTCCCGACGAGAAGTTTCTCCGCTTGTCCTTTGGTTCCCACGCAGATTGAAGACATAAACAGCACTGAATTCATCTTCCAGGCATTTGCGGAAACCGTCCATCGCATTACCATCCAGCCAGTAGCCATTGGAAACAAAAGCGATGATACCTCCCTGCTGTTTATCCAGCCTGTCAGATGCCCAACGAAATGCCTTGATATAGGAATCATAGAGCGCATTCTTGTTAGTCTTGTCAGATCTGGCAGCATAGGTGCTGGCTATACGCTTCTCCAAGTGAGGGTAAGACTGGTTCTGGGCATCATCATTGGCTGATTTCTGGCCCACAGAATATGGAGGATTGCCGATGATGACCTGGATGGGAGATTTTTGCTGTGCCTGTACGCGTTCAGAATTTTGCTTTAAGGCAGGAGTATATAGCCTGTTGGTATCGTCTGTTTCTCCCAGCTGGAAAGTATCCGTCAGGCAGATGCCATTGAACGGAGTGTAGGCAGTGTTTTCCCCCTGAGTAGCGTGGTAGGCGTTCTCGATGTTGATAGAGGCGATATAATAGGCCAGCAGGACTATCTCGTTAGCATGGAGTTCGTGTTTGTATTTGCGAGGCAATGCTTCCGGTGTAATGAGACCGCTTTCGATCATACGGGCAATGAAAGTTCCTGTTCCGGTAAAGGGATCAAGGATATGAACGTTCTCATCGGAAAGGGAACGATCGAATACCGCCTGCAAAACATCCGCTACAGAACGGTTGATAAAATCCACGATCTCCACCGGAGTGTAGACGATGCCCAGTTTTTCCACGGTCAAAGGGAAGGCGGTACGGAAAAATTTGTCGTACAGCTCAACGATGATACGCTGTCTGCCCTCAGCGTTGTCGATTCCGGCAACGCGCATCTTCACGGATTCGTAAAAGCGTGACAGGACAACGGTATCCTTTTCCAGAGCCTGCTCTTCCAGCAAATCGATCATTCCTTGCAAGGCACGAGAAACCGGATTGTTCTGGACAAAGGAATAGTTCTCGAACAGAGCTTCGAAGACTGGTTTGGTTATCAGATGCTGGGCCAGCATCTCCACCACTTCCCCCGGAGTGACAGAGGGATTGATGTTTTTGCGCAAGCCGGAAAGGAACTCGTCAAAAGCATCCTTGTGAGGACCAGGAACCGCAATCAGACGATTGATGCGCTCGATATAGCCCTGTGCAATCTTGGCGACATCCGCTGCCCACTGCTCCCAATAGCGTTTGTTCCCCACCTTTTGCACCATGCGGGCATAGATGGCATTTTTCAGCTCTTCCAGCTGCGGTATAGGCAAGGGAAGCTGGGCTGGAGGCCGTTTCCCATCCCCTTTGTGTCCGATATCGCTTTCATCCTGATCAGATTGTGAAGAATCTCCACCGATGGGACCAATCAAGACACTGCCACCCCCAGCAGGTTTGTGGCGGTTCAAATCGATCTTGTTGACCGTGGCACTGAAACGGTCATCATGAGCACGCAAAGCGTTCAATACCGTCCAGACAACAGCAAAGCGTTTGTTGTCGTTGAGGGCTTCTTCCGGGCTCACATTGGAAGGAATCAGGACAGGGATGATGATGTAGCCAAACTTTTTTCCGGGAGCGGTACGCATTACACGCCCCACAGATTGCACCACATCGATCTGGGAATTTCTGGCAGACAAAAAAAGAACGGCATCCAGGGAAGGTACGTCCACCCCTTCGGAAAGACAGCGCACATTCGTCAGAATACGACACTCATTGCCATCTGAAGGAGATGCGTTGAGCCAGGACAATTTTTCGTCACGAGTCGTCGCAGGCATGGTTCCATCCACATGCTGTGCTGCCACACCCACCATCTCATCCCGTTCCGCCTGGGTCAGACTATCGTAATAGCTGTCCTTGAAATCATTGAAGACGGCACTGATCTTTTTGGAAATCTTGATGTTCTGGCAGAAAGCGACAGCTTTGCGCATGGGAGAGGGATCGGATGTTTTCAGCAGTCCCTCGTCGATGAGCATCCGCTTGGAGAGAGCATTGATACACCCGATGAGCTTGCTGGCATCATCTGTATCGATCTCCTTGGTTCTATCGGCTACAGCAGCTTGCAGGGCAGCGGGAATCTGGCTTTCACTCAGCGTCAGTACCAGTACCTTGTAGTCAGCCAAAAGGTTTTTATCCACCGCCTCACCAAAGCCGATACGGAAGACTTCCTGCCCGTACATGGCTTCATCATCCATCGAGCAAAGATAGGCATCCGCCTCCTGGGCTTTCTTCTTGCTGGTTTCCGCATACAGACGTGGAGTAGCCGTCATGTACATGCGCTTTTTGGCATGGATGAAGGCATCATCGTGAACTTTGACGAAGGCGGACTCTTCTTCATCCTTCAGGGTAACACCCGTTGTGCGATGTGCTTCATCACAGATGATGAGATCGAACTCCCGCTGAAATTCCTTCTGGGCACGAGCTATGACGGCAATGGACTGGTAGGTGGAAAAAACGACGGTCAATCCATCCGTATGGAATTTCTCTGCCAAGCGCAGCTGGCGAACGATTTCATCCACATCGGTAGAGGCAGGGAATGCCAAATCCGTGACGCTGTATCCATCATGCTCATCATCAGCCTTGGTCTTGCTTTTGCTGACTTCAGGATCAGAGCAGATGCAGATAGGGAAAAGGGAGCTGCTGGCTTCCGCTGTCCATTCACGCAGGGTTTGTCCTACCAGAGCAATGGAAGGAGCCAGAAAGAGAACGAGACCTTTTCCTTCGGTTTGATTTTCCGCGATCTTCAGAGAGGTGTAGGTTTTACCTGTACCGCATGCCATAATCAGTTTGCCACGATCGTTGCTCTGGAAATGCTCATGGAATGCTGTGATTGCAGCCTGCTGATGCGGTCGAGGCGTTTTTTTGCTCTGCCTTGCCTGAGCACCACTGATTCCTTTCTCCAGCACAGACCAATCCACAGGAGCACTCTCAAGATCAGCAAGACTAATTCGCTGAACAGGGGGTTCCTGGTGCCTGATGGCATTTTCTGCCTCACTACCCCATTTGTTGGTCGTGGAAATCCAGAGACGAAGAGCAAAGGAAGTCGTTTGCAGCTGGTCGTTGACGAACTGCTTGCTGGATGTTGCCAGAAAACTGTCCACAGCAGGTTTGTCGATTCGAGCTTTTTCGTCATAGCACTTGCATTGGATAGCCCAGAAGTCACCTTCCACCGTTTGGGCCACCAGATCGATGCCAGTATCCTTGCCACCCAGGTTGTTCTTGTAGGGGAACTCTTTCCAGAGCCAGACATGCTGGAACTTGCCTTCATACCAGGGAACTGTTTGCAGAAAAGCCTGCATTAGGCGTTCAAAGCGATCCCCCTTATCCCGTTCGGAAAAAGAGATGTTGCGGAACTTGGCAAGAATATCACGAAAGGTCATGGCGTTCTCCTGGAGAAAATAGCGGTATGATTTTATCCGTGAACGCTTGAAAAGGGAAGGTGTAGACGCCCTTTCTCCTCTTTGGAAATGAGCATTTGGAGTAGACTCTAAATGAACACTATTCGAAAGGGATAAGTTTGTTCATTTAGGGTTATTTTTGTCTTTAATTGACAAATACGTTTAGCCTCTATAATCTTATTTGAACAATTTGGAGGCTAAGCATGGAAGGGAAGCAAATCGGCTACATCCGTGTCAGCAGCACAGATCAGAATACAGCCCGGCAACTTGATGGTTTTCACTTGGACAAGGTCTTCACCGACAGATGCAGTGGAAAGGATACTTCCAGACCCCAACTGACTGCTTGCCTGGATTACCTTCGTGATGGGGATATGCTGCATGTGCACAGCATCGACAGACTCGCTCGCAATCTTCAGGACCTTTTGCGGATCATCGAGAGCTTGAACCAACGGGATGTTTCTGTCTCCTTCCACAAGGAAGGACTCACCTTTTCCGCAGGCAAAGCGGAAGACCCCTTTCAGAAGCTCCAGCTCCAAATCATCGGCGCAGTCGCCCAGTTTGAACGAGCCATGATTCGGGAACGGCAGCGAGAAGGAATTGCTATTGCCAAAGCCGCAGGGAAGTACAAAGGACGCAAGCCATCCTTCACACCAGAACAGGCAGAGCTAGCTCGCAAGATGGTCGCTGATGGGCAGAGCAAAACGGAAGTCGCAGCTGATTTTGGGGTAAGCAGGACCACCCTCTACAAGGTGCTTCAAGACAAATAAAAATAAAGTAAGAACCGGGATGAGGGGCTCCCCATCCCGGTTCTTACTTTTTAAATCATAAAAAGTGAAGTGATGTTTTTAAATCATATTTTTAGCAAATTAATTTCTGCAAAGAATTTTTTGTATAATTTCTAGATCTCCATTCACTCTATCAAATAACTCTTTCAGCTCTCTGGAGAAGTTAACAGCATTTCCTCTGTAGTTATTAATAGTAAAATATCCATAAAAGTTGCCGTATTCATCTACTAATACTGGAACGGAATCAGATGTTGAATATTTATTCCACGGACTATTGGTAGAGAATTTACTTCCGTATTCAGAATAGTTGTTGAAAATGGAAGACGATGAGTATTGGCTTCCGTAATTGTCATATTTATTACATATTGATTCAGAGTCATAGTTTCCGCAATTGAGACATCCTAAAAATATATCATGCCTATAACCACCAAAAAGAAAAAGCTCTTGAGAAAAGGTAGGGGAAACAAACATTACCCCAATTAGAGTACAGATGGATACGATAAATTTTCTCATGCTTTGTCCTTCAGCTGTCGTGGTCTTCTGACTTGTTAATTTTTGAAATTCTCGAAGTAATTTCTGGTACAGAGTTCCCAATCCAGATTATTCGATGAGCTAACAATTATTTAGTAGACATTTATTTCACTCATCATTTTAGGATATAAATACTGGTATCGCTCAAGTCCAATATGTCTAATCCTTGTTGAAGAGAGCAGTTTTGAGGGCATAATAATGACAGCAAATATCTTTTTTCGAAGTGAAACCTAGAAAGTAAACGGCACCAAAGAACACATCTAGAGTCCCCTGATGCCGTTTAGGTTTTCCCCTGCGGGCAGGCTGGGGAATGTGGTCTGAAGTTGTGCATGGTGGAGAGGAATATCCCTCAGACCGTGTAGTAGCTTCTCAATTCATGTTTCGTATGTCAACAAATTAATGTAGAGTCGCTTCTTATATTTACCACCATCCTGCCTCTTGGCATGGTATTTTCACAAATTTATTTTCATTCTTTTGTATACTCTCAATTCGTTTCGCACGTGTACATTCCCATTCTGTGACAGGATACATTCTATCCCAGGCATCCATAAGCTGTGTTTGCTGGCGGCTCATTCGATATCTAGGGCTATAGGCATCTGCCATATATTTATAAGTTCGAGCGATTTGCCCTCTTGCGGTGATAGGAGGCTCAACTTTGTTATCAACAATTTTCATTTGACAGGTGCCAAATGTTGCAGGAACACTATCCCCAATCATTTGGAAATTCATGTTGCCACGCATCGCATTTACACTGCCGATTGCCGGATAAAGATTGTACATGTCTGCTTGCATGTACCTATAATCTTTATTTACTTTTTCTGCGCACCGTCTACCCTTGAAAGGTTTTCCCTTATTTACACACTGCGGATCACCCTCGCGCCACTCTAAAAATGTACGTCCAAAGTTCTCAGCAGGGACAATATGTTCCCATTCAATACGTTTCGATCTTTTTTGATGTTTGGGTGCCACAAAACCTTTCGGAATTGTTATATTTTTTTCCTCATCAAAAAGAGCATTGCAATAGATTGTCACTCGTTGTTGGGCATCATATTTAACGGATTTTGCTTCATAAATTTGATACCTCATTTTTTTGATTATTTGATGTGTCCATATTATCCAGCCCTATACGATGGGCTGTTATCAAATTGTTATCGGTGGTGATAACGGGGGGTAGCAGGGTTGTTGTTTTCTCTGGTGGTTTACAACTACATTTTACCACGAAAGGCAGGGAAATGCAATAACCATCCTTGCTGTGGCGTATCAAGGAATCTTACTGAACATATGGCGCACCTTATCCAAACGGCTGTTTGGACGACGGGGCTGGATGATTGGCTCGCCGACAGTGGCCTGATACCCTTTCAGTTCCGTCAGGCACACACTCCGCCCGTTGGTGTAAAAGGCCAAATCAGTACGGTATGCCTGTATGCAACGGGCGGGAATCTCGCCAGTAAAGACAACTTCATCCTTTTTTACCTGGGCCGTTTCGATGGTGGCACAGTATTTCGGTGCATCATGATAAGCCCTGGAAAGGTATTCCTGGGGCGCATAGAGGATGAAGGAGAGATAAGGTTCCAGCAGCTGCGTCCCCGATTCCTTCAATGCCTGTTCCAATACAATCGGGGCCAATGAGCGGAAGTCCGCCGGCGTGCTGACCGGACTGTAATAAAGCCCGTATTCAAAGCAAATCTTACAGTCCGTTACGTTCCAGCCGAACAAGCCCTGCTCCAGCCCGTAACGGATACCATCCCTGACAGCGTTTTGAAAACTCTGGTTCAAGTATCCCAGCGAAACCCGGCTCTCGTATTGTACACCGGAGCCAAGCGAGAGTGGTGTAACAGACAGTCCTATGGATGCCCAAAACGGGTTGGGCGGCACCTCGATATGGATGGTGTGGCTGGCTGCTTTGAGCGGCCGCTCCATATAAATGACGGAGGGTTCCTTTACCACTGTTTCAAGCTTGTATTTTTCCGACAGCAAAGCGGAAACAACCTCCAACTGCACCCGGCCCAAAAAAGAAAGAATGATCTCATGGGTGATGGAATCCACTTCGCAACGCAAAAGCGGGTCAGTATCCGCAAGTTGCGTAAGAGCGTCCAGCAGCCGTTCTCTTTGCGCTGCCGTTTTCGGCGCAATCGTCGTCCGCAGCATGGGGAGGGGGTCCTCGCGCCACCTTTTACGAGGGAGCCGGGTTTGGTCCCCTAATACATCGTTTAACCTCACGCTGTCGCTGGGAAGGATAACAATTTCACCCTGATAAGCGGTGTCTGTCCGAACAATTTCCCCTTTGGATGGAATACGCATCTCTGTGATTTTCAGCTTTTCTCTCCCGGCCAGGGCCACCGTATCCCGCAGGCGCAGCGTTCCGCTGTATAACCGTAGATAGACACGCCGCTGGCCGCAATCGGTGTACTCAACCTTGAAAACGCTGCCGCATAGGGCGGCGCCCCCCTGTTCCCCAATCGGTTGGAACAGCCCTGTCACCGCATCCATCAACGGTTGAATGCCAAGGCCATTTTTGGCGCTGCCATGATAGACTGGGAACAGGGAGGCGTCTTGAACCCGCTGCTGTTCCTCCCGCGCAAGTTTTTCCCGGCTGATTGGTTCTCCTGCGATATACTTTTCCAATAATTCATCGTTATTTTCGATGACCGCATCCCATGCTTCTATGTCGGTATTTTCCTCCAGGACTATTTCCGGGGACAGCGACACCGTCTGCTTGATGATAATATCGGCGGAGAGCTTATCCCGAACAGACTGAACCACGCTCTGCAAATCAACGCCAGCCTGGTCGATCTTGTTGATAAAGATAACGGTGGGAATGTTCATTTTCCGCAGGGCATGGAACAGAATACGGGTCTGGGCCTGCACGCCATCTTTAGCGGAGATCACCAAGATGGCCCCATCTAAAACAGCCAAAGAGCGGTACACCTCCGCCAAAAAATCCATGTGGCCGGGCGTATCCACAATGTTAACTTTACATCTGTGCCACTGGAAGGAAGTGACTGCCGCTTGAATGGTAATCCCACGCTGCCGCTCCAAAAACATGGTGTCCGTCCTCGTTGTCCCTTTTTCGACGCTCCCCGGTTCTGAAATGGCTCCGCTGGCATATAGCAGGCTCTCCGTCAAGGTCGTCTTTCCAGCGTCTACATGGGCAAGAATTCCAATATTGATTATTTTCATGTGATTGTCCTCCCTTTACAGCCCCAAAGGGCATAAAAATCCCCAGCAGTAAAATACTTTTACCACTGGGGATTATAATT
>OGJY01002300.1_pt1 | contig 19340 bp, 18 predicted proteins | sample 1572231 | NCBI WGS metagenome assembly OGJY01 (sample SAMEA2582121, study PRJEB24529) | metagenome | biome: Human gut stool | place: China | collected 2011
CATGCGCCGGAAAATGTCTGTCCGGAATCACTTTTTCCATCCTCGGAGACAAACCTGTTTCCGGTATAGACCATTCCCGGTCCCTCGACGGTCTTGCTCTTTTTTCCATCGCTGTTGACCGCTGTTACCATAAACGTATATAACTTTCCTTCCTTCATCTCAGAAGAAAAGTCTTTGGTGCAGCCCTTTAAGGTCTCGTTTGTTTTTTTCTTTCCATTCTCGTATAACGTCACGCTGTAGCTCAGTCTCGGATCCGGCTGTACTCTCAGCTTCGCTGCGTTTTCAACTGCCTCGTCATGCCGATGATTCCGCCGACGGAGGAACCTCTGAGGCTGCCGTTACCTGATAGTGGAAGAGGCTGCCACTCGGCATATCCTCCATGGAAGTATAATTGACCGCGTCTCCCTCTGCCTCAACATGCTTCACAGTTCCGGTGTTGTAGCCGATAAGACCGCCGATGTAATTCATGGAAGCCGTGGTAGACACATTGATGTTCTTGAGTCTGATATTCGTCACACTTCCGCTGTTTGACCCGATCATACCCACCTGGGATGCCTGATAACCGCTCAGCCGGATATTCTCAAACTCACAGTTATCGATCGTACCCTGATTTGACGCGACGAGGCCGAAGTTTGTTCCGGCTTTCGTTCCGTTATCCAACGTGATATTCGCAAACCTAAGGTTCCTAATCCCACCGGAGATCGCCGTAAACATGGACTCCGACGGAGAGGACGTACTGTAGGATACGTTTCCGCTGGAGATCGTATACTTTTCTCTACCGCTCTTTGAACCGCCGGTCAGGGAGTTGATTTTTAATCCCATCGGGAGTTTTCCGGCCTTTGCATAGCTTGTGAGATCAATGTCGCCCTCGATCTTGAAGTTTTCAAAGTTCTGTCCGGCCTCTGTCATGGCATTTACCCACTGTTCCGCATTGTAGATGACTCTCGCAATGACCGTTCCGTCCTCCACCCGGATCTGGATCTCAAGACGTCTTGTCGCATCGCCTTTTCTGAACACGGCGACAGCCGGATATACGGACTGGTATTTTACCGGTCTCACATCGTCGTACTTGAGTCCCATCGGGGATTCCTGTGTCCTTTTTTCTGCCATCTCAAAGTTCAGGCCTTCACATTCGATGTGATCCAGAAGGAAGCCGTTTCCGCCGTTTTCTGCAAGGACTTCCACGATATACTTTCCGGAGAACTCAAAGATCCGTGCCTGCGTCACTTTTAATTTGACACATAGCAGTTATAGATCTTGATGCCTTTTCCATAGCCGGTGAGTCCTCCTGAGGAAAGTGCTTTGCCTCCATAGACCGCCGTTGTGATCGAAACGTCTTCCGTGCGGCAGTCTTCCATCGTACTGTATTCCAGATACGATACGAGTCCGCCGACATGGTTCGGCATATCGGACAGTTTTACATGAAAAGCCCAGATATTCTTTAAGGTACTGTTGTTTAAAACTTTTCCGAAGATTCCGGCTTCTAAGGACTTCGCCTTATTATCATTGAAATCATTGGTGATGAGTTCCACGTTTTCAAAGTTCAGATCCTTCACTTCCGCGCCGGAAAGGACCGACAGGACGGAGGAGCCGACCCCGCTGATATTCCGGATCGTGTGGCCGTCCCCGTAGAGCTTTCCGGTAAACGGATCACGGTCGGAGCCGATCTGCATACTGGAGATACTCTTTCCGGAAAAATCAAGATCACTCACAAGAATGTTCCGATACTGCTTTTCGCATGAAGTTCCTTCTCGATCTTGATGGAGAAATTTTCGATCACGCCGGATTTCCGGTTTGATATTTCCAAGCTTCACCGTCATGACGAGATTCCGGATCGTTCCGAAGTTTGCACACACGAAAGTGGAGGTATCGAGAATCCGGGAACACCAAGATATAAGAAAGATAAAATGCCGATTACCTATATGCAAAATGGTATTCAACATGAAAACGGCTCTTTTAATGTAAGACTTTCTTTACAAAAAAAGCTGAAGGAATATATGGCTCATACCTATAATATTCGTGCTGCATACCTTTATTTGGGTTCTATAATGAATGTTGGGGTGTGCTGAAAAAAGCATACTTCCAACATTCTTTTTGTTGTAATAAAATACATCTATAAGAAGCCTCCCAAATGCATTTTACCGACCAAAGTTTAATGTTTACGGAGGTGACCCCTTATAGATGTACCCTAAGGATGATCTGTTTTTCCGGATACATGTGGCCAGAACGGTACACCCACATATAACTCTTGGAACCGGCACTGCGGCCATCCCGGTTTACCAATACCGGTGTCTCATCAGCCTGGATGACATGATAGCTGTAAAGTAGCGAATGAAGGTGATCATACAAAACGGCGAGATATTCTTCTCCCAGCCGGATCATCCAGTTCGCCATGTTCTGCCTGGTTATGGCAAGGCCATATCGAAGGAATTCCTGTTCAAGGCGATAAAGAGGGACCGCGTTTACGTATTTTCCATTCATGACCGCAGCAGCGAGCGAAGCGGATACGGGGCTTCCATGAAGCAGGAACCCATCCCCTTCCCATAAGAGTCCCTTGATTCGGTCCGTCTTCTTCCCGCAGAAAAGAAAGAGCGTCATCCATTCCTCTCCGCAGATCGGTATAACCAGCTGCAAGATAGATCTTTTTCAGACCTGTGGCGTCATTCAGCATTAGACAGCACCTCCAGGATATACTGAAGCATATCTTTAGAGACAGGATTATAAATTTCAAGTGCCAATCCTCTGGAATTTCGCAGAATAGCTGTCGGTTTTAAGCTGCTGTCTTCCCGGGGCAGAGCTTTCTCTGTCGGCTGAGGAAGCTCCACAAACGCCGGTTCTGGATTGTAGACCTCCAAACATGCTTTGCGGACTCTTTTCAGACGATAATAATAATTCGCTTTTGTGATGCCATGCTCACTGCACCAGGTTTCTACTTTCATATCTGCAGGGCGGTTTTTACAATCCTGGATCTGTGCCGCCCATTGCTGCAACCGAACCTGTTCAGCAACTAAACTTGTTTGACTGCTCATAGATAGACCTCCATAGGCGGTCAAAAAAGTTGAGTACTTAACTTTTTTGTCTCTGTATAGTGTGAGACTATTATGGCAGAAAAAGGAGTGGAGGAACAGGTACTTGCTATGGAGCGTTTACTTTAATCCGGAGAGAACAACAATTTAGAATTTCATATCAGCCTGCAACGGATATCAATGAAAAGAAATATACCACGAGATTTCCTGTTAATCAAAAATGGCTGCAGGGTCGTATCCCCTGCAGCCGCAGATCTTATCATTATCGATTTACATAATTCAGCACCAATGCAAGAATCAGCATATGGACCGGATAAAACGCATAACAGCTATACTGGAAGACTTTCGTATGGCAGCCCTGCCGTCCACGATACAGCCAGATCGGAAGCAGTGAAAGCAATGCAAGTCCCTGCTGGCAGAGTTCAAGGTCCATCCCAAAAAGACGGATGGGATACATCAGACCTCCCAGCAGCTCTACGTTGACCCAATAAAGCGCCAGAAGCTGTCCGGAAAAACTCCACCATTTTCTTCCCCGGAAAAAGTAAAAAGCAAACAGTGTCAATACACCGGCACCGTAGTAATCTGCCATTCCTACCGTCCCAAGTGCACTTCCAACCAGCATGACCAGAACCGCCGTCGGCAGAAAGATCCACAGCTTCTGTTTTTTTCGAGCTTTTTCCATCAAATGGATTCCAGCGAGTCCTATCAACAGCGTCCAGATCACATTCTGATGAAACGGATAGAACCAGGTTCCGCCATACATCAGATCAAAAGGTATCTCCGACAGCACCGCAAACAGCAGCAGCCGGAGAATGTACTTTTTAAAGCTGTGCGTATGAAAATATCCTTCCACTGCCATAAATGCAAAGATGGGAAACGCGAGCCTTCCTACGCAGGTCAGCCAGTCCTGGGCCGGAAGAAGCGTAGCCCAGAGATGATCCATCAGCATAAATGTCATGGCGATGATATGAAGCATTGCCACACTAATGTCAAAGGTTCCTGACTGAGATGAATGTACTTGATTTTTTTCCATATTGTCACTCCTGTTGTTTTCTCTCAGTCCAATTATACTTCCATTTACCGTCTCTGGTCAAATCCTTATCAGTGACGTAACTATTCAGCACCTTCATAGCTACAAGCAAAAATCCATTCCAGATCGGCTGCGCCGATGGGATTTTTGCCTTCCAGCTTATGTTTTCTTACGGTCAGCGCAGCAAGTGCGCAGACCTACTGAATAGTTACTAAAAAATATTATATTTAGAGGTAGCACTGATGCTTATTAAAAACGGATATTTGTTTACTACTTGTACAAATGATTTTGAAAAATTGGATATTCGTATCGAAAATACGAAAATAACGGAAGTGGATTTCAATATTTCTCCAAAAGAAAATGAAGAAGTGATAGATGCGGCGGGAAAATATATAACGCCAGGTTTCATTGATGCTCACAGTCATATTTGTATCAGCGAAGAAGGTATGGGAGAAGTGGGTGATGATTGTTGCGATTACTCGGATGCGATTACCCCTCAGTTAGAAGTGCTGGACGGTCTGTATCCTTTTGACAGAGCAGTGGAACGATCTGTCCGGGCAGGAGTAACCTGTGCCTGTGTTTGTCCGGGCAGTGATGGTGTTATCGGAGGTGTTGCTTCGGTTATCCGGTTAACGGGTAAGATTGCAGATGAGATGATCGTGACCCGCAAGGCTGCTGTGAAAGGCAGCCTTGGAGAAAACCCGAAGGCAGCTAAGCATGGATTCGCCTCACGCATGGGTACTGCTTATCACTTACGTAAGTGTCTGGAAGATACGAAGGAATATCTTTTTGAGAAGGAAGAAGCGGAAAAGAATGGTGATCATTTCCGATGCGATCCCGGCAAGGAAAATATGGCTATGGTTCTGAGGAAAGAAATACCGCTGCATATTCACGCTCACCGTTCGGATGATATCTGTACAGCGATCCGTATTGCCAAGGAGTACGATATCAGGATTGTTATAGTTCATTGCACGGATGGGATTGACATTGCTGAACATATAGCAGCCAGCGGTTTTCCTGCGATTGTCGGTCCAAGCATGAACCCGTGCAGCAAGCAGGAGGTTTGGAATAAGAGCTTTGAGACTGCCGGCATCCTCAATAGGGCAGGTGTTAAAGTCTGCATCACTGCCGATCATGATGTAACACCGTTGTATTATTTGCCTATTTATGCTGCTATGGCTGTTCGCTTTGGCATGGATGATGCGGAAGCATTGCGCGCAGTAACATCATATCCTGCAGAGATTTTGGGTATCGATGATCGAAAAGGTGCGCTTGTCAGCGGAAAAGATGCGGATCTCGTTATCTGGAGTCATCATCCATTTGATATTCATGCGAAAGCAGAACATGTTTTTATTGAAGGAAAACAGGAATGTTAAAAAGGCAGAGGAACTTGACTGAAAAGTGTAAAAAGTCGTTTATCGGGTGGAAATTACCTCATACATATGTAATTTTAACGATTATTTTACTGGTCGTAGTAGGATTGACGTATATCATTCCCGGAGGAGAATATGATCGGGTAATTGATCCTGCGAATGGAAAAACGATCGTATTACCTGACAGTTTCCATTTTGTTGAAGGAAACCGCCCAGACTTCTTTGATATTTTTCTTTCGGTGTCTCGTGGCTATGTAAGTGCTGCAGATATCTTGTTTCTTATTGTTTTTGCATATGGCTTTGTTTATGTATTGAAAGACAACGGCACACTGGATGCTGCAGTGTCTGCGCTGCTTAAATTAATGGGGAAACGTACCGAATTGTTGATACCTGTGGGAATGCTGTTGTTTGGCCTGCTCGGATCAACATTGGGTATATTTGAAGAGACCTATGGTCTTGTGCCGTTGTTTGCAAGCATAATGCTGGCGTTAGGCTATGACAATCTTGTAGGAGGCGCCGTTGTTTATATTGGCGTAGCTACCGGATTTGCGGCAGCTATGACAAATCCGTTTTCAGTAGGAATTGCCCAGACCATCGCTGATGTACCGCTGAATTCCGGCGTTGCCTATCGCGCGGTGATTTTTGCAGTATTTGAAATGGTATCTATTTGGTATGTGATGCGCTATGCCAGAAAAGTAAAACAGAATCCTGAACTTTCAGTTTTATATGGCTGTGATGAAGTGGAACGATCGGACAAAAAGCAGTATGATAAAGAGGTGAACTTTACATTTCGCCGCAAATTGTGTACGATTTTGTTTTTTGCTACGATAGGGATCCTGCTTTACGGAACGAGCATGCTTGGATGGTATATCGATGAGATATCTTCACTATTTTTAGCAATGATGGTAGTGGCGGGAGTCGTGGGAGGAAGCAGTCTGAATGAGATCTGTCTTACTTTTATTGAGTCAACTAAGAGCGTAGTATCCTCGATCCTTGTGATTGGATTTACCCGGGGTATTCTTATTGTCATGAAAGAAGCACTTATTTCCGATACAATAGTTTACTACCTTTCTTCTCTTCTGGATATCGGGAATCCCGTCATTTCTGCTATTGGAATGTTGTTTTTACAGAGCATCATTAATATTTTCATTAATGGTTCTTCCAGTCAGGCTACGATCACTATGCCAATTATAGCACCTGTAGCTGACATTGTAGGCGTAAGCCGCCAGACAGCGGTATTGGCATATTGTTTTGGTGACGGCTTTTCGGACATGTTCTGGCCAACGAACTGTTCATTGGAATGCGGTCTGATGGGAATCCCGCTTGAGCGATGGTATAAATTTATTACACCTCTGTTTTTGATCATGACGATCCTACAGGTATTTTTTATAGCATTGTCGGTTTACGTTTATTGATGTTCCCTGTGAGCAGGCGGGCAGGGAAAGCTCCGGGCTGTTTAACCGCCTGATATCTTTTTTATAGTAAATTATCTGAACAAAGCCGCCTTTTTTTAGCGGAATCTTAACCTCTCAAAACATACTTTTCTCACAATTCCCATGTTATACTAAACATAATTCGCCGGTTACAGGATCGTGGCGCTGCAAACCCACAGATCCTGTAACGGCATCCCCTGTTCGTGAAATACCTGGCGGAGAGAACACGAATGTGGAAAGAAACCAAGTAACAGGGCGGATTTTGAGAGAATGGGAATGTCCGCCTCAAAAAGACAGGAGAGTGGAATATTGGGAATGACAAAAAAACTGCGGGAGAAGTGGAATGAGGCGTTGCAGGCGGTACTGCCGATCATCGCGATCGTGCTGGTGCTCTGCTTTGTGATCGCGCCCATCTCCTCCAGCATCCTGCTCTGTTTCCTTTTGGGAGCAGTCCTTTTGCTTGCGGGAATGATGCTTTTTACACTTGGCGCAGAGCTTGCCATGTCACCGATGGGCGAGCGAGTGGGAACGTGCCTGACGAAGAGCCGGAAGCTTCCGGTGGTGATCGGGCTGTCCTTTCTCTTAGGCTTCATCATTACGATCTCGGAGCCGGATCTTCAGGTTCTGGCGAATCAGGTTCCGGCTGTGCCGAACATGACGCTGATCTTGTCCGTTGCATGCGGAGTCGGCGCATTTCTTGTCGTGGCCCTGCTGCGAATGTTGTTCTCCGTGGCACTTCCGTCGTTGCTGCTTGCTTTTTACGGCGTGGTGTTTGCACTGGCGATGTTCGTGCCGAAGGATTTTTTAAGCGTGGCCTTTGACTCCGGCGGCGTTACGACGGGACCGATGACAGTGCCGTTTATCATGGCACTCGGTGTCGGAATCTCCGCAACGCGAAGCGACCGCCACGCGGCGGACGACAGCTTCGGTCTCGTGGCGCTCTGCTCCATCGGACCGATCCTCGCAGTCATGATCTTAAGCATGATCTTCAAGGCGGACAGCAGCTCCTACACACCGCCGGTGATTCCGGAGATCGGTGATTCAAAAGAACTGTTCCTGCTCTTTGCAAGGGAACTTCCGGCCTACATGAAGGAGATCGCGGTTTCCTTACTGCCTATTATCTTATTTTTCATGATTTTCCAGATTTTCATGTTAAAATTAACAACAAGAAAATTAAAGAAGATCGCGATCGGTCTTACCTATACATACGCGGGGCTGGTACTTTTTCTTACGGGAGTGAACGTGGGCTTCATGCCGGCGGGAAATTATCTCGGACAGGTGCTTGCGAAGTCTGCCCACCCGCTGTTTCTTGTTCCCATCGCAATGATCATGGGATACTTCATCGTAAAGGCAGAGCCGGCCGTGTACGTTCTCAATAAACAGGTTGAGGAGATCACGGACGGAGCGATCTCCTCGAAGGCCATGGGAATGGGACTTTCCCTGGGCGTTGCGGTTTCTCTCGGACTTGCGATGGTGCGGGTACTCACAGGAATCTCGATTCTGTGGTTTCTCATTCCGGGATACGCGATCGCGTTGGGAATCTCGTTTTTTGTGCCGAAGATCTATACAGCAATCGCCTTCGACTCCGGCGGCGTGGCATCGGGACCGATGACGGCAGCGTTTCTGCTTCCGATGGCACAGGGAGCCTGCTCCGCTCTTGGAGGAAACATCGTCACAGATGCCTTCGGTGTGGTCGCGATGGTTGCCATGACACCGCTTATCACGATCCAGGTCATGGGTCTGGCTTCGAGGATAAGAGCGAAGCGCGGAGTGCAGGAAGGAATGTCCGCAACTCATGGACAGTCCGGGGCATACGCGGCGTTTGAGCTGCTGGATGATGACGCGATTATTGAATTGTAGGAGGTTTTATGAGCGAATTATACTTGATGGCGACGATCAGCGACCGGAACCAGAGCCGGAGATTCCTCGCCTTCTATAAAGAATATGGGATTTCCGTCACATTCCTGACGTTAGGCCGGGGAACCGCGGCGTCGGAGGTGTTGGACGCCTTCGGGTTAGAGGCATCGGAAAAGGCCGTCCAGTTTGCGGTAGTGACGGCGTCGGAATGGAAAAAGGTAAAAAAGGGACTGGAACAGGAGATCAAGATCGATATTCCGGGAACGGGGATCGCCTTTGTGACTCCCCTGAGCAGCATCGGCGGAAAGCGGCAGCTTCGCTTTTTGACCGAGGACCGTGGATTTGAGAAAGAGGAGGAAAGCAGCTTGAAAGGAACAGACTACGAGCTTCTTGTAGTGATCGCAAATCAGGGCTATACGGATGTGATCATGGACGCGGCGCGAAAGGCCAACGCTACCGGCGGAACCGTGATCCATGCGAAGGGAACGGGAATGGAGAAGGCGGAAAAGTTTTTAGGCGTTTCCCTTGCTCAGGAGAAAGAGATGATCTTTATGGTCACGAAGACAAAGGATAAAAACGGCATCATGCAGAGCATCATGAAGGAAGCCGGGATCGGAAGCAAGGCGGGGGCAATCGTCTTTTCTCTGCCGGTGACGGAGACGGCGGGGATGCGTCTGATCGAGAAAAATGAGGACGATTAAGCTCTGTCGCGCTGACCGCAGATCACAGGCCTGAACGAACGGAACGGTGCCATTAGTTACTTTTCATGGGTAGGAATTTTCTGAACTGAAAATTCCGTATGATACCGTTATGACCGCGGATTTTGCCGATTCGGAATGCGAAGCATCGGCAAAATCCAGTTGCAGTGCGCGGGCATGGAGTGCCCGTGTTACTGTAACTGCCATTAAAAAAACGCCGCGGAAATGCCCCGAAACCATTGACACGGCATATAGAGTATTGTACAATCATTCGTAAATCTTCGACCGGTCCAGACACAGAGCGGAGCGTGCGGGGAGACAAAACATGGACGAAGCTCCGGAAGAAACCGGGCGGCGTCAAATTTATAAAGATTTAGGAGTTGATTTTTTTGGATTCAGGGCAAGCCCTGCAGGGACTGATCGTAATTGGACTTCTGGCGTTATCCGCGTTTTTCTCATCGGCGGAGACGGCAATGATGACGGTAAATAAGATCCGTGTGCGGAATCTCGCGGAGGCGGGACTCAGCCATGCCGTTGTGCTGGAGAAGATCTTAAGCAATCAGCCCAAAATGCTCAGCGCAATCTTAATAGGAAACAATATTGTCAATATTTCAGCGTCTTCTCTGATGACTGTGCTGGTCACAGACGTGCTTGGAAATAAATATGTCGGTATCGGAACCGGCGTTTTGACGCTGTTAGTCCTGATCTTTGGTGAGATCACACCGAAGACTTCCGCGACGATCTATTCCGAGACCCTGTCACTCAAGTTCGCGAAACCGATCTATTTGATCATGCAGGTCCTGACCCCGCTGATCGTGGTCGTTGATGTCCTCTCCAAGGGCGTTTTAAAGATGATCCATGTGGATCCGAACAAGAAACAGGACGCGATCACGGAGGATGAGCTCCGAACGATCGTGGAGGTCAGCCACGAAGAGGGTGTGATCGAGTCGGACGAGAAGAAGATGATCTACAACGTGTTCGATTTCGGGGATTCTGTCGCGAAGGACATTATGGTTCCGCGTATCGATATGACATTCCTCGATGTGAATGCCAGCTATCAGGAGATCATGGATATTTTCCGACAGGAGAAGTATACGAGATATCCGGTCTATGAGGAGACGACGGACAATGTCATTGGCATCGTGAATATCAAGGACCTGTTCCTGATCCCGAAAGACAAGGAATTTAAGCTGCGGGATTACCTGCGTGAGCCGTATTACACCTACGAGTTTAAAAAGACGACGGAGCTTATGGTGGAACTTCGAAAGACCATGAACAGCGTTGCCATCGTCCTTGATGAGTATGGCGCGACGGCCGGGCTTATCACATTGGAGGATATGCTTGAGGAGATCGTCGGAGAGATCCGCGACGAGTACGATGCGGATGAGGAAGACAGCATCAGGAAGATCAATCCGAAGGAATATGTGATCGAGGGTGCCATGAAACTTGATGATCTCGACGACCAGCTTGGTCTGGATCTCAAGTCAGAAGATTACGACTCCGTCGGTGGCTATATTATCGGCCTTTTAGACCATCTCCCGCAGGCAGGGGAGGAAGTCACAAGCGGAAATCTCCGGTTTGTGGTGGATACGGTGGAGAGAAACAGGATTGACAAGGTGCATCTGTATATTCTGGATGCGCCGCAGAAGAGCGAAGAAAGTGAGCAGGAGAGCAAACCCGAACAGTGAAGTTACTGAACCGCGACAAAATTAGCGAAAAATGTACAGCTTTCGGTCTTGACAATTTTTTTCAAACCAATTAATATGAAACTATCCAAAAGGGGAGTAGTTGAAATGCACTGTCAACAATCGCGGCGGAAACGTCTGGTGGTGCATACCGGTAAAATGGTAACGAGACTTTTTGCAGAGAGAAATTTCTGCAGAAAGTCTTTTTTTGTTGCTCTGAGGATCCGAGGGCGATCCGATATAGCGGCAAAAAAAGACGGTCTGTAAAATTTCATGGAATCCATCGGCAGGGAAAGAGAAAAACCTGCGCATACTATTTTCAAGGAGGAGTTTTTATGGACTTTTTATGGAATGGATTACTATCGATCACCTGGCAGCAGGTCGTCATGTATGTGGTAGGGCTTTTGCTGATCTACCTGGCAATTGAGAAAAATTATGAGCCGGCCCTTCTTCTGCCGATGGGCTTCGGTGCGATCCTTGTGAATCTCCCGGCCAGCGGTGTATTAAACCAGTTTATGGAGGGCGCCGGTGAGACTCACGGAATCATCCAGTGGCTCTTTGAATCCGGCATTGAGGCATCGGAGGCTTTCCCGCTGCTGCTCTTTATCGGTATCGGAGCCATGATCGACTTTGGACCGCTGCTTTCGAATCCGAAGATGTTCCTTTTCGGTGCGGCGTCCCAGTTCGGTATCTTTTTTACGATCTTTATGGCATCACTTCTCGGCTTTGATATCAAGGACGCTGCCTCTATCGGAATCATCGGAGCGGCAGATGGTCCGACTTCGATTCTGGTATCTCAGGTGTTGAAGTCAAACTACATCGGAGCGATTGCGGTGGCGGCATATTCCTATATGGCACTTGTGCCGATCATCCAGCCGATGGCGATCAAAGCGGTTACGACAAAGAAAGAACGCATGATCCGCATGCCGTATGAGCCGGGAAAAGTAAGCCGGTTCACAAGAATCGCTTTTCCGATCATTGTAACGTTTGTCGCAGGACTTGTCGCTCCGGCGTCGGTTGCTCTTGTAGGATTCCTGATGTTCGGAAATCTGATCCGTGAATGCGGCTGCTTAAACAGCCTTTCCGAAACAGCACAGACGACACTCGCAAACCTGATCACACTTGTTCTCGGAATCACGATCTCTTTCTCCATGAAAGCGGATCAGTTCGTAAGCTTACAGACACTGATGATCATGGGACTTGGACTTTTCGCTTTTATTTTTGACTCCATCGGCGGCGTCATGTTTGCGAAATTCTTAAATCTGTTCAGCAAGAACAAAGTGAACCCGATGGTGGGAGCAGCAGGAATCTCTGCATTCCCGATGTCTGCCCGTGTCATTGAGAAGATGGGAATCGCGGAGGACAGAACAAACCATCTTCTGATGCATGCCATCGGAGCTAATGTTTCCGGTCAGGTCGCATCTGCAGTTGCCGGCGGAATCATCCTTGGATTCTTTATGTAGGAGGTCTGGACTATGAATGTAAATATAATGCTTGCTTTAGGGATCATGTGGAAGGGAATGCTTGGAATCTTCGTTGTGATGGGGATCCTGGCGCTCGTTGTTTATCTCCTCACGAAGGTGGGAGACCGTTGAAAATTTCATATAATACAAAAGGCGGTGCTGACTGGAAAGAAATCTGGTCAGCACCGCTTTTTTAATTGTCTGAAGAGGAGGATAGAAAAAGAGTAAAAATATGTTCCGGACGCCCTTTTCGTCCTGGAATCCGGTGAAGAAAACTGCTGGCATATCCATTCACCTCGAGAGTATTTAAAATACGACTGACATTACGTTGACTAAGGTGGAGATATTCAGCTAAGTCAGAGGCTGAGAAGTCTGACTTTCCAAGTATTTTGGAAGCATTTGCAAGTTGCTCTATGAGAGATGGACGCAGTCCCGTTTTCAGGCAGACATCGGAAAGTGATGGCGGCTTATTTTCCGGAGCAGCCAGAGAAGAATCAAGATACAACGGACCAATGATGATACGCTCGGAAATCGCCACACAGGAGGTTGTGTTTTTCCCCTGACGAGCTTTTTCAAGAGCCCTGGTGGCATTGCTGTGTGAAATCTTTAGAGAATTTCCGCATCCCCAACCGCCTAAAATGGGAAATGGGAGCGCATGGCTTAAATGTGCACAGACCGGACAAACGGAGTAGTCCTGAGTCAGTTCTTTTAACAGGGCAAGGCTGAGAGTGACTTCAATTAGCTCGTCGTGGGAGCGGACAAGAAATTGATTTCCAATCTTTTGGTTGAAAAATTGGATTTGCTCCAACAATTGTTTCTGATGAGCAGGGCTGTATTCAGATGGAGAGATCGAGAAAATTCCAATGCAGGAAGCGGTATCATGAATTCGCCGACTTGAAAGCTGCAGAAGAAGGGAATTCAGCGTTTCTACCATAACCTCTTTTGAGGGGAGAAGAAGATCATATTTAATATGATGTTCATGAAAAAAATCCTGCATACTGCTGAAACGCGTCACGATCAGATCTACTTTTCCGCTGTCCCACAATTTTTTGTAAAAACTCTGAGATGGACCATAGAAATCCCAGTAGGTGAGATTTGGATTGTCTTCAATGCCTATCATAGGCATTTGTTTCTGGGAAAAGATTGAATGGAAATCGACAGGAATATCAGGCTGATCAAAATATATTCTGGAAAAGTCAATGCCTGGATAATGGATCGCAATTTTGGCAATAATACGGAAATAATCGCGATCAGAAAGTGTAAAAAATGCGCAGGGTTTTGTGATGACTTTCATCTGTTCATGGACAATATGGTACGGAAAAGCACCGCCGAAGATCATACCATCCAGAAATGCGGCATTTTCCCGGTACAAATAGATCAGATGTTCCATAGAAGTGTATGGGAAATATGTCACCTTGCATTGTCTGCGCAGAACAGTATCGATTTTCATAATGTTGTGAAGAGAATATTCAGATGCAAAAATTCCGATGGAATACATAGGCATTTTCCTCCGCATCGTTGATAGATAATATAAATTTAGCCCAAATGAAAAAAAGTGTCAAGAATCAGATTCGATTTTCGGACAAATCAAGTCCTAAATTATGTCTTAAAATACGTCTAAAAATATACATATATGATAAAAAGCATCACATCAGAATCCAGAAAATCTATGCAAAATTTCTGAAAAAATTCCCTGAATCAGCAACCTGTTGATGGATTAATATGTGGATATATATAATATTGACAGATGATAAGAGGGGAGGAACAAAAATGAGCAACAAAGAATCAGCTCTCCTAAGTATTGACAACAACAAAGAGCTGTTTATTGATTTAAGCGATGATATCTGGGAACATCCGGAAACTGGTTTTCATGAACATTTTGCAATGGAAAATTATTGTAGAATTCTGGAAGAACATGGTTTCCAGATAAAAAAGAATCTGGCGGGAATTCCAACTGCTTTTTCGGCATCGTTTGGATCCGGAAAGCCTGTAATCGGCATCCTTGGAGAATTTGATGCACTTCCGGGTCTTAGTCAGGAGGCAGGAAAATTTGTGCAGAAGGAAAAGCTTCCGGGAGAAGCAGGTCATGGGTGTGGACATAACCTTTTGGGTGTTGGTTCTCTTTCAGCCGCATTCGCTGTTCAGGAATATCTGAAGAAGGGGCATGGAGGAACGATTATCTTTTTTGGATGTCCGGCGGAAGAAAACGGATCAGGAAAAGGATTCATGGCGAGGGATGGAGTGTTTGATGAACTGGATGCTGCTTTTTCATGGCATCCGGACGAACTGACGAGCTGCCAGACGGGGAGCACACTTGCCAATTATAAGATCTGTTACCGATTTAAGGGGATGTCCTCACATGCGGCGATCTGCCCGGAGTCAGGTCGCAGTGCACTGGATGCGGCGGAACTTATGAATGTAGGTGTTCAGTTCTTGAGAGAGCATGTGAAACAGGAGATCCGAATGCATTATGCGTTTATGGATGCGGGAGGAACCGCCCCGGGAGTCGTTCAATCCCATGCAAGCCTCATGTACCTGCTTCGGGCCCCACAGCTTTATCAGGTAAAAGAACTCTACGAGCGGGTCAATAAGATCGCAAGAGGAGCAGCCTTGATGACGGAGACAGAAGTGGATATAGAGTTTGTGAAGGCATGTTCGAACATTCTTGTGAATCGGACCCTGATGGAAGTCATGCAGGAGAATATGGAACAGCTTGGTTCTGTTCCATTTACTGAAGAAGATATGGAATACGCAAAGAAAGTCTGCGAGACCCCGGGTATGACGGATGATTATTTTCCAGAAAGACTCTCCGCTGTACGGAATCTGGAAGAAAAGAAAAAACTGGAAGAAGAGCGGAAGCTGCCTCTGCGCGGCATGGTATTTCCACTGTCGGAAACAGAGGAAGTATCTCCGGCGTCATCAGATGTTGGGGATGTAAGCTGGAACTGTCCGACGGCGCAGATCTCAGTCACAACAATGCCGGCAGGAACTCCGATGCATTCCTGGCAGGAGGTATCGGTAGGAAAAAGCGGAATGGCACACAGTGGAATGCTCTATGCGGGCAAGGTAATTGCCGGTTCCGTGATCGATGTCCTCGAACATCCGGAGATTCTGGAAAAGGCAAAAGATGAACTCAAAGGAAGGATGGGAGAACATACATATGTTGCCCCGATTCCACCGGAAGTAAAGCCGGATCTGGCTAACTGATAACACACAAAGACAAAAGGAGGAATGTATATGTCACAGATGACGATTTGTCTGCTTATTTTCCTGTTCATGGCGGTGGCGTTTTTCACCAACAAGATACCGATGTGTTTCACATCCATGATCGTTTTGCTGCTGCTTGTATTTACTGGCTGTGTGGATGGAAAAGAAGCAATCGCAACCTTCGGAAGCAGTACCGTTATTACGATGGTATCCATGTACATCGTAGCGGCCGGTCTCAGCCGCACCCAGATGATCAAGAAGATCTCCGGAACACTCTTGAAAGTAACAAACGGTTCTTTCACAAAAATTCTTGCTACATATATCATTGCAACCTGTATTCTTGGACAGTTTGTACCGAGCCTTGTAGCGACATTCGCAATGGTTACTCCGCTTGTATTAAACGTTTGTGACCAGATGCACATCAGCCCGACAAAAATGATCTTCCCGATCGCAGTTGCAGTTGTAGGCGTATCCTTTGTTATCATTCCGATTGGTCCGTACGCTGCAGACTATGTAATGTATAATGGATATCTGGAGTCCTACGGTTGGACACAGACAGCATTTACGATCTGGACAGATACCCCGGCTCTTTTCATCAATGGTGTTATCACTGCTCTTGTCTGCATCTTCGTCCTTCCGAAATTCCTTCCGGACGAGCCAGAGATACAGACTGAGGCGTTAAACAGAAGAAAGAAAGCTGATCCGGAACCGCTTTCTCCGATCCGCGAATTCCTTGGATACGGCGTATTTATCGCAGTTATTATTGGTCTTATGGTCGGTCTTCCGTCCTGGCAGGTTTCCATGGTCGGTGCAGTTGTTCTCGTAGCAACGGGCGTTCTGACAGCAGATGAAGCAATCGACAATATGGGTATGGATACCATTCTCCTTTATGTGGGTGTTGTTGTTCTTGGTAATGCCTTAAGTGCAACTGGTGCGGCAGATATGCTGGGCGGTGCGTTTGCAAGCCTTCTTGGACATACTTCAAACCGTTATCTGATTGGTGCGGCATTCTATGTAGCAGCATTCATCATGACATCTGTCCTTTACAATCGTGCAGTGACGATGGTGCTTTATCCACTGGCAATCATGACTTGTGTTACTATGGGCGTTGACCCGAGAGGTCCGATGATCCTCTGCAGTATTGCATCCATGTCATCTCTGATCACTCCGATGGCTACAGCAATCGTACCGATGGCTATGACAACTGGTGGTTATAGTTCCAAAACCGTATTTAAGGTCGGTTTGATTCCGGCAGTTGTTCGAGGAATCGTTTCCACACTTGTTGTTATGACTATGTTCCCAATCTAATGTGCATCAGCTTACCATCCCGCCCGCCATTCCGCTCAATGTGCACATGGCGAGGACAGAGAGAAGTCTTTTGGTGTCTTCCGTGACACCGTCCTTCTGGGCGAGGGACATGAGATATAAAAACAGAAAATAGAGAGTTCCGAGGACCAGGCCCCAGAAAAAACGCCTGGTCCTCATTGTTTTTCCGGCGATCATGCCGCCGAAAAAGCAGGAGAGGATATAGACTGCGCAGACAGCGAGATTGACCTGATTTTCCGGGAGACGGAACTTAAAGAGGGCGAAGGAAAGCACCGCCAGAAGAATGCCGGAGAGGATATAAGTTACGATCAGGGCGCGTACCATGCGCCATACCGGGTTTGTCTGCATGAGAAAGCTCCTTTCTTGAAGGATGTACTCCGGGAGTCTTTCCGGAACTCATAAAAGTCGGGAACAGAAAGATTCTGAGAGGACATCATGATGTGGGCGTTTGCTTTATACAGGATATGTGGGGAAAGGCCATGCATATGCATCGCGCGGCTGATCTTGTAACTGATGAGCCGATTTGGCTGAAAGAAGCACCCGGATATTTTTCCTTTGTGGCTGCCGGACACGATCAGGAAGCTGCCCGCGGCATGTTATGCGGATAAAAAGTGGATATCCATACCGGATTTTCCTGCATCACGGCAATAAAATCCGTTGCATAATAGAAAATCGTATGGTATAATTTCATTTAAATTCGGGGTATTATGCCCACGATAAGAGAACAGGAGGAAATGATACCATGAAGCATGTAAAGACTTTAAGTTCCAACACTTTAAAGAACAGCATGAAGAAGGGCGGCTGCGGCGAATGCCAGACATCCTGCCAGTCTGCGTGCAAGACATCCTGCACAGTAGGAAACCAGAGCTGTGAAAACAGCAACCGCTAATGCGGGGCTTCGAATAAACGGAAGTTTTTAAAGAGACCCCTACGGTCGTATGATTGTAGGGGCTATTTCTTGTCTGATCAAAGATTCTGCCGGTGACGGGTTTCCCGGACAGCGATGCCGGGAAAGCCGCCACTGACAGACCACAAAGGGCAGGTAAGAAAGAAGTCAGGAGACCATCAGATCGTGACTGTAATCGGGAAGAGACGGAACAGTCACCTGAAAATTAAGACAGTAGGAGAAAGTTAGCTTTGATACATCAGTATATAAATAATGGATACCATATTGTTTTGGACGTAAACAGTGGATCGGTTCATTCTGTGGATGCGCTGCTCTACGATGCCGTGGAGATTCTCGCGAAGATCGTCCCGGATATGGAAAAACCGATGCCCCTCACGGATGACCAGAAAAAAGCAGTGAGAGAAGCACTGGTCTGTAAGTACTCTGCAGAAGATATTGAGGATGCGCTCTCCGATATTCAGGAGCTCATCGACGCGGAGGAACTGTTCGCTGCGGATATTTACAAAGATTATGTGATCGATTTCAAGAAACGCCAGACGGTCGTGAAGGCCCTCTGCCTTCATATTGCCCATGACTGCAACCTTGCCTGCAAGTACTGCTTCGCAGAGGAAGGCGAGTACCATGGACGCCGCGCCCTCATGAGCTTTGAGGTCGGAAAGAAGGCACTGGATTTCCTGATCGCAAACTCCGGAAACCGCATCAACCTTGAGGTTGATTTCTTCGGCGGCGAGCCGCTTATGAACTGGAACGTGGTAAAACAGCTTGTGGAATACGGACGTTCCCAGGAGAAGGAGCACAATAAGAAATTCCGTTTCACGCTGACAACAAACGGTGTACTCTTAAACGATGAGATCATGGAGTTCTGCAATAAAGAAATGAGCAACGTGGTCTTAAGTCTTGACGGACGTCCGGAGGTCAATGACCGGATGCGTCCGTTCAGAAACGGTAAGGGAAGCTATGAACTTATTGTTCCGAAATTCCAGAAATTCGCGAAATCACGCGGCGAGAAGGATTATTTCGTCCGCGGAACCTTCACAAGAAACAACCTGGATTTCGGAAACGATGTCCTCCACTATGCGGACCTCGGCTTTGAGAAGCTTTCCATGGAGCCGGTAGTTGCAGCTCCGGAAGAGCCGTACTCCATCCGTGAGGAAGATCTTCCGCAGATCATGGATGAGTATGACAGACTCGCAAAAGAGTTTGTAAAGCGTCAGAAAGAGGGAAGAGGATTCAAATTCTTCCACTTCATGCTTGATTTAAGTCAGGGACCGTGTGTTGCGAAACGTCTGTCCGGCTGTGGTTCAGGAACCGAGTACCTTGCAGTGACACCATGGG
>OGJY01002308.1_pt1 | contig 19260 bp, 14 predicted proteins | sample 1572231 | NCBI WGS metagenome assembly OGJY01 (sample SAMEA2582121, study PRJEB24529) | metagenome | biome: Human gut stool | place: China | collected 2011
CCATCTGCACCTTCCTCACCCTGACCAACAGCTTCAAGCTGTTCGACCAGAACGTCGCCCTGACGGCCGGCGAGCCTGCCAACGCCAGTGAGATGCTGGCCCTGAACATCTACAACACCTTCTATGGCCGCTCCGGCGCGCAGTGGAAGGGCATCGGCCAGGCAAAGGCTGTGATCTTCTTCCTCATCGTGGTCGTCATTTCCATGATCCAGCTCCACTTCACTCGTTCCAAGGAGGTACAGCAGTAATGATCAAACGTAAACATCTGTGGGACAATGTGCTCACCGTTATAATGACTCTGCTCTGCCTGCTGTGGGTCTACCCCATCGCCCTGATCTTCATCAACAGTCTGAAGAAGGAAGGCACCTTCACCACCTCCACCGTCTTCGCACTGCCCACCAAGGAGACCTTTGTCGCCCTGGAGAACTACACCTACGGCATCTTCAAGATGAACTTCCTCTCCAGCCTGGGCTACAGCCTGCTGATCACCCTGACCAGTGTGGCGCTCATCCTGCTCTGCTGCTCGATGACGGGCTGGTACCTGACCCGCGTGAACAACAAGCTGAGCAAGTTCATGAACCTGCTCATCGTCTTCTCGATGGTCGTCCCCTTCCAGATGGTCATGTTCACCCTGTCCAAGACGGCCGATACCCTCAAGCTGAACACCCCCTGGAACATCTGCATCATCTACCTCGGCTTCGGTGCCGGTCTGGCCGTGTTCATGTTCACCGGCTTCATGAAGAGCGTCCCCATTGAGATCGAAGAGGCTGCCATGATCGATGGCTGCAATCCCATCCAGATCTTCTTCAAGATCGTCTTCCCCATCCTGAAGCCGACCATGATCTCCACCGCCATTCTGGAAACGATGTGGGTCTGGAACGACTACCTGCTGCCCACTCTGGTGCTGGACATCAAGAAGTACCGCACCATCCCCATGGCCATCCAGTATTTCCGCGGCGGTTACGGCCGCGTGGAGCTGGCCCCCATGATGGCCTGCATCATCATCGCCATCATCCCCATCATCCTGCTCTACATCACCTGCCAGAAATACATCATTGAGGGCGTCGTTGCCGGCGCTGTCAAGGGTTAAGAGGAGGGGTTTCACATGCGCGCAAGCGGTATCCTGATGCCCGTGTTCAGCCTGCCTGGTCCCTTCGGCATCGGCACTCTGGGGGCGGAGGCCTTCGCTTTCGTGGATTTTCTGGCCCGCGCCAGACAGACCTATTGGCAGATCCTGCCCATCGGCCCCACCGGCTACGGCGACAGCCCTTACCAGAGCTTTTCCGCCTTTGCCGGGAATCCCTACTTCATCGACTACCGGGTGCTGGCCGAGGACGGCTGGCTCACCCCCGATGAGGTCCCCGCTCCGGTGCCGGTCGGCACCGTGGATTACGGTGCGCTGTACAACGAGCGGCCCGCGATCCTGAAACGGGCCGCAGACCGGCTGCTGGCCGAGCCCAGCAAAGCCTACACCGATTTCTGCGCCGCGCAGGACTTCTGGCTGGACGATTACGCCCTGTTCATGGCCCTGAAAGCCGAGCAGGGGCAGGCGGGTCTGGCCGACTGGCCCGACGCGCTGCGCACCCGTGAGCCTTCGGCTCTGGCCGCCGCCCGTGTGCGGCTGGCCGATGCGGTGGATTACCACAAGGCCGTGCAGTTCTTCTTCTTCACTCAGTGGAGCGCCCTCAAGACCTACGCCAACCAAAAGGGCATCCAGCTGGTGGGCGACATCCCCATCTACGTCAGCCCGGATTCCAGCGACCTCTGGACCCGGCCGGAGCTTTTCCAGACCGATGGGCAGGTCCACCTGACCCAGGTGGCCGGCTGCCCGCCGGATGCTTTTGCGGCCGACGGCCAGCTCTGGGGCAACCCGCTCTACGACTGGCCCCGCCACGAGGCAGAGCACTTTGCCTGGTGGAAGCGCCGGATGAAGCACGCCACCTCCATTTATGACGTCGTCCGCATCGACCACTTCCGCGGCTTCGAGAGCTACTACTCCATCCCCGCCGGGAACACCACGGCAGCGGGCGGCAGGTGGGTCAAAGGCCCGGACCGCGCCTTCATCGACGCCATGCACGAGGCGCTGGGGCAGGGCGGCATCATTGCCGAGGATCTGGGCTACCTGACCCCGGAGGTCAAGACCATGCTGGCCGCCAGCGGCTACCCCGGCATGAAGATCATGCAGTTCGCGTTCGACAGCCGGGAGCCGGGCAACTACCTGCCCTACACCTACACCCGGAACAGCGTCGTCTACACCGGCACCCACGACAACGTGACCACCGAAGGCTGGCGGGCGACTGCCAGCCCGGAGGATGTCCACTACGCCTGCCGGTATCTGCGCTGCACCCCCAAAGACCTGACCGAAGCCATGATCGCGGCCTGCCTTTCCTGCGTGTCGGACATGGCCATCATCCCGATGGCGGACTGGCTCCACCTCGGTGCCGAAGCCCGCATCAACACCCCCAGCACCCAGGGCTCCAACTGGCAGTGGCGTCTGACCACGCCCCTGACGAGCCTGCTGGCGGACCACATCGCCGATCTGACGGTCCTGTATGACCGGGCCCCGGCGGCAGAGTAAGCGTTTTTTCTCCTTCTGATAGTTTCCCCATCCCGAACGGCGAGCCGTGCGGTGCCCTGCATTGTGGCACTGCATTCGGCCCGCCGTTCCTTTTTGGCACAAATTTCACACAACATTTTTTCACCGGGGCCTTGGGATGCGCGTCTTTGTTTTTCCGCTTCTCTGCGTTTGTTTTTTGAGTTTTGCTTTGAACCCGTTCACAAAACCCCCACAGCTTTCAAACCATCGCTCTCTTGTTGTTTTTGGTGGAATATGCTATAATCCATTTAGTTTATGATCCGCTTTCCGGCGGTTCTGATGTACGAAAGGAGTTTTCCCGCCATGGAATATACCAGTTCGACTTCGCTGCATTTTCCGGCAGCCTATGCTCCCATCTCCGAGGATGAAATGATCTACATCGAGGGCGGTGCCGATGTCATCTCGCCGCAGCAGTTTACATACAACCTCGTCACCAACCTCATCCGCCTGATGGGTCAGGCTGCCTTCAGCGGTGCCGTCACCGGCCTCATCAACATGCGCAACGACGGCCTGACCCTCGGCGGTTCCATCAAGCACTACTGGAGCCACCAGACCCCCGTTGGCAAGGCTGCCACGGTGCTCTTCACCGGTTTTGCAGGCTATGCGGCCTACATTTATGCCGTCCAGCTCATCAACAATGCGCTGAACATCTATACCGACGTGAAGAACAACTACTACAACGACGGTTCTTCCACCGGCACCACCACGACTGACCCCACCGCAGCCTCCGCGGCCGCGCTGACGGCGGCCTGAGCCTTTGCCTGACCACCCGACTCTGACACAGAAAGGAGCTTTTCTATGAAAGAATTGCAGATGCCCGCTTCCTATGGACGCATCCCGGAAGCAGAGCAGTTTCAGATTGTTGGCGGCGGTGAGCTGGCCGATGCGTGGAATGACTTCACGGACCGGCTCCGTCTGGACGATCTCTTCTTCAGCGGCGGTGTGCTCTCGCTGTCCTTCTCGTTCGTGCCGATGCTGCTGTTCCATGTGTTCCGCTCGGCCTACAACTTCGCAGAGAACACCTACAACAACCTCGTCAACTGGTTCGGCTTCCACGACGACACCCTGTCGGCGCTGCAAAGCTACACCGACGATATGCGTCAGAAGCGCCAGGAGCGCGGGGTCTGAGCCTTCTCAGCCGCCTTCGGCGTCCGTTCACCCGTGCTGAACGGGTCCGTTTTCCATTCCAAAAAGCAAAGTGCTCCGCTGTTTTTGGCAGCAGAGCACTTTCTTTTTTGCTCTATTATTATATTACGCGAATCGCTCCCTGCTCCCGCAGGCGGAGGATGTAGCAGCTGCCCTTGCCGAAGACGCCCTCCATGGCGTCGTGGTAAGTCTGCACCAGCCACTGCGGCACAAATGCCTGGATGGTGCCTGCAAAGCCGCCGCCCTGCATCCGCCAGGCTCCGCCGCTGTGTTCCAGCAGTGTCTGGCTCAGCGCCAGCGCCACCGAAAGCCCCTGATGCCGCACATCCGTGGAACAGTAAACGTTCTGGCACAGGGTGTACGAGGCATGGCCGCTGGCCGCAATGGCCTTCAGAAAGACCGGGAAGTCCCCGGCCCGCAGTGCATCCCGCTGGACCAGCGCACGGGCGTTCTCCTCAAAGTAGTGGGCGGCCCGCAGCACGGCACGGTCGCCGCAGGCAGTGCGCAGGCGGGGCAGCGCCGCCCAGAAGTCGGCCTCCCGAACCTGCCCCAGAACCCTGCCCCCCAACTGCGACGCCACCGCCTCCATCTCGTTCCGGATGGCGGCGAACTCGCCGGTCAACTCGCTGTGGCTGCCGCGCGTGTCGGTAACGCAAAGGCTCATCCCCTCCGGCAGCAGCCCGGCGGCGTGGATCTTCTCGATGTCCGGCTGGGCCGGGTCGGCAAAGTCCGCAAAGATGACGCCGCCCACCGCGCTGGTCAGCTGGTCCAGCAGGCCGCTCGGCTTGCCGAAGTAGGTGTTCTCCGCATACTGGCAGATCTTCGCCAGTTCCGGCGTCGGCAGGCCGCAGCCGTACTCGCCGTTCAGGATGACGGCCATCCCCATCTCGAACGCCGCTGAGCTGGATAGGCCCGACCCCCGCAGCACATCGCTGGCGGTGTAGGCGTCAAAGCCATTCACGGCCCTGCCCCTGGCCCGGAAGCCCTCCGCGATGCCCCGGATAAGGCTGGCCGAATGGGTGCTCTCACCGTCCTGCGGCTCTGCCTCGCTCAGGTCGATGACGTCCAGCTTGTTGAACCCGCGGGATTTCACCCGGATGAAGCCGTCGTCACTGGGGGACGCCACGGCGATCAGGTCCAGCATCACAGCTGCCGCCAGACCATAGCCGTGCTGGTGGTCGGTATGGTTGCCGCCCAGCTCGGCCCGCCCCGGTGCCGAGTAGATGTGCACCTGCCGACCCGGCCCGAAGTATCGTTCGAACTGTTCCAGCGCGTCCGCGTAGCGCTGCCGCTGCCGCGCCAACACCGCCGGGTCTGCCCCATACAGTGCGGCAAGTGCGGCGTCGCGCCCGCCTGCCAGGATCTCCCGTCTGAGCTGCATACTGGTCGCCATGGCTGTTCCTCCCCAAAGAAAACCCGCAGTCTGTTTGTAAAAGATAACTCTATTGTAATCGAAGCGTCCCCATTTTGCAATTTGATTTTGCAAAAAAACAAATTTTGGCGCGAAATTCAAAGATTCGGATGTACTTTTGTTGAATTTGCAGGTTCAATTATGATATACTGGAACTACGAATGCAGCGGATGGGAGGAGAGCCACATGGCAGACGTTTACAAACAGTCCTTCAAGCAGAATTACACCAACAACATCGAATTGTCCATCTTTAACTGCGGCCTGGAGCGGTGCGCTCCGGGCCAGACCTGGGGCCCCGGCATCCGGGACCATTACCTCATCCACCTGGTCGTTTCCGGCAAGGGAACCTTTGAGGTAGGCGGCCATACGTTTGAGGTGGTCCCCGGCGACCTCTTTTTTGCCCGGCCCAGCCAGCTCATCCGCTACACAGCCGATGAGCAGCAGCCGTGGGAGTACAGCTGGGTAGGCTTCAATGGGGCCTGTGCCCACAAACTGGCCGCGCAGCTGCCCTTTACAGACGAGCGCCCCGTCCACCACACCAGCGACCCCGAAGGGATGCGGACGGCCCTGACCAATATCTACTCCTCCCGCGGGCTCCAGCCCCAGGATGAGGCCGCCATGGTAGGCTACCTCTATCTCTTCATCTCCTCCCTGATGAAGGAGACCAGCGAGTCGAAGCCCCACAGCACTTCGTCTTCGAGCCAGTATGTGCTGAACGCCATCAAGTACATCCAGTTCAACTACTCGCACGATATCTCCATCGACGATGTGGCCAAGAGTGTGGGAGTCTCCCGCAGCCACCTGTACCGGGTATTCATGCTGAATGTGGGCAAAAGCCCCATCGACTATCTGACCGAATACCGCATCAACGAAGCCTGCAAGCTGCTGCGCGCGGGCAACCTGTCCATTGCCGAGGTCGCCATCTCAGTCGGCTTCTTTGACCAGTTCTATTTCTCGCGGGTGTTCAAGCGCGCCAAGGGCGTGCCGCCCAGCAAGTATCTGGCGTCCCAGACCGACGCCCCCGAAGCCTCGGAATAACCCCACCACAAAAGGAGAATCCCCATGCCCTTACAGAAAAATCAGGTGCTGACCCTGACCATCGAGCGGCTTTCCAACGACGGAAGCGGCGTGGCACACTCGCCGGACGGCGAGGCCGTGTTCGTGCCCGGCACTGCCCCCGGCGACGAAGCCGACATCCGCATCGTCAAGGACTGCGGCCGCTATGCCTTCGGCATTCTGGACACCCTGCGCACCCCCTCGCCGGACCGCATCCCTGTGGACTGCGCCGTGGCAGGCCCCTGCGGCGGCTGCAGCCTGCGGCACCTGGATTACGCCGCCGAGCTTCGGGCCAAGCAGGAAAACGTCACCGATGCGTTCCGCCGCATCGGCGGGCTGGATGTGCCGGTGCTGGACGCCCTCCCCTCCCCCGAAGTGGACCGCTACCGCAACAAGGTCCAGTTCCCGGTCGGGCGTGACAAGAACGGCGCCCCCTGCATCGGCTTCTACGCCGGACGCACCCACCGCATCGTCCCCTGCCCCGACTGCAAGCTGCAGCCCGGCATCCTGAACGACATCGGCAACGCACTGTGCAGCTTTTTCGGTGCACACGGCATCCAGCCCTACGATGAGGCTTCCGGCAAGGGCTTGGTGCGGCACATCTTCCTGCGCCGGGGTGCGCACAGCGGCCAGATCATGGTCTGCATCGTCTGCACCCGCGCAAAGCTCCCCCACAGCGCCGAACTCGTCGAGCAGCTGACCGCACAGTTCCCGGACATTGCCACCGTCCTCGTGAACGTCAACCCCAGGAACACCAACGTCATTCTGGGCACAGAGACCCACACCCTCTGCGGCCCCGGCTTCATCGAGGACACCCTCTGCGGCGTCCCGGTGCGGCTTGGCCCCCTGTCGTTCTATCAGGTCAACACCCTCGCCGCCGAGCGGCTTTACGGCATCGCCGCCGAATACGCTCAGCTCCAGCCGGACGACCTTCTGCTGGACCTCTACTGCGGCATGGGTACCATCGGCCTTTCGATGGTGGACCGCTGCCGCTCGCTCATCGGCGTGGAGATCGTCCCCGAAGCCATCGACAGCGCCAAGGCCAACGCGGCCCGCATGGGTGAAGCCGTCGCCGCCAGAAGCCGCTTCTTCTGCGCCGACGCGGGCAAAGCCGCATCTCAGCTCGCCGCCGAGGGCCTCCACCCTGACGTCATCGTCCTCGACCCGCCCCGCAAAGGCTGTGACGAGGCCACCCTTTCCGCCGTCGTCGCCATGTCCCCCCGCCGGGTCGTCTACGTCAGCTGCAACCCCTCCACCGCCGCAAGAGACGCCAAGTGGCTGGAAACACAAGGCTACCGCACCGAGAAGGTCCAGCCGGTGGATCTGTTTCCGAGGACGAAGCATTGTGAATGTGTCATTGCACTTTCCAAGGGCGAGATCGACTCCAAAAAAGTCCGTGTAGAGTTCTCTTTGGAGGGCATGGACACTTCAGGATTGCAAAAGGGTGCGACCTATCCTGAAATCAAAGCCCGCGTGTTGGAACAAACTGGACTGAAGGTATCTTCCCTGTATATCTCGCAGGTCAAGCAGAAATGCGGTCTGGAGGTACGGGAGAACCACCACAAGGCGAAGTCCGAAAATACAAAGCAGCCTCAGTGTCCGAAGGAGAAAGCGGATGCGATTGTGGAGGCTTTGAAGCATTTTCAGATGATTTGATAAGTTGAAGCAACCTGCTGATGCTGAACAGGAGGCATCGAATGTCAAAATTAAACATTGATCAAAAAAGCGTGCGGGCACTTTTCAGTGAGAAGAAGGCTGATTTCCTCATTCCGGATTATCAAAGACCTTACGCATGGGGAGAAAAGGAATGCCAGACTCTTTGGGATGACCTGTTCTTATTTGCATTTCCTGATAATGACTGCGACAAATTCAACAGTGACAGCGATGAGTATTTTCTCGGCCCCATCGTCACATTCAAAAATGATGACGGTAAAATGGAGATTATTGACGGACAACAGCGCCTTACGACATTGATGCTGTTACTTCGAGCTTTCTATGAAAAATATGGAAGCATGAAGAACGATAAAGCTGTAAAGACCAGCAAGTTCATTGAGCAGTGCATCTGGAAAACCGATGAGTTTGGTGACCCGGACAAGTCAGCATTGAAAATCGACTCAGAAGTCGCCACCGACAAGGAAAAGGGCGAATTTCTGAATATCCTGAAAACAGGAACCGTGTCTGATTGCGAAAAGAGCAGCTACGCCAATAACTATCGCTTTTTTCAGCAAAAGATCGTAGACTTTCTGAATACTTACCCAGACTGGTTTTCCTTCTTTCCGATTCGGATCATGAACAACTGTATTTTGCTCCCGATCGAAGCAGAATCTCAGGACACCGCTTTGCGAATCTTCTCGACATTGAATGACCGCGGAAAGCCACTGTCTGATGCAGATATCTTCAAGGCGCAATTTTACAAGTATTACTCTGCCAAAGGCGAGCGAGAAGTCTTTATCCAAAAGTGGAAGGACCTCGAGGTACTGTGTGATTCTATTTTCCATCCTATTACCGGCACTCCGATGGATGAGCTTTTCACACGGTATATGTACTATGAACGTGCAAAGCAGGGCATCAAATCCTCGACAACGGAGGCACTGCGCAAATTCTATGAACGGAATGCTTACAGCTTGCTAAAAAATGACCAGACTTTTGAAAATCTGATCGATCTTGCAAATTTCTGGAATGATGTGCAGAACCAAAATGTTGAGCGCTTCTCTGACCGAATTCTTCGCAGGCTCTTTGTTCTGAACTACGCTCCCAACGGTATGTGGAACTATTTTGTTTCGGTCTATTACATAGCCAATCGGGATTCCGATGGTCTACTGAACGATGATCGTTTCTATAGCTTTCTTAACAAAATCACCGCATTCATCTGGGCATATGCCGTTACAAATCCGGGCGTAAATGCACTGCGCACTCCCATTTTTGCAGAAATGATCAACCTTGTAACCGGGCAACCTGTTCGGTTTTCTGACTATTTGTTTGATACGCAGAAATTGCAGAACGCTTTTGACAACTATACCTTCAGCAACAACCGCGCGATCACAAAGGCCATGCTGACATGGTGGGCATTCCAGAACTCCTCCCAGGAGCTCTTGTCCCTTGAAAGTGTTCTGGAGATCGAGCATATCTACGCACGCAATCGCCAGGAAAAAGAGCACTCGCTTTCCAATCCGAGAAATGTTGAAAGCCTTGGCAACAAGGTGTTGTTGGAAAAGCGCATCAATATCCGCGCTTCTGATTATCGCTTCAGCGATAAGGTCAAGTACTATACCGGTTTTGAAAACAACCGGAAGCAGAAAAAAGAGGGTACAAAAATCAAGGAGCTTACTGACCTTGCTGCGAATGCCACAGATTTTACCGAATCTGACATTGTAGAGAGAAACGCCAAAATCATCCTCAGCTTTGTCACCTTCATGCGCAACAACGATCTTCTATGTGAAGATTAAGCCCTTCTATGATCGATGCCCGTCTGGTTTTCAGGCGGGCATTTTCTTTTGCCGGAATATGGTGTTTCCACTTCTATCGTGGTACAATAGATGCAAGAATCATTCTTCAGGAAAAGCAGCCTTCCATCCAATTTATAGGACACCTATTGTTGTAAAATCTGGATGTCCACCTATCACAAAAAACAAGGAGCAACGTATGCCAAACGATAAGATCACCGCCGTAGGTGCCAATATTGCCGAAAAAGCCGCCATGATCTGGAACGTGGCCGATATGCTGCGGGGGCCGTTCAAGCCCCACGAGTACGGTCTGGTCATTCTGCCCATGACCGTGGTAAAGCGGTTTCATGACTGCCTGCTGCCCACCCATCAGGCAGTGCTGGGCACCTACGAAAAGGTGAAAAAGCTACAGGTCATCGACGGCTTTTTGCAGAAGGCCTCCGGTTACCAGTTCTATAACACCAGCCGTTTCACCTTCGAGACCCTACTGGCAGACCCGGACAACATTGAGTCCAACTTCCGGGATTACCTGTCCGGCTTTTCTGCCAATGCACAGGATGTGCTGGCAAAGTTCGACTTTGACAACATCATCAAGCGGATGGTGGAGAGCAACACCCTCTACCTCGTTATCAAGGAGTTCGGCTCTGAGAAGGGCTATCTTGGCCCGGACAAGATCAGCGCCGTGGACTGCGGCTACATCTTTGAGGACTTGGTGCGGCGGTTCTCCGAGAGCTTTGGCGAGGAGGCGGGAGCCCACTTTACCAGCCGGGATATCATCTATCTGATGACCGACCTGCTGCTGTCCGAAGCCGACCTCGATACCAGCAGCATGACCGTTTACGATATGGCCATGGGCACCAGCCAGATGCTGAGCTGCATGGAGGAACGCATCCACGAGCTGAACAGCGACATTGAGGTGACCTGCTTCGGGCAGGAGTTCAACCCCTCCACCTTCGCCATCGCCAAGGCGGACATGATGATCCGCGGCGGCGACCCCAACAATATGCGGTTCGGTGACACTCTGTCGGAGGATCAGTTCCCCGGGTTCACCTTCCAGTACATCATCTCCAACCCGCCCTTCGGCATTGACTGGAAGCGGGAGCAGAAGGCGGTGGAAGCCGAAGCCGCCCGGGGCGAGATGGGGCGTTTTGCGCCCGGTCTGCCCAAGATCAGCGATGGTCAGCAGCTTTTTGTGCTGAACGGTCTTGCCAAGCTGGCAAACAAGGGCAAGATGGCCATTATCCAGAACGGCTCTCCCCTGTTCAGCGGCGACGCCGGCAGCGGGCCCAGCAACATCCGGCAGTATATTCTGGAAAACGACTGGCTGGACTGCATTATCCAGCTTTCCACCGATATGTTCATGAACACCGGCATCTCCACCTACATCTGGGTGCTCAGCAAGGATAAGCCTGCCCACCGTGCAGGCAAGGTGCAGCTTATTGACGCCAGCCACTGCTTCGAGCCACGCCGCAAGAGCATCGGCACCAAGCGCAACGACATCACCGACACCTGCCGGGAACTGATCGTCACCGCCTACGGCGAATTTGCCAACGGCAAGGTGTACGGCGACAAAAACGGCATCTACTGCGAGAGCAAGGTGTTCGAGAGCGTGGAGTTCGGCTACAACAAGATCGTGGTGGAGCGCCCCCAGCGGGACGAGGCAGGCAACATCATTCTGAAGCGCGGCAAGCCCGTGCCGGACACCAGCCTGCGGGACACCGAAAACGTACCGCTGGTGCAGGATATTGACGCCTACTTTGCCCGCGAGGTTCTGCCCTACGCGCCCGATGCCTGGATCGACCACAGCAAGACCAAGGTGGGCTACGAGATCCCCATGACCCGCTATTTCTACGAGTATCAGGCACCGGAAGCCGTGGAGGATATCGTAGCGCGCATCACCGCACTGGAACAGGATATCTCCGCCGGGCTGGCAGAGCTGTTCCATAAGGAGGGCTGACCATGGCACGGAAAATGAAAGACAGCGGCATTGAATGGATCGGGGAGATCCCGGAGGGGTGGGAGATTGCTAAAGCAAAATATTTTATTGATATTTCTCATGGATCCGATCCCAAAACACAAGGTTTCATTCCTGTTTACGGTAGCGGTTCAGAAAGCTTTAAGACCTGCGGCGAATATAAAGAAGGGCCTGCTGTTCTTATTGGTCGAAAAGGCGCGACTCTTCACATCCCACATTATATCGAAGGAAAATATTGGAACGTTGACACTGCTTTTGATGTAAAGTCCAAAAGTCACTGTATTCTAAAGTTCTACTACTACCTAGCAGCTTGTTTCGATTACAAATACTACATTTCACAAACAACGTTGCCCGGTATGACGCAAAGTAACTATTACAATATGTTTCTTCCCGTCCCTTCTTTATCGAAACAATTTCAAATTGCCACTTACTTAGACGCACATGGTGCTGCGTTTGATTTTCTCATCTCTAAAGTCCGCTCCAGCATCGAGGAATACAAAAAGCTCAAACAGGCAGTTATTACGCAGGCTGTTACAAAAGGCGTGCGTGGTGAGCGGGAGATGAAGGATAGCGGGGTTGAGTGGATTGGAGAGATTCCAGTAGAATGGTCTGTCCAACGCATAAAAACAATTTTTTCAATCCGCAATGAACGCAACTTTTTACCACTTGAACAGGTCAATCTTATTTCTCTCTATACAGATAAAGGTGTGATACAACACTGTGATATCGAAAAAACAACCGGCAACAAGGCTTCTAATGCAGACGGTTACAAAAAAGTGTGTCCGAATGATATGATTGTAAATATCATTCTTTGTTGGATGGGTGCTATCGGACGATCTGATTATGCCGGTGTGACAAGTCCCGCTTATGATGTTTATGTTCCTTCGCCTGAAATCGAGTGCAGGTTTTATCATTATTATTTCCGTACATTAGGCTTTAGTGGCGATTGCTATAAAAATGGTCGTGGCATTATGGCGATGCGTTGGCGTACTTACTCCGACCAGTTCCGAAGCATAAAAGTCGTTGTCCCACCTCTTGAAGAACAAAAGGAAATCGTCGATTATCTTGACGCCAAGTGCGCCGAGATTGACAAGCTGATTGCAAAGAAGGAGCAACTGGTGAAAGAGCTGGAAAGCTATAAGAAAAGTTTGATTTATGAGGTTGTAACGGGGAAGAGGGAGGTGTAAAATGTGAGTAAAGAGCGTTCTATAAATTACCACGAATTCCACGACTCTGTTATCGAAAGTTATATTTCATCACTAAAAAAACAAGGTTTCTCTGACGATACCATTCCGGATAAGATTCAAAGCGAAGAATTTCACCGCTGGTATTTTGATACTATTCAGAATTTATCAGCTCAAAAGACAAACTACTACACAGCTTCCTCCTCGGAAATCGCCCGGTCTGAAGAGCAAAAAATCAATGAATTTTTAGAACACAATTACATAGTTTGGAAAAACGCGTTCGAGCATTCGCTGACCATGTATTCTATCGCTGTAAATGCCGCTAAACAACACTCCAAATATGTCGCATCCTTGCTTCCAGAATTTCGTGATCAATCTAAATTCACATTTTTAGCTCTTCAACGGATTCAAGGTCGATCTTGTCAGGAATTTCTCGAAATTCTGTGTTTATTGCAGAATGGTTTTGCCGATGGTGCTTTTGCACGATGGCGCTCTATGTACGAATTATGTTGCATTGGACATTTCATAGCACAACAAGGTGAGCAAATTGCCAAGCAATATATTGAACAATCTCGCACAACAGACCAACATTATACCTGGACATCTGGTGCTAAAAATCAAAATGGAAAAGTAGTCAAAATCAATTCTTTTCAATCGCTTTTTAAGTGTTGCAAGATTGATGAATTATGGCAATCGCAATATAAACTAGCTTGCCTCGTCAATCATGCTTCTCCGCAAGGAACCATGAGACGTCTAGCTACGGGGGACGAAAATGAGTATATTTCTGTCGGACAATCTGACTATGGACTAGAACTTGCCGGAGAGCAGGCAGCCGTTACACTCGCATGGTCTTCTCAAAACTTTCTGCAAGTATTTCCATGTACAGACAGTTTAGTTGCCACTAATGTTTTAAGGAACTGGACCGATATTATTTTCAAAAGTTATGAAGCTGCTCGTAGCGCAGGACTCTCTAATAAGAGTTCTCCAGCGAACTGATTTATATTTTAATGTCAGGAGGATATTTATGGCCAAAACTGCTTATGAAAAAGCTCTTGAAAAACAGCAACGTGAAAATCAAAAAATAGCTGCGCAAGAAGCACGGCGTCAGTACGCCTCTACTATTGTCAGCGGTCAACCCGTCGTTAGTGGAATGCGCATTATGGACGCCGCATCGGAAGAAGTTTTCACCGCACTCCTAAAATTATACGACGGAAATGAAAATCGCTATATTCAGGGTGACAATAGCGATTTTCCTGTCCCCTATCGAAACTCTATTCTTTCGGAATTTGAAAAACTTCGTATGTATGGAATGGTTTCTTCTGTGAATCTCTGGTTAAGCGGTTGGGAAGCCACATTAACCCCTCAAGGGTTGTCTTACTTTGATGACAAAGAAAAGGCTCTTGCAACAGCTGCCTCAGCAGAAAGCACACCTATCAAATCCTCCCGAAAAGAATTCGACGTTTTCATTTCCCATGCGAATGCAGATAAATCCGATTATGTAGATGAGTTGTATCTAACCTTGCGGAAATTGGGAATCAATATTTTTTACGACTCCGAGGTTCTTTCTTGGGGTGACAACTGGAAGCAAGTCATTCTTAACGGAACTGAGAAATCAGAGTTTGCAATTATCGTAATTTCCGAAAACTTCTTCGGACGAGAATGGACAGAGCGTGAACTCGACGAATTTTTGAAACGTCAAAATGTCAATGGTCAAAAAATTGTTCTTCCTTTGTTGTATAACATCACATTTGAACAGCTAAAAGATAAATATCCCACTTTGAGTGAAATCCAAGCAATTCGTACAGAGGGCCGTTCAAAAGAAGATATTGCGATTTTGTTTGCGAAGGAGCTCATCAAACGATACAAATAAAGGAGGTCTAACCATGCCCCTCAACACCACCGAAAAGCAGTTTGAATCGGACATTGCGGCGGCGCTGCTCTCCCCTGCTGGGGGCTACACCCGCAATGGGGATTGCTACGACCCCAAGCTGGGGCTGTTTGTGGATACCCTGATCCGCTTTGTGCAAAAGACCCAGCCCAACGAGTGGGCATTTTTTGAAAAGCAGAACCCGGTAAACCCGGTGCGGAAGTTCTGCACGGCCTTTAACAATGCCTGCGATGCGGACGGGCTGCTTTCGGTGCTGCGGTATGGGTTCAAGCACCGGGGACGGCGGTTCCGGGTGTGCTATTTTCAGCCGGAGTCCGCGCTGAACCAGAAGGATGCCCAGCGCTACGCCCAAAACGAGATCACCTGCAACCGGCAGTGGTTCTACTCCGACACCACCCACAACTCGGTGGACATGGTGCTGGCGGTAAACGGCATCCCGGTGTTCGCCTTTGAGCTGAAGAACCAGTTCACCGGGCAGACCGTGGAGAACGCCAAGCAGCAGTGGATGCACGACCGGGACCCCCGGGAGGTGTGTTTCCAGTTCAACAAGCGCATTCTGGGCTACTTTTGCGTAGACCTGACCGAGGTGTGGATGGCCACCCGGCTGGCAGGCAAGGACACCCGCTTTCTGCCCTTCAATCAGGGCTCCAACGGTGCCGGGCGGGACGGCGGTGCAGGCAATCCACCCAACCCCAACGGCTACCTTACCGCCTACCTCTGGGAAGAAGTGTTCCAGAAGGACAGCATGATGGACATCCTGCAAAAGTTCATGAGCCTGCAGGAGGGCAAGACCCTGATTTTTCCCCGGTACCATCAGCTGGACGTGGTGCGCAAGCTGGTGGCAGATGTGCGGCAGAAGGGTGCCGGGCAGCACTATCTCATCCAGCACAGCGCCGGGTCGGGCAAGTCCAACTCCATTGCATGGACGGCGTACCGGCTGGCTTCCCTGTTCAACACCGAGAACAAGCCGGTGTTTGACAGTGTCATCGTGGTGACTGACCGCACCGTGCTGGACGCACAGCTGCAGGAGACCATCTCCGGCTTCGACCATACGCTGGGTGCAGTGGAGGCCATCGGCGAGGACAAAAACTCCGGCGACCTGCGGGATGCCATCAACAATGGCGCACGCATCATCATCACCACGCTGCAAAAGTTCCCGGTCATCTATACTGAGGTGAACAAGACCGCCGGGAAGAACTATGCCGTCATCATCGACGAAGCGCACTCCTCCCAGACCGGCACCTCTGCTTTGAAGCTGAAAGCCGCCCTTGCCGACACCGAGGACGCGCTGCGGGAATATGCCGAGCTGGAAGGCAAAGCGGAGGACGAGATCGACCCGGAGGATGCTCTGGTGAAGGAGTTGACCTCCCACGGGCGGCACAAGAACCTGTCCTTCTTTGCCTTTACCGCCACCCCAAAAGCCGCCACGCTGGAGCTGTTCGGCACCGAGTACCCGGACGGCAGCCACCACCCTTTCCACATTTACAGTATGCGGCAGGCCATTGAAGAAGGGTTCATTCTGGATGTGCTGCAAAACTACATGACCTATTCCACCTGCTTCAAGATCGCCAAGACCATCCCGGACAACCCCGACCTGCCCGCCAGCCGGGCGGCGAAGCTCATCCGCAAGTATGAGGAGCTGCACCCCTACAACATCAGCCAGAAGGCAAAGATCATTGTAGAGACCTTCCGGGAGACCACCAGCCATAAAATTGACGGGCGGGGCAAGATGATGGTAGTCACCTCCTCCCGGCTGGCGGCGGTGCGGTACTTCCACGAGGTCAAGCGCTACATTGCGGAGCAGGGCTATGACGATGTACAGATCTTAGCGGCATTTTCCGGTGCCGTGCCGGACGGCGGCGTGGAGTACACGGAGCAGTCTCTGAATGTCCGCGCTGACGGCAGCCACATTGCGGAGAGCCAGACCAAAAAGGAGTTCCACAACAACTTCAATGTGCTCATCGTGGCTGAAAAATACCAGACCGGTTTTGACGAACCGCTGCTTCACACCATGATCGTGGACAAAAAGCTGAAGGGCGTCAAGGCGGTGCAGACCCTCTCTCGCCTGAACCGTACCTTCCCCGGCAAAACCGACACCTTTGTGCTGGATTTCGTGAACAAGGCAGAGGACATCCAGGAGGCATTTCAGCCCTTTTATCAGGAGACTTTTCTGGAGCAGGAGGTCAACACCGACCTCATTTACAAGACCCAGAAGGAGCTGCGGAGCTTTGCGGTCTATGCCGATGCAGACGTGGAAGCCTTTTCCAAGGAGTATTTCCGCAGCACCAAGCAGGATAAAAACGCCGTGGGCCGCATGAGCAGCGTTTTGAAGCCGGTGGCAGACCGCTACAACCAGAAAACGCAGGCCGAGCGGTACCAGTTCCGCCGCCTGCTGCGCAGCCTTGTCAAGTGGTACGGCTACATTTCGCAGGTGGCACGGATGTTCGATGAAGAGCTGCACAAGGAGAACGTATTCTGTGCCTACCTGCTCAAGCTGCTGCCGCCGGACGAGGTCTCTCCGCTGGATCTGGAGGGCAAATTGCAGCTGGAGTATTACAAGCTGCAAAAGACCTTTGCCGGTGCCATCGAGTTGGAACACGCCAAAGGCGTCTACGAGCCGGTCACCCAGAAGGGTGCTCTCGGCCACGACCCCAAGGAGCCGCTGGACGAGATCATTTTGAAGATCAACGAGAAGTTCAAGGGCGAGTTCACCAATGCCGACCGGGTGCTGCTTACTGCCCTGCATGACCGTCTGCTGTCCGACCCGAAGCTGGCAAAGCTGGCGCGCAGCTCCGACCCGCAGATCTTTACCGAGAGCATCTTCCCCAAAGCCTTTGACACCGCCGCACAGGACAGCTATCTTGAAGCGCAGGACACCTTCTCTTCCCTGTTTGAAGATACCAGCAAGTACAAGGCTATCATGTCGGCATTGGCAGAGTGGCTGTATGGAGAATTCCGCAAGAAGTAAAACAGTTTTTCATTTTTATTTTCTTAAACAGCCTGCATCCACAGGATGCAGTTCACGGGTTTGGGTGTTCCCCAACAAGCGTTTTGCAACGCAAATGGTGTTTGTATAGACAGACACATTGCTTGCAGATGCAGACGTTGTATATACGTCTGCCCTGCTTGCGAGCGCTATGAAGCCTCTCAACGCGACTTCCAAATTTGAAAATTATTTTGCAATCAGGACCGTCCGTTTTCAAGGTCAACTTGAAGCGGACGGTTATTTTTCTGCACAAAAATTTTCGAGTTTGCAACCGCAGCAAGTAGGGCGAGTTGGTACCAACTCGCAATTTTCGAATCCGATTTTACAAATCCAGCTTCAAAACACTTGTTGGGCTTCGCCCAAACCCGATGTTCAGCACAAAATTGCGCTGGCTGTGCGTCCTCGCTGACACTAAATAAGCAAATTTTCTTGGAGAAAAATTTGTTCTATGAAAATCGGCGTTGATTCATTCAATATTGCATCAAACCGAAGCTATTACTTCCGGTTTTGAAGGTACCGCAGCCAGAAGCCGCTGATCGTCACCACCAACCTGACGCTGGACGAGATACGACACCCACAGGATACCGCTCATGCCCGCATCTATGACCGCCTATTGGAAATGTGCGTTCCTGTTTCCTGCATTGGGGTCAGCTTCCGGAAGGAGAACGCACAGGAAAAGCTGGAACGACTAAAACTTTTGATCGGATAAACCGAAAACATCAGAATACAAAAATTGCCGGGTGAAAAAACACCCGGCTACAAGGAATTGGAGGTCTGTCTATGAATATGAATCGGCCTGACATGACCGAAGATGTGAAATTCAAAAATTATACGAATAACTTCTTGCAAAAGGACTCGAACCCCACCACAATGGAGGTGGTCACTCAAACCAATGCCGTCAAGTCTCCGACTGACAGCCCGGCAACCACGAAGCTGGTGTACACGGTGGAAGAGATTGCACGAATGCTGGCCATCAGTCTGCGCTCTGCTTACAACCTGTGCAACAGCACCACCGAATTCCGTGTTCTGCGGGTAGGCGGAAGCATCCGCATCCCAAAAGACAGTATCGATTCTCGTCCATGATGCAGATGATGTTGGTCGGCTGGACCGCATCTCCCGCTTCCACCGCGGCCGCCGTCTCCTCGTTCTGCTCTTCTTCGTTTCCCACATATTTTTCATAGATCTCCTGGATCTTCGCCTGGGAATAGCCCTCCGGAGCTTTCTTTACCAGATATTTTAAGGATACCGCCGACGCCAGCACATAGCCGTTCTCCGCGTAGGAAGTCGTCGGGTCCCAGAGATTTACCTCCAGTCCCAGTTTCGGGACAAGGACCGTGTAGAAGCCGCCGATAAACACCGCGACCGCAGCAGCGGATCCGCCAAACACGGCAGCTCTTTTTTTCTTCCCCCTGATCCTCACCGGCACGAGCTGCGCCAGTACATTCCACATGATCAGGAGGATCCCACAGATGATCATCATAAAGGTCGGTGTGTAGTTATAGCTCCCGGCCACCGTCATCGCGGTCTTCACCGCAAGGACATCTCCCATCATGATCAGGCGGCATCTGAAGGATA
>OGJY01002322.1_pt1 | contig 19162 bp, 15 predicted proteins | sample 1572231 | NCBI WGS metagenome assembly OGJY01 (sample SAMEA2582121, study PRJEB24529) | metagenome | biome: Human gut stool | place: China | collected 2011
GTCAGGGCAGTGTGACCACCGTGCGCAGTATGTCCGGCGGCAACCAGCAGAAGGCAATCATTGCCCGCGAGATCGACCGCGACCCCAAGCTGCTGGTGGCAGTACAGCCCACCCGTGGTCTGGACGTGGGTGCCATTGAGTACATTCACCGCCAGATCGTGGCCGAGCGCGACAAGGGCAAGGCCGTGCTGCTGGTCAGCTTGGAGCTGGACGAGGTGATGAACCTTTCTGACCGCATCCTTGTAATGTACGAAGGCGAGATCGTGGGCGAGTTTGACCCCAAGACCACCACCGTGCAGGAGCTGGGTCTGTATATGGCAGGCGCCCGCAAGCAGGGAAAGGAGGAGCAGTAACACATGAATAAGAAAAAACTTTCCCGCGGCGGCAGCCTGCAAAGCTCTGTTACCAGCGTGCTGGCTGCACTGCTGTGCATCCTGATTGGTTTGCTGGTGGGCTTTCTGGTGCTGGTAGCCATCAACCCCGCACACGCATGGGGCGATGGCTTTGTGCGCATCCTCAAGGGCGGCTTCCACGATGCCCCCTACGGCGTGGGCAAGGAGCTTGCCAATGCCGCACCCCTGATCATGACCGGCTTGTCCGTGGCCTTTGCCTTCAAGACCGGTCTGTTCAACATCGGTGCAGCCGGTCAGTACACGCTGGGCGCTTACGGTGCGCTGTACTGCGCCATCATGCTCAAGCTGCCCTGGTTCGTCTGCCTGCTGGCAGCAGCTGTGCTGGGCGGCCTGTGGGGCGCGATCCCCGGTTTCTTCAAGGCCTACTTCAACATCAACGAGGTCATTACCTCCATCATGTTCAACTGGATCGGCCTGTATCTGGTGAATGAGCTCATCTACCAGAACGGTACCGGCCCTATGTACGATGTGCGCAACACCCGTACCTTGAACCTGAGCAAGAACGCCGATTTTGCCCAGTCCCTGATTCCGGACTTCGGCCTGAACAAGCTGTTCCAGACCAACAGCACCACCATTGCCATCTTCCTGGCGGCAGCGGTGGCCGTGCTGATCTGGGTGGTGCTGAACAAGACCACCTTCGGCTACGAGCTCAAGGCCGTTGGCCTGAACAAGAACGCCGCCCGCTATGCCGGTATCAACGAGAAGAAGAACATCATCCTCTCCATGGCCATTGCCGGTGCGCTGGCAGGTTTCGGCGCAGGCCTGTTCTATCTGTCCAACGTGTCCCAGTGGAACCCGCTGAACTCCACCAGCCTGCCGGGCATGGGCTTCAACGGTATCTCGGTGGCACTGCTGGCAAGCTCCAACCCCATCGGTACAGTGTTCTCCGCGCTGTTCATCTCCCATATCTCGGTCGGCGGCTCCTTCCTGTCTACCAAGTATTACCCCACTGAGATCTCGGATCTGATCAGCGGCATCATCATCTACCTGTGCGCATTCTCCATGCTGTTCCGGGGCAAGATCCAGAGCTTGCTGTTCCGGAATGCCGAAAAGACCAATGTGAACGCAGAGCCTGCGCCTGCCGCAGAAAAGACCAAAAAGGAGGGCAAGTAATATGCTGCTTCTGATCAAATATACCCTGCTGTACGGCATCGTGCTGATGCTGGTGGCACTGGGCGGTATGTTCAGCGAACATTCTGGCATCATCAACATTGCACTGGAGGGCATCATGGTCATCGGCGGTGTGGCCGGTGTGCTTACCCTGACCATGCTGCCTGCAAGCCTTTCGCCTTTCCTTGTGGTGCTGATCTCCATTCTGGTGGCAGCGCTGGCGGGCGTGATCTACAGCCTGCTGCTGGCTTTTGCCTCCATCAACCTGAAGGCAGACCAGACTATCGGCGGCACGGCACTGAACCTGCTGGCTACCGCCATTGCCGTGGTCATCTCCAAGTACTTCAGCGAGAGCGGCAGCGCCAAGCTGAACTACTCCAACAAGCCCTTCCTGTTCAGCATCGGCGGGCTGGAGCTCAGCGTGTTCGTGCCGCTGGGGCTGATCTTGCTGGTGGTCAGCTACATCGTGCTGTACAAGACCCGCTTCGGCCTGCGTCTGCGTGCCTGCGGCGAGCATCCGCAGGCTGCGGACTCGGTGGGCATCAACGTTTACAAGATGCGCTACGCCGGTGTCATCCTTTCCGGTGCGCTGGGCGCGATCGGCGGTCTGGCTTATATCGTGCCCCCGGTGCAGACCTGGAACTTTGAAGTCGGCGTGGCCGGTGCAGGCTTTCTGGCACTGGCAGTTATGATCTTTGGCCAGTGGAAGCCCTTCCACATCTTTGGCGCAGCCATGTTCTTTGCTGTGTTCAAGAGCCTTGCCAACATCGCAGACTCCACCTTCCTTGCGCAGCTGCACTGGTCCAGCAACATCTATAATATGATGCCCTTCGTGGCATCCATGGTCATTCTGGCCTTCACTTCCAAGAACAGCATGGCACCCAAGGCCGAGGGTATTCCCTACGACAAGGGCTCCCGTTAAACGCTTTCGCTAAAAATCCATAAAAAGGGCATCCGCAGCCATCAAAGTGCTGCGGATGCCCTTTTTTGTACGGGAAATGGCAAATTTTGTTCATTTGTTTGTCGGCAGAAAATGGCATTTTCTGCTTGTAAAATACGCCGGGATATGTTATCATTAAAAGACGAATGTGTATCTATAGGAACCCGGTGTACATTTCTTGCACTGCGGAACAACAAGAAAGGTGAGTTTCTCTACTATGGACGAAAAAGCAACTATGGGACAGTCGCTCCGAAGCATGGAGGACGAGGAGACCATTGATCTGATGGAGCTGGCGCGCCTGCTGTGGGCGCATATTGTGCAGATCGTGGCAGCAGCTGTTGCGGCAGCGCTGATCTGCCTGCTGGTGTGTATGTTTGCGCTTACACCCAAGTATCAGGCTTCTATCAATATGATCGTGAACACTCGGCAGGATAATTCCTCCACCTTTACCAGTGATAACTTCAACTCTGCCAAGAACCTGATCAGCACCTATGCGGTCATCATCAAGGGCAACACCGTGCTGAACGAGGTCATTGATGAGCTGGATCTGGATATGACCTACACCGAACTGTATAAGATGGTGGAAGTGACCAGCGTGGACTCTACTCAGATCATGCAGATCACTGTCACTGATACCGATGCAGAGCGTGCAGGCGAGATCGCCCAGACCATTGCGGACATCGTGCCCGATGTGCTGGTGGAAAAGGTGGAAGCCGGCTCCTGCAAGACGGTGAGCGATGTGAGCATCAACCCCAACAAGGTGTTCCCCCAGACTAAGAAGTACGTTGTGATGGCCGGTCTGCTGGGCGCTGTGCTGGTGTGCGGCGTTCTGGTGCTGGCACATCTGCTGCACGATACCGTTGTGGACGATGAAGATGTTCAGAAGAAACTCGGCCTGCCCGTGCTGGGCCTGATCCCGGAGGTGTAAGACGATGTGGAAGCTGTTTAATAAAAAGAACAAAATTGATGGCGAGCACCGCACCCTGCAGCTGATCACCGATAAAAAGATGCCCTTTGGCTATGTGGAGGCCTACAAGTCTCTGCGCACCAATCTGGACTTTATGGCAGGCTCCATGGACGTGCACACACTGGTCATCACCAGTACCGTGCCGGAAGAATCCAAGAGCAACGTGGCAGTCAATCTTTCGATGACGATGGCCGAAAGCGGCAAAAGGGTGGCTCTGGTGGACTGCGACCTGCGCAAGCCGGTGCTGCACCGCTACCTGAAGGCCGGCCACAACGTAAAGGGCGTTTCCAATGTGCTGTCCAACCAGTGCACGCTGGACGAGGCACTGCACGAGTTGAAGGAAATAAATCTGACCTTCCTGCCCGCAGGCACTCCGCCGCCAAACCCCTCCGAGATGCTGAGTCAGCCGCAGATGCAGGCCATGGTGGATGCCCTGCGGGAAAAGTTCGATGTGGTCATCTTTGATGCACCCCCGGTGTCTGTGGTCACCGATGCAGCGGTTATCGGCCGCTATGTGGACGGCGCGGTTTTCGTTGTGCGCTCTGACTTTGCCCCCGCCGATGCAGTGCGCGGCGCAGTGAAAAAGCTGCAGGATGCCGGTGTCCGGGTGCTGGGCAGCGTGCTGACCCGCTACGATATGAAGAAGGCACTCAAGGGCTCCAGCTACGCATACAGCTATGCCTATAATTACAATTATGCCTACGAAAAACAGAAGGCTGATGTTGTTGAATAAGGAAGCGCTGCTATGACGGATCTGCATTGTCACATTTTGCCCGGCATTGATGACGGCGCAAAGGATACAGCGGTCTCGCTGGAGCTGCTGCGCAGGGAATATGAGGATGGTGTGCGCAATATCGCCTTCACCAGCCACTTCAACAGCGAACGTACCACGGTGGAAGCCTTTACGAAAAAGCGGCAGGCTGCCTTTGAGCAGCTGACCGCAGCGCTGGAAGGACAGCCCATGCAGTTTGACTTCAAGCTGGGCGCAGAGGTGTTCTTCTCTCCCGGTCTGTGCGAGCTGGACACCCGAGCGCTGTGCATGGGAGACACCGCCTATCTGCTGCTGGAGTTTCCCACCACCCACAAGCCGCACTTTATCCGGCAGACGCTGTACCAACTGCAGCAGCAGGGCATCGTGCCGCTGATCGCGCATATCGAGCGCTATCCCTATGTGCTGGAGGACCCCACTCTGCTGTACGACTGGGTGGCCGCCGGTGCTTATGCACAGATCAATGCAGGGGCACTGCTGGAGCCCAAGCTGTGCAAAAAACTGTGCAAGTTCATTCAGTGGGGATTGGTCCATGTCATCTCCACCGACACCCATTCCCCGGACAAGCGCCCGCCCCGTATGGCACAGGGAGTGCAGCAGCTGGAAAAGCTGCTTGGCAAGGAGACGGCTGCCCGCATCGTGCGCAACGGCGATGAACTGTTCCATGATCAGGAGCTGGACGCTGCGACCCTGCATCAGCCCAAAAAGTTTTTGGGAATGTGGGTCTGATCCAATTAGTAAGGAGAAAACTGCCCGGGCGGAGGAATACTCTGCCCGGGCAGCGGATTTTGATATGAAGAAAAATAAGGTCCTGAAAATCGTGTTGATCGTGCTGGGCATGCTGGTGGCATTGTTGGCAGCAGCTGTCCTTGGTGTGCTGCTCTATCTTCGCAGCATGGCAGCCAGTCTGCCGGAAACCCTGCCGGATGCCCCGGCGGACAGCACACAGTTCACCCTGACGGATGATGATCTGGATAAGCTGCTCAGCGGCGAGATCACGCTGGAGGAGCTGACCGGCGAAGCTGCTGCATCCAGCGGCGGGGAACAGGCGGCGGCGGCCAGTGCTCCGCAGGAGGAAGCAGGTTCTGCCGCTTCCTCGGGGAGCTCTGGCTCCCAGACGGAGAGCAGCAATGCGTCCTCTTCCGGCAAGAAGGAGAACACTACCGGCATATCCAGCTCCAGCACTGCTTCTGCCGCAGAAAAACCGGCGTCCTCTTCCGGTAAACAGGAAGCTGCCTACGAGACGGAGGTCAAGGCGCTGCTGAAGCAGCTGTACAGTGTCAAGGCGCGCGCTGAGTCGGAGCTGAACAGCTGCATTGCCGGGGCGAAGGCAGAATACAAGGCGCTGCCGGAGTCTCAGCAGACACAGGCGCGCAAAATCTCCATTGCACTGGCGAGAAGCGGCAGACTGTATGCGATGCAGGCATCTTACGATAAGGAAGTGGAGAACATCGTCAGCCAGATGCGCACTGTGCTGACCGCCAACGGCCAGAGCACTGCCTTGGCTGATCAGGCAATGGCTTCCTATAAGGCACAAAAGAGCGCCATGTACTCCCAGCTGACCGCAAAATTGTACTCCTGACCCGCAAAACGACCCATGACCACCCGCAGCACATCTCCCGGGCACTGACTGTGCCGGAAAGGGGCTGCGGGTGGCTTTGTTTTGCCTTTTTGCTGTAATATGGAGAAAAATGCCAAGGACATGGAGGGATGACTCTACGGCAGAGACGCTGCCTTTTACGCCGACAGGGGAGGGCGGATTGTACGCACCAACGGAACAATCCCCCAAAAGGCCGGAAAAGTAGCACTTTTACCTACAAATATACAGGAAATTTGTATAAAGTATAAGATTTCACTCATGCTTTGCTATAATGAAGTGAATTCTTTTCATGTAAATTGACAAAAATCGTGGTTATCCTTATAATAGATAGAGTGTTTCTCGGGTATGGACGATGGTGTTTGTGCAACCGCAAGATGCCATCGTTTTATTATTCGCTTTTCTGTCCGCGTGCCAAGGACAGACGTCCGCTATGTGTGAGGCTGGCGGACTGCGGGAAAGTGTGGCTCGGCCTGAGAGCAAAAACAGTAATTCATTGATAGGATTGGAGTGGCATCAAACGATGGCAAAGTACATCATCAAGCGTGTCGCAATGGGTATCTTCAGTATCTTCATTGTGGCTACGGTTACCTTTTTTGTCATGAACTTGGTCCCCGGTGGCCCGTTCGTGGCAGAAAAGTCCATCAGTGCCGCTGCTCAGCAGGCTCTGGCCGAAAAGTATGGCCTTGATAAGCCGCTGAGTGTGCAGTACGTCAACTACATGAAGAGCCTTTTGCACGGCGATCTGGGTCTGAGCCTGCGTCAGCGCGGACGTACCGTGAACCAGATCATCGCCAGCAAACTGCCGGTGTCCTGCCGTCTGGCAGGCATTGCAGTGGTGGTGGCTCTGTGCGTGGGCATCCCGCTGGGCTGCATTTCCGCTTACAACCGCGGCAAGTGGCTGGATAACGTTATTATCGTGTTTGCTACCTGCGGCATCGCGATCCCCAGCTTTATCTCCAGCGTGCTGCTTTTGTACCAGTTTGGTATGAACATGAAGGTGCTGCCCACCGTTGGCCTGAACAGCGCAGCCGCCTATATCATGCCGGTTACCGCACTGGCCATCTATCCCTCGGCTTATATCACCCGTCTGATGCGCTCCAGCCTGCTGGACGTCATGGGTCAGGACTATATGCGCACTGCCCGCGCAAAGGGCGTGTCCCAGTTCATGATCCTGTTCAAGCACGCACTGCGCAACGCCATTCTGCCTGTCATCACCTACGTCGGCCCCATGCTGGCCAGCCTGATGACCGGTTCTTTTGTGGTGGAAAAGATCTTCTCCGTGCCCGGTCTGGGCCGCGACTTCGTGTCTGCCATCACCAACCGTGACTACACCATGATCATGGGCACCACCATCCTGCTGTCCAGCATGGTCATCATTGCAAACGTGATCGTGGATATCCTTTATAAGATCATCGACCCGCGCATCAAACTGCAGTAAGAGAAAGGAGCGATTTTCATGGAAAACATTAAAAAGAATCCGCTCAGCCTGCAGCTCAACGCGGAGGATTTTCTGCCCGCCAGCAATGAGGAAAAGCAGAGCCTGGTGGTCATGCGCGAAAGCGTCAACTTCTGGAAGGACGGTATCCGCCGCCTGAAGAAGAACAAGATCGCCATGGTCAGCTTTGTGTTCATCATTGCCATTGCCATCTTTGCCTATCTGCTGCCCGCTGTCTGGCCTTACAGCTATTCCGAGCAGATGAAGGGCAGCAACAACCTGAAGCCCTTCGAATACTCTGCCTCCGAGCAGGCGCGTATCGACGCAGGCGAAAAGGTGTTCCCGCACATTCTGGGCACCGACCGTATGGGTCGTGACTTCGCTGTGCGTATCATGATGGGCACCCGCGTCAGCCTGTCTGTCGGTCTGATCGCTTCTGTGCTGGTGCTGATCATCGGCGCTACCTATGGTGCGGTTGCGGCCTTTGCCGGTGGATGGGTGGACAATATCATGATGCGTATCACCGATATTCTGTACACCATCCCGGACATTCTGTTGATCATCCTGCTGGGCATGGCCCTGAAGGACCCGCTGGACAAGCTGTCCACCCAGCCCGGCTTCAAGTGGATGCAGACCCTTGGCCCCAACATGATCTCCATCTTCATCATCTTTGCTCTGCTGTACTGGGTCGGTATGGCGCGTATCGTCCGCAGCCAGATCCTGATCCTGAAGGAGAGCGAGTACGTTACCGCTGCCCGCGCACTGGGCGCTTCCAGCGGCCGCATCATCAAAAAGCATCTGCTCACCAACTGCATCGGTACCCTGATCGTTACCACCACCCTGCAGATCCCGGCCTCCATCTTCACCGAGAGCTACCTGAGCTTCATTGGTCTGGGTGTTGCAGCCCCGCTGCCCTCTCTGGGTTCTCTGGCTACCGATGCCGTCAAGGGCATGAACACCTATCCCCATCTGCTGATCGCCCCCGCACTGATGATCAGCGTGATGATCCTTGTGTTCAACCTGTTCGGCGATGGCCTGCGCGATGCCTTTGACCCGAAGCTGAAGAATTGATGAGGTGAACAGAAATGAGCGAGAAAATTCTTGATATCAAAGATGAACGCCTTTCTTTCTTCACCCCTGCGGGCGAAGTAAAGGCACTGAACGGCGTTTCCTTTACCATGAATCAGGGCGATGTTCTGGGCGTTGTGGGCGAGTCCGGCTCCGGTAAGTCGGTCACCGCCTACTCTGTTATGGGTCTGACCGCTTACCCCGGCAAGCTGGTGGGCGGCAAGGTGTGGTTCAACGGCCACGAGATCGAGAACATGAAGGAGAAGGACTTCCGCAAGATCCGCGGTAATGAGGTCTCCATCATCTTCCAGGATCCCATGACCAGCCTGAACCCGGTGTACACCATCGGCAACCAGATCGTGGAGGTCATCCGCCTGCACACCGATAAGAACAAGGCCGATGCATGGGCACGTGCCAAGGAGCTGCTGGAGCTGGTTGGCATCAATGAGCCCGAGAAGCGTCTGAAGCAGTACCCCCACGAGCTGTCCGGCGGTATGCGCCAGCGCGTGATGATCGCCATTGCACTGGCCTGTGAGCCTAAGCTGCTGATCGCCGATGAGCCCACCACCGCACTGGATGTGACCATTCAGGCACAGATCCTTGAGCTGATGCAGGATCTGCGCAAGAAGCTGGGCATGAGCATCATCATGATCACCCACGATCTGGGCGTTGTGGCTTCCATGTGCGAGAAGATCGCCGTCATGTACGCCGGCCACATCGTGGAGTACGGCACCACCGACGAGATCTTCTATCAGCCGGGTCACGAGTACACCAAGGGTCTGATCAACTCCATCCCCAAGCTGAACACCGCAGAGCACGAGCGCCTTGTGCCCATCGAGGGCACCCCTGTGGACCTGCTGAATCCGCCGGCCGGCTGCCCCTTTGCGCCCCGCTGCAAGAACTGCATGAAGATTTGTCTGAGCAAGATGCCCCCGCGCACCGAGCTCAGCGATACCCACTATACCTACTGCTGGCTGCAGCAGAAGGCTGCATTTGAGAAAGGGGAAAAGGCAGAATGAGTGAACACAAGACGCTGGTCGAAGTCCAGCACCTGCAGCAGTATTTCCCCGCCGGCGGTGTGGGCAAGAACCGCAAGTACGTTCAGGCTGTGGATGACGTAAGCTTTGCTATCCGCAAGGGCGAGACCCTTGGTCTGGTAGGTGAGTCCGGTTGTGGCAAGACCACCACCGGCCGCACCCTGCTGCGCCTGTACGAGCCCACCGGCGGTAAGATCTACTATGACGGCAACCTGCTGTTTGATAAGGACAACAAGATCGCAGTGGATATGCTGCCCTACCGCCGCCGGATGCAGATCGTTTTTCAGGATCCCTACGCAAGTCTGGACCCCCGCATGACCATTGGCGACATCGTGGGTGAGGGCATTGATATCCATCATCTGGCCGAGAACGAAAAGGACCGCCACGATAAGATCATCGCTCTGCTGGAGCGCGTTGGCCTGAACAGCGAGCACGCAAACCGCTACTGCCACGAGTTCTCCGGCGGTCAGCGTCAGCGCGTGGGCATTGCCCGTGCACTGGCTGTGAACCCCGAGTTCATCGTTTGTGACGAGCCTGTTTCCGCACTGGACGTTTCCATTCAGGCTCAGGTCGTCAATATGTTCGAGGATCTGCAGCAGGAGATGGGTCTGACCTACCTGTTCATCGCCCATGACCTGAGCGTTGTCAAGCACATCTCCAACCGCATCGGCGTCATGTATCTGGGCAAGATGGTGGAGCTGGCCGACAGCTACGAGCTGATCACCCACAGCATCCACCCCTACACCCGCAGCCTGATCTCCGCAATTCCGGTGGCAGACCCCATTACGGCCCGCCAGTCCAAGCGTATCGTGCTACAGGGCGATGTGCCCAGCCCCCTGAACCCGCCGTCCGGCTGCCGTTTCCGCACCCGTTGCCCCTATGCAGACGAGCAGTGCGCAAACGAGGTGCCCGAGTTCAAGGAGGTCTCCACCGGCCACTGGGCAGCCTGCCATCACCTTGACCGCGTGAAGTGAGAACACTTCACGCCGGTAAAAAGTGAAAGCAATTCAACTTAGTGCTGAAATGTTGTCACAAAATGGTTACAGTCCAAGTTTTGGGCTTGTAACCGGTATGAGAACGCATTATAATCATTCGTGTTCCTCCGGTGTACATTTGCACCGGATCGAATATAGAGGCGGCTGGGGGAACCTGGCACACTCAAATTTGATATAAGGGAAGGATATTATTATGAAACGCATTTCTCGTCGTAATTTCCTCAAGGTTGCAGGCGTGGGTGCCGCTGCTCTGGGTCTGGCAGCCTGTGGCGGCAGCAAGTCCGGTTCTACCGCAACCTCCGGTTCTGCTTCTTCCGCTGCTGGTTCTTCTACCGGCAGTGTCAACACCGCTGGCTTCACCGTCCAGTACGGCCCCAACCCCGAGACTCTGGATCCCTCTTTGAACAGCGCTGTTGATGGCGCCAACACCATCATCACCATCTTCGAGCCCCTGCTGATCATCAACGAGAACAACGAAGTTATTGGTGGCCAGGCTGAGAGCTGGGAAGCAAGCGAGGACGGCCTGACCTGGACCTTCACCATGCGTGACGGCCTGAAGTGGAGCGATGGCACCGACCTGACCGCTAAGGACTTCGAGTACACCTTCAAGCGTATGGTCAACCCCGACACCGCAGCTCCCTACGCAGAGACCTGCCTGGGCATGATCGATGGTTTTGACGCAGCTGCCGGCTTCCCCGATGCAGACGGCAACCCCACTGCAGAGCCCAACCCCGATGCGCTGAACGTCAAGGCAAGCGACGACGGCAAGACCCTGACCATCGTGCTGTCCTACCCCTGCTCCTACTTCGACAAGATGGCTGCATTCGCATCCATGAGCCCTGTGCAGCAGGCTACCGTTGAGGCCAACGGCGATGCATGGTGCACCTCCGCTGAGACCTTCGTCTCCAACGGCCCCTACATGATCACCGAGTGGACCCCCTCCGAGCGTATCGTTCTGTCCAAGAACCCCAACTACGTTGGCGGCTGGGATAGCTCTAAGATCGTTTCCGACAGCATCACCCTGCTGCTGCTGGAGGACTCTTCCGCTTGCTTCGCTGCTTATAACAGCGGCGAGGCTGTCCTGATCAAGGACGTGCCCACCGACGAGATCCCCAGCCTGACCAAGGCAGAGGATGGCGGCGACTTCTATGTTGACCCCATTCTGGGCACCTATTACGTCAGCATGAACCTGCAGCGCGATGCCTTCAAGGATGCCAAGGTCCGCAAGGCTCTGGCTCTGGCTATCGACCGCGACTACGTTGCCAACACCATCATGCAGGGCACCTACTCTGCTGCTTCCAACCTGGTCGGCCCTAGCATCGTGGACGCGCAGGGCTACTTCTACGACAACGCAAACGGCGGTTCTCCCTACATTGCAGCTGACTACGAGGCAAATATGGCCGAGGCTAAGAAGCTGCTGGAAGAGGCTGGCTATCCCAATGGCGAGGGCTACCCCACCATCGAGTACAGCACCAACGATTCCGGCTACCATGTGCCTCTGGCAGAGTACCTGCAGCAGACTTGGGGCGATCTGGGCATCACTTTGACCATCAGCAAGATGGAGTGGTCTGCCTTCACCGCTGCTCGCCGTGCCGGCGAGTACGATGTTGCCCGTAACGGCTGGGTCATGGACTACAACGATCCTTCCAACATGATCGAGCTGTTCTGCTCCGGCAACGGCAACAACGATGGTAAGTACTCCAACCCTGACTTCGATGCTGCTATGGAGGCTTCCAAGGTTGCAGATGTCGCCGAGCACTTTGCACAGCTGCACAAGGCTGAGGACATCCTGATGGAGGATATGGGCTGCATCCCCGTTGCTTACTACAACGAATTCTGGCTGCAGAGCTCTTCTCTGAAGGGCGTCTGGCACAGCCCCTACGGCTACTGGTACTTCCAGTACGGCTACATCGAGGAGTGATTTCCTCCCTGTGCTGTGCAGCGTAAGCTGAACCGTAAACTATAAGCACTGAGCACCCCGCTGACCGGAAACGGTTGGCGGGGTGCTTTTTTGCTGTTATCCTGCAAAAAAGACGAGTGCTCGGTTTTGCCGAGCACTCGTCTTTTATATGTAAACCAGATTGAAAAGGTACCAGCTTACACCGTGGCCATGGCGGCCAGAACGCTCTGCCAGCTCTTGCTGCGTGCGGCAGACACAGGGGCGGGACGGGTGCGCCGTGCAGCCGGGGCAGTATGGCAGGCCGCAGAGGATACCGTCAGGGCAGGGGAGGGGCAAAAGAACACAGCAGTATCCTTTGCCAGCCACTGCGCAGCCAGTGCAGCGGCCTGCGGGTCAGATTGCAGGGCACGGCGCTCGTTCCCGGCCAAAAAATCTGCCAGCCAGTACAGAATTGCAGCCAGTGGCAGGCAGGGGGAAGCATCCTGATTCCAGTAACTCCAGCGTGCGCCGTGGCCAAGGTGGCTTTCCACCGTGATCTGTGCGCCGGTGCGGGCATTCTGCGGGATGGAGCCAACATAGTTGGTCCCGGCACGCTGTCCCAGTTCCTCTATAAGGCGCTGGGTGCGGGCAGCATCCAGACGATCCTCACGGCAGTAGGCGCGGAAGTCGGTCTGGCTCAGCAGGCTGTCGGCGCTGGACGGAAAACGCCCGGTCAACTGCCCATCCGCATTGTGGCACAGCTGCCAGCCCTTGCGGAACAGCTGGAAATTCAGGCAGCGCCGCCCCATGGTGGAGTAGCACACAAGGGCGCTTTGCTCCCCGGGCAGCTGTTTTACTTCAAGATAGGCATCGTTGCCGCAGGTATCCTGCAAACGGACGGTAAGCAGCAGCTGCGCACCGACGTGCTGGGTGGACATGGCGTTGTGCATGGCGTCAAAATAACGGGAAGCGTCCATGATTGATCTCCTTCCTATAGCAATTCAACTTTTTAATGCAACAGCAACAACGTTGAATTGCATATCGCAAATATGCTGTTTGACTGTTGCACTAATTTCTTGCCTTGCGATAAAAGCAAACAGCGAAACGTTGTAAAAGCGCCAGCCGGGTGATCGGGCCGTCAGGCTGCATAAAACTTCTCTGAACGTAGTATAGCATACTTTTGGATGAAAAACAACTGTAAGTTTTTCAAAACAACAAATTTTTGCAAAAATCTACAGCGCATTGCAAACAAAAGTTCAAAGTATGGTTGTGCACTGAGATGTGCGGTTGTAAAAAATGACCCCTGCGGGAGATGCCGGCTAAGGCCGGAACTGCTCCCACAGGGGTCGTTTTATTTTACTTCAATCGCCAAGTTCCCGGATCTCGTTCTGGATCAGCCGTCCGGCAGCGCGGGCAAGCTGATCCATGCCGCGGATGCGTGCCATATTTTTGCCGTAGATCTGCGCGGCGGCACCGGCGCTGCTGTCCTCGCCCATAAAAACGGCAGACACCCGCACGCCCTGCCGCTGCAAGGTGCGCACCTGCGCGGCGGTATCGGTAACACCGGCGGCGTCCTCGTAGGCGCAGCCCAGCGGGTTCTGCGCCGTGGGCGGGATGCGGCGGCTGTCGTTGGGGCTGGCATCGGTCAGCAGGATCATCAGGTGGCGCGGGGCGGGGCCGGGGGCGTACTGAATCAGATCGCCCGCAGCTCGCAGCGCCAGACCGTCCCGGTTCCAGCCTGAGGCGAAGTACCGGAAGATGTTCTGCCGGTTCTTGTCCGCAAAGCCTTTCAGTACCCGCAGTACCGTGTAGCCCCGCAGGCTGCTAAAGGCGCTTACTCGCACCGGAATACCGCAGTTGGCCAAGCTTTCGGCCAGAATGACACCCTGCGCCGCGATCACCTCCTGACAGTGCAGGCGGGAGGCGGAGGCGTCCAGCAGCAGATCCACCGTAAAAGCGGGGCAGTTTTCCTCCTCCGGGCACAAAAACACCCGGCTATCGTTCAGGTAAGGGGCGCGCCACACCCGCCCGGCGCACAGGTTGCCGCTGCGTGCCACCCGCTGGTCGGGCTGCTGATGCACCAGAATACAGTTGCGGATCTGCTCGGTAAGGCGCAGTACAACACTTCGATGCAGTTCCTGATTTTTTGCATAGTAGGTGCGGTTGCGTTCGGCCTGCAATTCGGCTTGCTGCGCCAGCTGCCGCGCTTCCGGGGTGGGTGCCTGCGCCGGGCTGGGTACACCGGCGCTGAACCACAAGTGACAGCCCAGATGCACCCCAGTGCACAACTCCTGCTCGGCCTTGCGCAGCTGCTCCGGCGGGTAGAAGCAGCGCCCGAAGCAGCTTTCGATGTAGGCACGATCCTGTGCGGCGCGTTGCTTCAGGGTGATGTTTGCCCGGCGCTTGTTCACCGCCAGCCCGCTGCCTGTGGCATCCACCGCACCGGAATGCTCCACTGTCACCCGGTCGGTTTTGATCATCTGGGTGGGCATGGCTTTGGTGGCAAGCTTTGCCCAGAAGCCTTGCAGCTGCAGATGCAGCGCGGGTTTCTGGCGTACCTTGCCGTCAAACAGGGCGAATTTTGCAAACAGCGCCAGCAGGTCGTTTTTGAGCTGTGCTGGTTCCGGTACGGTCTCCGGTTCCAGCGCGGCGGTAAGGCTGCTTTCGTAAGGGGTCATGACCGGGGCAGTGCGTCCCAGCACCTCGCGCCAGCGCGCAGCCTGCATGGTGTACACCAGCTGGTTTTTCGCCATCCACTCCTGCCGCGAAAGCTTGTACTGAATGGCAAAAAAGTAGTCCGCGTGGGCAAACCGCAGCGCCTCCAGCACCGGGCGGCGGGGCAGCTCCAGCCGGTAGGCCGCGTTTTCTAAGTACAGCCACGCCATATCGTCCAGCATGGGCTGGCGTGTGTCGCCCTCCCAAGCGGAAAAAATGTCCCGGATCAGCGCGTCACCGTAGTATTTATGCACCAGCCCTACGATGCAGTTCATGTAAAAATCAATGGTGCCGTCCGTGTTGCGGGCCAGAAACAGCGGCTCAAAGCCGTAGGCTCCGGCAGCGGCCCAGACCTGATTGGCCGCACGCCGCTCCTGCGCGGTGTAGCTTTGGGCGTCCATCAGGCAAACAGCTTTCCGGCATCCAGCTTGGCCGGGATGCGTGCGGCGATCACGTCCCGGATCAGCCCCTGCTCGTAGGAGTCAAAGGCCTTGTTGGTGATGCCCATATCCAGCGCCGCCCCGGCCGGGATGCCCCTGCGGATCAGCCGTAGCGCGTCCAGCATACCGCGCAGATCCAGCGCTTTGGTGGAAATCTCGGCACTGTCGCACTTTTTCTGCAGGTCCAGAAACAGCAGCGCAAACTGGTGCACATATTTTGCCGAAAGATCCGGGAACTGCGCCCGCAGCAGCTTTTCCAGATTATCCTGTGTGATGGTGGGCATCTGCACCACCGCAAAGCGGGAGGTCAGCGCCTCGTTCAGCTCCCGGGTGCCCGCGTAGCCGTAGTTCATGGTGGCAATAAAGCGGGTCTCCTCGGCCAGCGGGATGCGGTCGTAACCGGGTACGTCGATGGTGCGGCGGAAGTCCAGCACCGCGTGCAGCACCGCTAGCGCCTCGTTTTTGGCCATGTTGATCTCGTCCAGCACGCCAAAGCCGCCGCACTGTGCGCAGCGGTACACCGGCCCGGGACGGAACACCACCTGCCCGCCCGCAAAGGTATCCATGCCGATCAGGGAGGCGGCATCCATGTTTACATGAAAAGAGATGTCCCATGCGGGGCGGCCAAAGGCGGCGGCAAGGTTTTCGGCCAGCACGTTTTTGCCGGTGGCCTTTCCGCCGGCCAGCAGCAGGTTTTCGCCGCAGAGGATAGCCGCCAGCGCCTGCTCCCACACCTCCTTACCGTAATAGGTAAAGGCAGGGGCGGGGATGCGCGGGCGCAGCGTCTCGCTGAGCGGATGGGCGGCGCGGTATTCCTGCACCGCCGTAAGCAGGGCGGGGTCTACCCCTTCCTGCCGTAAGGTATCCAGAATATCCGACATTTGTACAAACACCTCGATCTTGTGACCGGGCGGGAATGAACTGCCCGGTTTTCACGCTTATCATAGCACAATCGCGGGCATTTGTGTAGAGGGCGTGCGGGGTAAAAGAAGCAAAGAGGGGCAGCCCCAAATGGGACCGCCCCTCTTCACATGAAAAAGAAGAAAAGAAGAAACGCTTAGAGTATGCCGGAGAACTGCGCTTTATCAGGCATTCTCCAGACCAGCCATCTGTTTGACAGCCTTCATGGCGAAGGTCAGGGTGCGGCCCATAGCCACACCGGCCATCAGGCAGGGGTAGTTGTTGGCAAAGAAGCTGCCGGACATATCGCCGGTAATGTACAGACCCTCCATGGGCTGATTGTTGGTGTCCAGAGCCTGACCCTTTTCGTTGATGGCGATGCCCTGCTCGGTGGTCAGCAGGGAAGCACCCAGCCAGCAGCCGTAGAAGGGCGCGGTGCGAATGGCGCTCAGGCGGTAAGCGGGCTTGCCGAAGTCCTCATCGTTCTGCTTATCGTACAGCTCATTGTAGCGCTCCACGGTAGCAAGGAAGGTATCCTTGGCAGCGCCGGTAAAGCCCATCTTGTCGGCCAGCTCGTCCAGCGTATCGCACTTGAACAATGCACCGGCCTCGATAGCCTCGTCCATCTTGCCCTGAATGTACTTCTCACCGCCGTTGCGGGTCTGGGCAGAGCAGCCGATGGTGTGGAAGCGCTTTGCATCCTCCAGAATGTTAGCATCGCAGATCTGTGCGTAGACGCGGCCCGGCTGGTGGGCGGCAGCGTAGACGATATCGTTATAGGGGCAGCTCTCGTTGGCAAAACGCTCGCCGTTGCGGTTTACCTTCAGGAAGGGCTGAGTACCGGGGTTGTACTGGCGGATCTTACCGGGGAAAGCCTTGCCGCCAAAGGCGGAGTCGCTGTCCACATAACCGGCGTCCACACCGGGGGCAACGATGCCGCGGTCAAACAGCATGGGAGCGGCTTCCTTGTCCAGATTAGCACCTGCCCACACGGCAGCGCGGATACCGTAGCCCTTGTCGGCGGGGGAGTAGGAGCAGGCGGTGGTCACGCTGGTGCCCAGCGGGTCCAGCTGCTCCATCATGTAGGGGTTGCCGGGGAAGCCGCCGCAGGCCAGCAGCACGCCCTGATTGGCGTTGTAGCGGATGAAGTGGTCATCCTCGGTGCTCTGGGCGATGATACCGGTAATGCGGCCATCGCTGTTCTTTTCCAACTTGGCCAGACTGGTCTTGAAGTCTACATCGTAGCCCAGCTCCTGGATGTACTGCAGCAGCAGCTCATTGCGAGCCAGACCGGACTCGCGCTCGCTGGCCATGTAGTTGTGCTCCTGCACAGGGTAGAGGTAGTCGGTGTTGTGCTCGGCATTCTCTGCAGGCCATGCAGCCTCGGTGCCGGAGGTGAAATCGCATACCCAGCCGTACTTATCTTCCAGAATGCTGCGCATGAAGTCGTGCATGGCGGCAGACTCGTTGATCCAGGTCTTGACAACGCGCTGGTCGCACTTGCCGGAGGCATAGCGGGAGATTTCGCTCAGCAGCTTTGCCTTATCGGTGGCGGGTTCGCCAGCCTCCTTAGCGGCAGCAGAATCAACAGCGCCGTACCAGTGACGGGTGTCCTGCACGTTGGCGTTCTGCTCGATAACATGGAAGTTCAGGCCGTTGGCAGCAGCATAAGCGGCAGCGAACATACCGCCGTTGCCAGCACCCACGATCAGGATGTCGGTGTCCACGGTCTCGGTGATGGCGGCCTCGTCGATGTCAGGCTCTTTGCCCAGCCAGTCGTTCTCATCGCCGGTGGGCAGCTGCACGCTGGAGACCACGGCCTCGCCCTTAGCCTGTGCGTAGCAGCTCTTGGCAGCCTTCATCACGGCGTCGGAGGTGATGGTAGAACCGGAAACACCGTCGATCTCGGCAGAACCAGCAGCCAGCAGCTGCTCGCGCAGCTCATCGGCAGCGGCAGCGCCGAAGGAAGCGGTCTCGCCGGAGGTATCCACCACCACGTCGGTGACAGCGCTGTCGGAGAAGGTCATAGTGACCTTGACGGTGGAGGAAATACCCTCGGCAGTGCCCTCGTAGGTGCCGGGGATGTACTGACCGGCAGCACCGGAAGTGGAGGCAGAACCGGAAGCGGAATTGCAGGCAGCCAGAGCACCGGCGGTCACACCGCTCATGGCGGCGGCAGCGGCGATCTTGATAAAGCCCTTACGGGAGATCTTGTTCATAGGTACGCTCTCTTTCTTTTTGTTCTTCTTTGTGTTCCTTCTTATCGTGCAGCAAAGTAAAAGGCACTTTGCGGAATCCTTAACAATTGTAGCGTAGAAGGGTGCTGTTTACAATTCATATTTTTTATATTATAATTTAGGCCAACCTAATGTATTGCGGGAGGGAGAAAAGCATGAACGAGAGCGCACTGGAAGGCTTTGTAAAGATCGTGGAACTGAACAGCTTTTCTGCGGCGGCAGAGGCACTGTATCTTTCCCAGTCGGCACTTTCGCAGCAGATCCGCACGCTGGAAGGGCAGCTGCAGTTCGAGCTGTTCCAGCACGTGCCCCGCCGGGTGGTGCTGACCCCGGCGGGACAGGATTTTTACCCCAAGGCAAAGCAGCTGGTGGCTCTGTATCAGCAGGCGGTGCGCCACGCCCGCGCGGTGCAACAGCAGGAAAAACCGCCGGAACGGCATCTGGTGATTGCAGGCTGCCATGAGGCAATGCGGATGTTCGCATACGACTTGTTTTCCCTGACAAGTGACTTGTGCCTGCAGTATACCTCCATTCTGGGGTGGTGTGCCAACCGCAGCGAGGTCTGGCGCAGCCTGAAAAAAGGGGAGATGGATCTTTCCTTCCAGCTGGAAAGTGCAGAGTTCTACGCGCAGGGGCTTACCTTTGTGCCGCTGTTCT
>OGJY01002330.1_pt1 | contig 19135 bp, 17 predicted proteins | sample 1572231 | NCBI WGS metagenome assembly OGJY01 (sample SAMEA2582121, study PRJEB24529) | metagenome | biome: Human gut stool | place: China | collected 2011
CGCTGGGAAACCGGCAACGCTTACCCTGACATTGCCCTGTTGGATAATCTGGCAGTAACGCTGTCCGTATCTGTTGAAGAACTCTGCCGCGGTGAGAAGATTGCCATGCCTTCATCCGACGCTAACGCACTCCTCACCGATGTGATCACAGAGGAAAAACAACAGAAAAAAGACAGAGTCGCAAAATTTCTTCGCATTCTCTGTCTTAGTCTGTTTTCTATTATTGTTCTTGCGCTTCTCTTTTTTACCGGTGCCTTCTTTTTTATACAAAATGAACCCAATTTGGAGGAAGCACTCTTTACACTTGCTTTGGGCGCATTCTGTCTCGGTCTCGTACTCTTCCAATACGGAATTCCTCTCCTGCTGTTAGGCGTCTCGCTGCCGCAACTGCTTCTTAGACGAAACCGACCTCAGAATGTTGTAAAAAAGGTCTGTTGTATCCTGTTATTGATTCTGTCCATTCTCTGGCTTTTCTGTAGCAGACATCTTTTCCAGATATTCTAATGCCTCTCTACGGCGCCAGCATACACATTAGAATATTATTTTCCAAACAGTGTGCTCAGAATCCCTCTCTTGATGACCTGGGCGCCGGTGTTGATGAGTTGACGCTCAATCTGGGCCTGTCGGCGTTCCGCTGCCTTTTCCTTCTTTTTCTGGGCAGCCTCCCACTCCTTCTGTTTCTGCTTTACAGCGGATTCCTGGAGCTTTGCCTGCTGCTTCGCCAAAGCTTCCTTGTCCTTCTCCAGCTGGGCGCGCTCTGCGGCAAGCTGTTGTGCTTTTGCTTCGTGTTCTATAGTGTCTGTCAGCACTTCGTAGGCTGAAATATTGTCCACTGCTTCATCGTAGCGTCCCATGCCGTCCCGCGCCATCAGGTTCCGGCGCTCCGTCTCGTCCACCGGTCCCATAAAACTCTGAGGGCAGATGATAGAGGTACGCTGGGCAATGCCGGGCACGCCGTTCTCGTCCAGGAAGGATGTCAGTGCTTCTCCCACACCTAACTCCATGATCACTTCCTCTGCCTTAAACGCCGGATTGGCCCGCAGAGACTGTGCTGCCGCCCGGACAGCCTTCTGCTCCGCCGGAGTATACGCCCGGAGGGCATGCTGTACCCGGTTGCTTAACTGTGCCAGCACGGAATCAGGGATATCACTGGGACTCTGGGTCACGAAATAGATGCCCACACCCTTGGAACGGATCAGCTTTACCACCTGCTCGATCTTCTGTACCAGTACTTTCGGTGCATCGGCGAACAGCAGATGTGCCTCATCGAAGAAAAATACAAGCTTCGGCTTTTCCAGATCCCCCGCCTCGGGAAGCTTTTCGAACAGTTCCGACATCATCCATAACAGGAAGCTGGCATATAACGTAGGATTCTGCACCAGCTTTACACAATTCAGCACATTGACGATACCCTTGCCGTACACATCCGTACGCATCCAATCATAAATATCCAGATCCGGTTCTCCGAAAAAGAGGTCTCCGCCCTGATTCTCCAGAGGTAGTAACGCCCGCAGAATACCGCCCACGGACTGCTTGGAGATACTTCCGTAGGTGGTCAGATAGTCATCCTTGTGTTCTGCCACATAATTCAGCAGAATACGCAGATCCTTTAAGTCGATCAATAAAAGTCCCTTGTCATCCGCGATCCGGAAGACAATATTCAATACACCTTCCTGCGCGGCGGTGAGCCCCAGGATACGGGATAACAGCTCCGGTCCCATATCGGAGATGGTAGCTCTCACGGGATGTCCGCCCTCCTGATAGATATCCCAGAAACAGACCGGATAAGCCTTATAGGAAAAGCTGTCACGGATACCGAATTTATCGATTCTCTTGTCCATGGATTCCGAAGCCACACCCGCCGTGGCAATGCCGGAGACATCTCCCTTGACATCACATAAAAATACCGGAACTCCCGCGTCCGAAAAGGATTCCGCCATAGCTTTCATAGTAATAGTCTTGCCGGTGCCGCTGGCTCCCGCGATCAGTCCATGACGGTTGCTCATATTCAGCTGCATATTCACACGCTGGCCATCTGCCAGGCCCATATAGATCTGTCCGTCTGTATACATTGTTTCATTCCTGTCCTTTCCTGTTTATGGATTTATATGACGAATTATGATCATCTTTACTATAGCGCATAAACAAGATATAATGCAACTATATCCTTCCGTAAGGAATTTTGAAAGGAGTTTTATTTTGCAAAACAAAGGATCCCATTGTTCTATTTTCCCACCGGATCTCAGTGCTCTGACGCTGCATATCCTCGCTATGGCGTTCATGTTCTGTGATCACCTGTGGGCTACCCTCGCCGGAGATGCCTGGTGGCTGACCGGCATCGGCAGACTGGCATTTCCCATGTTTGCCTTTTTCCTGGTGGAAGGCTTCTTCCATACCCATGATAAGAAAAAATATTGCATGCGCCTGCTTCTTCTGGCCATTCTGTCTGAGCTTCCCATCAATCTGATGTACAGCGGGCTGTTATTCTACCCATTTCATCAGAACGTGATCTGGACACTGCTCACAGGCTTCCTGTGTATCTGGGCAATGGATACCCTACGGAAAAAATGGCCGGTCTGGCTGTGGATTCCATCGATCCTGCTGCTATCTGCAGTGGGCTACGTGCTGGCAACCCTCCTCATGTTCGACTATTACGGGGAAGGCGTTCTGACTGTTATCGTATTCTATCTCTTCCATGGAAAAAAATGGTGGCAGCTTGCCGGACAGTTTGCCGGACTCTACTGGATCAATGTCATGCTGTTGGCAGGAATGCAGATTCCGTTGCAGCTTTTCGGTCATGCCTTCGAGATTTCAGAACAGGGCTTGGCGCTGTTGTGTCTGCCGCTTCTGTGGTGCTACCATGGACGCCAGGGCGCGCATAACCGTAAGATCCAGATTGCCTGCTATGCCTTTTATCCGGTGCACATGCTGGTACTGGGGATTCTGTCAAAGCTGATTTTTAGTTAAACATGGCGCTGACAGAAAGCCTATTCCCCAAAGCAAAAACCTCCCGATGGAATCACATTCCACCGGGAGGTTTTTTGAATCCTATTAGTACTGTTTTACCTGTTCTTCACCGTTCATGACACGCAGAGCCCCCTGAGCCAGAGCTAACAGCTCGTCCTCACCGGGATATACGGTCACAGGAGCGATCCAGCCGCATCTCTCTTTCAGCTTAGCCACTACGTCCTCACCATAAGCAATACCACCGGTGATAACGATCTGGTCTACCTTGCCGTTCAGCACACAAGCCATAGCACCGATGTCCTTGGCTACCTGTAACAGGAATGCCTGCTTCACCTCCGCTGCCTTGGCATCGCCTTCATTGGCACGCTTGGTAACTTCACGCATATCATTGGTACCCAGGTAAGAATTCAGGCCGCCCTTGCCGATCAGCTTTGCACTGATCTCCTTCTCGGTATATTTTCCGGAGAAGCACATTTTTACCAGTGCTGCACAGGGCACACCGCCTGCACGTTCCGGAGAGAATGCACCGTCACCGTCAAATGCACTGAATACGTCTACAACCTTACCGTCCTCATGTGCGCCTACGGATACGCCGCCGCCCATGTGCACTACTATCAGACGCAGGGACTCATAAGGCTTGCCGGCCTCTTTTGCATATCTCTTGGCAACTGCCTTCTGGTTCAGGGCATGGAAGATACTTCCTCTGGGGATCTCTTCCAGACCGGAATATCTTGCGATGGGCATCAGCTCATCTACTACAACGGGGTCTACGATGTAAGAGGGAACGCCGATCTCATCACCGATCTCTCTTGCCAGAATACCGCCTAAGTTAGAAGCATGCTGACCCTGTACACCTACTTTTAAATCCTCCAGCAGATCATCGGTTACCGCATAGGTACCACTGGGGATGGGCTTTAACAGACCGCCACGTCCTACGATCACGTTGAAGCTCTTCAGATCGCAGTTTTTCTCTGCCAGCAGATCAGTAATGATCTTCTTACGGAAATCCTTCTGTTCGAAAATAGTATCGTATTTGGAGATCTCCTCGGTAGAATGTCTCAAAGTTTCTTCAAATAATAAGTTCTCATCCTCAAATACACCGATCTTGGTGGAGGTGGAACCGGGGTTGATGATCAGACTCTTGATTGCCATTGTGTGTTTCCTCCTATATTCACTCTTATATTCACTCTTATATTCACTCTTATGCTTTGCCGCTTTGTCCACTACAGCATCGATACCTGCCGACAGCAGTTCTCCCGCAACTTCTACAGCGGCTTCTATCACGATATCCATAGCTTATTTCTGATTCTTTTTCATCTCTTCTGCTACAACTGCAGCCAGTGCCAGGGAGTATACCTTGGTCTCGAAGGTATCGGAACGGCTGGTCAGGACAACAGGCACCTTGGTACCGGTCAGGATGCATCCGTTCTTTACTTTTACCATATGTACAATTGCCTTGTATACCAGGTTGCCGGCATGGATATCCGGGAACAGCAATACATCTGCATCACCCTGGATCTTACGGTCAGTCGCGCCCTTATGCCTGGCTGCCTCGGGATCGATTGCCAAGTCAAGAGACAGCGGTCCGTCTACGATACAGCCGGGGATCTGTCCTTCTTCGCACATCTTAGTCAGTTCTGCCGCATCTACGGTAACGGGCATCTTGGGATTTACAACCTCAACTGCTGCTAAAGGTGCTACCTTAGGCTCTGCAACGCCGCAGGCATTACATACCGGAATGGTGTTCTTGATGATCTGAACCTTCTCCTCCAGTGTAGGATAGGTCATGAATGCAACATCGGTCAGGAACAGAAGTCTGTCAATGCCGGGAATCTCAAACACACATACATGAGACAGGGTTCCACCGGTACGAAGACCTACTTCTTTGTTCAGTACACTCTTTAAGAAATTCTTAGAGTCGATCAGACCCTTCATATACATATCTGCACGGCCGTCATGTGCCAGCTTTACAGCTTTCAGGGAGGCTTCGATCATATCCGGCTCATTGATGATCTCATAATCGGAGAGATCCATATTCAGTCCTGCTGCGATCTCACGGATCTTTGCCTCATCACCTACCAGGATTGCATCTGCAATACCCAGTCTCTTGGCTTCATGTACAGCTTCCAGTACCGCACTGTCCTGTGCTACGGAGACTGCAACCGTCTTCTTCCCACATTCTTTTACTTTTGCTACGATGTCATCAAAATTCATTTCTTCCATATCCTTTCTGCCCCTTCTCAAGGCTTCCAGCAGCCACAGCCATTCGCAAAATCGTGCGATCGATCGCACTCTCCGCTGCTTTGCAGCTATTTTTGTTCATATCTGTGCCGGTGACTCTAATCGTTAAAATAATAACACAGCAATATATAAAAATCAAGTGCATACGCGGATACATGCAAAAAGCCACCTCTAAACGAGGTGGCTGATCTCTGCCAGAGTCGGGACACAGGCATATAAACACTTTTTGAGTTCTGCATCCGGCTGCGTCTGATCCGGTACCATAACAACCTTGCAGCCTGCACGGTATGCACTTAAGACACCGTTAGGAGAATCCTCCACCGCCATGCACTCCTCCGGGGCGAGTCCCAGCTGCCCGCAGGCGTAGAGATAAATGTCCGGAGACGGCTTACCTTCCGCTACCATGGTAGCGGAGATCAATTTTTCAAAGTAAGGTCTGATCCCTGTAAGCGTCAGATATTTTTCGGTCCGCTCCAGATCCGTTGCTGTGGCAACAGCTGTGGTAATGTGTCTTTTTTTCAGATCTTCGAGAAGTTCCACAGCACCGGGCTTGCATTTGATGCCATCCCGGTCCAGCGCTTCCTCCATCAATTCTTTTCGTTTCTTCCGTACGGCATAATAATCAAATTCCTCGCCGTACCAGTCCCCAAGCTGTCTGGGGGCAAAAGGCCTTCCAAGACTTCGCATCGTCAGTGCCTGCTCATCCGTCATCGTGTAGCCGTAAGCCTCCAATGCCTTCGGCCAGAAAATACGGTAATATTTTTCGGTATCGATCAACGTACCGTCCATGTCAAAAATTACTGCCCGGATCATAACTGTCCCTCTGTATCATCCGCCTGCACGGCGTGCTCCGTTTTTTCCTGTCTACGCTTTTTCCTGCGTTTTGCCACCTTTTTCACAAGTAATACGATCAACAGTATCCCTACTGCTACTCCGATAATGCAAATTACGATCATCCGGGTATGGCTGCCTTCTGCCTCCGCGATACGGAAGCTACCGGGTACCTCCATGGTGAACTGTCTGTAGCTGCCGATCACCGTGGATTCCACTTCTCTGTATTCGCCGTCCTGTTCTACCCAGACTACAGTATTGTCAGCATCCTCACAGTAGACACGTAAGGTTGCTTCTCCGGTATAGTCCGGTGCGTCCTCTTTCATGGAGTTGGTCATGGAGACCTTATATGTGTCCCCCTCTATCTGCAGATGCAATGCAGCATTCGGATAGAAGTTACCCTCTGCCATGACCAGAGGTTTGTTGGCATCATTTTTCTCTGCGGAAGCAATGGATGCGGTCCACTCCTCATACTCCGCTTCCAGTACACGATTACCGGTAATATAACTGAAATCATAATCCGGCCATACACCGTAATAGCCTTCCTTCTCCGGCACTTCCGGAATCTGATCTGCAGACAGATAGTCTCCGTAATTACATTTATAGGAAGCCACTTCCTCGCCATCTGCCAGGAAAGTGATCGTAAACTGCGAAAAAGCTTCCGGAACTCCATCCTTTGCGCAAAGTTCCTGATAGGACAACGGTGTTGCTCCGCCCTGGTAACCGATGCCGTCTACACCGCCGACACCGCCTTCTACATAATAATTGCCGTACAGGCTGCCGTCATCACTGACTTTACCTGCAATGCTGCCCTGATTTTCTCCGGACATATCCAGATCATTGTATGCATAACTGTAAAAAATATCGCAGCCTTCTCCGGCGATACCGCCGATATTATTTTTACCGGTGATCCTGCCCATGCTATAGCAGCTGCGGATCGCATAATTGGCAGATCCGGCAATACCACCCACATCACTGCCTCCGGTACTTTCAATGGGGGCATAGGATTCACAGGAAATAATTGCTCCGTATTCCGCCTTGCCGACGATACCTCCCACGTTATCTTTTTTACCGGTGATATCACCGAAATTGCGACTGTCTCTTACGACTGCCTTGATGGTCTGCTCCACATCGAAGCTCTCCGTTCCGGTCAAGGTGATGTCATCCTCCGGGTCAAAATCATATTCCGTTGCCACCTGTCCGACGATACCGCCGACATTGGTATCCGCCTCTACCGTACCACGATTTACACACAGTGTTACTTTACCTTTTTGGAAGCTGGAGGTGTCATATAATGCTTCTTCGGTTCTCTCAGGTTCTGCCTCACCAGCCTCAGCATCAGGATCTCCGGGGTTCACTTCCCCCTTGCTGGCGGATTCATCCGAAGTATCCTCCACAGAAATCCCCTCGTATCGGAAGAGATCATCGCGGATCTCGCTGACCAGTTTCCGCAATACCCTCGCCTGATCCATCAGCTCATCCATATGTGCGCTGGTATTGTCTGACCCTGCCTGTAATACATCTCCCAACTGACCCAGCTGGTCAAATGCTTTATCCAGGCTCTGATTCAGTGTATCCAGATTATTCTTAATACCACCACTGCGGTCCGTGGATGCACTAACCATATTATCCAGATGCTTCGTGGCATTTTCACCAAACTTTTTCAGAGCTGTTTTATAACTCTCTGTATCATCCGGTACGGAGAGCGTAATATCACCTCCGCTCAGATCATTGCCGCTCAGCGTGATATCGTGTCTGTTGCCGTTATTTTTATCGTCCTCTGCCTGTTTGTTCAGGTCATTATTCAAAACCTTCAGGTCATTGCTGACACCGTTCAGTTCCTGATTATAAATATACCACAAGTCATTCGTGGTTCCGGTAAGGGAATTTCCCGCGCTATTGGCATCCTTCAGATTCGTACTGATACTTTTGGTCAGCGCAGATGCCTGTCTGCTGTAATTGCTGAAATCTTTCTGTGTCGCATCCAGCATATCCAGGAACTTATCTGTCTCTGTGTCCAGTTCTTTCAGTTTATCACTGAGATACTGGATCTCCAGAAAAGGCTCCATCTGTCCTACGATACCGCCCACATCTTTTCTGCCCTGCACATAACCGGTGTTTGTGCAATTCTGCAGATATCCCTGATGCAGCCTGCCTACGATACCTCCGGTATTGTAACCCACATGCTGATATCCGATGGCTCCGGAATTGGAGCAGTAATAGATCTTACCATCAGAGATGCCTGCGATACCGCCGGTATCCGTATGCGCAGTCACATTGGAAGTACTGTTGATCTGCTCCAGATTGTCCATGGTAATATCATCCAGATCATAGGTCACTTCCGTGCTATAGGTATTGATGCTGCCACTGTTGCTGCAGTTATTTAAGATACCGTGATTGTTCCCGACAATACCACCTGCGGAATGATTGCCGATGACATTGGCATCCGATTCACATCTGCGGATCTCGCCGGTCTCTTCATTCACACCCGCAATGCCACCGACTTCATTATCGCCGATCACATTACCGGAAAACTTACAATTCTCAATGCTGCCGTAATTCACCCCGACGATGCCGCCGACCTGATTTTGGCTTCCGGAGGGAGATATTTCTCCGCTCACCGTGAGATTACGTACTTTGGCACCTTCCTGCACATAACGTAAAAAACCTGCCGCAGAACCATTCCCCGTAAGCTTTACATTGGAGATCGTAAAACTATTACCATCGAAGATTCCGGCAAATGTGGGAATACTGAATTCACTTTCCATACTCAGAACGATGTCGTTGTGCAGCACTACTTTTATCCCTCTGGACCAGCTGTCCAGCACACAGTTCTCCGCAAGCCTGCGCAGATCCTCCTCCGTGCTGATCTCTACAATTGCATAATCCTGCTCCTGCGCGGTGCTGCTATAACCGCTGCCGCCCTTATACTGTTCATAGGTTAACGTCTCTTCCGCATAGGCGGTTGCCGGTGTCTGCAGCAGTAATGCCGCTCCCAGCAGGAAACATAATAATCTCTTACTGTTCATCTTCTGTTCCCTCGCTTTCTGCTGTATGATTTGTACCTGACTCATCCCCCTGCTCCAGGGTCACGACATCCTTGGGGCGCACCACTGCTCCTATCTCACCGTCGATGACACCGATGAAATCACCTTCCAGCACACCATTGACATAACCCTTGATATGACCGTTCATCCGGATCCTTCCGGCAGAAGGCAGCGGCTTCGCCAGATCACGCTTTAAGGTAAATGCCGTCTTCTGAATAATGATATCTCCGATCAGCAGCGTCTGGGGCAATGCCAGCAGCACCAGTAAAATAGATGTCAGGGTACCACGTCCCAGCGCCAGTCCGATCGCTGCTACCGCTGCGTTGGAAGATACATAACTGATAATGAATCCGGCAGCCACCAGCATGGAACCACTGGTAACAATTGTAGGGAACGCCTGGTTCAGTGCCTCAATGGCAGCTTCTTTGATCGGCATGTACGTCTTCAGATCCATATAACGGCTGGTGATAACGATAGCGTAGTCGATTGTCGCGCCCATCTGGATCGCGGAAACTACCAGGTATCCCAGGAAGTATACATTTTCACTCAGCAGATACGGCAGTGAGAAGTTCATCCAGATACTACCCTGAATCGTTACTACCAATAGTACCGGCAAGCCGGCAGACTGGAACGTAAACAGCAGGATGATCATAACGAACAATGCTGTCAGTACAGTGATGATGGTGTTATCTGTTGCGAAAGAGTCTCCCAGATCCTTATCACTGGTGGCATTTCCGACTAACAGGATATCATCTATATTATAGAACTTCGCCACGGTATTACGTATCTGATCCAGCGCTGCGGTGGTCTCTTCTCCTTCATAAGGTACATTCAGTTCCAGAACGAAACGGGAATTATCTTCTCCCAACAACTGATCCTTTGCAATCATGATCTTGGAATGTGCGTCCGATAAAGTCTCCTCCAGATCATCATCCAGCGTGATGTTTCCGCTTTCTTTCTGATCATAAATGAACAGGAACATATCGATAAAAGGTACTTCGTAATCGTTGACACCGCTGACCAGAGCACCGTAATCACTCTGATCCAGGGCATATGCCGAATACAGCATATCCGCCACTTCCACATCCAGATCGATCAGCTCTGCAAATTGTCTGGGATTCAGTTTGTCGGTCAGCATGTAACCATCCATAGCTTCAATATTGCCAAGTCCCTGAACGGATTTTACCACATCCACCTTTTCCAGTGCCTTCAATGTCTGTGCCTCTTTTTCATAATCACCGTTGGGCACAATGACCGCCAGCTGATTCACCATGCCAAATTCCTTATTGACCATGCTGGCTGAGAATTTATTCTCGCTCATACTGCTGGATTCCAGTGTATTTACATCATATACATAATTTGCCTTGTTGGACAGAAAAAATGCTGCAATAACACCCACGATCAGTACCGGAGGTACAATGTAACGGGTAGCCACACAGAATTTTCCCACTGCCGTGATCTTCGGTACGAAACTCTTATGGTGCGTATTGTCGATTGCCTTGGAAAAGGTAAGCAACAGCCCCGGCATCAGGAAGAATACCGCTACCATACTGAAAATAATGGATTTCGCCAGGATAATACCCATATCGTAACCAATCCTGAACTGCATGAACATCATGGCTACCATACCGGAGATCGTGGTCAGGGAGCTGGAAGAAATCTCCGGGATTGCCTTACTCAAAGCTACTATTACAGCTTCTCTGGCATCCTTGTCCTCATGCTCCTCCATAAAACGGTGTGCCAAAATGATGGCATAGTCTACTGCCAGACCTAACTGCAGCACCACTGCGATAGAGTTCGTCACAAAGCTGATAGTACCGAACCAGTAGTTCGTACCCTTGTTCAAAATAGCTGCCACGATAAATGTGGTCAGATATACCGGGATCTCCGCGTAAGTTGTGGAAGTAAATAGCAGCACGGCTACGATAACCACAGCTGCCAGCAGCAGAATGACGATCATATCATTATTCAGGTCATTCGCATCACGCTCTTCCTGACCGATATCGGAAGAATAATAGACATCATAGTCAGACAACGCGTCCAGCACTTCTGTTAAATGCTGCTGTGTGGCTTCCGTATCCGCTTCCTCATCAAAAGTGACAGACAATAAAGCCTCCATGTCATGATAATGATCCTCCGTGTCATCAAAATCCAACATACTGACACCATCCATTTTTTCCACCTGATCCGCCAGCTTCTGTGCCTCATCAAAAGTCACATTACAGATCAGGATCCGGGCGGAACCATAAGTCGTAAATTCCGAATCCATCAGATCCAGTCCCCTTCTGGTCTCTGTCGTATCCGGCAAATATGTGGTCAGGTCATTATTCACTTTGACCTTATTCATGGATAATACGCAAAATATGCATAAAACAATAAAGATCAGATAGAATCCTTTTCGTTTATCTACAATAAGCGTGGCAAGCTTCATCATAAAGGAGTTATCTTTTTTTTCTTTTTCTGTGTTGTCTGCTGCCATAGTTTCCTCCTGCTGTGTCTCTTTTTGTACCCTTATTTTATGTATCTGTTTTGTATGTTTCTAGTTTAAAATGTTTTTTCTGGTCTGTAAAGCATTACTACAAAAATGAGAAAATGTATTACTGTCATTTAATGAACTCGTGTTGATTTTCTAACACAAGCAAAATATAATAATGAGAAAGAAAAAGCAAGCCACAAATTGTGTTTATATGTCTGTTTTTGAACATTGTATTGATTTGTGTTCATTGTTTTAGAAAAAATTCAGATTTGCATTAGATACGTATTAGATATTATGATCATTTCCCGGAAAGGATGGAGAATTGCCGTATGGAAAAAATGGATCGCCGCGTGCGCAAGACCCGTGCCCTGTTGCTGCAGGGATTAGTCAAAATGATGGAAACCCACGATATTCAGGATATTTCCGTCAAAGAACTCACAGAGCTGGTAGATATCAATCGCGGAACCTTCTATCTGCATTATGATGATATCTACGATATGCTCCATAAAGTGGAAGATGAAATGTTCCGGGAGTTCAACGAGATCATGGAGCAGGAACCGCTAGGTACTCCCACATTGTCCTCTGACGGTCTTCTGTTAGAGTTCTTCCGCTTCTTAGATCGCCACAGAGATCTCGCCAGAGTCATGATCGGTCCCCATGGAGATCTCACCTTCGTTAACCGCCTGAAGGACCAGATCAAAAAGCGCACTCTCCGCTTTCTGGAAAGTGCGCAATCCGATGCTAACTATGAATATCTCTGTTCCTTCATCATTACCGGTTGTGTCGGTGTCGTAGAGACCTGGCTGAAAGAAGCCACTCCCCAGTCTCCGGAAGAAATGGCAGGGATTCTGGGAAACATGCTTGTGCGTCAGCTTACTTTTGCTCCAGAGCCTGCATAGACCGTCCCGGCTGTGTCGGCTATTCACCTGATTCTGTTGCCGCATTTTGATCCATCGTGCCCTGTTCCGTCGTGCTCTCCGGCGCGATCGTCTCCTTCTGTTCCATTCATTCCTTAAAAAACTAGTGAATATTTACTTCCCCTTATCTGCTTCTTATGATAAAGGTCATCTGCGAAGGAATTGTGAGAAAAATGTGGTGATTCTGTGAATTTTTCAGGTGTGACAATGCTGTCATGTGTACTATGTAGGAAGTATCAGCTTACGTGTCGATTCTTCCGTTTTGCTGTAAATATTGAAGGAATGCGGTACAGCCTTCCAGGACATCATTGTAGGTCGTCCCAAACTCTCCCGTGTACCATGGATCCGAAATGTCCCGTTCCGAGCCGGCATAGGATAAGAGCCTGGCTACTTTCCCATCCGGATCTCCGCTGAATATCCGCAGCATGTTGCGGATATTCGCGCTGTCCATACCGATCAGATAATCATATTCCGCATAATCCGCCTTCGTTACCTGCCTGGCCCGCTTTCCCTCGCAGGAGATCCCGTGCCTGGCAAGCTCCGCCTTCGCCGGCGGATAGACCGGGTTCCCGATACCATTCCAGATCTCCTCCGTGCTGGTGGCAGCGGAAGCGATCTGGAAGTGATCGGCGAGATTCGCGTCGGATACCAATTTTTTCATAACAAATTCTGCCATGGGGGAACGACAAATGTTGCCGTGGCACACAAATAATATTTTTATCATCTTCGTATAACCTCGCATAAGTCTGTATATATTGATTTTACTGGCTTTCCAGCTTTCTTACATTTTAATTTAATCGCATATCATCTCATAATCCGGCATAATATCGTCAGTATTAGGGGCACAAACAGGGGTATAAAATCTTGTTTTGCCCCTGTGCGTTTACACAGCCTGTATCTTTCGCATTTCTTCCTGTGCATCTTCAAATTTTACATGTGTATAAGTATTTAAGGTAACACTGATATCCGAGTGTCCCATGATATACTGCAGGCTCTTTGGGTTCATTCCGCTTTTCGCCACATTGGAGCAGAACGTATGTCTGCACACATGTGGTGTCACCTTTGGCATTTGCACTCTATAGATATTGTTATATTTCTGCAAGATATGTTGAAAATATTTTTCCCAGTGAAGTGCAACCATCGGCATGTCATTCTTATCCAAATATAAGAATCTCGAATAACCATCCACCATTGGTTCAACCTTAGGTTTCTTGCGATTTTTAATGATTGTTCTAAATGCATCCTCAACATCTGGTGTCATTGGAATTTCTCTCACACCGCTCTCTGTCTTAGGAGCTTCAATCATGTATGTCATATCGCTTGTCCGAATAAGTGATGATCCACGATAATCTTGTGATTGGTAAAATCAATATTTTTAATTGTTAATCCTACAAACTCGGAGATTCTAAGTCCGGTTTTGAATAGAATAAAGATTCCTTCATAATATCTTTTAAAATGAGCATCATTCTTTACAAATTCCAGATATTTCCGTTCCTGTTCCCGTGTAATGGCTTCTCTCGTGACACTGTCATTAACAATCACTGTTGCCAATTCAAACTCAAATGGATTACGCCTGATTAAATCATCATCTAGAGCCATCCGAAATGCCGGTCTAAGCACACCTCTTATAGAATGAATCGCACTATAACTTTTTCCATGCTGCTGTTGCAATCCAATCAGCCATAACTTTGCATCTGAAATCCTGACTGTATCGATTCTTCTACTACCAAAAGGATCTTTTTTGAGAAAATTGATTGTAGTTTTATAACCAGCTCTCGTAGAATTTCTGACACCGGTTCGTGTTGCAACATATTTCTCAACCAGTTCCAGCACCGTCAGATTTCCGCCATTTGTAACAATGTGGTCAAACATATCTGCCTGAAGTTTTTTCTCCTGTTCTCTTAGTGATGGACCTGTACGCTTTCCTGCCGGAGTTTTATCATTCCTGTCTAAGCGCCAGCTATATAAATATCTGTCTTTTCCTGTGCTGTCATAATATTTAAATCGATATCTTCCGTCTTTCTGTTGAACCTCTCCGTTGTGTAATATACGTCCTTTGCTATCTCTCCTTTTTTCACTCATATTAGTTAGTCTCCTTTCTTGATCAGAAAAGGACTACCCGATACGAAAAGTATATCATATAGGGAGTCCTTTTGACATAATAAAATCGCCGATTTTCCATGGTAGAATTCTGATATATCCTACACACATGTAGCTCTATCCAGAAACCTACCAAATAATTCTCTTTTGATTTTTATATGGGATCCAATCTCCAATATAAAATCCGCTCCTTCATTCTCTGCAATAATCTGATACAATCTTTTTTCTCCAACGCCAAAGTATTTTGCCGCCTCTGGAATACTAAGTGCATACCGTTTCCACAAAGGAACCGATACTTCCTCTGCCACATTCTTCTCCTTAGAAAATGCAAGTGTTATCATCTGTGCTTTATTTATTTTTTGATTCAACATACATATCGCCTGATAAGCCATTGGCACGATTATTGGTATTGCTTTGGGAGTTATATTTTTCTCCATATATAAATTAATCTGGTTCATCCTTTTCCTTTCCAAGTCCGCCTACCAGAACATTGTCTGGAAACAAAGTCCGGCAACAGACTCTCAAAACTTAATTTTCATTCCATCTTATAATTGCCAACTCTCTGAAATGCCCTATTTCTCAATATCGAATGGTATCTCCATCTGAGTTGCCTCCACAGATACAAATGTTTCGTCACTGTTTCCGGACTTTGTTTCCACTCGCATCCATCCACGCTGCTTTCCATACCCAGGGATATTTCTCGGATTGGGATATGCTTTCCACCCTGAAACTGTTCCATTCATAATCTGTCCTATTTCTCTGGCTTCACTATTTCTCGGTTTTCCAATTTCTTTCAGAGCTTCGTTATAAATCTGTTGCACACAGACCACTTGATTTGAATTATGATCCAGCCACTCCTGAATCAATCCTGTCCAAGTATCTTCCTGCATAAATGGTCTCTGATACTCTATCAGATTCTTTTCGATTTCTTTTGGCAGTTTCAACCGGATTTTCCCATCTCCATATAAAGCCATCATCTCCGCCCACATCTGTTCAATGTAAGCACGAGATTCTGCTTCATTTTCCAGAATATGTACCTCTGCTTTAGATGAGTCGCACATAATAGGTAAAAATCTACGATTTCCACTCCTGTCAAGTGGCAGGAAGTTAATAACATTAGAAGTCCCGGCAAAGACACACTGTCTCGGTATATCTTCCGCCCTCGTTCCATATGGCTTTCTGTAATTGTCGTACTGTTTGCTTAAAAATGCCTTAGTCGCTTCATTGTACTTTGTATTCAGTACAGCCAACATTTCCGCCATTTCACATATCCAGTGTCCCATAAGATGCTCATACACCTTATCATCATCAAGCCTTTTAATATCATCCGTAAACCACCTGTCCTGCATACACAAGAATCGAATAAATGTAGATTTGCCTGCTCCCTGTCCTCCTACCAGACAAAGCATATATTCAAATTTACATCCCGGCTTGAACACCCTGCTGATTGCACCAAGCATGAATAATTTCAAGCATTCATACTCATAATCACTCCCAGATGTTCCCAGAAAATGGGGCAATGCATATCGCACACGCTCTATGCCATCCCACTCCAACGATTTCAACCAATTTCTGACTGGATGGTATTCATTCTCCGTTGCCACAATCTGCATAGCATCACGCACAGCCTTATCATTCCTGTAGTGATACGTCTTTTCTATATAATGCCTTATATGAATATCATCTTTATCCGTTACATCCACATAGCTCCTGCTCCACGGCATATTTCCATCCAGTTCTATTCTTTCCCTGAAAAGATTATCCTTGATATTTCCAGCAAATAACGGATCATTATTCAGTATTAAAACTGCATTGTCAATCGTATTAAATGGCTTGTTTTTCTCCGACAATTCCAACATTCTGTATACTTCGCCCGTTGTATTCTTTCCCGTATTTTCGCTCAATTCTTATAACCTCCTCCAATACATGCTTGTAATCTTGTTTCCGCGTCTGATCCGATGCCTCCAAGATGTAATGCTCATAGAGATAATCCACATATTCAAAATCATCAATATAAGATTTTAGTATTGTAAAATTTCCATTTGTTACTGGCTGTTGCTTCTTTTCTCTTAAGAATGAATGCAATTCCGACAGTTCCTTACACAAATCCCGGATCTGCTCTTTTTGCAATCTATCCTGATTCTGTTTTATCTGTGCCCTCTTTATCTCTATAGATGCCGGTATCTTCCTGTCATAATCAATTCCAAAATCATCCGCCAGTTTCATCGCAGCATCTTTAAGTGATAAATCATAGTACTTCGCCACAAAATCTATGGCATCTCCATATTCTCCACATCCAAAGCAATAATATCGCTTATCAACTTTCATACTTGGATGCTTATCATTATGGAAAGGACAACATATCATCTTTGACCTATTATGTGTAAATCCGCAATAAGCTGCTGCCTGACTTGCAGTTACATTTGCTTTTACTGCTTCAAACAATCTCATAAGCTGTTCTCCTCCTTTGTTCTCTGCCTCTTCTGTTCCTTGGTTTTCTTGGAAAACATACAGATATCCTGAAGTTGCTTAATATCTCTCGCCAATGACTTATACTGGGCATAGTTCTCTTTTGCTTCTGTTTCCAAACTGCTGATTTTCTGCTGTAAAGTCGTTTTATCCATTTTCCCTAACAGTTCTCTTTCTGTGAGAATTCTTTTTGCTATATGATATCTGCGCAGCGTATCGCCATTTTCTGCTTTGATGCGTTCCTTTGCCTTATTGAATTTTCTTCAATCTCACCTATTACCGGAATTCCTTCTTCATACCAGTTTAAATATCTGAGATTTTCCTTGCTTCTTGCAATATCCGCTTTCTTCCGACGATTCACTTGCCCAAGTATTCCAAGCTCTGCTTTCTTATCTCTCACATGTTTATTCAATTCTTCAATAGACGAAATATGATGCTCTTCCAGATAAACCAATAGTTCCGCCATTTTCTTTAAATTTGTTTTTCTTGCCTTGTTCTTTCCATAATTATAAGATTCAGCCGTTTCATTTCTGTCCGCAAAATACTTTTGTAAACACTGTGAAAGATCTGATTTTGTGGATTTCTCGTTTCTATGCATTTCCTCAGATAGTTCAGAAATAACATCCATAATATCTTTGACCTTTTCCTTTAACAAAAGAATTCCCTGATTGATTTCTTTAATCAGACGATTAAGACTTCCTTTCTCTGTACGAATTCCTTTTGCCTCCATTTTTCGTACATTTGGGCCTTCATGAATCTGTGGAATCAACATAATTTCCTGTGCCTCATAACTCCTGTGATCAATCCTCTCCAGCATTCCTTTTTTCTGAAATTCCTCGTTCACCATATCCGCCCAGGCTTTTCTCCATGCTTCCAACGTTTCCGGTCTGCCCCAATCTGTCGTAGGAACTGCATTGAATTTCTGGTGTCCTCTACCATCAAGAACAGGCTTTCCGTCCTCATCAAAAAGGTATTCTCTCCTCTGCTTTTCTCCCCATGTTCCATCCGTATTCATTGGTCTGATTGGACAGAGTACATGAACATGAGGATTGTCTATTTCCTTTTTATCTGGCTTATGAACCGCCATATCTGCAATCATCCCTTTAGCAATGAAGTTTTCTTTTATAAATCTTTTTGCAAGTATAATGTTTTCTTCCATTGAAAATTCATTCATAAGCGCAAAATCAAAGCTATATGCAAGCTGTGCTTTCGGATGCTTCCCTACCCTCTCTACTTCATTCCATAACGTTTCCTTGTCACGAAAAGACTCCGACACATAATCTGGAGCTATAATCTCGGTATAAACCACTCCACCTTTTGCTGTATAATCTGCATATTCTCCATAATAATGATCCTGTAGTCTTTCACCAGCTCGATACGCTGCTGCTGCGATTGCTGACTGCCCCTTCCCTCTGGAAACCTGTGTTACATGAAAATGATAAATCGCCATCAGCAATCCTCCTGTCTGCTATTTACTAATGCCTTATGAAACGCTCCATGAAGTGCATTGATATCCAGATGCTCCATCATCTGACCAAGCTGTACTTCCGATAACTCTTTCAGTTCAGGAAAATACTGTTCCATAACCGCACCAAGCACAATTAATCTATGCGTTCTTGCCTTCCTGCTCAGATTCTCACGATACTTCAAACGGTTCTCTGCTCTTACCATCTGCCTCTCTGCCTGTTGTTTTTCTTGTTTTGCTTTTTCAAGCTCTGCACGAATTTTGTGTAACTTTTCATTTTCTTCCATTTGAAATCCTCCTTATCCAAAATTCATTTTTGTCATTTCACCTCATCATTTCCTGGCAGGTAACCTCTGGTTTCTTTAGCCTTATAGACTGTTTTGGACTGTGCCGTTGTCACGCTCTTGGTCGGCTCCCCAGATTATTTCCGGATCATCGCCTGACTTCCCCGATGCGGTAGTGATTTGGAATGCTCATGAAGTTGTATAGAGATTTTCTCAAATTCAAAGTGCATTTCCCGCATATCCGAAAGGTAGGATTTTCCACATAAAAATAAAAATTTCCACTCTTTTGGAAATTCACCTTGTTAAGAACGTATGTTCTGTTGTATGATAAAAGGGAT
>OGJY01002380.1_pt1 | contig 18788 bp, 15 predicted proteins | sample 1572231 | NCBI WGS metagenome assembly OGJY01 (sample SAMEA2582121, study PRJEB24529) | metagenome | biome: Human gut stool | place: China | collected 2011
GTAGGTCTGGCCGGGGTTCTGCATCCGGCGCAGGTGCATCTGGTACTCGGTGTTGTTCGGGTCCAGCTGCACGGCGCGGCGGGCGTCCTGCAAAGCGTCCACGCTTTTGCCAAGCCCCTGATTGGCCAGCGAAGAGAGATAGTACCACCGCGCATTGCGGCCGGTCATGCCGTCCAGCACCCGGCGCGCTTCGGCGTAGCGGCCATTGGCCACAAAGTTGCGGGCGGCCTGCATCTCCGGGGTGTCGGTGCCGGAGGCGCTGGGCCCGGCCTGCTGATAGCCGCCAAAGCCAAAACCGAAGCCAAAGGGGTCGAAGCCTTCAAACCCGTCAAAGCCATCAAAGCCGGTGTAACCGTAGTTCTGCTGGCCGTAGCCCTGCTGACCATAGCTCTGCCGGTTGTAGCCCTGCTGCTGGTAGCCGCCGTAGGGGTTGCCGCCCATCTGGGGGCCGGTATCGCCCTTGGTAATGGCATCATAGGCGGCCTGCACCTCCTTGAAGTGCTCCTCGGCCGTGGGGTCGTTGGGGTTCAAATCCGGGTGCCAGCGCTTGCACTTGGCGCGGTATGCTTTTTTGATCTCGTCGTCGCTTGCGCCGCGCTGAACGCCCAGCACCTCATAGGGATCTCTCATGCTCGGTATACTTCCTCACTCATTATACTGACGGTACAGCACCGCTGCACCGCATCCGTTTTATTTTACCGGAACATCGGCACAAAATCAAGACGCATCGGGCTTTCCGGTGCGTTTTGCGTTTTTGCAGTTGTATTTCAGCCACACGCCGGAATACAGGATGTTGCGCAGCAGATCTGCGTCCTCCACGCAGGGCAGACGCTCAAAGTTCTGCGCGCAGCGTGCCAGCAGCAGCTCGAAGATGTCCAGCATCTCTTCCTCATAGTCCGGGTGGGTGCTCAGCTCTCGCAGGGGGTTGTACGCGCCCCGGCGCTTGTCGCGGGACAGGTCATCATAGGCGTCCAGCAGGTAGATGAACTTGCCCAGATGGAAGCCGATGCTGCGCAGCTCCGGTGCCCAGCGATCCTGCCGGTAGTCGAACAGCTCTGCCATCAGAGCACCGAAGCAGCCGGACACCGCGTCAAGGTCAGTGCTGCCGGCGGCCTCGTACTCGGCAAGCTTTGCGAGACACGCACGGATGGCATTGCACTGCCGCGGCCAGCGCAGGGCGGCCTCGGCGGTGCTGTTGTCCAGCAGGGTGCTGTACCCCAGTGCCAGCAGATTATGGTCATCCTGCCATTTGTCCTGCGCGTTGTAGTAATGCAGCGCCACGCTCAGGTCGGCGCAGTAGTCGGTGGGGTCGGCACTGCGCCAAAGTACACCGTGTACCGGGTGGATGGGACAGCGGCTGATACCGCTGTCTGCGGGGGTCTCGCCCTCGTACAGGCTGCACAGCAGGATATTTAAAAAGGTCAGGTCATAGCTCAGGCTGAACCGTCCCCGCAGCCCATGCAGAGCATCGATGCGGCGGCACAGCCCGCAGTAGGCCGAGCGGTAGCGGCTCTGCGCCTCGGGGCTGAGGCTGGCCCGGTCCGGGATCACATATCCAAACATGGCGGTTCAGCTCTTTTTAATGAACTGGGTGCCGCAGCGCGGGCAGGAGATCTGGATGCGGCCGCGTCCCCGGGGCACCCGCAGCTTCTGACGGCACTGGGGGCAGCGGTAGTAGTGGTACAGTTTGCGGTTGGCCCACTGCTCCTTCAGGCTGCGGAACTTGTTATTGAACCGGTCCTTCAGGCTGTAAAAGCGGTAGTTCTCCTCGGTGCGCTTGGAAATGTTGCGGCTCAGGCTGCGGTAGTAGCACAAAATCAGCAGCGCTGCGCCCAGCCATGTGAACAGGGAAACGCGGGTGAGCAGTGATACCAGCAGCATCACGATGGAGCTCATGCTCAAAAACTGGTTCAGGCCATCGGTGCCGTAGCGCCCGATCATGAATTGACGGAACTTTTCTCTCATAGGTTTTCGCATCCTCTTCTCTGGGGCTTTACACACGGAAACGCAGGGCAGCAGCGCCGCCCTGCGGAATACTTTGTGCTTCTAGGATATCAGCCAACCATGATAAAATTTTGAACAGACTGCAAATCTATCATGAAAGGACGAAAATTAAACGTTTTGCTCCTCCCGGCTGCGCACGGTGAGCACCGCCTCCGTGTCCAGTGCACCCTCCATGCGGCAGTGCAGCACGGCGCGTCCGGCCTCGCCGGTGGTGGCAAGGTAGGTGCCCGCCATGCCGCCCCGCAGGGGCACCACGCTGGGGCCCAGAATTTTCAGCGGCCCCTCCACGGACAGGCAGACGGCCTCGCCGCAGTAGGGCAGCAGGTTGCCGTTCTGGTCGATGGCGCGCAGGCTGACGGCGGCACAGTCCCATGTGGGGCCGTCGGTCAGCAGGGGATTGTGCACGGTGCATTCCAGTCGGACGCTCTGCACCGGCTCCCGCACCACAGTGCGCACGGCGCGGCCATGCCACACCGCCTCGAACCGGTACACCGGCGCGGAACTGCCCAGCACACCGATGTATTTGTAGTACATCCGCAGCAGCTCGTTCCAGCTCAGCCGCAGCGAGAGCATCCGCGCCTTGGAAAGGGGCGAAAGCGCCATGGCGTCTCGCCGCAGCTCGTTGAGGATGGCGGCGACCTGTGCGCCGGTGGCGTGATCCATGCCCTCATACTTTTCCAGCAGCGAGCCCACAAAATCGTTGATCTCGATGGGCGGGTGGGGCAGGGCGGCAAAGCGTCCCCGGCGGTCGGGGCCAAACTCGGCCACAAAGTCATTGCCGCGGTACAGCCGCACGCTCTCGGCATTAGTGAACACCCAGCAGGCGGCGGCTGCGCCGCCGGGCAGGTCGCCCAGCGTCATGGCGGAGGAGACCTCCAGTACGATGTCGGAGGGTGCGCGGGGCGTTTTCTGGCTGGCGTAGACGGCGGCGGAGAGTTTCGGGTTGCGGAACAGGTCCATCACACCGTGGTAGCAGATACGGTCGCCGCTGCCGAATTCCCGGTGGGTGTTGTAGTCGGCCATGCACCAGCCAAAGCTGCCCGCCACGCCCGGCTGGGCGATGCTGTCGTTCAGCACAGCGGCGTGGTGCAGCGCCTGCACCAGACGGTGAGGTTCATCGTCAAAGGGCTTGGCGGGGAAGTTCTGGCCGCCGAATTCGCTGATGAGGTAGCCCTTGCGGGTGTCAGGGGTCACGGCGGCGCGGTTCTCGCAGCCCGCGCCGCGCCCGGCGTAGGAATAATCGTTGTAGGCGTAAACGTCCTCCAGCAGCTGGCTCTTGCGGGTGCTGCGGGTGCCCGCCGTGGGGCGGGTGGGGTCCAGCCGGTGGATGGCTTCGTTGGAGCGCTTATAAAAGGCCTCGTTGTCGGGGCTGCCGCTGATGCGGGCACCCCACAAAAAGATGCTGGGATGGTTGCGGTACTGGCACACCATCTCCCGGCAGTTTTGCAGCGCCTGCGCCTGCCATACTTCATCGCCGATGTGCTGCCAGCCGGGCATTTCGGGGAATACCAGCAGACCCAGCTCGTCGCAGGCGTCCAGAAACGCCGGGCTGGGGGGCGCATAGCAGGTGCGCACGGCGTTGCAGCCCAGTTCCTTTTTCAGCAGCTGGGCGTCCAGCCGCTGGATGCTGTCCGGCATGGCGTAGCCCTGATACGGGTAGCTCTGGTGCCGGTCTAGCCCGCGCAGCTCCACCCGTTGGCCGTTCAGGTACAGCCCGCCTGCCACGAACTGCACCGTGCGGAAACCGAACCGCACCGTTTTTTCGTCCAGCACCCGGTCGGGCAGACCGCCGGTGCCGGGGCGGATGAGCCGCACGGTCAGGGTGTACAGGGTAGGGTGCTCTAAGCTCCACGGGTGCACGTTGTTCAGCGTGCCGGTGATGGGCAGGGAAAGCTCGCCGCTGTACACTGCCCGGCTCCCGGCGGGGCTGCGGATCTCGGCCTGCAGCGTGCAGCCGACCGTCTCGCCCACGGTGGCAGTGTAGATGCGGAAATCGCCCTCGGCCTTTGCCTCGATGAACACGTCCCGCAGGTAGGCGGGCTCCTTGATATCCAGACTGACGGCGCGGTAGATGCCGCCGTAAGTCAGCGCATCCAGCTGCCCGCCGAAGGGCGGGATGTTCAGATCCTCCCGGCTGTCGCAGCGCACAGCCACCACGTTTTTCTGTCCCAGACGCAGCGCGCCGGTCAGGTCTACCGTAAAGGCGGTGTAGCCGCAGCCATGGTGGAACACCCGCCGCCCGTTGCAGAACACGGTGGCGTCGTGCGCCACCGCCCCGAAGGTAAGCAGCACGGTGCGGCCCAGCCACTCCTTGGGCGCAAAAAACTCCCGCCGGTAGCCGCACAGGCGCTGGTAGTCGTTTTCATTGCAATAATTATAGGGCAGAGGCTTGACCGTGTGCGGCAACCGCACCGGGGTAAGGGAAAGCTCCGGGCACTCCGGGCGCACCAGCGCCGGGTCAAAGGTGGGGGCAAACAGCCAGCCCTCGTTCCAATCGTAGTGTTCCATAGCAGGATCTCCGTCTGAGTGATATGCTTATAGAGGTATGGTATCACAAAGTTATGAACGAAAAAAGCATTCACGCCCCTTTTGTGCCGGAACAGCAGAAATTTTGCAGTGCGCGGAAGCTGCCGGTGGCAGGTTGCCCAAGAAATGCTTGGAAAAATTGTATAAAATCGCCCATAGAAATGGAGCCCCGGAACGCCAGCGGCGTTCCGGGGCTCCAAATTTATTCATACCTCAGCGGATAAAGTTGGTCATGGGGCGGGGCGGGTTCTGCGGGTGGTCGATGCCTGCGGCCTTACCGGCCTCGATGCAGCGCAGCAGCCATGCCATGTTGCGGCCCAGTTCCTGCATCACGGCGCAGCCCTCGGCGTCCTGCAGTACCTGCTCGGGGTTGGAGCCGTGCACCATGGCCCAGTAGGAGCCGTTGACCAGCGGCATGTGGAAGAACTGGGGGTATTTGACCAGCTGGTCAAGGGTGGAGGTGGTACCGGCGCGGCGGGCAGAGCAGCAGACGGCGGCGGGCTTGTAGGCCAGATACTTGCCGCCCGCGTAGGCCAGACGATCCATAAAGCTGGCCATGTTGCCCGCAGCGGAGGCGTAGTGCACCGGGCTGCCGAACACAAAGGCGTCGGCGGTTTTGGCCTTCTCAATGGCCTCGTTGACCACGCCGCCGAACACGCATCCATTGCCGCTGCGGCAGCCGCCGCAGCCGATGCAGCCGCCTACGGGCTGACCGCCGACGTGCAGGATCTCGGTCTCGATGCCCTGTGCCTTCAGCTCCCCGGCAATAAGGGAAAGGGCGGTGTAGGTGCAGCCCTTCTCGTGGGGGCTGCCGTTGATGAGCAGAACTTTCATGCTGTATACTCTCCTTTGCTGAAATGCGCCGTAAAATGCGCAATATTGCTGCTATGATTGTAGCACAAAGCCGCCCGCAGCGCAATGCGGGCTCTTGACAATCCTATGCGGTTGGGAGATAATAAAGGATACGAAAGAGTTAAAACCGGCTGCCGCGGGGACGGCAGCTACGGCAAGGAGGTAACATCATGCGCGTGATCGCAGGAGAAGCCCGGGGCCGCAGGCTGGAAGCACTGCCCGGCACCGATGTCACCCGCCCCACCCTCTCGCAGGTGAAGGAGGCGATGTTCAGCATCGTACAGTTCGACCTGCCCGGGGCCCGGGTGCTGGATCTGTATGCCGGCAGCGGCCAGCTGGGCATCGAAGCGCTCAGCCGGGGTGCGGCCCGGTGCGTCTTTCTGGACGAGAGCCGGGAGGCCGTAAGCATCGTGATGCGCAACTGCAAGGCCTGCGGCGTGTTCGACCGCAGCCGGGTGAATATCGGCGAGGCTGCGCGGTTCTTATCGGCCTGCCGGGAGCAGTTCGATCTGGTGCTGCTGGACCCGCCCTTCCGTGGCGGTACGCTGGAAAAGATTCTGCCTGCCGTGGAAAAGTGCGTTGCTCCGGGCGGCATCGTGCTGTGCGAGAGCGAAACAGGCATCGTGCTGCCCGCGCAGACGGGCAGTCTGACCCTGCAGAAACAGTATAAATACGGCAAGGTGCTGCTGTGGAAGTATACAAAGCCCATGCAGTCCGCCGCTGAGCAGGAGGGAGAAGCCTTATGAACGTGAACGAGCTTTTGGATACCATTGAGGATGCACTGGAAGAGAGCGCAAACGTGCCCCTTTCCGGCGGCAAGCGCATCGTGGATGTGGAGCAGATCCGGGATTATCTGGACGAGGTGCGGGCGGCATTGCCCGGCGAGCTGCGGCAGGCGCAGCAGATCGTGAACGACCGGGCGCAGATCGTGGACAGCGCCAACGCACAGGCACAGGCCATCGTGAAAAAGGCCGAGGAGCGCGCCCGCATTCTGGTCAGTGACGCCGAGATCGTCAAGGCCGCCCAGCAGCGCGCTTCTGAGATCACCTCCGCAGCCCAGACCGAGGCGCGCACCCTGCGCCAGACCGTGACCGACTACTGCGAGAATATGCTGCGCACCACCGAGGACACCATGGTGGAAAACGCCGCACAGGTCAAAAATATCCGTGCCAGCCTGCGCCAGAACGCCAAGAAAAACGGCTGATAACGGTCAACTTTCCACACAAATTCCACAGATTGCGGAAAACGAAGTCCCTGCGAGCAAAAATGACGGCTCACAGGGACTTTTTTTGTGGATTTTTGCGGCAAAAAGCCGCCCGAAAACCCTTGCATTCACGAACTTGATTTGCTACAATAAAGATGTGTCAGTGGGGCAAAGTGGGTAAAAGTAGGGCGCATGCCCTGAAAACGCCCCTGAAAGGGGGAACAGCGCGTGTTTTTTGGCCGTTATGATTACACCATCGACGCCAAGGGGCGGCTGAACTTCCCCGCAAAATTCCGCGACGCCATGGGCGAGAGTTTCGTGGTGCTGGAATGGGTGGACAGCTGCCTGTTCGCACTGCCCATGGAGGAAGTCCAGCGGCTGGCGGACAAGCTGGAAAGCGATGAACTGATGGACAGCTGGGCGATCTCCGGCGACCTGTTCAGCACCGCCTGCGAGGTGGTGCCGGACAAGCAGGGGCGCATCCTGCTGCCCGCAGAGCTGCGCGCCTACGCCGGGCTGGAAAAGGACGTGACCATCATCGGCAACCGCAACCATGCTGAGATCTGGGCCACCGAGGTCTGGAATGCCCGCCGCGCCGCCGTGACCAACGACCAGCGCGCCGAGCGGCTGCGCAAGCTGCACCTCTGATGCAAAAAAACTAAACCGAGAAAGGAGGCCGTGCCAATGGCCTTTGAAGAACAGCAGCCCTTTGACCCGGCCTCGTTTGAGCATATCCCCGTTTTGCTGAACGAGTGCCTGACGGGGCTTGCCATTGATCCGGCGGGCATCTATCTGGACGGCACCGCCGGCGGCGCGGGACATTCCCGCCAGATCGCCCTGCGGCTGGATGCCGCCAAGGGCGGCAGGCTCATCTCGCTGGATCAGGACCCGGACGCGGTGCAGACCGCGCGCTCCCGCCTTGCCGGGCTGCCTGCTACCGTGGTACAGATCAATTTCCGTTATGCGGGACAGGCGCTGGAACAGCTGGGCATTGAAAAAATCAACGGCGCACTGCTGGATCTTGGCGTTTCCAGCCACCAGCTGGACGATGCCGCCCGGGGCTTTTCCTACCGGGCGGACGCGCCGCTGGATATGCGCATGAGCCAGCAGGGCGAGACCGCCGCAGACCTGGTGAACACCGAAAGCCGCGAGGAACTGGCCCGCATCCTGCGGGATTACGGCGAGGAACCCTATGCGTGGCAGATCGCAGGAAAGATCGTGGAGGCGCGGGAAACTGCTCCTGTCCTGACCACCCTGCAGCTGGCAGATATCGTAGCAAGCGCCATGCCCCCGGCAGAGCGCCGCAAGAACAAGAACCCCTCCCGCCGCACCTTTCAGGCACTGCGCATTGCAGTGAACCACGAGTTGGATGCGCTGGAGGAGGGCTTGGATACCATTTTCGATCACCTTGCACCGGGCGGCCGGTTGTGCGTGATCACTTTCCACTCTCTGGAGGACCGGCTGGTCAAGAACAAATTCCGCCGCTGGTCCACAGCCTGTACCTGCCCGCCGGAGTTTCCGGTGTGTGTATGCGGCGGCAAGGCAAAGGCAAAGCTTATCACCCGTAAACCCATTGAAGCTGATACGCAGGAGCTGGAGGAGAACCGGCGCAGCCGTTCCGCCCACCTGCGTGTGCTGGAAAAATGCTGAGATGCCGGAAGCACCGGCATTGTGAGGAGGAGAGAAACCATGGGTCAGCCAGCATATGATCGTAATGCGGTGCGCCGCCGCAGGGCACCGCAGCCGCAGCGCAAAGCAAACCTGCGGGTAGCAAAGGGCGGCAAGCGGCGGTTGAACCCGCTGCAGGCCGCCGTACATAACGCCATGAATCTGGTGGCGGCAGCACTGCTGGTGGGCTTTGCCATCAGTCTGCTGTGGAGCGAGGCACAGCTGGTGGAGCTGAACGACCAGATCCAAGCCACTAAGGCACAGCTGGTCAGCGAGCAGAGCCAGTATACCTACTACAACAGCACCCTGAACAGCAAGACCAACATTGCCAGCGTGGAGGAGACCGCAGGGCGGCTGGGTCTGATGAAAGTAGACCCCAGCCAGATCACCTACATCCGCCTGGGCGAAAGCGGCGCACTGGTGCGCCGGGAGTCCACCGTGCGGCAATGGACCGACTTTTTGTACACCGGCGCGGTGAACATTCTGGGCACCGTGAGATAAACGAAGAAAGCGTGCGGCAGCGCACGCTTTTTTCGGTTTATGGACACCGCAGTCTGAATAAATAACAGCGCAGGGCGCGCGGAATGCAGTGCACGCCCCGCAGGAGAGAACCAATGCAAGAACCTTTCCGTAACAAAAAAAGCAGGGGCTACCGCCTGCGTCCGGCCTCCGGCCGGGATCGGCTGGACAGCCGGGTGCGGCGGCTTTGCAGCCGTCTGGGCATCCTTGCGGTGGTGGTGGCGGCCGCCATCGTCATCCGCAGCCTGTATAATATCCAGATCATCCACGGGGCAGAGTACCGCCAGTACGCCGCCCAGCAGCAGCTGCTGGATACCACCATCAAGGCCACCCGGGGCGAGATCTACGATGCCTCCGGCATCACCCTTGCATCCACCAGCGTGGTGTGGACTATCTGGGCAGACCCCAGTTACAGCAGCATCCTTTATACCAGCAAGACCAACGATGACGACACTGTGACCAAAACGTTGGACCCCGCCATGTGCGCCGAGGTGAGCCGGGAGCTGACGTTGCGTCTGCTCTCCGGGGACGGCGAGAGCTTGGACAGCGTGGACACCTCCTCGGCAGAGTACCAGCAGCAGTACCAGACCGTTTACGATGCACTTTCCCGGCTGGATTCTGCCTACGTCACCCTTGCCACCAAGGTGAACAACGCGGTGAAGCTTTCCATTGAAAAATACGTCACCAGCTTCAACAAGACGCACAAAAAGGCCACCGATACCTCCCGCAAGGGGCGCATCTCGGTGTCCTCGGAAAAGAGCTTCCAGCGCAACTACCCCTACGGTGCGTTTGCCGCAGCGGTGCTGGGCTTTACGGACGCGGACGGCGTCGGCACCTACGGACTGGAAAAATCCTACCAGTCCACCTTGGCCGGTGTGGATGGCCGCACCATCACCCAGCGCAACGCGGTGGGCAACGCCATTGCAGACGCCAACGCCACCACCTTTGCCGCCAAGGACGGCTCCAATCTGGTGCTGTCGCTGGATGTGAACGTGCAGGAGATCGCGGAGCGGTACCTGAACGAAGCCATTGCAGCCAATACGGTGGAAAACCGCGGCTGCGCCATTGTGATGGACGTCAAGACCGGTGCCATCCTTGCCATGGCCTCCAAGCCGGACTTTGACCCCAACGACCCGCTGAACTTCACTGCCAACGAGGCTTACCTCAACGAGCTGGTGCACGCAGAGCCGGAACTTTACGGCATCTATAAAAAGGATGCCGACGGCAACTATATCACCGATGAACTGGGCAACAAGATTCTGGACGAAGAAGCGGACTATTCCGGCTACTACCGGGATATCCTGTGGAAGAACAAGACCATCACGGAGCTGTACTACCCGGGCTCTGTGTTCAAGGTCATCACCTCTGCCATGGGCATCGACTCCGGTGTGGCCACCATGAACACCACCTTTACCTGCTCTGGCGCTTACGGCGTAGCCAAGGAGACCTACCACTGCGCAGGGCGCAAGGCGCACGGCCTGCTCAACATGGCCGAGGCACTGCGCAAGAGCTGCAACATCTACTACATCCAGCTGGGGCAGCGCGTTGGCTCGCAGCAGTTCTATAACTACTTCGATGCCTTCGGCTTTACCGCCCGAACCGGGGTGGACCTGCCCAGCGAGACCAACTTTATGCAGTACTACCGCGCCGACCAGCTGGGCGAGGTGCAGCTGGCCTCCTCCTCCTTCGGTCAGGCCATGGCCATCACCCCGCTGCAGATGTGCACCGCCATTGCGGCCACCGTCAACGGCGGGTATCTGGTCACCCCCCATGTGGTGGATAAGATCACCGATGCCAACGGCAACGTCATTCAGGAGATCGGTGCAAACGTGCGCCGTCAGGTCATCAGCCAGAGCGCCAGCGAGGTCATCCGGGAGATGATGGAGTACGAGGTGGGCAACGGCACCGGCGGCGGCAAAAACGCCTATGTGTCCGGTTACCGCATCGGCGGCAAGTCCGGCACTTCCGAGCAGCTGAATATGCACCGCCGCGCCGACGGCGACTATAAAAAGGTGGCCTCCTTCGTGGCGGTGCTGCCCGCCAACGACCCGGAGATCCTCGTCTACGTCATGCTGGACGACCCCAACAACGCCCGGACGGACTATTCCTCCATCCTTGCAGCCCCTGTGGCGGGCAATATCATCAGCGAGGTGGCCCCTTATCTTGGCATCGCCACCGACGGCGAGGACCGCAGCGGTACCATCGTTACCGTGCCGAACCTTGTGGGTACCGAGTGGAGCAATGCGCAGGTGCAGCTGAACATTCAGGGCCTGAAGCATCAGCTGCAGGAGAGCCAGAGCAGCCAGTCCGCTGCCCCGGTCACCTACCAGTACCCCCACGCGGGGAGCAAGGTGCCCTACGGCACCACCATCTACCTGTATACCGATACCTACGAGGGCAGCCACACCGAGGTGCCGGATGTGACCGGCAAGAGCCCGGACTTTGCCCGCCAGATGCTGAGCGCCGCCGGGCTGAACTGCGTGGTGGAGGGCAGCGGCACGGTGCAGGCGCAAAGCGCCGAGCCCGGCTCCAGCGTGCAGCGCGGCACCATCATCACCCTGACCTGTGGGTAAAAACAATTTTATAGCGCGTTTTCCGATGATGCTCCATTCGTGAAAATGCGATTCCGGGCAGACCGCAGTCTGCCCGGAATCGCCCAACTTATAAGCTTATTTCCGCTGGGAATGGCCAGAGCAGCGCGGAGGCCATTTCCAATCGTCAAACGCCGAAAAGGCCGCTGTACAAAATACGGTGCGGCGGTTTCCTGCAATAGATAGAATGAGAGGGGATAGAACAATGGAAAAGATCCATGCAAGCAAGCTTCTGGCAGGGCTGGTGCCTGCCGGAAAACTGACCAGTGACCCGGAGGTGGCACTGGTCACCACCGACAGCCGTGAGGTAAAGCCCGGCTGCATTTTTGTGGCCTTCCCCGGCGAGCGGTTCGACGGCCATGATTTCGCCGCCCGTGCGCTGGAGCAGGGCGCGGAGTATGTGGTGGTCAACCATCCCGTGCCTGGTGTGCCGGAGGAAAAGGCCATCCTTTGCCCGGACAGCTACCACGCCATGATGGTGATGGGCGCAAACTACCGCAGCCAGTACCACCCCAAGATGGTGGGCGTGACCGGCAGCGTGGGCAAAACCACCACCAAGCAGATGACCTACGCCGCCCTGAGCGGCTTTGGCGAGACCATCAAGACCGAGGGCAACCAGAACAATGAGCTGGGCATGCCCCGCACCCTGATGCGGCTGGAAAGCAGCACCGAGTACGCGGTCATCGAGATGGGCATGAGCCACGCCGGTGAAATTGACCGTCTGGTGCGGGCAGCACGGCCGGATGTGGGCATCATTACCTGCATCGGCGTGTCTCACATCGGCAATCTGGGCAGTCAGGAGAACATCTGCAAGGCAAAGCTGGAGATCTGCAACGGTCTGCCGGAGGGCGCACCGCTGGTGCTGAACTACGACGACCCCTTCCTGCGCAAGGCAGTGCTCCCTGCCCATGTGCGCCCGGTGTGGTTCAGCCTGAGCGATGAAAACGCAGACGTCTGCGCTCTGTCCATCCGGCAGGAGACTGACGGCATGAGTTTTGTGCTGGAGGATCAGGAGCACGGCACCTTTGTGGTGAATATCCCCGCCATGGGACGCCACAATGTGGCGAACGCCTTGGCTGCCTACTGCGCCGCTACCCGTCTGGGCTGCGACGCCAAGAGGGTCATCCGGGGCCTTTCCAACTTTGAGCAGACCGGCCGCCGCCAGAAGGTGGTGGACAGCGAGGGCGTGACCGTCATCGAGGACTGCTACAACGCAAACCCGGACAGCATGAAGGCCGCGCTGGCGATGTTCAAGGATTTCCCCTGCAAGCGCCGCTTTGCCCTGCTGGGCGATATGCTGGAGCTGGGCGAGCTGAGCCGCGAAGCACACGAGGAGCTGGGATGTCTTGCCGCCGAGAGCGGGCTGTATTGCCTGATCACCTACGGCGAGCAGGCCAAGCGCACCGCCGTGGTGGCTGCCGCCAAGGGGGTAGAGACCCTGCACGCAGAAAATTACCGCGAGGCCGCCGATGCCCTGCTGGACCGGGTGCAGCCCGGCGATGCTGTTCTGGTAAAGGCCAGCCACGGCATGGCACTGGAAAAAGTGCTGGATATCTTCTACGAAGAGCATAAAGAAGCAGAAGTATAACTATTTGGCGAAATGGAGTGTCTGAGTTATGGAGCGTTTCGCCTTGGCAGCGGCGGTGGTGCTGGGCTTTGCCCTTACGGCAGCCCTGTGCAGCCTGTTTGTGCCGCTGCGGCGGGTGCTGGAACGCCGCGAACAAAACCAGCAGCCGGCACAGTCTGAGCAGCCCCGGCCTGCACCCCTGCGCGCCCCGCTGTGGGGTGGGCTGTGTGCGGCGGCGGGCACGGTGGCTGCGGTGGGCGTGGGCTGGCTTGCCGCCTGCGTAGGCCAGCCGGAGCTGCTGGGCAGCGAGGGCCGGTTGATGACACGGCTGCTCACGGCACTGGCCGGAAGCCTTGCCTTTGGGGCAGTGGGTCTTGCAGAGGACCTTGCCCGGATGCGCAGCCCGGCGGCGCTGGGGCTGCGGCGGGACGTGCGGCTTTTGCTGGAAGCACTGGCCGCGGCATTCGTTCTTTTGCTGCTGCAGGCAGCGGGCTGTCTGCCCCGGGGACTGGACGTGCCTGGGGCGGGGTATGTGCTGCTGGGCAGCGCCGTGCCCTTTTTGTGGGCGGTGCTCATGGTGGCGCTGGCTGAGTGTGCCCGCATCGCCGAGCGGGACGAGGGTACGGTGTGCGGCGCGGCCTTTGTGGCCATGCTGGCGCTGATGATGGCAGAGGCCGGCTTGGGCGTGCCCGGGCTGGCGGTGCTGCCCGCCGCGCTTGCCGGGGCACTGGTGGCACTGCTGCTGTGGGCGTTCCCCCCGGCAAGGCTGGGGGTGGGCTGCTGCGGCAGCCTGCTGGCGGCGGGTGCCATCGGCTGCATCCCGCTCAGTCTGGATATGACCAGCCTGACCGTGCCGCTGGCGCTGCCCTTCTGGGCGGCAGGCGGTCTTTTGGCAGCGCAGCTGCTGGGTGCAAAACGCACCGGCAAGCCCTTGCGCTGCTGGGTAAAAAAGCATAAAATGAGCCCGGAGACGGTGTTCCTGTGCAGCTTTGCGCTGAGCGCTGTCGGCTATGTACTGGCGCTGGCGCTGCTGCGCTGGTGCTGACCGGGCACAGAGAGGGAAGGGAGCGCAGATGGCGACTAACCGCAAAAAACACAGAGCGCCGGTGCCGGTGTTCCAGCGAGACCCGGGCCCGTGGTCCCGGCTGCTGATCGACTGGCTGGCCACGCTGGCCGTTATTATGATCTTTGGGCTGGTGATGCTGTTCAGCGCCAGCTACACCACCGGTTACCTGCGCATGGGCGACAGCTTCCACTACATCAAGCAGCAGGCGCTGTGCATGATACTGGGGCTGGGCTGTATGTTCCTGATAAGCTATGTGGATCACCGTTTTCTGCGCAAGATGGTGGTGCCGGGGTACATCATCGTGCTGGCCATGCTGGCCGTCACCCTGACTATGGCACCCCTGAACGGCTGCCGCCGCTGGATCCGTTTTGCAGGCCTTACGCTGCAATCCTCGGAGGTGGCAAAGTTTGAGATGATCCTGTTCAGTTCCCATCTTGCAGCCAAGGCGCCACAGGTGGAGCGGCTGGACCCGGAGCGCCGCATCCTGCTTACCCCCCGGGAGTGGCTGCGGGTGCGGGTATGGAAGCAGCTGGTGGTGCCGGTGCTGCCCCTTATACCGGTGGTTATCCTGCTGGCGATGGAGCCGCACATGTCCGGCATCGTGCTGACGGTGGCGGTGGTGGGCACCATCCTGCTGCTGTCCGGCAGCGGCGGTGTGCTGACATGGGCGGGTGCCATCACGGCGGGCGCCCTGCTGGAGACCCTGCTCTCCCATGTGGACTCTATCCCCTACCTGCAAAAGCGTCTGGACGGCTGGACGCAGGATCTGAGCCAGATGACCGACCAGACCGTGCAGAGCCTTTACGCCATCGGCTCCGGCGGACTGAAGGGGCTGGGGCTGGGCAACAGCGTGGAAAAGCAGCTCTGGCTGCCGGAAAGCACCAACGACTTCATTTTCAGCGTGGTGTGCGAGGAACTGGGCTTCATTGGTGCGGTGCTCATCATCGTGCTGTTCGTGCTGTTCATCGTGCAGGGGCTGCTCATCGCCTATAAAGCGGAAAATCTGTACTGCACCATGGTAGGCATCGGCATTATGGCGCAGATCGCGTGGCAGGTGTTCTGCAACATCGCCGTGGTCACCAATACCCTGCCCAACACCGGCATCAGCCTGCCCTTCTTCTCCTCCGGCGGTACCAGCCTGATCCTGCTGCTGGCAGAGATGGGCGTAATGGTGAACATTGGCCGCAACGGCGAGCGGGCAGCGCAGCAGCGGGAGCAGATGCGTGCCCAGCGGGAGGCCGCCCGCGCCGAGCGGGAAGCAGAACTTGCACGCAAGACTATTGATCTGGCCTCTGCCCGCGCAGCCCGTACAGAACAGTAAAACAAACCGCAAGCCCGCCCGGCCGCAGGCCGGGCGTTTATAAGGAGGAATCACCATGCGTGTTCTCATTGCAGCCGGCGGCACTGCCGGACATATCAACCCCGCACTGGCCATTGCCGGTGCTTTGAAAAAAGCCGACCCTACCGCCGAGATCCACTTTGCAGGCCGTAAGGAGGGCATGGAGTACCGTTTGGTCACACAGGCGGGCTACCCCTTCCACCACATCGAGATCACCGGCTTCCAGCGCAGGCTCAGCCTGCACAACATCAAGCGCAATATCATTACCCTGTGGAATCTGGCCCTCTCCGGCCCTAAGGCCAAGGCCATGATGAAGGAAGTAAAGCCGGATCTTGTCATCGGCTGCGGCGGCTATGTGTCCGGCCCGGTGGTGCGCTACGCCGCCAAAATGGGCATCCACACCGCCCTGCACGAGCAGAACGCCTTCCCCGGTGTGACCAACAAGCTGCTGGCCCCGGATGTGGATATCGTGTTTGCCGCCGTGCCCGCCGCCGTGGAAAAGCTGGGTGCACCGGACAAGACCCTTGTGGTAGGCAACCCCGTGCGGCCGGAGGTGTTTGTACAGGCCGCCAACCGCGAGGCCATCCGCGCACAGCTGGGTGCGGGCGACCGCACGGTCATCCTGTCCTTCGGCGGCAGCCTGGGCGCACGCCGGGTCAACGAGGTGGTGGCAGACCTGTGCGCCTGGGAACAGCACGAGCACAAGCCGGTGCTGCACCTGCACGCCACCGGCCAGTACGGCGTGCAGCTGTTTGAGCAGCTGCAAAAGCAGAAGGATTTTGCCCCCGGCGACAGCCTTGTGGTAAAGGAATACATCAACAATATGCCGGAGCTGCTGGCTGCGGCAGACCTCGTTATCAGCCGCGCCGGTGCGCTGACGCTGGCCGAACTGGAGGCTGTGGGACGCGCCGCTGTGCTGATCCCCAGCCCCAACGTGGCGGAGAACCACCAGTACTACAACGCCATGGAACTGCAGAAGGCCGGGGCGGCTGTGGTCATTGAAGAAAAAGACCTGACCGGTGAAAAGCTGGTGCAGACTGTTTCTGCCATGCTGGCACAGCCCGGCAAGCTGGCCGAGATGGGCAAAAACGCCCGCAGCCTGTCTGTGGACGACAGTCTGGACCGCATCACTGCGGCGCTGCTCAAGCTGGTAAAGACTCCGTGATGCAGCCCCGGAATAAACAGGAAAGAAGGTGCGAATGATGCAGCAGAACCGTGACCGCAACGGCAGACCCCGGAACACGAGACCCTATGACCTGAACCGGGATGTGGCGCGCACCTCTGCGCCTTCGCAGAATCATAATACGCCCCGGAGCACCGGCAGCAGCCGCTACGGCTACAACGGCGAGCCGCTCAGCCGCCCGCCCTCCCGCAGTGCCAACGGCAGTGTGCGCTCCTCCCGGGCAGATAACAGCATCCAGTTCCCCACCCAAACCCAATCTCAGCCCCGCCGCCCGGCGCAGGGGCAGGGGAACAATACCACCCAGTACCCCGCCGGTAACCGCCCGGCGGGCAGCAGACCCCAAAACGCGAAGTCCGGCGGCAAACAGCGCCGCCCGGCAAACAATGCCCGCAGCGGGCAGAGCAGCCGGAAAAACCAGAACGCGCAAAACCGCCCGAACCGGCAGCACCCGGCGGGCAACGGTCAGCGCCTGCGCCCGGCGCAGGACGCCCCGCAGCAAAGCCCTGCCCGGCGGGAAATGCGCAAAAAGCGCAAGGTGACCCGCGCCACGCTGCGCCGCCGACGGATACTACGCCGTCTGACCGCCTTTGCCATGCTGCTGTGTGTCATTGGCGCGGGCATCTACCTGACTATGACCATGCTGTTCCGCATCAACTCCATTCAGGTGCAGACCCCGGACGGCAAGCAGGTGACCGAAATCGCTGGCTACTCCGCAGACAGCATTTTGCAGCAGATGGGCGTGCAGCTGGAGGAAAACATCTTCAGCTTTGAGCCCGGCGAAAAGGCCGCGGTGCTGGAGCAGAACTTCCCGCTGCTGGGCTCCATCAAGGTGATCCGGGACTACCCCAACACCGTGGTGGTGCAGGTGACCGAGGCCGTGCCCGCCTACGCGGTGCAAAACGGCAATAAATGGCTTGTGATCTCGGACAAATGGAAGATTCTGTCCGAGGAAAGCACCCAGCCCGAGGGGCTTTGCACCCTGTACGGCGGCAAGCTGCAGGACACCACCCCGGGACAGGGCTTCTGGTTCGTGGAGGACGCGGACGCGGCAAGCGCCTCCGGGTCGGAAATCGCCGAAAGTGAAAGCACGGTGAGCACAGAGAACGACCGTATGGAAGCGCTGCGCACACTGCGCAGCAAGCTGGAGGAATACGGCCTGTCGCAGGACGTGACACGGCTGGAAGTGGCAGACACCGAGCAGCTCGCATTTTTGTATCAGGACCGCATCAGCGTGCTGCTGGGTACGCTGAACGATCTGGATTATAAGCTGGACCGCGCCCGCTATGTACTGACCAACGCCGACGGCAAGGGCTGCGGCCCCACCGACACCGGGCGGCTGGATTTCAGCCATACCAGCGCCAGCAGCACACGCAAGATCTATTTTGCACAGGGCGAGCCCACCCTGCCCTCCGGCTATGTGGTGCCGCCCAAGGCTGAGGAACCCGCCCCGGCAGAGGACACCGCCGACAGCACCGACAGTGCAGAAAGCACGGATACTGCCGACACCACCGAACCGGCGGCTGACGCGGACACCGAGCAGCTGCCCCTGACCCACCCTGACCGCATGACGGCCAACGAAGAAGAAAACCCCATGTAAAGAAGCTCTTTGGAGGAGACTGTATGAAGCTGGAACAACTGATGGAAGGCGTGCCCTTTACCCTTGTGCAGGGCAGTCTGGATACTGAGATCGCGGATATCATCTACGACAGCCGCAAGGCTGCCCCGGGGCTTTTGTTCGTGTGTATCGTGGGCACCCAACGGGACAGCCACACGTTTGCCGCTGACTGCGCCGCCAAGGGGGTCAGCGCGCTGGTCATCCAGCACGACATCGACCTTTCTACCCTGCCCGGGGTGACCGTGGTCAAGGTGGAGAGCAGCCGCTATGCCATGGCGCTGATGAGCGCCAACCTCTTCGGCAACCCTGCCCGCCAGATGACCATGATCGGCGTCACCGGCACCAAGGGCAAGACCACCACCACCCACATGATCAAAAGCGTGCTGGAGGCCGCAGGCCGCAAGGTGGGCATGATCGGCACCAACGGCATCTACTATATGGGACGCCACAAGGACACCGCCAACACCACCCCGGAAAGCTACGAGCTGCAAAAGACCTTCCGGGAGTTTCTGGATGCCGGCTGCGATACCGCGCTGATGGAGGTATCCAGTCAGGGCCTGATGATGGACCGCGTGGCGGGCGTGCACTACGATGTGGGTGTGTTCACCAACCTTTCGCCGGATCACATCGGCCCCGGCGAGCACAAGACCTTTG
>OGJY01002394.1_pt1 | contig 18715 bp, 10 predicted proteins | sample 1572231 | NCBI WGS metagenome assembly OGJY01 (sample SAMEA2582121, study PRJEB24529) | metagenome | biome: Human gut stool | place: China | collected 2011
ACGAAAAAAATCAAGAGAAAAGCTCACGTAAAGCAAAGCTTTTCTCTTGATTTTTTAGAAAGAGGAACATTTACTGAATATCCCTATGTTATAAACGGAAAAAGGTGTTGCAATGATTATCAGAGCAACACCTTTTTTCCGTTTATTTTTTCTTTGGATCCGTTTTCCTTTTCTTGGTTGTACCAGGTTCTTTTTCGTTCTGTACCTTGATTAGTTCCAAGCAACTCTTCAATGTCAAATCCTGTGGAACAATATCTTTGGGAATCTTATAGTTGGAACCTTTGTAAGTGATATAAGGTCCGTAAGGTCCGTTCAGAATTTCAAGTTCCGGTTCTTCTTCAAACTTCTTGAGGTGACGTTCCATCTCCTTCTGGCGTTTTTCCAGAATTAGTTGCTCCGCTTCTTCCAAAGTGATGGTCATCGGATCGGCAGCTTTCGGCAGAGATACATATACCTTGTTATGTAAAACATAAGGACCGAAACGCCCCACACCCACACTTACTGTTTTTCCTTCGTATTCGCCTAATGTACGGGGTAATTTGAACAATTCCAGTGCCTCTTCCAATGTGATGGTTTCCATAGATTGCCCTTTCTTCATTTGTGCAAAGCGAGGCTTTTCTTCATCATCTGCCGTGCCGATCTGTGCGACAGGACCGAAACGTCCAATCTTAACTGAAACAGGTTTGCCACTTACCGGATCTTCTCCCAATATGCGTTCTCCTACCTTATGTTCAGTCTTGATAGCCAGAGTGTTTTCTACAGATGGGTGGAACTTATCATAAAAAGTTTTCATGATGGAAGTCCATTGCGCTTCTCCTTCTGCAATTTCGTCAAATTCCTTTTCTACACTGGCTGTGAAGTTGTAATCCAGAATGTTCGGGAAATATTCAGTGAGGAAATCATTGACTACGATACCTGTGTCCGTAGGAAATAATTTCGCTTTTTCCGCACCGGTTATTTCAGTATGATTTTCGTCTTTAATCTGATTTTTTCTCAGGGTTAATACGTTGAACAGGCGTTCTTCCCCATCTTTGTTTCCTTTCTCCACATATTCGCGTTGTTGGATAGTGGAAATTGTCGGAGCGTACGTAGACGGACGTCCGATACCCAATTCTTCCAGTTTGCGCACAAGACTTGCTTCCGTGTAGCGTGGCGGGCGTTGAGTGAACCGTTCGGTTGCGATGATAGGGCCGTATTCCAGTCGCTGGCCTTTTTTCAAAGGAGGTAATAAGCGGCTTTCATCTTCCTGTTCATTGTCATCATCGTAGGACTCACGGTATACATGCAGGAATCCGTCGAACTTGATCACTTCGCCGGTAGCTGTGAATACATCTTTGTTACCGCTTATGCTGATTGTAGCAGTTGTCTTTTCCAGCTCCGCGTCTGCCATCTGGGAAGCGATGGTGCGTTTCCATATCAAGTCGTACAATTTTTTTTCCTGCGCTGACCCTTCGATGGATTGGTTTTCCATATAGGTGGGGCGGATAGCCTCATGAGCTTCCTGTGCACCTTTGGTCTTTGTCTCGAAGTGACGGGGATGTACGTAGTTTTCTCCCATCATTTTAGTGATAGCCTCTTTGCTTCCTATTGTTGCAAAATCCGAGAGGTTGACAGAGTCCGTACGCATATAAGTGATAAATCCCGATTCGTACAGGCGTTGTGCAAGCATCATGGTCTGCGCAACGGTATATCCCAATTTACGTGCTGCTTCCTGTTGCAACGTAGAAGTGGTGAACGGTGCAGGAGGTGTTTTCTTTACCGGACGGGTAGTGATATCTTCGATTGTAAAAGTGGCTCCCTGACAAGCTTCGAGGAAAGCTCTTGCTTCTTCTTTCGTCTTGATGCGACGTGTCAGTTCCGCTTTCATCTCCACCGACTTGCCATCTGTGTCCGGAACGAGGAATATGGCGGTGACGCGATAAGCGGCTTCTGTCTTGAAGGCATGTATTTCACGTTCACGCTCTACAATCAGACGAACAGCAACCGACTGAACACGTCCGGCAGAGAGGGCCGGTTTTACTTTTCTCCAGAGTACAGGTGAAAGTTCGAAACCTACGATACGGTCCAGAATCCGTCGTGCCTGCTGTGCATTTACGAGGTTGAGATCAATATCGCGTGGTCGTTCGATCGCTTTTAAGATTGCGCTCTTTGTAATTTCATGAAATACGATTCGTTTGGTGTTTTCAGGTTTTAGTTTTAAGACTTCGTACAGATGCCAGGCAATAGCCTCCCCCTCGCGGTCCTCATCGGATGCGAGCCATACGGTTTCTGCGCTTTTTGCTTCTGCTTTCAGTGTACTAACCAGAGCCTTTTTGTCTGCCGGAATTTCGTAGTCGGGTTTGAAGTCCTTCTTTACGTCAATGCTGAATTCTTTTTTCTTCAGATCGCGTATATGTCCATAACTTGAAAGGACCTTGAAATCTTTCCCAAGAAACTTCTCGATCGTTTTTGCTTTTGCCGGAGACTCGACAATGACAAGGTTTTTCTGCATAATTCTTTCTTTTAGAATGGCTTGTACCATAATATTTGGGGACAAAAGTAAAAAAAAAGATTCTCCTTACCTTATATTATAAGGAGAATTTAATAAAATCTTAAGATTTAGCTTAGAGGGAGAATGCTTGCCGACTTATTTTGTTGCGGATGAGGGGGCTTCTTTTATTTTTTTGAGAAACTCTGTCGGTAACATTCCAAATTGCTTCTGAAAACATTTGGCAAAGTAGGAAGAAGAGCTGAACCCGACGAGGAATCCTATTTCGGTAACCCGATATTCTCCCTCCACCATCATTTTGCAGGCTTTCTTTAGTCGGGTGACCTTGATGAAATCATTGGGAGTCATGCCAATAATGCCTTTGATTTTGGTAAATACAGAGGTACGGCTCATTCCCAGTTCCTGTGCCAGTGTGTTTACCGAAAATTCGGAGTCCTCAATATTATTCTGGATGATTTCGGTACATTTATTCATAAATTCTTCATCCAATTTATTGTGGACAGTGGAGTGCAGATCGGATAACGGAGTAGAGGCATACGTTTTCTGCTGACTTTCCCTTTTCTTGAGTAAGTTCAGCAATTGTGCTTTCAGGTGGAAAGGTGAGAATGGTTTCTCTATATATGCATCCGCACCGGCTTCCAGTCCTTTGATTTTACTTTCCGTATCCGTTTTGGCTGTCAGCAGAATGACAGGAACGTGGGAAATATTGATGTTGCTTTTAATTTTCCCACAGAGTTTGAACCCGTCCATTTCCTCCATCATCACATCACTGATGATGAGGCCAATGTTATTTTTTTCAAGGATTTGCAACGCTTCCTCTCCACTCGAAGCCGATATGACAAAATATTCCTCAGACAGAATTTTGGAAAGGAAATCCAGAATCTCCGGGTTGTCGTCCACAACCATAATGGCATATTGTTTTTTCAACGGTTCGCCGGGAAGAGTGCTTTCCAGTTCATTTTCTTCTATATTTTCTGGGCTGCTTTCAGGAATAATTGTGTCTTCTACCCGTTTTGTTACTTGTAGCGCCGCAGTGATGACTGCTTGCTTAGGGAAATAGACAGAAATAGAAACACCGTTTTCACCGTCTTCCCTATCGCTGACTTCGATCTTTCCATTCATTAATTGGACGAGTGAGCGTGTCATGTGAAGCCCGATACCAATGCCCAGTTTATTTATTTCACTGTTGTTCTTAACCTGATAGAATGCGTCGAATATTTTAGTCTTTTCTTGATCGGTGATGCCTATACCGTCATCGGTTACGGTGACTACTATCTCGGAATCCTTTTCTGTAGTTGTAATACGAATCGTGCTTTTGGCATATTTCAAGGCATTGCTTAGTAGATTGCTGATAATCTTGGTAAAAGCTTCTTCATCTATGACGATGCTCAGTTTCTCCGGGATAGAGGAAGTGTCAATCGTCACTTTCTTTTGTCTGGCAGATAATTCAAAGATACAGGTTACTTTGCAGATTATTTCTTTAATCCGGTAACAGTCATATGATAGTTTATAAGATCCCGTATCTACTTTGCGGAAATCCAGCAATTGGGTGACAAGCGCATACAAACGTTTGTAATTCTGTTCAATAATACTTAGGTATTCCCCATACACATTGTTGATACTTGAAGTTTTCATCAGGTATTCCAATGGGCCGATAATAAGGCTCAAAGGAGTTCGAATTTCATGAGCAATGTTAGTGAAGAAATCTATTTTGGAGTTATAGAGCTCTTTTTCTTTTTCATCGTTCAGCCTCTTGATACGTTCTTTCTGACGTTTCTCCGTGCGTTTTACGTAATACCATACGGTTAACATAATCGCAATCAACAGGACGAGGGCATAGATCAGATAAGCCAGTTGCGACCGGAAGAATGGAGGCAGCACCTTGATTTTTAGTTGTACTTCATTATTGCTCCATAGTTTATCGCTGTTCGTTCCCTTGACCCTTAATACATATTCACCGACGGGTAAGTTTGCATAGGAAAGATGGTTATTATTTCCTTTAGTGAACTGCCATTCGCTATCCAGACCTTCCAGCATATATTGATAATCATTCTCTTTGGGAGCAATGTAACTTAGTGCGGCAAAATCGAATCCGATCATGGACTGGTTATATTTCAACACAATCTCATCTGTATATCCTATGGATTGGCGAATGAGTGAATGGGATGTATCAGCCTGTATCTCTTTTCCGAAAATGGTCATATTGGTGAGGACGACAGGTGGATTGTATGTGTTTTCTCTTAAGTCTTGTGGGAAGAAATAACAGAAACCGTCTGTCGAACCCAAAAATAGTCTACCGTCAGAAGATTCAAAGCCTGAACATGGTGTGAATTGTTCATTGTATAGTCCGTTTGATTTCGAATAGGTTTTCAGATATTCTGTATCCGGATTATATACAGCAAGTCCCTTATTGGTACTAATCCATAGTAAGTCTCCTTTAGGGATAATGGAAGTGATGATTTTATTCGGCAACTTTAGGTAGTCGTGTCTGGTAAAATCATCTGTTTCATCATTATATCTACAAAGTCCTTGCCCATAAGTTCCCACCCATAGTCGTTTCTTGTTGTCGATAGCTAGCGTGGTGATTACATTCTTTGTTAGTGAATTCGGATGATCCGAACGTTGATAAGATGTTATCTTTTGGGTTCTGACATTGTATGAATATAATCCACTGATACTTGTTCCTATCCATATTCTTCCGAAGTAATCTTCAATGATATCCGATATTTTGCCTGTAAAAGAACCGATTCTGATGAAATTGTTTTTTTCGGGGTTATAGTAACAGAATCCTGCAGAGGTGCCCACGTAAATACATCCATTACTGGCTTTATATAGAGTGAATACCCGTGAGGAGGGGATAGATGTTGAATCTTCCGGGTTATTGAGAAAACTTTCCACTTTTCCTGTTTTTAAATCAATCACCTCCAAACCTCTTCCATAAGTGGCGGCATATAGTTTATCTCTGTCTACCAGCAGATCGTGTATACAATAGTAAGTTGTGCCTATACTGGCTGCATCCCGGAAAGGGGTAATTTCTTGAGTTTTGGCATCAAATCGGAAAATGCCATTGTCATCCGTACCTATCCAGTATTTATCATCTTTGTCTTCTTTGATAACATTGATTACTTTTCCTGATTGTGGTGTGGACGATGATGAACAGCTATAATATTTGAAATTATTTTGAAATGCCGAATAGAATTTGATTCCATCGAAATAGGAGCCCAGCCAGAGGCTTTCTTCCTTATCTATATAGATGGTATATATAAACTTATTGGCTCCGGTTCTTATTTTCAGATTCGGATTGTCGGATTGTATAATTTCTCCTTTGTCTGCTTTAAAAATTCCCATACCGTTGTCGGATGAAATGAACAACTCGCCAGGTCTGTATTCTTTAATATCGTGGATATGATATAATAGGTTGTTTGGACTTCTGTCCTGGTAGTTGGTGAAAGTTTTAGCCACAGGATTGAACAGGTCGAGCCCGTTCTGAAAAGTTCCTATCCATAAATTGCCGTATGAGTCTTCAAACACTTTCTGAATGGAATTATCTGATAAACTATTAGGGTGACTGCTCTTTTTGTAAGTGACGAACGTGTTACTTTGTTTATTGAAACAACATAAACCTTCTGAATAAGTACCTATCCAAATGTTTTGTTTGCTGTCCTGCTGTAATGTCATGATGATGTTTTGCGAAATGCTGTTCGTTTCTCTGGGAATATTCCGATAGACTTTGAGTTTGATTTCATCATGGGGAGAAAAACGGTAAAGTCCTTCTCCGCTTGTTGCAATCCATACTTCTCCGTCGCTGTCCTCTATCATATCGGTGACGTATGTTCGTATCATCTCTCCGGTTTCAGTTTTGGCATGGAAAGGTTGGAAAGTGTCTGTCTTCGAGTCGTAAATGACGATTCCGGTATCCAATCCTATCCACATTCTGCCCCTGCGGTCGATAAATATTTTCTTGACACTGTTACTGGTTGTTGCGTTGATATATTCTGATAGATAGTAGTTCTTGAATGAGATGCCATCGAACCTGCTCAAGCCGTCATCGGTTCCGAACCACATAAATCCGCATGAATCTTGCAAAATGCTGTATACTCTGTTGGCGGCTAATCCATCATCCATTGTATAAGAGGTGGAGAAAATACGCTGTGCATTCACCACGAATGAATGTAAGCACAGGATTTGTATGGCTATCAAAAGAAATACTTTTTGCATGGGGATTTGTTTTATCTGTATTGGTTTTCATTAGTATAGGACAATATTAGGAAGAATAAGCTGCATAAACAAATGATAGGCAATCTTTTTGGCGGTGGAACAAAACTTTTGAAAACGAACAAAAAAATCGTTCAAATCTTGGATAATTACTGGTGAATATGTTTATGCTCTTTGGAATAATTTATCGGATGAAATTAAATCTCGGTTAGTATAGATTAGTATCTGTATATTCTATGTACATTTGTCTCGTTAGTATGTTTGTTTTCGTTTGACTTAAGTTAAACGAAAGAATGACTTAAGTTGAACTATCGCTTGAGTTAAGTCAAACGAAAATAGAAATGTACTTTAGAAAATAAATCTATGGGAGGGAAGATGTTTATCTCTCCTAATAAAGAACTAATCAATAATGAGTGTAAATTATGATCTTTATGAAACTCCCGACCTTGCTAAAAGCGGAGAAGAACATCCTTTGCATGCACGTGTAGTGTTGAAGGGAAGTTATACAGCCGAAGAATTTGTAGAACAAGTGACTGCGCTTCAGCATATGCCCCATGCGCAGGTGGTGGGTATCATAGAGGCTATATCAAAAGAATTGAGGCATTTGCTTTTAAAAGGATTCTCTGTTGAATTAGGGGATATCGGTTATTTTAGCCTTTCGTTGAGTGTTGACAAGAAGGTGAAGGAGGCAAAAGAATTGCGTTCGCCGTCTATATCTCTGAAAGATATTAATTTTCGTGTGAATCGCCAATTTAAGAAGGATATTGAGAGTGGTCTTGAATTACGGCGTTATCATTCACCCTTTCGTGTGAAAAATCCGTTGCCAGAGGAAAAGTGCCTGCAACGGTTAGAAAGGTTTCTAAAAGAGCACCCATGCATTAATCGGCAGGATTATGCCCTGCTCGTTGGAAAAACGAAAACACAGGCATTGCAGGATATTAATGCTTTCATCGAACAAGGTGTTTTGAAGAAGTATGGAGTGGGGCGTTCGGTAGTATATATAAAGGTATAGTAAATCATTTTATTGGATATATATACTTGATATTAAACATTTTCTGCTTACCTTTGTTTGCATGAAAAAAGATAAAGAGAAAGGAGACGAGTCTATGGCAAGTAATTATATTCGTTTCGATTGGGCTATGAAGCGCTTATTGCGTAATAAAGCCAATTTTGCAGTTCTTGAGGGCTTTTTGACAACACTTCTCAATGAAAAAATTGTTATTCAGAAGTTGTTGGAAAGCGAAAGCAATCAAGAGGACGAGTTTGACAAGTATAATCGGGTAGATATGCTTGCCGAAAACTCTAAGGGAGAGCTTATTCTGATCGAAGTTCAGAATAATAATGAGTATGCTTATTTTCAACGTATGCTGTTCGGCACTTCCAAGTTGGTGACCGAATACATTAATCGTGGAGAAGGCTATGATAAAGTACGTAAAATATATAGTATCAATATTGTCTATTTTTCATTAGGTAGCGGAAAGGATACGGTTTATCACGGAAAAACGGAGTTCAGAGGTATTCATCAGAATGATGTGCTGGAGTTGACTCCTTTTCAGAGACAAACGTTCAAGGTAGATGCTGTGAGCCAACTTTATCCGGAATATTATATATTGAAAGTGAATGATTTCAATCAGGTAGCCAAGAGCCCGTTGGAAGAGTGGATATGTTATTTGAATACAGGTGATATCCCTGACAGCGCCACAGCACCGGGACTGGAGGAGGCCCGCGAGCGATTGAAACTTGATAAAATGACGAAAACCGAGCTTGAAGCTTATTATCGGCATTTGGATAATATTGTAATATTGAGAGATAATATATTTACGGAGCGTGCGGAAGGTCGTGCAGAGGGCCGTGTGGAAGGTCGTGCGGAAGGACTTGAAGAAGGACTTGCGAAAGGACGTGAGGAAGAAAAGAAAGAAATGGCACGAAATATGAAGTCTTTGAATATACCCCTTGATACTATCTCACAGATAACGGGACTGGAAATAGAAAAAATACGTGATTTGAAAATTTAGTTATCACTGATAGCTTCTCTTATAAATTTAGTGTGTCTTATCTGAATTATTCTGATTTTATATCAGGACGATTGAGATGAGACATTTTTTTGTTAGGGGGTAACGATAAAATCGTTCACATTAAGAACAAATAGAAATAAAACGGTGGTATGGCGGTAAGAAAAAAGTGTAGTTTTACGATATTCTTGTTCTTTTGTACGGGATTCGCCATGAAAAAAGATTCTCTCGCTTATCTTTGCGAATATGAATTTAGAAATTGGTTGCAACAATCTAAAACATCTCAAACTTAAATTAATAACATTAAATCATGTATTATGAATGAAATTGCACGTAAGTTAGATTTCTCATTACGACGCTTGGTTAGTGCTCTTATCATCATTTATTTTTTTGCGGCACCTTTTGCATCGACGTATGCGTCAGGTGCAGTGACTGAAGTATTTCAGGAAGGGAAGAAGGCTGCTACTAGAAAATTAGCAGGTAAGATTATAGATAAGAATACGAAGGAGACTCTTATCGGTGCCAGTGTGTGGTTGAAAGATACTAGTATCGGAGGTACTACGGATATGGATGGTAATTTCAATATCAACGTTCCGGGGGGTAAGACCGTAACATTGGTAATCAGCTATTTGGGATATGCTAATATAGAAAAGGAGATCTCCCCCTCGACAAATAATTTGCTTATTGAGATGAATACCGATGATACAGTGCTTGAAGAAGTACAGGTAGTGGGTTACGGTACGCAACGTAAAGAAAGTGTGATTGGTTCTATCAGTACATTGAGTGTTAGTAATCTGAAAGTTCCCAGTGCTTCTATATCTACCAATTTGGCTGGTCAGTTAGGAGGTGTTGTTTCTATTCAGCGTGATGGTTCTCCAGGTAGCTCGGCAGAATTTTGGATTCGTGGTATTTCTACTTTTGGTGCGAATAAGACACCTCTGATTCTTGTTGACGGTGTAGAGCGTTCGCTCGACCTGCTTGATCCGGAAGAAATTGAAAGCTTTTCTTTATTGAAAGATGCTACTGCTACTGCTCTTTACGGTGTACGTGGCGCAAACGGTGTTGTATTGATTAAAACAAAACGTGGTTCTGAGGGTAAGCCGAAAATTTCAATCAAAATGGAAGCGGGTATGGTAGCTCCTACCAAAATCCCTGAAATGGCGGACGCTGTGGATTTTGCCAATATGTATAATGAGGCTGTGCCGGGAACTTACAGCCAAAGTGATATTGAAAAATATAGAAATCATACAGACGGAGACTTGTATCCGAATGTGAACTGGCTGAAGTCTGTTTTCAAGAAACATACGTTCAATCAACGTGTCACTGCCAATGTGAGTGGTGGCGGTGAAATTGCACGTTACTTTATTTCTGCCGGCTATTATCATGAAGATGGTTTGTTTATGACCGGCAAAGGAGAGTCTTATAATGGTAATCCAGATTATCAACGCTATAATTTTCGATCGAATGTAGATATTAATTTACATCCTACTACGGTTCTTTCATTGACCTTAGGAGGATTTCTTACCAAAAAGAGGGATGCTGCTAATTCTGATGATATTTGGAAATATGCATTCGCTCTTGAACCGAACGCGTTTCCCATTCAATATTCCAATGGATATTGGGGTGGAGAAAAAGGAGTAACGAATCCTTATTGGCAAGTTACTAGGGGAGGATATGTGGAAGATTGGCAAAGCACATTAAATTCAATGGTCAGTCTGGATCAGGATTTCTCTTTCATTACCGAAGGATTGAAGGCTAATATCAAGTTTGCATTTGATACACAGGCATGGCATGGTAATAAATATACGCAACAGGATGAAATATGGCATGCTATACGCCGTGATACAAATGGAGAACTTGTATTCAACTCAGAACCGGAAACTGCCAAAGGAGGTCCATGGTTTGATAATAAGTCTGGGGGAAATAATGCGACCTATTTAGAGGCTTCTATTACTTATAATCGCTTGTTTGGAAAACATCGTGTGGGAGGTTTGTTCCTGTATAACCAGCGGATTAAAAATGAAACGTACAGAAATAAAGATTATAAGGATAATATATCTTCTATCAAATCGTTGCCTTATAAGAATCAGGGACTAGCTGGACGTTTGACTTATGATTATGATAGCCGCTATTTTATAGAAGGAAATTTCGGATACAATGGGTCGGAAAATTTCGCAGCCGGTCATCGGGTAGGTTTCTTTCCGGCGGTGGCTGTGGGATGGTATGTATCCAATGAAAAGTTCTTCTCGCCATTGACAGATGTCGTTTCAAAATTGAAATTGAAAGCATCTGTCGGACAAGTAGGTAATGATCAGATTGGTGGGGATGTTCGTTTTATCTATTTGGGGACAGTTGCTAATACTGGTAGTTATGTTTATGGAAACTATACTAAGACGAGTGGTGAGCGTGTGAATGAAGTAGCAAATCCCAATGTTGGTTGGGAGGTTTCCACCAAACAAAATTATGGATTTGAATTGGGATTATTTAATAAACTGGAAATTCAGGGAGATTGGTATCATGATGTGCGTGATCATATCTTTGTACGCAATAATAATATTCCTGCTTATGTCGGTATGACTACTGTACCAATGGTGAATATCGGGAAAATGAAGAGTTGGGGCTTTGACGGTTCATTAGAATACCATGATAAAATTGGTCAGGTGAATGTGACTGGACGTGGAACATTTACTTATGCGAACAATGAGATTCTTCGTAATGGCGATGCTCTGAATAAATATCCATGGATGAATTCTGTAGGGCAGAAAATCTATCAGAAATTCGGATGGGAGGCAGTCGGATTGTTTGAATCACAAGGAGAGATTGACCGTAGCCCGATTCAGTTTAGCGAAGGTAATCATAGCCGTTTACGTCCGGGAGATATTAAATATCGCGATTTGAATGGCGATGGCGTTATTGATGATTACGACAAGATGCCTGTTGGTTTCTGTGATATTCCTGAAATCACTTATGGATTTGGGGGAGCTATAGAATGGAAAGGGTTTGATGTTTCTATATTTTTCCAGGGGACTGCACGTGTATCTATTTTTGAAGAGGGTTCTGCTGTGGTTCCTTTTTCTTCCGGTTACAAAAATAATAACGGATTTCTGAAAGGAGTGATGGAAGATCGCTGGACTGTGGATAATCCTAACCCGAATGCACGCTATCCACGTACAATCCGTCCGAGTGATGCTTTGGATAATAATAATACCAAGAAATCATCATTTTGGGTACGTAATGCGGCTTACCTTCGCCTGAAGAATGCTGAAATAGGTTATACATTCCCAAAGAGATGGATGGAGAAGATGGCTATACAAAATTTACGTCTGTATGTATCAGGAGTAAATTTGTTGACTTGGGCACCGGATGTTCATCTGTTCGACCCGGAACTAGGCTCCGGTGATGGAAGGAAGTATCCGCCGACACGTGTATTTAATGTAGGTTTAAATATTAATTTCTAATACTAAAAGACATGTTGATTATGAAATCCAAATATATGAAACGTATTATGTTTTTGGCTGCCGCAGCCTTGACTATATCATCTTGTGATTCGTTTTTGGATACGTCTCCCGAGGATTTGCGTTCTCCAGAACAGATTTATGAGACTTACTCGTCTACACAGAACGCAATGTTCGGAGTATATTCTTATATCCGCGATACATACCCATTTAATATGCCGGATACTTATAGTACTAGTGATGTAGATGTGGCCTATACCAATGTACATACTTTTGATATGGGGGTATGGAGTGCTTCATCTGCACAATATGATAAATGGTATACTTTTTATAAAGCGATCCGCGAAGCTACATACTTTCTTCAGAATGTAGATAAATGCCCGGATCCACGGTTGACCTATGATACTCGTGAACAGTGGAAAGCGGAAATTCGTTGTGTGCGTGCTTATTACTATGCACAGTTGATGCGTATGTACGGACCGGTCATTCTATTGAAAGATGAACAGCCGGATTTCTCTGGTACGGATATGTTTCGTGAACGTAACACTTGGGATGAATGTGTGCAATGGATTACAGAAGAGTTTACGGATTTGATAGAAAATTCTCCCTTACCTTTAAAGTCAGAGGGCGAGACTTATGCTCGAATGAATAGGGGAATTGCTAAAGCTTATCTGGCACGTATTCTCTTACAATCTGCCAGTCCACAGTTCAATGGTAATTCTAAGTATGCCAATATTCGTAATGCGGATGGAACTCCGTTATTTCCGTTGACGTATGACAAGAATAAATGGGAGTTGGCCCGTCAGGCTGCTTTGAGCCTTATAAAGGATGGTAATTATGATTTGGTCAAAGTACTTTATGAAAGTGGTGCGAATATGGGTGAAATTGATCCTTATACTTCTTATAAATCCGTATTTACTACTTCGCAAAATAAAGAAATGATCTTCTCTTTCCTGGAAGATAATGGTACTATTGATAAACGTCTTGCGCCTAATAGTAATGGTGGTTGGGGAGGAGGTTACAATCCTACTCAAGAAATTGTGGATGCGTATGCTATGTTAGAAACCGGACGTTTCCCGATTACAGGGTATACGGATGATGACCGTACCACACCGATTATTGATCCGGATGCAGGATATCAAGAAGTCGGATACTCTCAGTTTACAAATCCATGTGAAGGTAAAGAGCGGAAAACCTATAATATGTTTGTAGGTCGTGAACCTCGTTTCTATGTGTCGATAGTCTATGGCGGTATGTCTTGGTTTATTCCGAAAAAAGCAAGTGAAAAAATCTATCTGGAGATGTATAAAAATGGGAATAATGGTCCGGATGCTTCTCACAATCACTTTACAACAGGATATAATATGGTGAAACTGGCCATGACGGAATATGAAGCAAGTCCTACGAAGAACGTAAAACGTGAATTACCTTATATCCGTTATGCTGAGATTCTGCTGAATTATGTAGAGGCTACTATTGAATTGGGTGAACTGAAAGATCCGAATTTATTGACTTATTGGAACGCGGTTCGCAATCGTGCCGGACTGAAGAATATTGAGGAAGCATATCCTGAAGCTATGAATGATCAGGATAAATTGAGGGATTTGATTCATCGTGAACGTCGTGTGGAATTTGCTTTCGAGGGTATCAACTTCTACGACAGCCGTCGTTGGCTGACAGCAGAAGAAACGGAAAAAGGGGATATTCATGGTATGAATATTCAGGCTAAGGGTACTCCCGGCAAGGAAGAATATCCGGAAGATTTCTTCCAACGTACGGTAATAGAAAAGAGAGTGTTTACACCAAGTTTCTATCTGTTCCCTATCCCGCAAAGTGCGATTAATAAAAACCAAGATTTAGTACAAAACTATAAATGGTAAAGAAGATGGTAACAATGAAGAAATATATAAGTTTTTTATTTGCGGCTCTTTTATTGGGGACTTCTTGTACTGATACTAGAACTGATTACATGATGGGAGATACTGCATATTTCCCTAAGAGTGATTTGCAGAAAGAAACCCTTTACGTGATGAATGCCAATGATTATGTATACAACGTTTGGATTCATAAGGCGGGCTACTATCAGAATAGATTTGCCGGAAGGGTAGAGCTGGATTATAATTATTTGGTTCAGTATAATACAGAGAACGGTACTGATTACGAGATGTTGGATGAAAAGTACTACTCGTTCGAGCGTGATTTTGTTATCGAAGCCGGAGCGGATGAGGTAGCTGTGCCATTGAGTCTGAAGATAGAACAGCTTCTTCAGGATAAAGGTTATGGTATTTATTATATTCCTTTGTCTGTCAATAGCCGTACGCCGGAAGAGGATGTTTATGTAGATAAATCTCACTTTATTCTGCTTTTGGATATCAGAAAACCGGTACTGGTGATTGACGGTGCCGTAGGAGAACAAAGAGGAGAAGTCTTTATGGATTTATCTAAAGCGACAACAGAGCGTCAGATAGATATTACAGCTAAATTGGATATCAATACGACGGAAGAATTGGTTGTTACTTATGGTTATGATAAAGAAGAGGATAATCTGCTGACTGAAGATGAAAAATCTCGTTTGCTGACTGCCGGTTTTGAATATGCACAGAACGTGAAGATTCCGGTTGGAGAGAAATATGCAGAGAATTATCTGATCCTGAAACCGTTGGAAATGCCGGACGGAAAATGGATACTTCCGGTACGTGTGGGAACTACGAATGATAAAGTTGGTTCTGACGCGGAAGAGAATTGGATAAAATTGACGGTTGTCAAAGGTTCACTGGATTCAAAGGTTGAATTGGAAGGAACTTATGTGCAAGGAAGTGATATAATTCTTTCTTCGGATAATACACCATCCCGCGAAGTAATTGCTGATGTAAGTCAGATCAGCGATTTATCTTATTCCGTAGCAGATAAATATGGTGATGAACCCGATTGGCTGCAGGTGAATGAGGCAAGCGGTAAACTTCAGATTACTGTGAGCAGTGCAAATACTTCGACGTGGAAGGAACGTGTTGCAACGATTACACTCGTAGACAATGAAACTTGGCTTGAAAAAGAAATTGTTGTGAGACAAGGAATGAAAGGCTACGGCATAATTCTGAATAAATCTTTGTGGAGTGTGGTAGGCTATAGTGAACATGTCTCCGGAAAAGAATCTGTATTAGGCAGACTATTTGATAATTTCTGGCCGACAAGTAAGGCGGAGGTAGGTTCCGGAAGTACTTTGTCATACATCGAGATAAGTGATAAAGGTTCGGAAGAGAATCCGGTACAGATCGTATTTGATTTAGGTGAGAATCCTCATGAATATAATTCGATCGGATTGATACCGAGACTACAATGGGTAGGGAATTCACCTAAATACCTGAAGATCGAAGTTAGTGATGCTGTGTTGACACGCAGTGAAGACATTACGAATTGGATTCTTGTTGGCAGTGCTAAAAGGGATGCATTCACAAAGACGGAATTGGATGCTCATGATAGTGGTAACTGGGAGGATTGGTACACTGACAAACAGTTTGTAAAATGGTATGATTTGGGTGAAAATATGAGTCATCGGTATATACGCTTGTCTATGTGGGATTCATGGTATAGCACCCACTGCTTGGATGAAATATTTGTTTCTAAAAGATAATGGAATATAGAAATAGTAAAAACAATATATTTATGAAAAATCTATTTTTACTACTATCGTGTCTGCTCTGTTTGCAGGCTTGTAATGATGAAAAAGAGGTGGACTGGACACCTGATGCGTTGACAGTATCATGCAATGAAACTTTGGAGGAAGCTGGAGACGGACACTGGAAAGTGACTTTGCCAACTGAGTATAAAGGGAGTGTGACCTTGGGGATTAAAACGGACAAGGCATGGAAAGTGGAAGTTTTATATATGACAAATGAAAAAGAAGAGTGGATTACTCCTTCAGTGCAGGGTGGAGTAGGTGCAGCATCATTGTCGCTTGTCATTGCTGATAATGTAACAGCAAAAGACCGCAAAGCATCTGTAGTGATTACTACCAAAGGAGAAATCCCGGTAAAAAAAATAGTAACAATTATTCAAGGAAATGTAGAAGAACTTCTGACTGTAGGAACTATTGATGAATCAGAATTTCCGGAAGAGGTATTTATTACTGAGAAAGCAGATGGGGCATTTTCTGTTACTTTGCCTAAAGATTTTACAGAAACGGGGGATAGAGAGCTGAAACTTTTGACCTATGAAGGTACGGCGTCGCCTGTGATAGATATCGATTTTCCAGATGAGGATAACCAAAGTTGGATAGAATTAAAGGAAGATGTTGTGGCACAGATAGATACCGATACTAAGGTTTTGTCTTTGCTGATCAAGGAGAATACTACTAATGTATACCGTGAAGCAATGATTAATTTTACGGCTACTGCTGGTGATATTACGGTGAGAAAGTCTGTTTCGGTTATTCAGTTTGGAATAGAGGAGATTATTTGGAATCCAGAATATTATCAACAGGAGAGAGAATTTATAGTATCTTCAGATGCGAATGAAAAAATTCTTGTTGCCACCTGTAAAAATATAAATCCCGCAGATATAGAAATGAGCGGTGAGAATGAGTGGCTGACCTTGAGTCAAGAAGATGGTAAGGTTTATGCAGAGGTTACCGCTAATATCAGTACCAATAAGGAACGTACAGCAAAGATTGGAGTGAAAAATGTGAAAACCGGCATGGAAGGAAAAATAGATTTCAGACAAGGAATGAAAGGGTATGGTATTATATTGAATAAGTCTACTTGGAATATACCTGCATATAGTACTAATATTAGTAGTCAGTACAGTGAAACAGAAATGAAAAAATATTTCCCGCGATTGTATGATAATGTTTGGTGGGATACAGGACTGAAAGAAAATGATATATACGTGGAATTCAATAAAGGAATTACTACTGACGGTGGAGCTGATGGTAAACCTTATGTACTTGTTTTTGACTTAGGTGAGAATCTGCGTGAATACAACAGTTTTGGTATTGTGCCAAGACTTCAATGGACTGCACCTGCTCCAAAAACTGTTCAAATAGAGGTTAGTGATGATCTTAATGAAGGATGGATAACAGTTGTTACCAAAAATGATAGTAATGGCTTTACTGAGGCTGAATTAAAAGGAGCAACAGGAAGTTATAATAACCATGGTGAAGGTATAATCCATTGGTTTGAGTTAGGGAAATTGCAAAAACGCTATATTCGTTTGACGATATATGAAACTTTTTGGAATAAAAAAGTTCTGTGTTTGGATGAAGTTTTTGTGTCCGATCGTTCAAATGTTGTTGAATAATAAATTTAGTAAGTTATGAAAAACTTAAGGAAGTATATATTAATCGCATGCAGCCTGTTCACACTGGCTGCGTGTGATCTCGAAATTGATATAACGAATCCGGGACTTATTACAGAAGAGAAACCGGATAGACCTCAGGCAGGAGAAACGATTACCTATCGTGCACAAGTATGGGTAGAGAAAAACGATATGGAAGAATTATATGGCGGAGAACGTTTGTTCCGACAGAATTTGGAAGCGTTGTTCCGCAATACGACTACTTTTTGGAATGAAAGTACGAACAAGTTTGATTATCGCTTTGAATGGGCGATGGGTGAAGGAGATGATAATTTGGTTATTTACGATATAAAAAGTGGTGTAAAAAGCCAAGCCGAATACAATGTGTATAAAGATAAGGCTTATGGTACTTTGAATACAGAGAAGTATGATTTTGTTCTCTTTCTGGCTTTACGTTGTACAAAAGGTGGACTCTCTTGTGGCGGTGGCGGAGCAAGTAAGCAGTCAGTTGTACAGGCCTATTTTGAGGAAGGGCATGATATTTTTGCAAAGAAATGGCCGGAAAAAGGTACATATAGTGATTTAGGTCATGAATATGGTCATGTTCGTGGTGCGCAGGATTTATATCAGTATATGATTCCGGCTGAAAACAATCCGGTCAGTCATGTTGCTTATGATTATCCTAAGTGTAATATGGGGACGGGTTATCAGGAATGGAGTGATTATTGTTCGGCGATATTTAACCATAATGCCCAATATAAACAAATTACTGCTGATATGACCCGAAGTACGTATCCTAAGCAGATGTTGGTCAGGGTAACAAAAGATGGTAAACCGGTACAACGTGCCACAGTCAATTTTTGGGGCTCACGTGCCACTTTTAGGGATATATATGCAGAACCGGGCAATTCTCCATATATGAAGAAAAAAACAGATGCAAACGGTGAATTTACCATTAATGATATATACCGGATGTTTATTCCAGATTATAATAATACTCCGAATCTTCCCCCTAAGAGTCCGGTTGATGAATTTCCTTTTTCACGCTGGTATTGTTTTGTAGTAGAAGTCGAGTTGGATGGTGGACAGACGAAAAGTGTGTGGTTGTCGGATTTGGATATTGTTCCTGAATATCTGAATGGCGGGCAGCAAGAACCGTATGTGTTTGAAATACAGTTATAATAAGTTTAGCATGAATATCACTAGTGTCCCATTAAAATTGGGACGAATTAAAAATTAAATAAACTTGGCCC